>CXWL01017476.1_pt1 | contig 22354 bp, 17 predicted proteins | sample 590931 | NCBI WGS metagenome assembly CXWL01 (sample SAMEA3498368, study PRJEB10139) | groundwater metagenome | biome: water well; material: biofilm material | place: Germany | collected 2015-04-27 | reverse complement strand
TGAGTCTATGGAGAGGATCGCGAGCGGAGCCAGCGCCGGCTGGATAAGTATCAGGGTGTCGTAGCGAGGTGTCGACAGAACTCCCGCATCTTTCACCCACGCTCCGACGATGAGTGTGTCCGACTCGACGATCGTCCGCACAATTCTCAGTGTGTCGGTGCGTGATGCAACATACAGACGGGAGATGCGATCAACCGAACTCGAGGTCGGCAGCGTGCCGTTGGTCGTGATCGCCAGTATCAGCGAGTCCGGGAAGGTCTGTGTTCCGCTTTGGTAGCGAATCCGCAGACTATCGCTCTCCCCTGAAAAGTCGCAGCGCAGCGAGTCAATGAAGAGCGACAGGACTGGCGCCGTGGTCGGCTGATTCAGAATGACCGTGTCATACTGGGGCGTCGAAAGAACCCCCGCGTCCTTTACCCAGGCTCCGACGATCACTGTGTCGGATTCTGTTATGGTTCGGACGATCCGGGAAGTGTCGGTCCGCGACACTGCGTACGCTCTCGCCGAGCGGTCGGGTGACGACGCAGTCGGCAGGGTTCCGTCGGTACTGATCGCCAGTATCACCGAGTCTGGAAAAGTCTGCGCACCGGTTTGGTACCGTATCCGCAGACTATCGCTCTCCCCTGAAAAGTCGCATCGCAGAGAGTCTATGAAGAGCGACGCAACCGGCGCTGTGGTTGGCTGAATCAGAACAATGGTGTCGTACCTTGGTGCGGACAGCTGTCCTGCGTCCTTCACCCATATTCCGACAATAGCTGTGTCGGACTCAATAACTGTCCTGACAATTCGCGACGTGTCGGTTCGTGAAGCGCTGTAGGTTCGCGCCCAGCGGTCGACAGATGTTACGGTTGGCAGAGCGCCATTGGTTGTCATCGCGATGATGACAGAATCCGGGAACAGCTCAGCGCCGGTGACATACCGAACCCGCAGACTGTCGTTTTCGCCTGAAAAATCGCAACGCAGCGAATCAATGAAGAGCGAAGTGACCGGTGACGGTGGCGGCTGAACCAGGATGACAGTATCGTATTTGGGAATCGACAATGACGCCCCCAACTTAACCCACCCGCCGATGATGACTGTGTCGGACTCGACAATTGCCCGCACGATCCTGAGTGTGTCGGTACGCAGCGTCGCGTAGGCGCGCGCGATCCGATCGGTTGCGGCGGCCGTCGGAAGGGTGCCGTCGGTGGTCATCGCCAGTATGACCGAGTCCGGACCCGACTGGGCTCCCGTGCGATCGCGAATCCGCAGACTATCGTTCTCGGCGGAAAAGTCGCAGCGCAACGAATCGATGTAAAGGCTCACGAGTGAGTCCACGCTGCCGCCGGTTGTGGTCCTGCTGATCACATTGGAAAGCTCTGACCAATTGGAAAATTTGTCGCCTATCTTCAGACCAAAGTAGTATGTCGTCCCGGGTGTCAGTCCGGTCACAACCATCGTGTCGCGTCCTCCGGAAGATTTCGGAGCGGGAAGATTGGCAACGACCGCGGCAGTGCTCCAGTTGGCTTCGCTCAAAGATGAGGTCGCGTAACGAAGGTCATACCTCGCTGCATTTCCTATCAGCCCGTTGTCGCCCGGGACAGACCAGCTCAGCGTTGCCGTATTGTTCGTGGTCTGGGCCGTGGCTCGACCGGAAACCAGGATCAGAGAGAAGATTGCCAGTAGTGCAACCACAGGCAGGCGGCGCCAGAAGAAGGGAAAATCAAGAATCTCGTATCGGTACATGTTTTGTCCCTTTGTTCGAATCTGTGAGACACATTAACTCGACCAAAATGGCAATCAAACGGCAGGCCTGCCTCGGCAGTATTACGAGGTTGTTTCGCCGTATGGTCTTACGTTGGTACTAAAGGGCCGCGAACGGCCGATTTCTATCGGCCACCTGTGCAGTACTTGAACGGAAGTTCATTAGTGAAACAACGAATGGCAACAAAAAAAGCCCATGAAACAAGGACATTGTTTCATGGGCACTCAGAACCCAAGTAGAGATTAACCATGAGGAAACAAGTCAGGTGTCTCTCGTGACTGATTATACACGCCGCCTGCCGTTGAGTTCCCGGCGTATTCGCTCCGCACCGAATTTGGTGGGACAACTTCGTGGCGACGACTAATTCACAGTTAGAAGTTCGACGTGAACCCTATGTAGAGCATGCCGGGGAATATAATGTCGCGACTGGCCACGTTGAAGAGCCCGAGATCGACAGAGATGCTTTCGCCAATGAAACGAATGCCGTAGGAGATCAGCGGATCTTCAAGCCCCGGGAAGACCCAGTTTTCACTCACAAATGACATCCTGCGGGCAAATCGCCATTGGCCACCGATGAGAACCGCCGGCTTGTCGGCAAAGTCGCTTCCTACGTAGCCATGTCCCAGACCGAAAGTGACGTTGTTATCCGCCGGACCGATTGTGCATGTGCTGAAGAGGACACCGACATCCAAGCGGTCGTCGTCACCATCAAAATCCGGTATCCTGATTATCAGCAGGCTCCCCGCGACTGCGACTTCCTCGCTCAACTTGAAACCAATCCTCGGTAAGAAGTAATACAGTTGCAGGTCGAGGGGGACCCCCGGAAAGAGCGACATACCGGTGCTCATCGAGAAATTGTCCGTGAACCCGTATGCGATGCTCGGAAAGAATATCCAGATGTCAGAGAAATATCCTTTTCCGGCTTCAAGCATGCGGCCGGTCGGCGCAAAATAGAGTCGAGTCTGATTGGGATTCGGGAACCAATATTTCCCCCCCTCTACGGATGCTCGCGAGACCTCCTTGATATCTACGATGGTCTCGGCCGATATGGACAACTCTCCGACCTGCGACTTGAACAGTATCACTCCCCCTTCGACTTTGGTGATCCTGCCGGTAAGCCTCGAGCCGTCGTTCAGGGTGAGAATCTGCACTCGATTGCTGTCCGGAACGCGTAATTGCTCTTGAGGCACTATCGCGCACCACAGTTGACAGGGACAGAGTGTGACAGCGACGACAAGCAGCGCAGCAAGCACGAGCGGCTTGGTTATCCGGGAGTCTGCAACCATTTCTACTGCGTCCTCATATGTGACTGTCGCATATCATCCGATCTGACTCTCGCATGCCGTGCGGGTCAGTCGAACCGAATCGCCCCGTTCCGCACGGCGGCCGAACATTGATAACAATATCGTTCTTGTGATTGACTCGCAAGAACATTAATAACGAGCGGTTGGCGAGACAAGTCGCACGGGGAATGAGGATGCGGGTGAACCTACACTATGTTAACAAGTAATCTCAATCGCTTTGTTGAACCGACGGTATCTCCCGTTTCGGAAATTTGTGCAGTCGTCTGCATAATCCTGACTGAAATTGGCCTGCTGAATTCCAGTTTATTCATGGGATCACATTGTCATTCAACCGAATACACTTGTGAAATAGGGCACATAAAAACTGGCACGGTTCTTACTACTTATCCACACGGTTGCAAGAAGGATATGCTCATTCAGCTGGTTTTGAAGGCTGGATTGTCTGGGAGGCAGAGTTTTTGGGTACTTTTCTTAGTGAGAAATATGGATCGGAGGAATAGAGATATGACCTTTGAAAACACATTCTACACCGACCCGTCAGTGAGACCCGGTCGTGTACGCGTCCTGGCGGAGATTCCGCGGAATCTCTTTGACACTATCGCCAGCGAACTGAGAGCTATCCCTGATTGGGATCGCTATTTCATCATGAACAACCCGAGCGGCTGGCCGGCGGGTATGTTCGAAGTGATATCAAAGCACCTCACACAGGTACCTGCTCCGAGCCTACACTAATGTAGTTTTTCGATAGAGACGTAGAACCAGAAACAGACCGGCTTTCCGGTCTGTTTTGTTGTGGCAGCCTGCAGAACGGCGGTGCTGCAACGACCCTTTCATACCAAGGTCGGGGGGACTATGTCCGCGAGACTGCAACGGTGCCGCTCTCGGCAAACCTGCGTGCTCGACTCTCTAATCCGGCGGTGGCTGCTGTTTCGGGTCACCGGGCACTGACTGGGGAGCTTATGCGCGCGTGTACAACGCCCCAATTTGCCGATTTCTGCCTTCAACACTCTTGACAAGATGCGTATACCTACGCACACTTGCACGTAAGGTGAAGAAGAAAGCACTCAATGTCGGGCTGATTGGGACCGGCAAACACCTCTTGTTAGAAAACGTCCAGTATATCGACGCTGCTCAACAGTGCCGTGAGATGTACGACATAATCGCTATGAAGTTGAACGAGAGGAAATCTCCAGTTAGTAGCCAACCCGCATTCGAAGATATCCTCGCCCGCGAATTCCATCGGTCCTGGCTGACATATATTTCATTCCTACGGCTTTGCGATGACGGCCTCATGTCAGATGCAAAGACGCTTTGCCGGAAGCTGCTTGAAGCTCAGATTGCGATGTCATACTTGTCGCTCGACCCAGATTTGCATTCTCGACGGTACTTGAGTTTTGGTCTGCTCAGGAGATATCGCGACCTCAAACAACTCAGGAATAGTGCGGCACTTGATCTGAGATTGCTCGACCCCATCCTCAGGCGGCTGGAGATAGTCGTCACGGAACTTGACTGTTATCCTCGAGAGGATGGGAAGATCCCGAATAGATACTATGAGACTTGGTCTGGCGAAAACGTCTATCAAATGGCACGAGAAACGGGCCTTTCTCTGGAGTATGAGGTACCCTCCAAACTAATGAATTATGCGACACATATCAGCAGGATAGAGTCCGCGAGGTTCTACGACCGGGAAGAAGACCTTTACGGCCCACCTGACGATGATGGAGAGATGCCCGAAACACTATTCTATGCGTCTTTTAGGGTGATAGGTATTGCACGTATAGTGGCCTTGGCTTTCAGTCTTGAAATGAGCGAGTCAATCGACAAGGTGGATAATTCAGTTATCATAGCAGCGTCAGATTTGATAATTGCACATCCGACTGCTGCTCCTGGGAATCCAAGACCTTCCCAGGAAGGAGGTTAGAGTATTGAGTGTCAAGCAACGGAGAAATGTTCTTCGATACAAGCATCGTTGTGAGGGCTTCGTAAGGCATCCTGTCTCTGTGCGCGCGACCTACCCCCTCTTCGTTCACCGCGCGGCACAAAGTTGATTCTTCCCGAATGTTGCTTCGGGGCACGTGACTGAGGACATAGACAAGAAAACAGACCGGCCGTCCGGTCTGTTTTGTTTTGTCGAAGTCTATTTCTGGAAAGCTACTCTTCCTTGGCGACCCGCGCGACATCAGTCACAAGATCCCCTTTCCCCAGTGTGATGAGCCGCACCCCCTGGGTATTGCGTCCGATCACTTTGATCTGACTGACCGCCTGACGATTGGTGATTCCTTTCTTCGTTATCAGAATCAGTTCGTCGTCGTCGAGTACTTCCTTAATCGCAACCACTTCACCGTTGCGATCCGAGGTCTTTACATTGATGATCCCCTTGCCGCCGCGGTTGGTGATGCGGTAATCGTCAATCGACGTCCTCTTGCCATAGCCGTTTTCAGTCACGACCAACAGGCTGCTGTCGCGTTTCACGACCACCATCCCGATGACATGATCTTCTTCAGCTAATTCGATTCCCTTGACACCGTAGGCTGTGCGCCCCATGGCCCGAACTTTCCCCTCGGGGAATCGGATAGCCATCCCCTTGCGGGTCGCGAGCACGATCTCGTAGCTGCCGTCGGTGATCGCCGCTTCGATCAGCTCATCGCTCTTGTCGGCAATGTCCATGGCGTTCACACCGGCGCGGCGCGGGTTTGAGAAGGCGTCGAGGCTGGTCTTCTTGATGATCCCCTGCCTGGTCGCCATCACCACAAATCGGTCGGGTGTGAATTCGCGAACCTTGCAAAAGGCGGTCATGCTCTCTTCTTTGTCCATCTCGCACATATTCACGATCGGCTTTCCTTTGGCCATTTTGCCTCCGGTAGGGATCCCATGCACTTTCACCCAATAGCATCGCCCGCGATTCGAGAAGAACAGTATGTAGTCGTGCGTCGAGGCCACAAACACATGCTCGGCGAAATCCTCTTCCTTCGTTTCAATCCCGATAACCCCCTTGCCGCCTCGCTGCTGTTTGCGATATTGAGACACCGAGAGCCGTTTCACATAGCCCAGATGCGAGATCGTGATGACCATGTCCTCTTCGGCGATCAGATCTTCGACGGAGAAATCTTCGGCGGCGTCCTGAATATCTGTGCGACGCTCGTCGCCGTACTTCGTCGCCATCTCCTCAATTTCGTCCTTGATGATCTGCATGCGAAGCGCGCGTGAGGCCAGGATGGCTTTGTATTCGCTGATTCGCTTGATCAATTCGAGGTATTCCTCTTCAATCTTCTGCCGTTCCAGTCCGGTCAAACGTTGCAGACGCATCTCCAGAATGGCGTTAGCCTGGATTTCGGAGAGCTTGAACTGGGCCATTAATCCCTGACGGGCGGTCGGGATATCTTTCGATTTCTTGATCAGTGCGATGATGGCGTCGATATTATCCAGCGCGATCCGATACCCCTCAAGGATGTGCGCGCGCTCTTCCGCTTTGCGAAGATCATATGTTGTCCGGCGAACCACGACTTCATGACGATGCTCGACGAAGAGGGTGATCATCTCCTTCAGCGAGAGCATCTTCGGCACGCCCTTGTCGAGGCCAAGCATGATCACACCAAAGGTCACCTGCATCGTGGTGTGCGCATACAGTTGATTGAGCACCACATCCGGCGGAACATCCCGCTTCAGTTCGATCACGATCCTCATGCCGTCGCGATCCGATTCGTCGCGCAGATCGGAAATCCCCTCGATCTTCTTGTCGCGCACGAGGTCGGCGATCTTCTCGAGCAGGTTCGACTTGTTGACCTGATACGGAATTTCGTTCACGACCACGGCCTCTTTTCCGTTCTTCATATGCTCGACTACCGCTTTGGCGCGCACCAGGATGTGCCCCCGTCCGGTCATGTATGCCTGCCGGATCCCCTCCCGGCCGTTGATAATGCCGCCAGTCGGGAAATCCGGTCCCGGTACCAGTTCAATCAAATCTTCATTTGTGCAGGTCTCATCATCGATCACCCGCAGTATAGCCTGGGTGATCTCTCTGAGATTGTGGGGCGGGATGTTGGTCGCCATCCCGACCGCAATGCCGGAGGTGCCATTGCAGAGCAGATTGGGGAATTTCCCCGGGAGCACTTTCGGTTCCTTCAGCGTGCCGTCGTAGTTGGGCATGAAATCGACCGTTTCCTTCTCGAGGTCGGCCAGCATCTCAACAGCGATCGGTGTCAGGCGCGCTTCCGTGTATCGCATCGCGGCGGCATCGTCGCCGTCGATAGAACCAAAGTTCCCCTGACCATCGACCAGCGGATAGCGCATGTTGAAATCCTGCGCCATGCGCACCAGGGTCGGGTAGACCACCTGCTCGCCATGAGGGTGATAATTACCCGACGTGTCGCCGGCGATCTTGGCGCACTTACGATGCGGGCGCCCCGGCTGGAGATTCAGATCATTCATGGCGACCAGAATCCGACGGTTCGACGGTTTCAGCCCGTCGCGCACGTCAGGAAGTGCGCGGTTGGTGATCACCGACATGGAGTAATCAAGATATGAGGACTTCATCTCCTCTTCGAGATAGATGGTCTCAATCTTCTGACGTTCTAATGAAGACATTGCGGAGCCATGCTCCTTCTATGTTAATCGTTCACATTCGCAGTTGTCTGTCAAGGGCAACGGCACTCACCCCACCCTTGCGTAGGAAGTTAAGGTAGGAAATTAAATCCGCACGGGCAAGAGAAAGAACGGAAGCGACGCGGTCGTAATGCGTTGTATCATATCGCATTACAGCGCGATACACCAAGAACAGGACCTCCGGTGCGGGTCCTGCTCACGTACACCCAGAGTCACTTCCCCTTTACTTTATCATACGAAAGCACACTCATGAATTCATTGAAATAGAATGCCTTGGGCTTTTCGGGCATCGGGCCAAGTTCGAAACTCTCCTGTCCGGATTTCAGTGTCTGGCGGTAGTACGTCGATTTTCCGTCCGCGCCCTCGACGCGCATAATCACGGGCATAGTGTACGACTGCTCCACCCCACTCGTGGTGACCGTTACTGCTATGGCATACTGAGTTCCCTTGGGAATGAAACTGTAGCTAACGTTGTACTCCGGAATCCCGCGCCCGAACAACCAGTGATCGAAAAACCAGCCCAGTGGCTTCTCGGCAACTTTTTCAGCCAGCGCGATCACGTCGGCATTCGAAAACACTCGATTATTGGCAAGATATGCGAGTTCGCGCAGAAATTTGACAAACACCTGATCGGATTGCTTATCCAGGTCATACATGACATACCGCAGCATGTGCATCATCCACGCACCCTTGGCCATGAGCATGGAGTCATTCACGCGCGGACCGGTGGCGAGCGGAAGATCGCGATCCCGTTCCTGTGCGGTGTGGAGATTGTCCCGACGAAGCGCCAGTTCCGAATAGAACGGCCCACCGCCGAGCGCGGCCTGAACATAGAAGATTGACAGGTATTCGGGGACGACGGCCGCGAGCCAGTATTCGCGGTACGACGCCGGACGAACCGTCGCGCCGAACCATTGGCGTGCCATCTGGTACCCCGGATCGATCTGATGCGCACCGGTCCCGTCGCGCAGGCAGCGCACCTGTGGAATCTCTACAAGACCGGGCATGGACCGCTTCCCTTCGGGAAAGACGCTGATTCCGAAAACCCCGGGCGGCGATCCCAGCCGCGCCGCAAGGAAATCGAATGCGCCGATCGCGGCCGGTCGATATTTCTCGTCAGGGATAAAACACTCGAAACGTTCTTTGGTAATCGATTTTGATTTCAGGAAGTTGAGCGTCATCCCGACGTCAGTTGTGGCGGATACGGTGTCGTAACCCGGCCCATAGCTCTGGAATTCGAACTCCCGATATGGTTGGTCGAGCTCAACGGTAAACCGATTTCGTCGTCCGTCGACCGCTTCAGGCTGACCTATCCCGGGCATCAGGTACGAAAATTCTTTCGGCGCAGTGATCACAAAGCTCAGCTTCGCCGGTGAAGGGTTTTCGACATACGGCATGACGGCCAGATAGTCACGGCCATGGAGAAACAGCTTCATGATCAGGGTATCTGACTTCCTGTGATAGTCGGGGAGAATGACGCCGATGAAATTGAAGTCCTTTCGACGCATAAAGTCGGCCGGAACTCCACCGACAAGAATCGAATCCAGTTTCAGATTGTAATGGAGAAATAGAGACAGGAACTTCATGCTGTCCTGATTGACGACGATCTTCACCTGCGCCAGACCGGATTCGATCGTATAGCCGTCCATCCCTCCCATGTTCAACTCCCCATGCCCTTCGATCATGGTAGTGGGAAAGGGGATCTCCCCCATCTTCGCGTCATCGCGTAAGCCTCGCTCTTTCTCTTGCAACACGGCCCCTTCGGTCAGGGTCGCGGCTCCCCCTTCACGTTCGTAGGCCACAATGACGCGCTCGGGCCGATTCGGGTCATACGTAAACCCATACCGATTGAAATCGATGAAGAAGAAGCCGTCGAGACTCCGTTCGTATACAGAACGCAGCAACTGAAAGTGGTTATCATATTCATGCTGAATGACCGGTCGAAAAAAGAACTCCCCCTGCGCCTTCTTCACGATGTTGTAGTCCTTCCAGTCCAGTTGCTTCGTTTCGAAGGTCGTGGCCGCCCGAAGCTTCAGGTCCAGATCGTCGCTCGTTCTGATCAGACAAACGTCGAAGCTTTCATCGACGAGGCTGTCCCGCGACGCGTACAGCAGGGATTGACGTTCCACGTGCGATGGTATCTCCATGTGGGCGCTTCCTTTTCCGATGAACAGCGCGGTGGTCGGGCGACCCTGTATCGGTCTCATCAGGTAGAAACGTCCCTCGGAAAACGTGAACGTGGCGAGATCTTTCTGGTAGACAAAATTGGTCACCGACCCAATTTCACCGATCAGGCTGAGCAGATCGATATCCAGCTCACCATAGTCTTTCTTGAACTTCTTGAAAAACTCCGATTCTGCCTGTACAGTGAATGAGATGAGACATACCAACGACGTGGTCACAAGAAAACGAAATATCTTCATAGCGGTCGAACTCCCCTCTGCGGGTTCTTGAGGTTCATGACGTTTCTTTTTATGATACACGAATTATCGTATCGCGGCTCGATTCTCCAGGCAATCGTACATCGCTTCAACAAAGCGCGCGAACTTCTGGTCGTACTCGCAGTTCGCCGCCACAAAGTGGTAGGCCGGGTGTCCGCCCCAGGCATCGCGCAGCGCGCGCTCAATCTCCAGCGCGTCGGCGGTGGATTCCGTCCGAATGGAGTCACGCTGGTAATATGGTTCCCCCAGACTCGCCGCGGAGCCGAGCTGAATTACCCCGCTGTACCGGGCATATTCGCGGGCTAATGTGCTCCCCACCTGCTGCAATGTCTCAGGGTGAAAAGCAAAGGCATCGACTGTCCCGCGATCGCTCACAAACGAACGCTCACCGGCTGCGGCTTCGCGAGCGACCTGTTCCGAGTATATTCGCAAGTGAAACTCCCGACGACGTTGCCGAAGCGACGGATCTTCAGATAGAATCTGCCGCGCCAGCTCCTCGAAAAAAAGAAAACCGCGTGTGCGTTCCTCCGTGGCCAGACGTCGAAGAAATTCTGTCTTTCCAGACCCGGGAGCGCCGGTAATAACTATGCGATCCGCCACCTTGTTAAGCCACCTTCGAAATCAATCTATCGGCCCTCCGACATGCTGTCAAGCCAACCGCAAGATATTCAGTTGAACTGACTCGAACATTTGCGTATCTATACCGTTAGAGACGCAATGGATATCGCAAAGATTCAAGAATATCTTGTCGAGCACGAACTCGATGGCTGGCTACTGAGTGATTTTCACGGCCGCAACCAGATTGCCGTCGAATTGCTCGGCCTGACTGGCATCGTGACTCGTCGTTCGTTCTACTTCATTCCGTCCGATGACACGCCGACCGCGCTGGTGAATACGATCGAGAAGGCCAAGTTTGCCTCGATCCCCGGGCAGATGATCACATTCTCGGCTTACTCCATACTTGAGCAGGAACAAAGCCGGGTGCTTTCGGGACGCAAGAAAATCGCTATGGAATACTCACCGTCAGGGCGCCTCCCATACATTGGTCTCGTAGATGCCGGCACAGTCGAGCTCGTCCGCAGTTTCGGCATCGAGGTTGTCTCGTCGGCTGATCTGGTCGCCAGTTTCCAGGCTCGACTAAGCGTCGAGCAGATCGCCGCGCATCGCATCGCGGCGCACAATGTCAACGAGATCAAGGATATCACTTTCCGACACATTGCCCAGCGCCTCAAGACCCGCAAGCCGCTGACTGAATTTGATGTCTGCCAGTTTGTCAAAGAGCAGTTCGAACAATACGATATGACCACAGCCGATGGGCCGATCTGCGCAGTCAACGGCAATGCCGGCAACCCTCACTATGAACCACACCCTGAGACATCGGCCAAATTGGAGATGGGGCAGCTGATTTTGCTCGATCTTTGGGCCAAACTCAAGGCGCCGAGCGGCGTCTATGGCGATATCACCTGGATGGCTTTTGCGGGGACAGCCGCAAAAATCCCAGAGGCATATGCCAAGACCTTTTCCGTTCTTGCGGCGGCACGCGACAAGGCGGTCACGTTCTTGCGCGAGAATGTCGAGCGACGCCCGGTCCATGGCTACGAGATCGACGACGTCTGCCGAAGCGTCATTCGTTCTGCCGGCTTAGGGGAGTACTTCACCCATCGCACCGGTCATTCGATAACCGGTTCGGTGCACGGTCCCGGTCCGAACATCGACAATCTCGAAACTGAGGATCGTCGTCGCCTGCAGAAAGGGCATCTGTTCTCAATTGAGCCCGGGATCTACACACCCGAGTATGGCTTTCGCACTGAGATCGATGTCCTGATCGGACATGAAGGCTGCGAGGTCACTACCCTGCCGACTCAAAGCGAAATAGTTCCCTTGTTTTGATCAGCTTCTGCTCCGCGTCTATCGATTCATTGTTCCTGTGCCGGGTGGTGTTGCTTCATGTACGTCACTGACAGCTTGATTCATCAGATGGAATCCGAATTCGGACGCTCGGTTGAGTGCGGCTTTACCATTCCCTGCACGTCGGAAGAGCTTGAGCGAATCCGGTCGTCGCAGAAACATGGCCGCAATCACGACGTCACCCTCTATATCCGCAAACAGGAGAAGCTCATTGTGATCGCCAAGCATCCATACCCAGAGGGATTGTTCCGCGCTCCTTCCGGCGGCCTGGAACCGGGGGAACCGTTTCGCACTGGAATCGACCGCGAAATGGCCGAGGAGATCGGGTGCGAGATCAGGCTCACCAGATTCTTGTTGAGGACTGCTGTCGACTTCACCCATGGCAAGTCAGATTCAGAGAACGACTCACAGAAAGCCGAGAAACGCCCGCACCCTGTCTTTTGGCGTTCGTTTGTCTTTCTGGCCGACTACGTACGCGGCGACTTCGCTTTTACCGATCACGATGAAATCCGCGAGGTCCGCCTGGCCGAGTGGTCGGAGTTCGCATCATTTGGCGCGATCATGCGCCAGACCGATTCGGGCGGGCTGCATTACCGTGCCGAACTGCACGAAAGAATCGTGGAGACAATCACGAGCCTTGGCCTTTGACTCTCCTGTGCAGATACTAATCTCAGAAGAGCGTTGCAGTTAATTTCCAAAACGGGCGTTCACGACATTGTTGTACATCGATCCGAAACTGTAGCTAAGACTGATCGAACCCGAGTACCGATAGCTCGTCGCGATTTCTCGTAGCTGGGACGATATTTCCTCTTCAGTCGCTGTTCCTCTCGGCAGGGAGAGCTGGTCATGTGTTCTCGAGTAGTAGCCGTTGAAATTCACAGAGAATCCCTTAACAACACGAATCGAGCAGCTTGCGTTGAGCTGGAGGAGGTTTCTGTCGAAGTCGTGAAAGTAGTGGAGACCGATAATCTCAGCGGAGACTGACCCGAACGGCTGGATGATTGTGAGCGAGGCGGACAACCGCTCCGACACCAGCCACTCCGAGAGTTTGTCATAGATCGTCTCCTCGGAGTAGTCCTTGTACGAAGAACCTATGCGATATCCGATTCGGAGTAGTCGGCGGGTCGATTGATTGTACGGGTAAATATTGTACTCGACCGCCCCCGCCGTGTACACCGAGCTCTCCGTGTTGCTCCAGGTGGAATTCCACAGCGACGTCACCGCACCGATTGACCAATGGTCGGTCAGACTCCAATAGTTGCTGGCGTCAAACCCGGCATTGCGTGAATGACTGTACGTTGGCGGCTCGTCAGCCGGATACATGCTCTTACTATAATTGCTGCTGTAGACAGAGACGTTCGTCTTCATGTCCTTTGTCACACGACGCGCCGATATCTGACCCCAGAGCGACCACTCACGCCGTGAATGTTCCCCGTTGAACCATGGGCTGGCTTCGACTGAGAAAACCCAGCTGTCCCACTTGTCAACTACCGTGGCGGTTGCAATTGACGGAGGCGGCCGGTCATAGGATACATGAAGGTACTTGGCCAATGGACTCTTCTGGACAAAGCGGATCAATCCCAACTCTATCACATTGACCACTCCGTTGCGAGTACTGTCGTCGGTCTCGGCCTGCTCTGAAATATAGGTGAGCGTGTCTGACATTCCGCTGAGGAATCGCTGACCGATCATGTTGATCGTCACCACCGATCCGCCGCTGCCAGTCGATTGGGTCGTGATGAGAACGTAGACATCAGCGTCGGCGCGATCCCGAACGAAAGTAGCAAACGTGAGATTGGTCTTGAAGAAATCGAAATCGGTGTTGTCGCAGAGCCCACAGTCGATGAATATCGTGGGAACTGTAAGAGCAGAGGTATCAGCGGTGCCTGCAGGGTCGGAGGCGCGAGCAGTTACCTGAATACTGATCAACGTCATGGTCAAAGCGAGAGTATGGGAAAGCGATCTCACAAAAACCTCCTGCAGTGCGGCTGGTCATGCATGCAAAATGGACGACTTGGGTATGGTAAGGCGGTCCGTTTGGTTCTGCAAACTCCTTTTGGATCAATGAGACGGGGATTGTTCTGTTATCCGTAATTCCCCGAGCGAGCCTATCCATAATAATAATCCGCTTGACGGGGCGCTCCGAATCTCTATATTGTCAGGCTTACAAGGAAATGAGAAAGAACCGATGAAAAGAACATTTCAGCCCTCGAATCGCAAAAAGCTCAATGACCACGGCTTTCGCAAGCGTATGGCCACCAAAGATGGCCGCAAAGTGCTGGCGCGCCGTCGGGCCAAGGGCAGAAAAAGATTGACCGTCCGCGTTGGTCGCAAGAAATAGATTACCCCGCAAAGTCAGCCTGAAACGCCGACTCGAAATCGACGCCCTCTTTCAAACCGGGCAACGACTTCAGGGGAATCACTGCACTTTGGTCTGGCAGCCAGCAGAGTCGTTTGGTTGGGGTGTGTTTGTCAGCAGACGTATGGGCTCGGCGGTTCGGCGCAATCGAATCAAACGGCTCTTTCGGGAGGCAATCCGACTCAACCAAAACAACTTAACAGGACCCGGAAAAGTGGCAGTCATCCCTCGTTTGAGGGAGCAAATGCCGACCTTCGAGGAAATTAGGACTGATGTCTTCAAAGTGCTCGCCTGCTGCAAGAGTTGATGACGGCCGGATATCTCTTCTGGCCTACCCATTAATCGGCGTAATATACCTCTATCGATGGACACTCTCGCCGCTCATCGGCCAATCTTGCCGATTCTACCCGAGCTGTTCACACTACGCCGAAGAGGCGTTGAGGAAGCATGGAGCGTGCTCCGGGAGCACGATGACCATTAAACGGTTACTGAAGTGCCATCCATGGCACCCCGGGGGCTATGATCCGGTTCAATAAGTGATCCGGGCATTGTACCCATCAACGGGGTTTCGATCTTGACAAGGAAGTCGTTGTGGACAAAAAAACTCTCCCTCTGTTGATCATTCTTATCGCGGTCGCCATCTTCTACTGGCCGATTGTGCAGTGGCTTGGGCTGGTCGCCCCGACGAAGCCAACTCCGTCGAGTGTGGGTTCACCCGTCGACTCCACGATGCAGGTCTCTACTGATTCCCTGATGGGGAAGACAGCGCCGCAGCGACTAGACTCATCAGGGGCACCGGTGATCATAGAGTCTGCCACACCGGACAGCTTACCTCCTGATACCGTTGTCGTTCGCACCAAAAAATATCGTGTACTCCTCACCACTCGAGGGGGCGGACCGATTTCGCTCATCCTGAACGACTACTTTCATCGCGACGGCCGCCCGGTCGAGATGCTTCCGGATGCGCTTCAGGCAACGCCGGAGGCGACATTCGCTGGCGGCACGGTTTCGACATCTCAGATGACTTTTGCATCCAGTCTGGCCAAAGGGGAATACGATGCGACCGCAAGCCCGCTGGAATTGACCTTCACGTATCGTTCGGTGACGGGGGGGGAAATCGTGCGCAAGTATCGCTTCTATCCCGATCGCTACGATTACGATCTGGTGGTGGAAATCCGCAATCGCGAGAAACTCGGATTTGAGCGGCAGTATAATCTGGCCTGGAATAGTCCTCTCGGTGTGACGGAGCCTGAGCCGGAAACGGACTACGACGCCATGGAGGCGGTGGCGTATATGTCGGGCTCACGAGAGAAGTTGGGGGACTTCAAGGACAACACCCTCAGCCAGACGCTTTCCGGCAGTACGACCTGGGCGGGCGTGCGCGCGAAGTACTTTGCCGCCGTGATCATTCCTCGCAGTCGCACTGCTGACGCCGTGTTCGCACAGGGAACCAAGCGCGCGGTACCGGGCCCTCCGCACGAGTATGTCGAGCAGAAAATTACGGTCGGCCTCGATTTCTCCCTCGCCAGTGTGACCTCACTGGCCGATACGTTCACGGTCTTTGTCGGCCCGCTTGATTACTCGCTCATGTCGCACTACAATGTCGGTCTCGAGGATATTTTCGACATCGGCACGACACCATTTGTCGGTTGGATTATCAAGCCCTTCGCACTCGCGATGATCTGGCTGCTGCCCTTACTCTATTCGGTTGTACCTAATTTTGGTATCGTGATTATTCTCGTGGCGTTGTTGGTCAAACTGGTCACGCTGCCGCTCTCGCTCAAATCGTTCAAGTCGATGAACGCGATGAAGGAACTTCAGCCGAAGATCGAGGAGATGCGCAAGAAGCTCAAGAACAACCCGCAGCAGCTCAATTCGGAGACGATGAAGATGTACAAGGCGCACGGGGTCAATCCAATGTCCGGGTGTCTGCCGATGCTCGCGCAGATGCCGCTCTTCTTTGCGCTCTTCTCAGTCTTTCGTTCGACTATTCTCCTGCGTGGCGCACACTTTGTCTGGTTCATTAACGATCTCTCGCGCGGCGCGACCAGCTTCACCGATCCATACATTTCCCTCGTAGTCATTATGATCGGCTTCCAGTATCTGTCGCAGAAACTTACCATGGCCTCCAATCAGCAAAACAAGATGCTCATGTATCTTATGCCGGCAATGATGGGCTTTCTCTTCTACAAGTTCTCGTCCGGACTCGTGCTCTACTGGACCTGCTTTTCCGCCTTCTCGCTCCTTGACTACTTCATATTCAAGCGCGGCCAGATGAAGAACCCTCAGGTGATGACGGAATAGCCGATGCGCCGCCGGAATGAACCTCGTGTTACCGGCGACGACACCATTGTCGCCATTGTTACGCCTCCCGGTCAGGGGGGGGTGGCGATCGTCAGAGCGGCGGGGCCTGGCAGTCTGCATATCCTCTCACAGTGCTTTCGTGCGAAATCCGGATCGGATGTCACGTTTCGACCGTTCCAGATGAAGTTTGGTTTCTTCACTTCACCTGCCGGGGAGACCATCGATGAAGTGCTGGCGGTGTTCATGCCGCATGGGCATTCCTACACCGGCCTAGAGCAGATCGAGATCTACTGCCACGGTGGACGACAGGTAGCGCGGATCATAATGGACATATGTGTCGGATTAAAGGCGCGCCCTGCCGAGCCCGGCGAGTTTACCAAGCTTGCGTTTCTCAGCGGCCGCATCGATCTGGCCAAAGCCGAGGCTGTGGCGGAAATAATCACTGCAGACACCGCCTCTTCGTACCGTGCGTCCCGGGAGCACCTTCTGGGAGCATATGGGGAGCACATCGAGGCTCTTAGAGGGACACTCGTTGCGATCATGTCTGAGGTAGAGGCAACCATTGACTTCCCAGAAGAGGAGATCACGACTGCCGATCGTCGGCAACTAATCGCTTCCGTCGATTCCCTCGAAGAGAAGCTCTCTGAGCTCATTCTGAGCTATCAGACCGGGAGAATAGTGCGGGAAGGATTCAGGATCGTGATCGCTGGACGCCCAAATGCCGGCAAGTCGTCGTTGTTCAACCTCTTACTCAAGCAGGAGAGGGCGTTGGTTAACCCCACGGCTGGCACAACCCGGGACTATCTGTCCGAGTGGATTGATATGGACGGTTTAGCCGTGAATCTCATAGACACCGCCGGTATCCGCGGCTCAGGGGGCAAAATCGAGCGACTTGGGCATGAGCGATCGCGTGATTTGGTAAGAAGTGCTGATCTTGTAATGTGGGTTGTCGACATCTCATCACGTGGTTGGCGCAAGAGCCTGACGAACGACATAGAGACGTTGTCAACACGAAGTGTAATATACGCTTACAATAAAATCGACCTCTGCCAGGAAAAACATCTTTCGGTCGGGGAGTCAGAGCCAGACGGTTGTTCAATTTCCTGCGCCACGCGCAAAGGAGTGGGCAAGCTTCGGCAGATGCTGGCTGGCGTGATCCGCGAGCGCGTACCTGATATGACTTCCGGCGTCGTAGTTACTTCTGCTCGGCACAAGCAGAAACTCTCGTCCTCGCTCAGGCAAATTAGAGAAGCGAGGCGGAGGATCATCCAGGACGAATCTCCTGAGATTGTCTCGTTTCATCTGCGAAACGCGATCACCGCTCTTGATGAAATCACTGGCAAGATCTATACTGAGGAGATACTGGAGCGGATTTTCGGGAAGTTCTGCATCGGGAAGTGACTGTTTCACGTGAAACCGGAGAATAGCCTGACGATAATCGTCAGCCATGTACTTGGTACTAAATCGTTATAAATAAAAGTATTACGACATGAAAACAAGCTCTGATTTTGACATTATAGTAATTGGTGGCGGGCACGCGGGTGTTGAAGCGGCACTCGCAGCTGTGCGCATGGGTGCGTCGGCGGCAATTGTAACGATGGAAAAGTCGCGCCTGGCTCTCATGTCGTGCAACCCGGCAATTGGTGGGATTGGGAAATCGCATTTGGTCAAAGAAGTCGACGCTCTCGGGGGGATCATGGGACAAGCAATCGACGCCACCGGCATTCAATTTCGCCGATTGAATCTGTCGCGGGGCGCGGCTGTCTGGTCGACACGCGCCCAAGCAGACCGAGTGGCCTATAATGATTATGTCGTCCGATTCGTGGAATCTCAAGCGCGACTGGAAGTTGTCGAAGGTACAGTTGGCGAGATAGTGACCGAGCACGGAACCGTGGCCGGTGCTCGAACTGAAGACGGGATGGTCATGACTTCCAGGGCCGTTGTCGTTGCAACGGGGACGTTCCTCGGCGGTCTGATCCATATCGGCGAAAAACAGATCATAGCCGGCCGCTATGGTGAAAAAGCTTCATCTCGGTTGTCGGAATCGTTTCACAAACTCGGTTTCGAGCTTGGGCGTCTCAAAACTGGCACTCCCCCTCGACTAGATGGGGATACCGTTGACTGGTCCCGCTGCGAAGAACAGCCGGGGGAGGATCCGATTCCGTATTTCTCGTACAGGACGAAATATCGCTACTTCGCGCAAACGCCATGTCATCTGACCAGCACGACTCCCGCGACCAAAGAGATCATTTCAGCAAATTTTCACAACTCGCCGATATTTTCGGGTCAGATCAGGTCCACTGGCCCCCGCTATTGCCCGTCGATAGAGGACAAGTTCTTCCGTTTCGCCGACAAACCGACGCATCACATTTTCCTTGAGCCAGAAGGAAATGGCACTAATGAATTGTACCCCAACGGGTTCTCAACCGCGCTCCCCGAAGAAGTCCAAAGGGAAGCAATCAGAACCGTGGTTGGGCTTGAAGCCGTACGGGTCACTCGTCCTGGCTATGCAGTGGAGTATGATTATTGTCCGAGCCATCAAATCAAGCCATCGCTCGAAACAAGACGTGTGCATGGGCTCTTCTTTGCTGGCCAGATTAACGGGACGTCTGGGTATGAAGAAGCAGCGGCGCAAGGAATTATCGCTGGAATCAACGCTGTGCTATACTGCCGCAGGGAACAACCGCTCGTGCTCGACCGATCTGAGGCATATATCGGAGTGATGATTGATGACCTCGTGACGCGCTCAACTACCGAGCCATATCGAATGTTCACATCGCGGTCTGAATATCGACTGGCGCTCCGCGAGGATAACGTGCGCGATCGGATGTCCGATCATGCACACCGCCTTGGGCTGATCGAGAAGTCGGATTACACACAGTTTCAAGAACTTGAGCAGGATACCAGAGATGCCGTAGCTCGACTTGAAAAGGCGCGGGTGAGACGAACAGAGCTGAAGAATGCCATGCTCAAATCGGGGAAATCGGAGAGCGTATCTCTTGCCTCTTTGCTGCGACAACCGGGGATCGGTGTTGATGAAATCCTGCCACTTTTGGCTCCTATTAATGTGGAGCCTGTTTTCAATCACGAAGTTCTCCAGCGGGCGGCGGTGCGAATACGCTACGCCGGGTATGTCGACAAGCAGGCGCGGGAGATCGGGAAATTCCGGAAACTCGAATCTGAGCTAGTACCTGAGCAGTTCGAGTATGGTGGGGTCACTTCGCTTCGCACCGAGGCTCGGGAGAAGTTTGCACGTTTTCGCCCCGCGTCGCTCGGTCAGGCGGGTCGCATTGAAGGGATCACGCCCGGAGATTTGGCCGTGCTCTCGGTACACCTGAAGCGCTTCAAAGCTGCCCGCCCGTGAACACCGCCAGTCATCTATCACTCGACGTTAGGAAAGTGCTGTCCGCGCAGGATCCGCACGGCAAACTGGAGGGCTACTTCGTCGCCCTCATGCGCGAAAACGAAAAAGTTAACCTTGTTTCACGTGAAACAGGTCGCACCGAATTCGATCGCATGGTCGCTGAATCGCTGCTCCCGTTCGAGAAGATCGGATCGAGCTTTCAGAATTACCTCGATGTCGGCTCGGGAGGGGGAATTCCGGCGATCCCGATACTCCTCACACAGCAGATATCAGGGAAAGTCACGCTCGTTGAGCGCACGAACAAAAAGGCGCTCGCTCTGCGACATATCCTCGACTCGCTCGCTTGCACAGTGGAAATCAGATCACAAACTTTCGAAGAACTGAGACTCGCGGACCTATACGACCTCATCACCCTACGCTTTGTCAAACTGACCCCGGCACTCCTGAGATTGATACTCTCCCGCCTGAGTCCCACGGGGTCCTTCCTGTATTACTCGCAGCCCGAATTTTCCGCCAAGGAGAGCACGCGAACAGTGTTCACTTTCGCCGAGCCCGAGAGTTCGGTTACCAAGAGTTTCACTGTTTTCAGGACATCATAGTCGTTAGCGGTAGTTTTTTGTTGCGCGTCGTGCCCGGCGAGCATACAATGGTTGGGCTCAGAACGTGTGACATTACAAGGAGTAATGCTTGGCCAGAATCATCGCCATCGCCAACCAAAAGGGGGGTGTCGGCAAAACCACCACGGCGGTGAACCTTTCATCCTGCCTTGCCGCCGCTGAACAAAAGACACTCCTCGTCGATATGGACCCCCAGGCCAATTCCACCAGCGGTGTTGGTCTCGACAAGAATAGCGTCGATACCTCGATCTATGACATCCTGATTGGTTCGCGCCCGATGAGTGAAGTGATTCGATCCAGCGAACTTCCCTTTCTGAATATTGTCCCCTCGTCGATCACTCTGGTCGGGGCCGAAGTCGAACTGGTGAATGTTCTCTCGCGTGAGACTCGTCTTAAGAGCGCGCTGCGTCAGGTGGCCGATGACTATCGTTTCATTATCATCGACTGCCCTCCATCGCTTGGCCTGCTGACTATCAACACTTTGACTGCCGCCGACTCGGTGCTCATTCCTATCCAGTGCGAGTACTTTGCGCTCGAAGGTTTAGGGCAACTGATGAACACCGTATCATTGGTTCAGCAACATCTGAACCCGACGCTCATGATCGAGGGGGTGCTGCTGACGATGTACGACGGGCGTCTCAATCTGTCGCGGCAGGTATCCGACGAGGTGCGCAAGCACTTCAGCAACAAGGTGTACAATACGGTCATCACGCGCAACGTGCGACTCTCTGAAGCGCCATCATTCGGCAAACCGATCATCTTATACGATGTGCTTTCTTCGGGAGCAGAGAATTATATGGCCCTGACAAAAGAGGTGATGGCTCAGTGAGCAAATTGGTCCTGGGGCGAGGGCTGGGCGCGCTCATCCCGACGGGGGATGCATCCACCACCGATGCCGCCAGCACACGCACGGTTGCCCTGGAGAGCATTGTCCCCAATCCCATGCAACCACGGCGCGAGTTTGACGACGAACGCCTGGGAGAACTGGTGGCCTCAATCAAGCAGAACGGCATGATGCAGCCGCTGGTCGTTCGCGCCAATGGAAGTGGATATGAACTAATCGCCGGTGAGCGACGTTTTCGGGCGGCGCGGCAGGCGGGTTTGATCAATGTTCCGATCGTCGTGATGGATGCGGATTCCGACGCCCGTATGCTTGAACTGGCGTTGGTGGAAAATATTCAGCGCGAAGATCTCAATCCGCTTGAGCTGGCCTCGGCGTATCAGCGACTCATGGAGCAGTGCAAACTGACGCAGGGGGAGATGGCGTTTCGGGTCGGCAAGAGTCGAACTGCTATCGCCAACACGCTAAGACTGCTGACCCTGCCGCCATCGATCCAGGAGATGATTCGCCACGGCAAACTCACCGAGGGGCATGCCCGCGCCATGCTGTCACTTCCCAATGAAGCGATGATGCTCGAGCTGGCGGAACGAATTGTCGACGGCGCCATGTCGGTCCGCGATGTCGAGCGGGTGACCGGCCAGGTGCGCAAGCGAAAGCTGATTCCCAAGCGTAAGCTGCCGATTCTGAGTGACATCGAAACGTATCTGAAGCAGCTGCTGGGAACATCGGTCAGGATTGTTCCGGGACTAAAAAACGGACGCATCGAGATTGAGTATTACGGCGACGAAGATCTGGATCGTCTGCTGGATCTGTTTCGCGCGATCAAACCGTGAACATGGAACGAACTCGCTATGTTACCATCATGGTCAT
>CXWL01120570.1_pt1 | contig 22360 bp, 8 predicted proteins | sample 590931 | NCBI WGS metagenome assembly CXWL01 (sample SAMEA3498368, study PRJEB10139) | groundwater metagenome | biome: water well; material: biofilm material | place: Germany | collected 2015-04-27 | reverse complement strand
GAGTTTTTCATCATTTCTTCTAAAACATCACAAGCAATTTTATCCGTTTTTGCTAAATCTTCCGGATTTCCAGAAGCGCAAACCCAACGGAATGGTCCAAAACCGTAATCGAAACACATTGGTCCCATAATGTCTTGCACGTAACTTGGATATTTGAAATCGATATTGTTTTCTGCCATAACATCTGCGCCAGCACGAGAAGCTTCTAATAAAAAGGCATTTCCGTAATCGAAGAAATAGGTTCCTTTAGCCGTATGTTTATTAATTGCAGCCGCGTGACGACGCAAAGTCTTTTGAACTTCTTCTTTAAATTTATCAGGATTGTTCGCCATCATTTCATTTGATTCTTCAAACGAAAAATCAGTAGGGTAGTAGCCACCAGCCCACGGATTGTGAAGCGAAGTTTGGTCTGAACCTAAATCGATATGTAAATTTTCTTGGTCGAATCGTTCCCAAACATCTACTACATTTCCTAAATAAGCGATTGAAACGACTTCTTTATTTTCTAACGCTTTTCGAACTCTAGCTACTAAAAGCGTAATATCTTCCACAACTTCGTTAATCCAACCTTGAGAATGACGAATGTGAGTAATTTTTGGGTTGACTTCGGCACAAACCGTAATACAACCTGCAATATTTCCAGCTTTTGGTTGCGCACCAGACATTCCGCCTAATCCAGAAGTTACAAATAAACCTCCTGCTGTAGCTTTTTTAATTTTTCGGAAACCATTTAAAACAGTGATAGTTGTTCCGTGAACAATTCCTTGCGGACCAATGTACATATAACTTCCAGCTGTCATTTGTCCGTATTGAGAAACTCCTAATGCATTCATTTTTTCCCAATCATCTGGTTGAGAATAATTTGGGATAGTCATTCCGTTTGTAACAACTACTCTTGGTGCTTCTTTATGTGATGGAAATAATCCCATTGGATGCCCAGAATACATTGATAAAGTTTGCTCGTCTGTCATTTCAGACAAATACTTCATCGTCAATAAATATTGTGCCCAGTTTGAAAAAACAGCACCATTTCCACCATATGTAATTAATTCGTGAGGATGTTGCGCTACTGCATAATCTAAATTATTCTGAATCATCAACATGATTGCTTTGGCTTGTTCCGAATTTCCTGGATAATCAGAAATTGGTCGTGCTTTCATTTCGTAATCAGGACGAAAACGATACATGTAAATTCGACCATAAGTTTCCAATTCTGCTTTAAATTCTGGAAGTAATTCCGCATGATGTTTCGCGTCGAAATAACGAAGTGCGTTTTTTAAGGCTAGTTTTTTTTCTTCGGCAGATAATATTTCTTTACGTTTTGGCGCGTGATTTATTGAAGTTTCGTATACTTTTGCTTGTGGTAAAATCGATGGAATACCCTGTTGTATTTGTTCTTTGAAAGTCATTTTTGTTGTTTTTAATTCGTTTGGTTAATTTTTCTAAATTTTGGATATATAAAGAAAACTAAGGATAACGAATGTCAGACCTATGATAGGATTTGTGAATTTTGATTCGATATTTGAATAATTGAATGTCCATTTTTTATTTTTTGTTGGTTCCCGTTTTTTTATCAAATCCGTATGGGCAATGACGGCAACCGCTTTTGCAGCAATATCCACGTTTTAGATGGTACTTTTCAGTAAAACATTTGTATCCTTCAGGTGTGTAATAAAAATCTTCACCTTCTTTTAAATTATTTGGATTTATTTCATTGTTCATAAAGGCAAATTTAGCAACTTTGTATCAAATGATTGTAATAGTTTTTAAATATTTAACGCCAAAGTGGGTAAGGGGTATCACTTTATTTCCTTTTATTGTTTTATCTGAGAAATCAGATAGAAATAATGTTGTTTTATTGAATCATGAAAAAATCCATATTAGACAACAATTAGAAATGTTAGTATTGCCTTTTTTTATTATTTATATCACTGAATTTTTAATTGGCTATTTGAGATATAAAAACTGGCAATTGGCTTACAGGAATATTTCTTTTGAACGTGAAGCATATTCAAATGAAAAAGACCTTCACTATTTAAAGCAAAGATCTTTTTGGAGATTTTTGAAGTATGTTTGATTTAGAATTTCACAACTGATACTTTGAAGGTGTCCGCTCCAGGATTAACATTTACGCCTGAGAGGTTGAGAAATCTTACAGATACGGTGTTCGCAGCACTTACCCATGCCTGAAAATCGAGACGACCATCTGTCATAACTGAATTGGGAATCCCGAGTATTACTGGGTCACCCAATGCAGCTCCTGTGACTATAATGGTTAGTATTTCTGATACTCCATTACCGGTATTCCCATAATTTAAAGATGCGGATCCAGTCAGTGTTTTTGCTAAAGTATATCGAGTACTACCTGATGTTACAAAGTAATTTGTCCCGTCAAATTCTACTGCACCACTTTCTGGAGTAGTAAGGTTTGTTCCACTGGTAAATTTTAAAGGAGATGTGCTTGCTGCTGCTGTGCCAGCTGCAAGTGTCAGCTTTGCTGTTGGGCTTAAGCCAATTCCTACATTACCAATTTGATCGATTCGCATACGTTCTAAAAATAATTCAGAACCGACAGTACCGACACTGAAAACCATTGGACGATCTCCTGAGGCTAACTGATAGTGTCCTTTACCTCCGAATGTAGAAGTACCTCCGGTATTTACATATCCGATGTGACCTTTATAGGCGCTATTTTGTCGGAAGTAAATTCCGCTAAATCCACCATCAGTTGCGTTGTCTACAGCCATTACTCCTTTTCCATCCTCATCATGTCGTACATAAAGTTTGTAAGCTGCTGATGAAGTTCCTATAGCTACATCACCATCAGCTTCAATTCTCATCCTTTCAGCACTGTTTGTGGAGAAACCTAATATGTCTGCTCCTGGACTAAAGACTCCAGTATTTGTATCAGCAGAAAAAGAATAAAAGGGTAATGCTTGAGTTCCTAAAGATAGGGCGTGTACTTGGTCTGCTGCTGGAATTCTAAAACGTGCTGTTCCGCCAGTTGAAAAATCTAATTGATCTGCTCCAGGACTAAAGACTCCCGTGTTGGAATCAGTTTGCCAAGAATAGGTTGGGGCAGTAGCTGTTCCTAAAGAATAGGATTGTAATTGACCATTATTGGTATTTGAAATATTCCAGCGATCAACTCCACCAACACCCGTTTTGATTCTAAAATCTTGTGCATCTGTTGTACCTATAAAATTGGTGCCAGGGCTTGTTCCAGAATTTCCAGTAATTGACCAATCACTGCCGTTAGCTACTAAACGTATCCATCTGTCGGAAGCCACTGTTGGTGTTGTTTCCCAATAGTAGTAACCAGGAGTAACATCGCCAGTAGCAGCAGTGTTGTATACTAATTCTGATTTAATTGGTGTTACAATTGTTGCTGTAGAGGTGTTTGTTAAAGCCACTCTTGGAATTAGTAAGCCATCATTTGTGGAAATTATATCTAATGCTCCTTCTGGAGTAGTAGTGCCAATACCAACTTGTGAGTATGATATTTGTATTAGGAATATTAAATATCCTAAATGTTGGAGTAATTTTGTTTGATTCATATTGCTTTCTTTTAAGTGATTAGAATTTTAAATCAAGAAATTGAAGCTTTTGGGGTCAATCTATTATAAAGTTATTGTATATTTTTTAGATCGTTGATAATCAAGGTTGAAAATTGTTGAATGGAATTAGATTGTCGATAAAATGCATTTATTTAGTTGTTGTTTTACAATTAATAAATTCGTTTTTTAACTTTCATGATTTGTTTTTTTGTAAAAAAAAAGACCTTCACTATTTAAAGCAAAGGTCTTTTTGGAGATTTTTAAAAAAGTATTAGTAAATAATTTTTCTAACTTCTTCTGTGTTATCTTCTAAAGTTACTTTTATTATTAACATACTATTTGTTCTGTTCAAATTAGATATTTGATAGTTTGTATTGTTTACATTTTTTTTGTTTAATAATAATTTCCCTAAAGTGTCAAAAATCAAAATGTTTTTAATTTTTAATTTACCTGATTCAACTGTTAATACATTATTGTCATAAACAGTTAATTGATTAACTAGTTCTACAACATTATCTGTTTTAGTGTATCTTAAAATAAATCTATCAGTAATCGTTCCTTTGGCACCCATGAAAGAGTAAGGAGCATCTTTCAAGTTGAAAATTACGTTTAATAATTTATCTTCTAGATAGATATTTTGTTTAGGATTAAGGAATAATCCATCAACTGAACTTAAAGCGATTTTGTATAATCCATCTTGTGGAATACTTACCCCGATATTAACTTTGTCATTAACGTCAAATGGAAGTTTTCTACCTTGAATTAGCATTTTCTCAGCATCAATTGATGAGAAAATATTGAATGTTAGTTTTTCATCTGTGAAAGCATCGAATAATCTATCACTTTGATTTGTTGCATTTTCAACATAACCTAATAAAGATCTTGTACTAGCTCCTGATGAGGTTACTAAATCGAACCAAATTCTGTGTTTTTCTAATTCGTCAGCATCTTTGTTATTATTCGAATTTTTGTAAAATATAGAATTGTCATATGTTTCACTTCTTAAACTGTTATTGAAGTTTAAGTTTTCTGTTTGTGATGCTGATGAATGAAGCATTGATACAAAGAAAGCTTGTCCACCTGCGATTCTACCATTAAATGTACCTGCTCCACTTGATGAACCAACTGAATTGTATGCTAAATAATCTGTAGGAGTGTAATTATAAGCGTAATTATTATAAAATGGATCTGCAGCAGCAGCAGATGGTAATGTACCATGAGTCCAAACATTTATAAAACCAGCAATATTGGTATTTAATGTTAAGAAATTAATAGCGTGAATTGCTGAAGGGTATGGGTTACCAACTAAATTCCAGTTATCATCATCTCTAGTTCCTGGAGTAGTTGAAACGCCAGTGTTATATGTTCCGGCTGTATCATATGTTCCTCTATTAATTGGAGTTGAAATGTTTCCGTTATTTGGTACTCCAATAAATGTTGCCGTGTAATTTGTTAATGCTGTCAACGAATAAGAATCAGGAGCTCTTAAACAATATCCTTTTCCTATAGTCATGATTTCATTAGCGTATGTCCAATTTCCAAACCCACCAACGTTTGAAGCTATAGTTGGTATCCATTTGTATTGGTATCCCAAACTTGTTCCTGGAGATACAGCAGTACTTGCAAAATTTGCGACTGGAGATGACCAATATACATAATCTTGTCTTCTTACATTTGATGTTCTTTTGTATTGAATGTTTCCTGTATTTACGGAATTATTTACTTGTACTAAGCTACCTGTGTTTTCAATAATCATATTACCGCCAGCAGCTACTACAACAGCATTTGTAACTTTGATAGTATTACTAGGATTAATTGTTAAAGTTCCTCCACTTTGAATATTTATGCTGCATGCTAGAGCAGTTACTCCTGCTGATACAATAGGTTTGTTGGTAGTGTTAGGTATTAAAATACCTTCAGTGTCAGTTGGAACGCCAGATGGTGTCCAGTTTGCAGCAGTATTCCAGTTTGTTCCAGAAGTACCATTCCAAGTTTTGTTTGCTGAAACTGTAACAGTTGTTTGATCAGATTCTTTTAGAGTTGCACCATTACATAAAGTGTATGTTATTTCAGCCGTATATATTGTCGTTGTTGTTGGACAAACATTAATAGTTGGTGTTGTTCCTACTACAGGGCCTGAAACTCCAGCACCTTCATACCATTTTATTGAAGCAATAGAAGTTCCAGATGGAACAAATCGCCATGCTTCATTTGTAGATGTCCAGTTTGTATCTAATACATTTCTTCCAGGAGGTACAGTAGCAAGTGTTCCTGTTGCATTTTGAATACCAATAACGGCATTACCATCATTCCACATCCCTTCAACTCCATAGCCAGCATATGTTGTTATTCTTTTTTTCTGAACATAAACTTCTATAATATTAGAGTTTTCATACAAAACCATCATACCGGTATAGTCATTAGTTGCGTCGTTAGAATACATAGGTACGGTAGACCATGACACTACTAGAGCTCTACAGCCTGTTGGTAAAGTAATTAATTGCCATCCTACTTGGCCTCCGACTGCAGGATTTATGTCATGAAATACCCCGAAAATTGAATTTTCAATTAAAGCGCCATGTCCACTAACTGGTAAGTTTGCGCCTGTTGAACCATACATACTCCATTCACAAGTACCTCCAGCAGTGTTGTTTATAATATCAAATGTGACTACTCCATTTGAGCCAATCAAACACTTATTATACGTGTTTCCATAAAAACAAAAGTCAAAAGGAAGGTTTACTTGTGGTGACCATTTATCATCTATATTAACACTTACTGGATTTGCTAAACCAGTAAATGCTATTGGTGGATTGTATTGAATTGCTTCAACAACATAGTTTGTTGTGTTACCTAAATCTAAGTAGTTGGCTTCTAAATCAACACAACTTGCTGTGTTACATGTAATAGCTGCTGGGTCAGCGCCACTTAAGCCAAGTCCTCCTGATACAACATTCGGACATCCAGTTAATACATCACTTACAACCATAGTAGTGAAAATACCATTTGGAGAAGTAGTTGATTGACTACTATTTGTACAAGTAACAACTAAATGCCAATAAACTAATCCAGTTGCAGGTGCTGTTGCATTGTAATTAGCATAAGAACTTGTTGCTGCGCCAGCATTTGTCCAAGGACCTCCAGCATTTGAGCTATATTGCCATTGGTAAGTCATATTCATTGCTTGAGTATAACCTGTTGCTGATACAACGTAAGCACTCCCTGGCCAATTTGTATTCGGAGTTGCTGATACGGTTCCGCCGGTTGGGGTTCCGCTACAAGCAGGGAAACATACTCCAGTGTAAGATACTGATAAATTAAACCCAGCATAATCAACTGAACTATCTGAGTAAAATTGAACCGTTAATGTTTGTCCAGCTGTTCCAGTATAGTTAATAGATCCTGTACCGGAATAAGTAGCTAATAATGTTCCTCCAGTTCCAGTTCCGCTATAAATTCTTATTAAGTCAAGACTACTTTCGGTAGTATAGTTTCCTGAAATATTAATTATTGATGCTAGCCCAGCTTCTAAAACGGTATATCCAGTTGAGCTACTTGAATAGTTTCCTGATACACCACCATTATCATATAAAACGATATTGGTTCCACAAGTTACAGTGTTGCTACCAGTAGAGGGAACGTTTTGTGTTGCTACTGATGTAAATGATGGTGTAGCTGAATTTGCACTTTGTGAACTACTTGTACAAGTAACTACTAAGCGCCAAAGTGTTGTAATTCCTAAGGCAGGAGCTGTTGCTGTATAATTTGAGTATGTGCCAGTTGCTGCTCCTGTAGGAGTCCATAAACCACCACCGTTTGTACTATATTGCCATTGATATGTTAAACCTGTTGCTCCAGTGTACCCAGTAGCTGATACCGTATATGATGAACCAGGGCTACCTGATGGAGTTGAAGTTGTTGCTGTTCCTCCAGTAGGTGTCCCTGAGCAAGCAGGAAAACAAGTTCCGCTATATGTAACTGCAAGTGAAAAACCAGCGTAATTGCCTATGTCATCAGAAGTAAATTGTACTGTTAATGTTTGGCCAGCAGTTCCTGTATAATTAATTGAACCAGTTCCTGTGTAAGACGCTAATAATGTACCTGCTGTTCCAGTTCCATTATAAATTTTTATAAAGTCATATGTGCTTTCTGTTGTATAGTTACCTGAAATATTTATTGTTGCTCCAAGTCCTGCTTCTAAAACGGTATATCCAGAAGAATCATAATTATAATTTCCTGTACCTCCATTATCAAGTAACGTTACATTAGTTCCACAAGTAACTGTCGTGTTACCTGTTGTTGGTATGTTTTGAGTTGCTGCAGATGTAAATGTTGCAGTATTACTTGTTGCGCTTGCTCCTCCATTAGTACAAGTAACAATTAAACGCCAAAGTGTTGTGATTCCTAAAGCTGGAGCAGTTGCAGTATAATTTGAGTAAGTACCAGTTGCGGCTCCTTGATTATTCCATAAGCCACCACCATTAGTGCTGTATTGCCATTGGTATGTTATTCCACCAAGATTTGTATATCCAGAAGCAGAAACGGTATAAGATGAACCAGGATTTGTAGAAGTAGGTGTTACAGAAACTGTTCCAGCAGTTGGAGTTCCAGAGCAAGGACTACTTATACATATGCTGTTTAGAATCATATCATTGTTATTTCTGTTATTAATAACCTTGATGTAATAAGTTCCGTTTGATAAATTTGAAGTAATTGTTTCAATTTGAGAACCGTTAGCTTGTGTTGCATTAGCACAACTAATTTGTGTTAATGTTCCAGCGCAGGTGTTATTTGAAGATGATATTAATTGTAAAAACAAATCTCTATCAGCTGCGTCAGCAGTAATTGTTACATTTAATGGACCTCCAGTTACAGTAAAGACATACCAGCCTTCTCTTCTAAAAGTATTAAAATTACAACCAGTTGCGATAGGGTTGTTTTCAGTGGCATCACTTATCGTAGCACCAGTATCACAAGTACCATTTATAACTAAAGTTTCTGCAGTTCCACAAGTATTACCCTGTGCTAAAATACCATTTGAAAAAACAGTAAAAAACGTAAATAAAAATAGATAGGTTTTGTTAATAGAAAAATTTTTAAAAAACGGTAGTAGCTCGTTTTTTAAACTCTGAAATTTGTAAATCATTGTAGTAGTAGTTTGTTTTTTTGGTTTTTATGTAATTAATTGTTTAAAATTGTTTGAATTGTTTAATATTATGGAATGAATGTTTGATTTCGTTGAGCAATATATAAAATTCAAACAAATTTCATGTAAAATGTTTAAAATATTCGACACATAACATAAATCATCGATGAAAAGCATTTTTTTTAGACAAAAAACACAAATGTTTGTTATTTAAAAACATTTTATTTTTTTGTTAAATTTTTAATTTTAAAATGTTTTAATAAAAAAATACAGACAAATTTTGTAGGTGTTTTTGAGAGTTATTTTAATCTAGTTTTAAATTTATTGAGTGTGTTTTTTGAAATTATTCTCTTTAAAGCATTTTTTAAAGCTAAAAGACAATAAAAAAAAAGCGACCTAATTGGGTCGCTTTTTTGTCATTAATCGTTATGGTTTTTTATAATAATTAAAAATATTATGTTGTGTCTTAATTATTTTTTGGAGCTTCTTTTTTATTGTATTTAATAATTCCTTCTGGAATTCTTTCGAATTTAATTTTATTACCGTCGAAATGAATTGGAGTACCTTCTTCTTTTGTACCATCGTTATTCATAACACCATTGATGTTTTTGTCAAAGTCTTTTGATAGAATAGTTTCTGATATTTCTACTCCATTTTCAAAACCAGAACGCGTACCAATTGCTGTCCAATTAAATGAAGCATTACTTGTTCCTTTTAAATTTTCTTTGACAAAGAAACCATCTTTAGTTACTCTACTAACATAAACACCATTTGTTTCCCCAGTTGGTGTAATTGTAATATTAATTGTTTCATTATTTGAGACTAAGTTTTTGAAAGACTCTTTAAATGTTATGAAGCTTTCTCCGTTAGATAATTTCCCAACACCTCTTGTAGTTACATCTACTTCAGTTGATGTAGCTGTATAAGAAATTGTTTTTTGTGAATTATTAGTTTCTGTTAATTGTACAATTGGTCGATTTGTGATAGTGTTTCCTTGTACATACATACCGAATTCTTCACCTCTAGAAACTAAACCATATTGATCTCCTTTGATGTACCCACCCATAAAACCACCATTAATTCCTAATCCAATTAAATTATTTGGTTTGTTAGAGTTAGAAGTTTTTCCACTATTTCCATTTGACATGCTCTCATTTGCTCCACCTCCATACACACTAAATTTAGTGCCGTTTAAACTGTTGTATCCTAGCATTCCAAATTGTCCTGAACCACCGGATCCAAATACTCCACCTGAACCATCAGGGATAATTGCGGAACCGATTTTAAGGATATCACCACTAACTCCGAATGCATATGCATTAATATCTGGAGTAGTAAATTTTGATGCGTAATTACCATAAACACCTGATGTTACACCTGTTGTTGAATAGGATCCACCTGTAAAACCTGTTCCCGCAGATGTGTTATTGTTTTCTCCAGTAACTCCGTTTGCTTTCCAGTTTCCTGCACTTGATTCGTCTATAATTCCGTGAACTCCAATTGGAATTGAAGGTCCTCCTGAGGCGCCATCTGATTGTCCTAAAACACCTTCACCTGTTTGAATATAATTAGATAAAACATTAGCTTGTGTTAATCCAACAACTCCATAACCAGTTCTATTTGAAAATCCAAAAACACCCATTCCGTTTGCGTCTGCATATCCAGAAAGAGCTCTTCCTGCATCAGGATTAGGATAGCCAATAACATTATTGTATGATGTTGTAGATGTGTGAGCTGAAAATTTATCTCTTGTATCTTCACCAGAAGATTTACCAATAACTGAATTTCCTTCGACTCTTAATCCATTAGTTGGAGCAGCATTAGATGAAGCATATGTAGCTCCAATAGTTACGTTGCTATTTTCTCTTACTCTTAAACTTTCAACACCATTTGTTGTAATTCCTAAATTGTCAGTAGCTGGTTTAAAAATCCCAGTATTTTGGTCTGCATTCCATGAGAAAGATGGGGTAGCTGCCGCACCTGAATAATATGATTGTAATTGCCCGTTTGTATTTGAAATGTTTAATCGGTCTGTATCTTGTGTTTTAAATCTTAAGTCTTGAGCATCTGTAGTTCCAACATAATTAGTTCCAGCTGTTGTACCAGTATTTCCTGTTAATGACCAATGATTGTTGGTGTTTGTTGTCATTAAACGCATCCATCTATCAGATGCAACAGTTGGTGTAGTTTCCCAATAGTAGTAACCGGGAGTTACATCTCCTGCGGTAGCTGTGTTATAAACTAATTCTGATTTTGTTGGTGTAGTAATTGTTGCAGTAGCTGTACTTGTTAATGCAACTCTTGGAACTAATAATCCATCATTTGTAGAAATAATGTCTAGAGCACCTGCTGGTGTAGTTGTACCGATTCCTACTTGTGCTTGAATGCTAATTGACGAAATAAGTAGTAGTAGAAGTAGTAGTCTAATTTTAATGTTCTTAACCATGATATTGTTTAATTTTCGTGCAAATATATGGTAAAATGTTATATTTTTACAAAAAATAAGGATATTTCAAATATTTTAACATTTTTTCATTGGCAATATTTAATTTACCTTTTGTTTTATTGCTGTGTCAAAAGTGCTTAATCTGAAATGTTATATTATAATTCAAAAAAAAGACCTTTACATTAATTTGTAAAGGTCTTTTTTTTGAATTAGATAATTTTTTAATAAATAACTTTTCTTACTTCTTCTGAATTATCTTCTAAAGTAACTTTCACTATCATTAAACTATTTGTTCTTGTTAAATTGTTTACTTGATAAGTAGTGTTGTTTACATTGTTTTTGTTTATCAACTGTTTTCCTAAGACATCAAAAATTTGAATGTTTTTAATTTTTAATTTCCCTGATTCAACAGTTAGAACATTATTGTCATAAACAGTTAATTGATTTGTTAGTTCAATAGCGTTTGTGTTTTTAGCAAATCTTAAAACAAATCTATCTTTAATCGTTCCTTTGTTCCCTATAAATGAATATGGAGCATCTTTTAAATTATAGATTATATTTAATAACTTATCTTCTAAATAGATATTTTGTCCATTTTCTAAAAACAATCCATCAACTGAACCTATAGCAATTTTATATAACCCATTTTGTGGAAGACTTACACCAATATTTACTTTATCGTTACTATCGAAAGGAAGTTTTCTACCTTGAATTAACATTTGCTCATCTTCAATTAATGAGAAAATATTGAATGAAAGTTTTTGATCAGCGAAAGCATCGAACATTCTATCATTTTGATCTGTTGCGTTTTCAACATAGCCTAATAATGATCTTGCACTTGTTCCAGATGGAGTAACTAAATCAAACCAAATTCTATGTTTTTCTAATTCATCATTAGCATCAGAATTTTTATTTGAAGTTTTGAAAAATTGGCCATTATTATATGTGTTTCCTGTTGGAACATCTCTTCTCAAAGTATTATTAAATGTTAAGTTTTCAGTTGGAGACGCAGATGCGTGCAACATTGATATGAAGAAACCTTGTCCAGCTCCAATAAATCCATTAAATCCAAGCGGTGTTGATGCTCCTGTAGAATTATAAGTTATATAATCAGTTGGTGTGTAGTTATAAGCATAATCATTGTAAAAAGGGTCAGCAGCTGCATTAGAAGGTAATGTTCCGTGTGTCCAGATATACACAAAACCTTCAATATTAGTATTCAATGTTAAGAATTTAATGGCATTAATAGCGGAAGGGTAAGGGTTTCCAACTAAATTCCAGTTGTCATCTTCATTTGTTCCTAAAGTTGATGAAACTCCTGTTGAATATGTTCCTCCATTCCAAGTTCCTCTACTAATCGGAATTGTAATATTTCCATTGTTTGGCACACCAATAAATGATGCTGAGTAGTTTGTATGTGCTGAAGGTGAATAGGCGTCTGGGCCTCTTAAGCAGTATCCTCTACCTAAAACCATTGTTTCATTAGCGAATGCCCAATTTCCAAAATTATTTGTACCTCCAGTAGTAGGTAGCCATTTGTATTGGTAGCCTAAACTAGTTCCAGGAGTAACCGCATTACTTGCAAAACTTGCAACTGGAGAAGACCAATATACATAATCTTGTTTTCTAATGTTTGCAATACGTTTCATGTTAATATTACCAATATTTGTAACGTTTGCAATTTGTACTAAATTAGAGCTATTTTCCATATTAATTGCTCCAGAAGCAGCAACATTAATTACATCACTTATTGTTAAGTTATTACTTGGATACAGTTTTAATACTCCATTATTTTTAACAATTAACGTTTTTCCAAAAGCACTAGAACCAACTGTGTTTATTTCTGATGGTCTGTTTGAAGTAGAAGCGATGTCTGGAATAATTACACAACTATTTGCGTCAGGAATTCCAGCTGGACTCCAGTTACTGGCATTGTACCAATTGTTGTCAGCAGTTCCCTTCCAAATTTTTGATTTGTTAGTTATTGTAATATTTTGACTTACATTACAACCATTAGTAAGAACTGCAGTTGCTGTAAAAGTATAGCTACCGTTTTCTAATTGTGCTAAAGTTGGTTTAACATATACCACTGTTGCGGGTGTTCCTGCAATGTAAGGTGTTGTAGTTGCTGCTGCGTCGGTATAAGCATCTGGTAATGATGTTCCACTCCATTGAAAGGCAGTGTTTAAAGCTTTAGTACCGTATAACTCAATATCATCTACCGCTGCACCATTTGCCCAAGTATTTGTGTAATATCTTATTCTTACTTTCAAGTTTGTTTGATTGATATAAGCAGATAGGTTGTAACTGTAATCTGTAAATCTTGTACCATATCCAACATCTGAAGTAATATCACCAGAAAAAGGAGTCCATGTTGTTCCTCCATTTGTAGATACATCAATAGTCATTAATTCATCTGCAGGATTAACAGTGTTAGGGTAATAACGGTCAAAATACATTCTGAATTTAAAAGTTAAATCTAAAAACCCAGTACTATTTACTGTATTTGAAACTAAACCATTATCAACCACATAGTAATAAGTTGTGTGTGCAGGTGGGCCAGTGTAAGTTCCTATGTCGGAATTAACAAATGCAAAATTATTAGCTCCAAAGTTTGATGCAATTGCAGGGAACCAAGTTGTGCCTGTTGGGACATATGGACCTGTTTTTATCTGCCAAGCTGTAGTTGTATTAACAGCTGCATTATTTACATAATGAACATTGCTAAATGTCCCTATACCAGCTTCGAAATTTTCATTTAATAAGTGAATGATTTCAGTGTCTCCACCTGCTGTTAATGCAACAATTGAGTTTTCACCACAAATTTCAGTATTAGAAGTGGCAAAAGTTAATGTGGGAACAGTTTTAACATTTGCGATAACCTTAGCTCTAACTAAAGTTTCGCACGTTCCGTTCCAAGCAGTAACCCAATAAGTTGTAGTAGTACTGATTGAAGGTGTGTTCCAAGTCCCGGTTGCTGTAGGTGAACCTGGTAATTGAGCACCACCTGTTTGTGCTGCATACCATCTGAATTCTGTTGTGCCAGGAGATGCAGTTGCGTTTAATGTAACTGATCCAGAACCACAAACATTTCCGCCTGTAACTGAAGTGATTTTTGCTGCACAGTTTTCTATAACTCTAAGGATGTAATCTTCTGTTTCTCCATAATAAGCTAGGTTAGTAGAGCAAGAATTCCATGAATAACCTGCGTCTGTACCAGAAATATTTCTTCCACTGATTCTCAATCTTACACGATAATCACCTGCTGATATTGCAGTTGGAACAATAAATCCTAACGTAGTAGAGGCTTGTGATACACCTCCAGCATCATAAACTGTTTCTCCTGCATCTAGAAAGTCACCATCGTTATTCCAATCTACCCATGCTTTAATGAAACCTGAATTTGGCGATTCCATGTAGATGTTTACACCTTCACCTTTAGCTTGTATTGATTTTACAGCTAATCCAGTAAAGTTTTGATAACCGATAGGAGCTATTGTTGAAAATGTGCTTGTATTTGTAATGTCTTGTAAAGTACCAATAAATTCCACTTTTCTAATATGGTGGTTGGTAGATGTTGCGTAAGTCGCACTAATTGTAGGTGTACAATATGTAGCACTTGTTGTTGTGGTTGTTGTTCCAGTTAAAGGACCTGTTCCTAGATAAAAAGGACCGCCTGAACATTGACTATTAAATGAATATATGTAAAAATAATAGGTAGTTAATGGTGTTAGTCCATTTACAGTAAATGAAGTGTTATTGTCATTGTTGACAATTGTGTAACCAGGTGCTAAAGTGCCTCCAATAGTATAAGATGTTCCGTTTGTAGGTGCACTTGGAGGTGTTGCTGAAGTACTTATAACTACTAAATAATTTTCTGCTGCAGGTGATGCTGTAGTAAAACTACCCGATATTGAAGTTCCAGCTGGACTTAAACTTATTGCGGTTGGTTGTGCTGCTGGGGTTAAACATGGAGGGGCGTCAAAAGTAGTAATGGTATAATCTTCTGTTTCTCCATATGTTCCAGCCATAGTACAGCTCATTGTACTAGTAACGGTTGTGCTGAACGCATATCTAACTCTCATTCTAAGATTACCAGTTGCGGCACCTGTTGGAATTGTTATTGGAATTACCGTTGTGGTACTAGGTACAATAGTGTTACTAATTAAAAAGAATTCTCCTGCATCTGTAAAAACTCCATTTTGATTGAAATCTATCCAAACACCAGCGCCATGGGTACCTGATCCAGTACCTACCGATAAAGAAAAATTATGAGTTGAGCCTTTCATTACTGATGTTGTTTGTGCTCCAGCTGCAGGATAATTAGTGTATCCGCCTGCGCCACAAGTGCTTGTGTTGTTTAGAGTATTAAAAGTAACATTGCTTATGAAATCATTATCTGTTGTACAGTTAAGATTACCAGTTGGCGTGCAATAACTAGCAACTAATGTTGTTGCGCTTAATGTTAAAGGGGTTGTTGTTAAATAAGCTGGTCCACCAGTACAAGTTATGTTGTTAAATGAAAAAACATAGACATAGTATAATGTTGATGGGTTTAAGCCCGTTGCAGTAAAAGTGTTATTTGTGTCATTATCAACAATTGTATAACCTGCGCCTAGTGTACCTCCAATGGAGTAGCTAGTTCCGTTAACGGGTGTTGGTGCAGTTGCAGAAGTGCTTATTACAACTAAATAATTTGTTGGTGCAGGCGATGCTGCAGTAAAACTACCCGATATTGAAGTTCCAGCTGGACTTAAATTTAAAGCAGTTGGTTGCGCTGCTGGGGTTAAACATGGAGTCGCGTCAAGAGTAGTAATAGTATAGTCTTCCGTTTCTCCATATGTTCCAGTCATAGTACAGCTCATAGTGCTAGCAACAGTTATGCTGTATGCATATCTAACTCTCATTCTAAGATTACCAGTTGCGGCACCTGCTGGAATTGTTATTGGGATTACCGTTGTGGTACTAGGTGCAATGGTATTACTAATTAGAAAGAATTCTCCAGCATCTGTAAAAACTCCATTTTGATTGAAATCTATCCAAACACCCGCACCATGATTAAGTGTTCCTGGTCCTGCTGAAAAAGAAAAATTATATGTTGAACCTTTCGTAACTGAAGTTGTTTGTGTGCCAGTTGCAGGGTAATTAATATATCCGCCTGCTGAGCAGGTACTTGTGTTGTTTAGTGTGTTTAAGGTAATATTACTTATGTAATCGTTTATTGTACAGTCAATATTACCTGTTGGTGTACAATAAGCTAAACTTACAGTTAAAGTTGCATTAGTAGAATAACTAGATGTACCACAAGTGTTTGAGGCTGAGGCATGATACATATATCCGCTCATTCCAATTGTTGCGCCAGTGATATTTAATGTTGCAGTCGTAGCATTGCTATAAACACCTCCATTTACAATAGTTGTCCAAGTAAAACCTCCATCTGTACTCACTTGCCAAACATAACCTGAGACATTTGGTGTGTTGTTAGCAACTACAGAAAATGAAGTATTTGCTCCAACTGCGATACTTGCACTTGATGGATTAGTTGTTATTGTTGGTGTTGCATTTACCGTTATTCCAGTTGAAACTGTACAACTTCCAATTGAGTATACAACAGTTGCGGTACCAGCTGAAACGCCTGTAACAACACCTCCAGGTGAAATTGTAGCTGAACCTGTTCCATCAGTGATTGACCATGTTCCTCCTGAATTTATAAATGCTGGGGTTGTTGCTCCTACGCAAACAGTTGCGGCGCCACCAGTAATAGCTACTGGCGATGGGTTAACGGTTAACGTTACACTGTTTGAAGTAGCTGAACACGGGATTGCTGTTCCAGTAATTACGTCAAAAATAGCGCCGTTTTCTGAGATGTTTGGGTTTGTTATGGTTAAAGTTGCTGTAGTAACCCCGCTATATGGAGCGGTATTGGTTAAATTGATTCCGTTTTTTCTCCATTGATGTGTAGTTGCTCCAGTAGCAGTAACACTTATTGTTCTTACGCCTGTTCCTGCACATACTGCAGTAGGTGTAGTTGGTTGTGTTGTTATTGTTGGTGGATTGTTAACAACTACTGTCAAAAATCCTGATGCTGGACTCCAACATCCTGTTGAGTCATTTTGAGCTCTTAAGTAATAAGTACCTGAAGTTGTTGTTACAAATGTTGCGCCACTATTTGCCGTACTTGTGCCTAAAGCAGTTGTTTGCCAATACCAAGTTACACCTGCAGGTGGAGCGCCAGTTCTTGTTAAAGTAACACCAGGTGGGTTACATTGTGGTGAATTGCTGGTAGGATTTCCTGGATTAGCTGGTGATGGGTTGACTGTTATGCTTCTTCCGTTATTTCTTCTTCCATTATTGCTAATGTCAACAATACCTGATGTTGTGCCAGCTCCAACGACTGCTGTAATTGTTGTTGCGTTAACAAATGTTATACTTGTACAAGCAGTACCGTTAATTGATACAGTTGTTGTTCCTGCAGCAAAGTTTGTTCCTGTTATTGTTATTGTGCTTCCTTCGCAAACTGGGGTTGGTGTAACATTAGAAACAGTAATATAGTCAAACATAACTCTCCCTGGTGCGCCAGCGCCTCCAGCTCTACTTGTTCCGCCAGATCTCACGCCGCCACCGCCACCAGCTCCAGGTTGTCCGCCTGGGTTACCTACAGCGTCATTACCTCCAGTTCCTCCAGTTCCAAAGACTGTAAATGCTAAACCAGAGTTACCTCCGTTTCCTGTAGGGGTACCTTTAATACCGGCGGAACCATTGTTTAAAATTGCTCCAACTGAACCTGTTGCTACTCCTCCGCTACTGTTTCCTGCAGTAATTGCTACGTTATTTGCTAATCCACCTGTTCCAAATCCACCTGTTAAAGTTAGTAATGGTGTTGCTGAAGTTATAATTGATGCAGTGCCATTGCTTCCATTATTTCCAGCAGCACCAGCAGTACCAGCAGTACCAACATCGTATGTAAATGTATTTGTTACGGCAACAGCTATTTGTATTGACGAAGCGCCACCGCCACCGCCACCATTACCACGATCATTATTGCTGTTTGATCCACCACCACCACCACCAGCACCCCAAGCGGCTGCATTTACGTGTGTTACATTAGTGGGTACAACGAAAGTTTTACCAATTCCTGGTACATTATCATTTACAGGAGATTGTCCAAAAGCATTTGATAAACCTAAGAAAGTAAAAAACACAACCAATGCAAAATTGATTTTATTTTTTAGAATGGGAAAATTCCACGCATTAATTGTTACTAATCGAGTTAGTAAATTGTAGTTTTGTTTCATAAAAAGGGGTTGTTGGTTTTTTAACTATTTTTATAACTTAATATACTCTATTTGTTGGTTTTATGATAATATTATCAAACATATAAAAAAAAATCACAACAATAATAACTTTTTTTATTTTTTTTATTAAATTGATTATGAGGACCTTATTTTTAATTTTGTGTTATTTGTAATAAAACACATTTTTTTTGTTAAAATATTAAAGGTTTAGTGGTTTTTATATCTAATTATGTTTTTTGTCTATTTTTTATGCTTTTTGTGTGTGTTTTTTTAAAGTTTATATTTTTTGTATACCTTTGTCTTCTTTAACAAAGAAGTTTAAAAAACGTTTTTTTAACAAAAATTTTTCTTAACTTTGATAAGAGCATTTAAGACATTAAAAACCTTACTATATGAAAAAAATACTACTTACTAATTTAATGATTGCTTTTACTGGTATTGTAAACGCACAATTGTTTGTAAAAGATGGTTCTTATGTCTTTATGACTAATCAGTACATGACAGTCACACAGGGTGTTAATCTTAATAATACTGGTAATTTTTATTTAAGGAATACTTCGCAGTTATTACAAAAAGGAACAGGGGCTTCAATGAATTCTGGTACTGGGAAATTGTCTGTTTTTCAAGAAGGTACAGTAAATAATTTTCAGTATAATTATTGGTGTTCTCCAGTTGGCTCTGGTGCAGCAGGTAATCCATTTGGAATTACAATGTTGAATAGACCAACAGGTTTAATAGCGTCTGCTGCTGCTGAAGTTTTACCAACAAATAGTCATAATGGTACTGCAACTGGTGGTGCTGGTGGTACAATGCAAATTGCACCATATTGGATTTGGAAATTTGTAAATGTAAGCCCAGTTTATGCGAGTTGGCAATACGTTGGTTCAGGTTCTACTTTAAATCCTGGTGAAGGGTTTTCTATGAAAGGTACTTCAGGTACGGATGGTTTGGTTGCAGATGCTGATTTAGTGACTAATAAAGTATTGATTGATCCCGATGGTGCTGGACCGTTATCTGCATCTGGATATAATCAACGTTACGATTTTAGAGGAAGGCCAAATGATGGGGATATTTCTGTAACCGTTTCTAATGGAAATTTAACACTTATTGGAAATCCTTATTCAAGTGCAATTAACTTAAACATGTATTTAGTAGAACATACTGGAAGACAATATGATGGAGCTGGTAATGTTTCTGCTGGGGGTAATCCAAATCTTATTGATGGTTCAACTTATTTTTGGGAGCACAGTAAATCAGCAAATACACATCTTTTATCAGGTTATGTTGGAGGATATGGTACTTATGTGGCTAACGGAGCAACAATTGGTACACCAGGAACTTGGGTAGCAGCAACTTGGGCTACTTATGATGGTTATGGAAATCAAGTTTCACCAGGTCTGTCAACAGGGTCAAATTTTAAAAGACAATTTTCTCCTATTGGTCAAGGTTTTTTTGTAAATGGTATTGCGTCTGGCTCTTCAGTGATGAAAAACAAATATAGAGTTTTTGTTAAAGAAGGTTCGGGAAATAATTCAACATTTGAAAAAAATGCTAACGCAACGGAAGACTTAAGTGCTGATAATTGGGGTGAAATCCCGAATGTAGCAGGAATTGATTATACACAATTGTCAAAATTACCAGTTCCTCAAATTAAATTACTAACAATCGCAAATAATCAAAAATCAATAGAAATTGCCATGGCTTTTAATCCAAATGCGACTGATGGTTATGATTTGGGTTATGATGGAATTTCACCAGATGCAGCTGATAATGTTCCTGATATGGTGTATTTCGGTCAAGATAATAACACTAAAAAATGTGTGATTACAACTTTGCCTTTTACAATGGAAAAAAGAATTCCGATAGCTTTCAGATGTGCAGTTGCATCTACTTATAAAGTTAAAGTTTCTGAAATCATCAACTTTACAGGTTCTGATAATGTTTATATTTACGACAAAGAAACTGATATTTATTATGATATTAAAAATGGAGAATTTAATACGAGTTTAACACCTGGTGAAAACGCAACTCGTTTTGAAGTTACATTTAAAAACTCTAATGTGTTAGCTAATGACAATAATAATTTAGCAGCAAATTCATTTCAAGTTTTTCAAAACAATAAAAATCAAATGTTAACTATCGTGAACACTTTAGGAAAAGATATTTCAAATTGTTCTGTTTATGATGTAACTGGGAAATTAGTAATTAATAAGAAAAACTTAGGTACAAACAATTTAATTGAATTGTCAACAAGTGCATTGAGTGATGGTGTTTACATTGTGAAATTAAATACTGCTGATAATGTTTCTGTTGAAAAGAAAATTATTGTAGGAAACTAATAAAATAAATAATTATATTTAATCCCGAATAAGTATTACTTATTCGGGATTTTTTTATGTCTGTAAATCAACTTATAAATGCGGTTTTTCCAAATAACATTTCTCTTCATATTAAGAGAGAAGACTTGTTGCATCCTATAATTTCAGGAAATAAGTTTAGAAAACTGAAATATAATTTAGAAGAAGCAAAAAACCAGAATCAGAAAACCTTATTAACATTTGGTGGTGCATTTTCGAATCATATTGTGGCTGTTGCTGGTGCAGGTGCAGCATTTGGTTTTGAAACGATTGGAATTATTAGAGGTGAAGAATTACGACATAAAATTGCAGAAAATCCTAGCCTATTGCAAGCACAACAATTAGGAATGAAATTCGTTTTTGTTTCTAGAGAAGCCTATCGTCAAAAAGAGAATTTAGATTTTATTGAAAACTTGAAAGCTGAATTCGGACCATTTTATTTAATTCCAGAAGGAGGAACCAATCAATTTGCCATAAAAGGTTGTGAAGAAATTTTAACGGAAGCAGATTCTGAATATGATTTTATTTGTTGTTCGGTTGGAACTGGGGGAACAATTTCAGGGATAATTAATAGTTCATCTGAAACTCAAAAAATTATTGGATTTTCTTCCTTAAAAGGTGATTTTTTACAAAATGATATTGCTAAATTTGCAAACAAACAAAATTGGTCTATAAACTGTGACTTTCATTTTGGAGGTTATGGAAAAGTAACTGACGAATTAATTGATTTTATGAATAGTTTTTATTTGAAATTTGATATTCATTTGGATCCGATTTATACTGGGAAAATGATGTTCGGAATTTTGAATTTAATTGAAGATAATTATTTCCCTCCAAATTCAAAAATATTAGCCATACATACAGGTGGTTTACAAGGAATTGCTGGTATGAACAATGCATTAGAAAAAAAAGGAAAAACGAAGATATTGATATGAAGAAACAAATTTTAATAGCACTAATTTCCATACTTTTTATCAGTTGTGGAACTTCTAAAATTAGAACAAGTCAAAAAACTACTAGTACAAAAAGTTATCCAGTTACTAAAAGGTATCCTGTAAAAACTAATCCAACGGTTAAATCAGATGCTCCAAAAGAAACTAAATCTTCTGGAAGCGAAGTTTTAGTAGCAACTTCAAAAGTAAAAGCCACAACTGAAGATGTAAAAAAATATATTGCAGATTTTAGAGAGACAGCTAAAAGCAACATGAAAGTTCATGGTGTTCCTGCAAGTATCACAATGGCACAAGGTATTTTAGAATCAGGTGCAGGTTTTGGAGAATTGGCCAAACAGGCGAACAATCATTTCGGAATTAAATGTCATACGGGTTGGACAGGTGAATCTATAAAATATGATGATGATGCTGAACAAGAATGTTTCAGAAAATATAAAGATCCTGCAGAATCATATAGAGATCACTCTACATTCTTGACTTCAAGAAAAAGATACGAAGGTCTTTTTAAATTAGACAAAGGTGATTATGAAGCATGGGCAAACGGATTAAAACAAGCAGGTTATGCAACTGATACTTTATATCCGTCAAAATTGATTGGAATTATTG
>CXWL01015106.1_pt1 | contig 22371 bp, 19 predicted proteins | sample 590931 | NCBI WGS metagenome assembly CXWL01 (sample SAMEA3498368, study PRJEB10139) | groundwater metagenome | biome: water well; material: biofilm material | place: Germany | collected 2015-04-27 | reverse complement strand
ACCGCCACCACCGCGTTCGGCTACACCGGCGCCGGGATCGACCCGACCTCGGACGGGACCTACACCTACACCCGCACCCCCGCCGGTACCCCTGTTGCCACCGCGCAGGGCGCAACCCGGCTACTCACCAACCTCAACCGTCACGGCGACCTCACCGCGACGGTGACCACCAGCGGGGCCACGGCGGCAACCGTCGACTACGACCCCTACGGCACCGTCACCGCGACCACCGGCACGAAACCATCGATCGGCTACCAGGCCGACTGGACCGACCCGACCACCGCACTGGTCAACATGGGTGCCCGCTGGTACCAGCCGGCAACCGGCGGGTTCACCAGCCGCGACACCAACCCCGGCCGCCAAGACACCCCCGTCAGCCTGAACCGTTACACCTACGCCAACAACAACCCGCTCACCTACAACGACCCCACCGGCCGGTTCTCGGCCGACTCGATGGAGAAGTGGGCACCCCGAATCAGCGCCGACGTCAAGGCCAAGGCGAAAGCCACCAAACCCGGCTACGCCTACGGCAGTGCCGACACGATGGCCAAACAGACCGCCACCAAAGCCCGAGCCGGGCTCACCGGCAGCGCCGACAACATCACCCGCCAAGCAGCCGTCGCCGAACAAGCAGCCACCACCGCCCTCAACCAACAAATCAGCGCCATCCTCCTCAACCAAACCACACCACCCCCACCCCCCCAAGCACCACACACACCGGCACCGCTACCACCGGCGCCTGCTCTCGTCGCGCCAACCCTGATCTCCCCGACTGTCGGAAACGGCTCCCCACGCCTTGCCCCCGTTCCCTTCGTGAGATCATTCCTGGTAGCAGCCGCGGTCATCTCCGAGGGAGACGATCCGTGCTACTACACCGGGGACCGAGTTCAGAACCACTGGTCAGGCTGCAAATGGGTCGGCGAGGACTACCTCCGGTTTGCAAGAGGAGAGATCGACGCAAGCGAAGCCATCGCCATCGCGAACAGTCGCACCTATTCATTTGGTGACCCCCTCGCCACCTGTGTCACCAACGTTGGCCAAACCTGCAAACCTGTCACTGACTTCGTTCAGCCCTCGCCGTCGTCGAGGCTCCTAGGCGGGGTCATGGAAGCATCGGGTCTCGCACGACCGGCGGAGAGTGCCGCTCATCACATCGTTGCTGGAGGTGCGGGCGGTGCTGCAGACGCTCGGGCTACGCTCGCCAGCTTCGGGATTGATATCAACGCAGCGGGAAACGGCGTGTTCCTTCCGAGGGATCTGTCATCGTTCAACCCGGCTGGAGTGGCTGTGCATTCGACGATTCATACGGACGCTTACTACGCCGCTGTCAACGATCTGCTAGGGCAGGCGACAACGCGGACTGAAGCGCTTCAGGCCCTCGACTACATCCGCCAGCAGCTCCAGTCGGGAGGCTTTCCGTGAGTACCCTGTGTGTGTTTCGTCCGGCGGTCCCGGAGGGCTTCGAGTGGGTCGTGCCCGTGGACGACGTCGACTTTGAGGTGTTCCGAAGCTTGGATGGGACCCCACGGAATACTGCGTGGAAGCCGATTTCTGTCCGCGTGCTCCGGTTCGATGAACTCGGAGAGCCGAGGCGTCCGGCTGACCTGCCGTGGCTCGGTGGCCATGTGCTCGTTCTTACGGCACGAGCAGTCGACGCGCTCGGCGAGCGGCTGCGTCAGTCTGGAGAACTGCTGCCGCTAAGGTGCGACGACGCTGACCTGTACGTCTACAACCCGTTGCAAGTCGTAGACGCCCTCGACGAAAATTGCTCTGACCTGGTGCGCTTCTACGGTGGCCGTGTCATGACGATTGCTCGCCATGCTTTCAAGGCGGAGGCATTGGTGGGCGCCAACGTCTTCAAGCTCCCCCAGATGCCTCGCGGTTCGATCTACACGACGAGTGAGTTGGTGGACGCAGTCGAGGCGGCGGGCCTCCGAGGAACTCTGTTCGAGAAGGTCTGGGCCGCTGACCCTTCGTCAAAATGCTGATACGAATTCGTCGCCAAGCGATCATGATCGCGTCGCACTATTCCAGGCTCTACTGAAGCGCCCCGGGTTCTGTGGAGGCTCCGGCCTTTTGAGAAGGATGGAGTCATGCCAAGGAATGGGAAGTACCCCGATGAGGTACACGAGCGTGCGGTGCGGTTGGTCCTGGACCATGCGCACGAGTACGGGTCGCAGTGGAAAGCGATCTGCTCGGTTGCCGAGAAGCTGGGACCGAAGGCCGAGACGGTCAGGTTGTGGGTTCGACGCCTGCCTCCACCGCATGGCAGTCACCCAGCTGCGCTGCGAGCCACGAGCCCGGAAGATCTACGAGGACGCCCGACGCCGAGGCCACACCAAGAAAGAAGCCATGCGCATCCTCAAGCGACGCCTCGGCGACGTCGTCTACAGACGGATGTCGAGTGACCTCACGACCCGCCAGGCGGACACTCACGACCCTGCTCGAAGAATCGCTTTACATAGGAGCTTCAGAACCGAACTGGTGGACACCACGACGGGGGACGAGCCGGCTGGCACCGGTGTCGGCTGGCACCGGTGTCGACGGGGGCTCGCTCACCGCGGGCGGTAGGTTGGTTCGATGCCACCGCCCCTTCCCGCCGACGGTCCGGTCGTGGTGCCTGCCCCCGACCTCGAGGTGGGACCACTGGCCAGGCGGTTCGTGCTGGTGCTCACGAGCACGCTCTTCGTGATCGGCACGATCGGCTCGAACATCGGGCCGGCGCTGGTCGACGAACGCCCCGAGCTGGTGCTCGTGCTGTCGTCGCGGAACCGCAACCTGCTCGGCTCGGTGCCGTTCATCGATCCGCTCCCGTTCGCCCTGATCGGGTTCATCCGAGTGTTGCTCGCCGGCGTCGCCCTGTTCTTCCTGGGGCGCTGGTACGGGCGCAAGGCGATCGAGTGGACCGAGGGTCAGGTCGGGCAACTCCCGAGCATCTACACCTGGTTCCAGCGGGCCGTCGACCGTGCCGGTTGGCTGATGGTGATCATGATGCCGGGCAGCAACCTGGTGTGCCTGATGGCGGGCCATCGGCGGATGCCACCACCACGCTTTGTTGTCTTCCTGTGCATCGGCATCGCCGCCAAGCTCGCTGTGCTGTGGGCCGGGGGCCAGCTCTTCGAAGACCAGATCCGTGGGTTCCTCGACGCGATCAACGACTACCAGTGGTACATCGTGATCGGCCTGTTCGCGATCACGTTCCTGCAGTCGGCACGCAAGGCCCGACGTGACATGCCCGAGGTGATCGACGAGATCCTCACACCGGACGGCATCGTGGTGGAGCACCGCTCGCGTCATCCCGAAGCCGCCGGCGCCACCGCCGAGCACGTCGACACGCCCGACTTCTGAATCCGAGTCACACGCGGGTCACACGCCGAGGAGCGAATCGAGGCCAAGCGTGAGGCCCGGATGAGCGGCGATCTGCTTGCACGCCAGCAGCACCCCGGGCATGTAGCTCGCCCTGTCGTAGCTGTCCTGGCGAATCGTGAGGGTCTGCCCCTGGGCGCCGAGGATCACCTCTTGGTGCGCCACCATGCCCCGCATCCGCACCGAGTGGATCCGCAGACCACCCGGTCCGCTGCCTCCCCGAGCACCGCCGAAAACCTCGTGCTCGGTCGGGTCGTGTGCCCATTCCCCCGATGCCGCCGCCATCCGCTGTGCCGTCGCCACAGCTGTGCCCGACGGTGCATCGACCTTTGCGTCGTGGTGCAGTTCGATGATCTCGGCAGATTCGAACCACGGCGCGGCCAGCTCTGCGAACCGCATCATCAGCACTGCGCTGATCGCGAAGTTCGACGCGATGATGCAGTTGCTGCCGCTGAACATCTGCTTGAACCGTTCGACGTCGGTGGCATCGAATCCGGTGGTGCCGACGACCGCGTGGATGCCGTGCATCGCCAGCCATGGAAGCGTCGTCCGGGCCGCGGCAGCAACGGTGAAGTCGACCACGACGGCGGCCCCCGCTTCGGCCAGGGACCGCAGCTCTCCACTCACGATCACCCCCGCCGCGGCGGGCGCCGCGGCTTGTCCGACGGCGTGTGGATCGACCGCGGCGACGAGATCGAGATCGGGGTCGGCCGACACAGCGGCGCAGACGGCCGCCCCCATCCGCCCGCCGGCGCCAACCACACCCACACGAATCGTCATGGAACTCGACCGTAGCTCGCACGGCACGCCGGGCCGTTGCGCAGAGCTGGCCCCGATCGGGCAGAATGCACCCATGAGTTTCCTCGACAAGGCGAAAGAGAAGGCCACCCAGCTCACCCAGCAGGCCAAGGAGAAGATCGACGACCTCAAGGACAACCGCAAGGCCGACGACCTGCTCGACGAGCTCGGCCGGATCACCTACCGGCAGCACACCGACCGTGCCGAGACCGGTGATTCCGAGGCGATTGCGACCCTCGTCGGTCAGCTCCAGGCCTTGGAGGCCGACGGCACCCCGGTGCTCGGCTCAAAGGAGGAGCGCGAGCAAGCCGCGAACCTGCCACCTCCCACCGCGCCACTGCCACCTCCCCCGATGCCGACCTGACACCGGGTCGTGCCCAGAGGGGCCGCAGCCGCGATCAGGCCGCCGGACCGACGGTGACCACGAGCGGGTCGACGGCGAAGACGCGGTCGATCACCCGGCGGGCGTCGTCGAGCTCGACCGCGTTCCAGCGGCGCACCTGCTCGTCGACATCGACGATCGACCCGCGGGTGCACAGCAGGCCTCCGTTGCGCGCCATTCGTGATGCGGCATCCTCGAGACCGAGCTCGAAGGAGCCGGTCAGGTAGCCGCGGGCGACATCGAGCTCTTCGCTCGTGATCCCGCGTGCAACCAGGCGGACCAGCTCGTCTTGGATCAGGTCGAGCACCTGGTCGGCGTGCTTGGGTTGGGTCCCGGCCGCGATCGAGTAGGCCCCGATGTCGCTGTACAGGGCGAGCCCGGAGAAAACCGAGTAGACGAGGCCCCGCTTCTCGCGGATCTCTTCGAACAGCCGACTCGACAGACCTCCCCCGAGCACGTGGTTCACCACATCGAGCGCCTCGCGGTCGGGGTCGGTGCGCGGCATCGCCCGGCCGCCGACCACCAGGTGCACCTGCTCTGTGTCGTCGGTGACCCGCCGGTCGACACCGATCGACGACGGAGATGTCCGCGTCGTGCGGCCGTCACCCGTTCGAACCCCGACGAACGACAGCTCGACCAGGCTCAACATCTCGTCGTGCGAAGCGGCCCCTGCCACCGAAACGACCATTGAACCGGCCGTGTAGCGATCCTCGAAGAAGATCCGGACGTCGTCGGCAGTGATCGTCTCCACAGTGGCCGGGCCGCCCGCTGTGTCGCGGCCGAGTGGATGACCGAGGAAGATCTCCTCGCCGAACACCCTGTGGGCCACATCGTCGGGGCTGTCGTCGTCCATCGCGATCTCTTCCAGGATCACCTGGCGTTCGATCTCCACCTCTTCTTCGCGCAGCGCCGGTGAGGTGACAACATCGCCGAGCAGGTCGATGCCGACGTCGGCATGCCGGGCCGGGAGCCGGCAGTAGTAGGCCGTGTACTCCTTCGTGGTGAAGGCGTTGATGTCTCCGCCGCAGCGGTCGATGGTGCGCGAGATGTCGATCGCCGAACGTCGCTTCGTGCCCTTGAACAGCAGGTGCTCGAGGAAGTGGGTGACACCGCTGAGGGCATCGGGCTCGTCGCGTGCTCCAACGCCCACCCAGACGCCGGTGGCCACCGACAACGCCCCTGGGACGCGTTCGGTGGCCACCGTGAGGCCTGAGCTGAGCTGCGTGATCTGCAGATCCGTCAAGATGACTCGCGGACCGGCATGATCAGCGGTGACGGCGGGCGCCGTCGCGGCCACCACGGCTACGACCGTTGCGGTCGTCGTTGCCCTCGCGGCGTGGTCCGCGATCGCCACCGGCGTTGCCGCCTGCTTCGCCACCCGGGCCGAGGTCGCCGAGCTCGCCGGCCAGTTCGGCATCGAAGGCATCGTCGAACGACACCGTGTCGGCAGCAGGCGCGGCCGGAGCAGCGGCGCGAGCCGGACGTGCCGAAGACTCGCCGTCGCCGGAGCGGCCGGGAGTGTGGGAAGGACCTTCGTCGCCGCCAGCGGCGTTCCATGCCGGTGATGGGGTGAGGCTGACCTTGCCCTTCTCGTCGATCTCTTCGACGATCACCTCGATGTCCTGGCCGAGCTGGAGCACGTCCTCGACGCTGTTGATCCGCCTGCCGCGGCCCAGCTTGGAGATGTGCACCAGACCGTCACGGCCGGGGAGGATGTTGACGAAGGCGCCGAACTTGGTGATGTTGACGACCTTGCCCATGTAGGTGGCGCCCTGCTCGGCCATCGGCGGAGCAACGATGGCCATGATGCGGGCCTTGGCCTCTTCCATCTTCGATGCCTCGACGGCACCGATGGTGACGATGCCGACCGAGCCGTCGTCGTCGACGGCGATGTCGGCGCCGGTCTCTTGCTGGATGGTGTTGATGACCTTGCCCTTCGGTCCGATGACCTCACCGATCTTGTCCATCGGGATGATGATCGAGATGATCTTCGGGGCGGTGGCGGCCACCTCGGGGCGGGGCTCGCTGATCGTGGCGTTCATGTTGGCCAGGATCTCGGTACGAGCATCCTTGGCCTGATCGAGCGCGGCGATCAATACATCGGCAGGGATGCCCTCGATCTTGGTGTCGAGCTGCAAGGCCGTGATCGCGTCGGACGTGCCGGCGACCTTGAAGTCCATGTCGCCGAAGGCATCCTCGGCGCCGAGGATGTCGGTGAGGGTGATGTACTTGCCCTCGGCATACACGAGACCCATGGCGATGCCGGCGACAGCAGCCTTGATCGGCACGCCGGCGTCCATCAGCGCCAGGCTGCCGGAGCAGACCGATGCCATCGAGGTGGAGCCGTTCGAAGCGAGCACTTCGGCCACGAGGCGCAACGTGTAGCTGAACTCCTCCTGGCTCGGCAGAACCGGCAGCAGCGCACGGGCGGCGAGCGCACCGTGGCCGATCTCGCGGCGCTTCGGCGAACCGACCCGACCCGTCTCACCGTTGGCCCACGGGGCCATGTTGTAGTGGAACAGGAAGTACTTGTGGGTCTCCGGGCTGAGCGTGTCCATCAGCTGGTTCATGCGCGGCATGGCCATCGTGACGACGTTCATCACCTGGGTCTCACCGCGCTGGAACAGGCCGGTGCCGTGCGCGGTTGGGAGCACGGTGACCTCGCTGCTGAGCGGGCGCAGGTCGCGGGGACCACGACCGTCGATGCGCATGCCTTCGTCGACGATGCGCTTGCGCACGGCCTTCTTGGTGAGGCTGCGCACGGCTTCTTTCACTTCACGTTCGCGGCCGGCGAACTCGCCGCCCTCGCCGCAGAGCTTGGCGACTGCCTCGCCAGCCGCGGCGTCGGTGGCCGCGTTGCGCTCGGCCTTGGCGCTGATGGTGACCGCCTTGGCCACACCATCGCCGGCGATCGCGGCTACGGCCTCGAAGACGTCGGTGCCGTAGTCGAGCTGCGCGGTGTATGTCATCGGCACGATCGGGCCCTTGGTGGCGATCACCGAAGCGACCAGTTGGCGTTGCAGTGCGATCGACTCCTTGATCCACACCTTGCAAGCCTCGAGGCCACCGGCGAGCACCTTTTCGTCAACCTTCGGGGCACCCGCCGCGTAGTAGTCGAAGCTCTTCGCGGTGCCGCCGGCCTCGACCATCATGATCGCCACATCACCGTTGTCGAGCTGGCGCCCGGCAACGACGAGCTCGAACGTGCTGGCCTCGCCCTCTTCATAGGTGGGGTGGGGGATCCACTCGCCGGTCTGGCTGTGGGCGATGCGGACGGAACCGATCGGGCCGTCGAACGGGATGCCAGAGATCATCAGCGACGCCGAGGCGGCGTTGATGCTGAGCACGTCGTGCGGGTTGGCCATGTCGGCGCCGAGGACGGTGAGCACCACCTGCGTCTCGTTGCGGAACCCCTCGGGGAACGCGGGGCGCAGCGGACGGTCGGTGAGGCGACAGGTGAGGATCGCGTCTTCGGTGGGGCGGCCTTCACGACGGAAGAACGACCCGGGGATCTTGCCCGCCGCATACGAACGCTCTTCGACGTCGATGGTGAGGGGGAAGAAGTCGGTACCCGGTCGAACGTCCTTGGCGGCGTTGGCGGTGGCCAAGACAGTGGTGCGGCCGATGCTGGCCACCACGGCGCCTTGGCTCTGCTGCGCGAGCTTGCCGGTCTCGAACGACAGGGTCTTGTCGGTACCCGAAACGGGACCCGACACTCGAATGGCTTCAGCCATGTCGAGCTCCTTTCGGTCGGGCGTGTTTTTTCTCACGCCTCGACGGTTGGAGCGGAGGCCGGTTCCCAGTCGGCACGGTCGACGCTGCTACGCACGCCCAGACGGGGGCGGGGAGCCTCGGCCGAGGCGACTGACAACCGATCCAATGGTTCCGCTCGGTTGATGTATCGGCCCAAGACTAGCAGCGAGAACGTCCGTACAGGTGGACGGCCGAAACACTCAGACCTCTTCGAACGACCCAAAGTCGTACACCGTGACCGTCGTGCGGAAAACCCGTCCGTCGGCGGTCGTGAACTCGAGCGTGACATCGCCGACAAACTCGCCGACATCGCAGGCCGACGCCGCCAGTGCACCATCCGCAGACCGAGCGGTCTCGATCCGGCAAGCCGAGTCTCCCGTTACGACCACGTCCGGCGCATGAGCCATGTAGACGACCGAGCGTTGCGGAGACGTATGCGTCGATGATCCGCCCAGCAGTAGACCCGACCGGGCTCCGTCGGAACACACGCGCCCAGAACTCACGCCGTCCGTGTTGGTGACGCAGAGGTCCTTACCCAGGTATTCGGCTTCGATGACCAGGTCACCGACGCGGAAATCAAAACTGGGGTCGACCGGCGCGCCGTTCGCAGCCGGCGCAATGGGCGGGAGTTCGGCCTGGACCTCCGCCACGTCCGAAACAGGAACGTCGAGCACGGTAGCGGACGGCACTACGGGGGGCACATTGGTGGCCGACACTGGCGACTCAGTAGTCCCACTGCTCGCTTCGCTGCGCACTCCGCAGCCTGTGAGGACTGCGATCACTGCAACCGCGGCCAACACGAGACGGTTCATATTGCGCTCCTGCAGGTTACTTGGCCGCCGCTCGAGCCCCCGTTGTAGTAGGTGCTCTGAACGATGAGGTATGGAGACGCCAACGCTGCCGTCACCCACGTGTTGTTGGCGGCGGCCCATTGCGTGCTCGAGGTCGGGCAGTTGTATCCAGAACAACCAGTAACCGAAACACCAGCAGTCGAGTATGTGCTCTTCGCATTGGCATATGCCGACGGGTAGTTCCCGTGAATCACCCGCCAGTTCGACCAGGTGCCGAGGTTCTGTTCGACGTTGATCGACATGTAGGAACACGCCGCAAAGGCTGGGGCCACTGGTCCGAAGGCACTCAAACCGAGAACCAGGGCGATGAGGGCGAAAACACGTCTCATTTCGCTCACGATACCGCTATCGGGGGGGTCGTCAAGCAAACGGTAGATGAACGAATCCCTTCCCCAGTCGGGTCAGTCAACAGCGCCCACCGATAGAGCTGCCAACAACAATCAGCGGCGCAGGCCGTTCTTGGCGACGATCTCGCGGTAGCGCTCGACGTCGATGCCCTTCACGTAGTCGAGCATCCGCCGCCGGCGGCCGACCATCATCAACAGTCCCCGACGGCTGTGGTGGTCTTTCTTGTGCATCTTCAGGTGCTCGGTGAGCTCGTTGATCCGTGCCGTGAGCAGCGCGATCTGAACTTCCGGGGAGCCGGTGTCGCTGTCGTGCAGCTTGTGCGCGCCGATGGTGCTGTTCTTGTCGACCATGGTTCGAATGCCTTCCAGGTGATGGAGGTCGCCCCGCACCGATCGGTGCGATGGCATCGCGCCGGAGATGATCGCCTCGTGAGCGGTCCCCGACGGACGCCGAGATGTTATCGGCCAGATCGGCCGAAGGGCACCCCTACACTGACGCCGATGAGCGCGGGGATCAGCCTCGACGGTCTTGCCAAGTCGTTCGGTTCGCTCGCCGTGGTCCAGCCCCTCTCGCTGCAGATCGTGCCCGGCTCGTTCGTCAGCATCGTCGGTCCAACCGGCTGCGGGAAGTCGACGCTGCTGCGGTTGATCGCCGGGCTCGAACCGGCAACGGAGGGATCCGTCGCCATCGATGGCGCGGCCCCGGCCACGGCGCGCCGCGCCAAACGGGTGGCGATCGTGCCACAACAGCCCGGCTTGCTTCCGTGGCGGACCGTCGCCCACAACGCCGATCTGCTGCTCGCGATCAACTCGCGGGCCACGCCGGCGACGCACCCCGACCCCCGAGAACTTCTGGCGGAGGTCGGCCTCGACGAGTTCGTCGACGCCTTCCCGCACGAGTTGTCGGGGGGGATGCAGCAACGCGTCGCGCTGGTGCGCGCCTTCGCGCTCGGCGCACCGGTCGTGCTGATGGACGAGCCGTTCGCCGCGCTCGACGAGATCACCCGCGCCGAGATGCGTTCGCTCCTCGCCCGCCTGCTCGATCGCCATCCGGCAACAGTGGTCTTCGTGACCCACTCGATCGGCGAGGCGGTGTTCCTGTCGGACCGTGTCCTCGTGTGCTCACGGCGTCCCGCGCACATCGTCGCCGATGTGCCCATTCCCATTCCTCGCCCGCGCCGCGAGGGCATCGAGGACTCCGACGAGTACGCGGCGCTTTGCGTGGCCCTCCGCCACCACCTCCGCGAAGCGATGCAACGATGAGCCGGACAAGAGTCGCGGCCCGCTCCTTCGCCCCCGCAATCGGCATCGTCGTGTTCCTCGTCGTGTGGGAGCTCGCTGTGGGCCTCGGCCACATCCGCCCGTTCATCCTCCGCTCCCCCAGCGACATCCTCGCCTACCTCGCCAGGGCCCCTGGCGACTTCGCCTCGGCCTCGTGGACCACGGCCGTCCACGCCACTGCGGGCTTCATCATCGCCTTCGTCATCGCCCTCGTCATCGGCGCGCCGCTGGCCGCATCGCAGTTCCTGGAGCGTGCCGCGCAACCGGTGCTGACGATCATCCAGGTCACGCCGTTCGCGGCGTACATCGGCGCCGTCGTGGTGTGGCTCGACGGGGGCGCCGCACCGGTCCTGTTCATCGCCACCCTCGTGTGCATCCCCGCGTTCGCGTTCGCCGCGGTGGCCGGCATGCGCAGCGCCGACCTTGCCGGCCGAGAGCTGTTCGCATCCGTCGACGCGAGCCGTTGGCAGGTGCTGTGGCGGCTGCGGCTCCCCTCGGCGATGCCGTCGTTGTTCATCGCGGCGCGCTACAACGTGGGCCTTGCACTGATCGCCGCGTACCTCGTCGAGGGCAGCAACCTCGCCGACGAGGGTCTCGGCGCGATCGGCCGACGGGCTTCCGCCAACAACCTCGGCGACCCTCTGTGGGCAACGATCTTCTGCATGGCGCTGCTCGGTAGCGGTGCCCTGCTGGCGATCGGCACCGTCGAACGCACAGTTCTCCACTGGCACGCCTCACAACGTGGCTTCGGCGCCGACCGAGGGGGCGGCTCCTCCCGCCTCTGATCCGAGCGATCGGTTGTTACCGTGTGCGCATGACCGAACCGGGGGACGGTCCCCTGAACAACCTGCGTGACCAGATCGACGCCCTCGATCGCGACTTCGTCAGGATCGTCGCCGCGCGACTCGCACTGTGCGACGAGGTTGCTCAGGTCAAACGCGGCTCCGCCACACCTGTCATCCAGCCCGAACGGGTGCGCGACGTCGTCACTTCACGACGACAACTGGCACTCGATGCCGGAGTCGATCCCGACTTCGCCGAGCAGCTGTTCCGCGTGCTGCTCGCGGAGACGCACCGCATCGAGGTGGCCGGGCACCGGCCCGACGCGGCACCCGACAAGGTCGCCGCGCCCGACAGCATCCGTTCCGGGTTGGACACCGTCGCCACCCGCATCGATCACCTCGTGGTTGCCGTCACCGATCTCGAAGCTGCCGTCGCGTCGTTCACGGGTACGTTCGGGTTCCATCGCACCGCGCTCGCCGGCGGCGACGTGCCCGGCGTCGTCGCCCTCCAGGCCGGCGGCGTGACGATCGTCTTCGTCGGCGCCGACGCCTCACCGGCCGTCGCCACCTACCTGGCCGCGCACGGCGGCGGGGTTCAGCACATCTCGGTCGAGGTGCTCAACGCCGGCTACGCGCGAGCGTGCCTCGCCGATACCGAGGCGAGCCTGCTCACCGACGTCGTTGTCGATCTCGACGGGCACGAGCAGTTCTTCGCTGCTCGCGACGCCACCACCGGCGTACAGCTCGGCTTCATCTCGCGCACCGGTCACCGGGTTGGCGTCGCCGCGGCCAACGTGCTCACCATGTTCGACGTGCTCTCGACGGAGTGATCGTGCCGGTCGAAGATCCGCTCGAGCGCGACGTCACGCTGTCGAACTGGATGCAGCCGCCGCACAACCGGCGGGCGTTCCAACGGGTGCGCGAGCTCACACCCACGGCCCTGATCGGCCGCGCGGGCAGCAACGCAGCACCCCTCGCTCGCGATCCGGTGGCGCTCGACCACGTGCGCTTCACCGCAGCCGACGGATCCGAGACCACCTGGGCCGACAGCCTGACCAACACCTGGTGCGATGCGGTCTGCGTGGTGCATCGCGACCGCATCGTCCACGAGCGCTACCTGAACGGGATGGATGAACGGCAACCGCACCTGCTGATGAGCGTTTCGAAGTCGTTGTGCGGCGCGCTGCTCGGCATCGCGGTCGAGCGTGGCCAGTTGGAGATCGACGATCTCGTGTGTGCGGTGGCGCCCGAGTTCACGGGTACGAGCCTCGATGGTGCCACCGTGCGTCACGTCATCGACATGACCGCCGGCACCGATTTCGACGAGGACTACGCCGCCTACGAGGCCGCCTACGAGGCCGCCGACCCGGGATCGTCTGTGCCACTGATCGAGTACGAGCGCCACGCGGGGTACCGCCCGCTCGGCGCCGTCGCTCCGATCGGCACGCTCGGCCACTTCCGCACCTATGGCAACGCGTATCCGCACGGTTCGTGGTTCCAGTATCGATCGCCGCTCACCAACATCGCCGCGCGACTGCTCGAGGTGGTCAACGACCTGCGCTATCCCGACATCGTGTCACGCGACCTGTGGTGCCCGCTCGGGCAGGAGTTCGACGCCGACATCATGCTCGATCCGTTGGGCCACCCGGTGGTCGAGGGCGGTGTCAGTTGCACGCTGCGCGACCTCGCCAGGTTCGGTCTGGCCTACCTGAACGACGGACGTGCCAACGGCCGGCAGGTCATCCCGAAGTCGTGGGTCGACGACACTCGGTTCGGCGACGACGCTGCCCTCAGCGCGTTCGCGGCCTCGCCCCACGCCGATCCCGATTCGCGGGGATGGTCGATGTACCGCAACGCGTTCTGGGTGATGGAGCGTGGCCAGGTGTTCAGCGGACTCGGCATCTTCGGCCAGTACTGCTGGGTGCATCGACCGAGCGCGACGGTCATTGCCAGGTTCTCCACCTTCCCCTCAGCGGCGCCGGCCGACGTCTCCGCCGAGGTGATGCGCGGCTTCGACGCAGTCGCCGAATCCCTCGGCTGAGCAACGGCCCGTGGTCGCAGAGTTGCGGCGAGGAACGCCGGCGTGGGTATGGTGATGAAACGCACGGCTGTGCGGGGTAGCGCGTCACCTTCTCGCATCGACACGTGATCCTCGCCGTGCTCTGGCAACTCAACCTGTTGGTTCTCTCACGGAGGTTTGCCATGGCGCGCACCGCCCTCGCCGTCGTCTCGCTCTCACTGCTGGCGCTCTCCCCGGCGTGCGCCGGCGACACGGGCAGCGGCGATCCTGCCTCGTCGCTCCCGACCGTGTTCGGCACCCCGGTCGAAGCAGGCGCCGCGTTCCCCGCCGATCGGTGCGAGGCCAACAGGGCGGCCGGCACCATCACCTACCTCTCGAGCTTCGACTTCGCCGCCTCCGCATCGATCGTGGAGGTTCTCGTCGCCGAGGATCGCGGCTACTTCGACGAGTTGTGCCTCGACGTGGTGGTCAAGCCGAGCTTCTCCACCGACAACTACCCGCTGCTCGCTGCGAACAAGGCCCAGTTCTCCTCGGCCGGATCCTTCAGCGAGGTCATCGACTACGCCGCGAAGAACGACGCTTCCTTCGTCGCCCTCGCAGTAGAGGGCAAGACCGGCATCGACGCCCTAGTGGTGAAAGACGGCGTCGTGGAGGACGGCCAGACCGCATCGTTGACCGATCTGCGCGGCACGACGATCGGCGTGAAAGGCAGGATCACGCCGAGCGTGGCGGCCATGCTGAAGAAGGCCGGGCTCACCGAGGGCACCGACTTCAAGACCGTTCTGCTCGACGGGTTCGATCCCAAGGTGCACATCGCGGTCTCCGAGATCGTCGGGTTCCCCGGCTACAAGAGCAACGAACCGCTGCAGCTCGAAGCAGCCGGCATCCCGTTCACGTTGTTCGATCCGGCCGATTCGGCGATCCCCGGAAGCTTCGGGGTGCTGTACACGAACGGCACGTTCCTGGCCGAGCATCCCACCGCGGCGCAAGACTTCATCCGCGCCGCGATGAAGGGGCTCGCCGATGCTGTTGCCGAGCCCGTTGCCGCTGCCGAGATCGCGGTCGGCTACATCAACGCCAACGGCAACGCGATGTTCTTGTCGCCAGAGGGTGAGACGGCGCGGTGGGGGGTGGAGTCGAAGCTCGTAGTCGCGACCAACACGAACACCGCGCTCGGCGTCCCCGAGACCGAGTTGCTGATCGACGAGGTTTCGACCTACGCCGAGATCGGGCTGTTCGACGGCCGAGCGCCCGACATCGCGCCGTACGTCGACGTCGGTCTCATCTCCGGCATCTATGCCGAGGACCACACCGTGGTGTGGCCGGGGAAGTGACCGGCGTGTCCGGACTGATCGAACTCGCTCTCCCCGATCTGATGGCGCGAGCGCGGGAGATACGCGATGGCGCCCATGGCACCCGCATCACCTACTCGCCGAAGGTGTTCATCCCGCTCACGAGGTTGTGCCGCGATCAATGCGGGTACTGCACGTTCGCCCAGCCGCCGGCCCGCCTGGAGAGGCCGTACCTGCTTCCCGACGAAGTCGTCGCGATCGCCAGGCGAGGTGCCCGACAGGGATGTCACGAGGCGTTGTTCACCCTCGGCGAGCGTCCGGAGGATCGCTACGAAGTCGCCAGGGCCTTCCTCCGCGAGCGCGGCTACGACTCCACTGTGCACTACGTCGCCGCAATGGCCCAGCTCGTGCTCGACGAGACCGGCCTCCTCCCCCATGCCAACGCTGGCGCGCTGCACGCGCACGAGCTCGCCCTGCTCCGGCCGGTTTCACCGAGTCAGGGCATGATGCTCGAGAGCCTTCGCGGCGACCTCGAGTGTCATCAGACGGCACCCGACAAAGATCCGGCCCGCCGCCTCGCCACTCTCGAGGCCGCCGGGGCACTGGAGATCCCGTTCACGACCGGCATCCTCGTCGGGATCGGCGACGACCGCAGCGACCGCATCGCAGCCATGCAGGCCATCGCCGCGTCACACGCTCGCCACGGCCACGTGCAGGAGGCGATCGTGCAGAACTTCTTGCCCAAGGTCCACACCGGCATGCAACGATCAGCGGCCTGCCCGCCCGACGAGTACCTCTGGACGATCGCGATGGCCCGCATCGTGTTGCCGGCAACCATCCACCTGCAGGCGCCGCCCAACCTCAGCGACGACTTCGGCGTGCTGCTCGACGCCGGCATCGACGACTGGGGTGGCGTCTCGCCGGTCACCGCCGACCACGTCAACCCCGAGCGGCCGTGGCCCGATCTCGATGTGCTCCGCGAGGTCACCGAGGCACGCGGTTTCGCCCTCGCGCCACGCCTCACCGTGTACCCCGAGTTCGTCCGCCAGAGCGAGCGTTGGCTCGACCCGGCGCTGCGCTTCCCGGTGATGGACCGTAGCGACGCCGAGGGTCTGGGCCGCGACGATCCAGGCGCGATCTGGCCCGAGCGGGTCACCGCCGCCGACGTCGTGCACGACGGAGCCGAGGTGGTGCTCGTCGGACACCGCAGCACGCAGTGGTACAGCGGCGCCGCTGAGCCGCCACCAACGCTGGTGCCGGGGCGCGCCTTCACCAGGCCGGGATCAGCCGTCGACGAGGTCGTGCACGGCGTGCGGATGGGCCAGGAGGTCGGCTTCGACCAGATCGTCACCCTGTTCCGGGCCCGCGGTGCCGAGGTGAACGCAATCGCCGATCTCGCCGACGACCTGCGCATCGATGCCGCCGGCGACGCGATCACATGGGTGCACAACCGCAACATCAACTACACCAACGTGTGCACCTTCAAGTGCCGGTTCTGCGGGTTCTCGAAGGGCAAGCTCAGCCTCAACCTGCGCGGCACCCCCTACTTGCTCACACTCGACGACATCGCCGACCGTGCCCGCGAGGCGTGGAATCTCGGCGCCACCGAGGTCACGTTGCAGGGTGGCATCCACCCCGACTTCGACGGCGACTACTACATCGACGTCACCCGTGCAGTGAAGGCTGCCGTGCCCGGCATGCACATCCACGGGTTCACCGCCCTCGAGGTCACCGAAGGAGCCAAGCGACTCGGCGAGGATCTGCGCACGTACCTGCTCCGCCTGCAGCAGGCCGGACTGGCATCGCTTCCCGGCACGGCCGCCGAGATCCTCGACGACGAGGTTCGGGCGATCCTTTGCCCCGACAAGGTCAACACCGAGGAGTGGCTCGAGTGCCACCGTCAGGCACACCGCATCGGGCTCGGATCGAACGTCACGATCATGTTCGGATCGGTCGAGCACCCAGAGAGCTGGGCGCGGCACCTTCTCGTCACCCGCGACCTGCAGAAGGAGACCGGCGGCTTCACCGAGTTCGTCGGGCTCCCGTTCGTGCACATGGCCTCGCCGATCTACCTCCAGAAGCGTTCGCGGCGCGGTCCTACCTTCCGCGAAACCCTGCTGATGCACGCGATCGCCCGCATCGCCTACCACGGGTGGATCCCCAACATCCAGGCGAGCTGGGTGAAGATCGGGCTCGACGGCGCCGCGCAGCTGCTCCGCTCCGGCTGCAACGACATGGGCGGCACGTTGATGAACGAGAACATCTCGCGAGCCGCGGGCGCCGCGCACGGCCAGGAGATGACCGCAACGCGCTTCACCCAGTTGGCCGAACAGCTGGGTCGCCGCGCCGAACAGCGCAGCACGGGCTACGGCCGGGTCGAGAGCCACGTGCCCGCCTGACCGAGCTCAGGCCACCAGCATGCTGCGGGCGTGATCGATGTCGTGCTGGAGCTGACCCCGCAACGCCTCGATGCCGTCGAACTTGCGCTCGCTCCGCAAGAAGTGGGTGAACTCGACCCGCGCCGGCTCGCCGTACAGATCGTCGGAGAAATCGAGGAGATGCGCCTCGAGGATCGAGTGGTCGGCGTGTTCATAGAACGTCGGGCGCCGGCCGAGGTTGATCGCGCACGGGTGACGGACGCCGTCGGGGCGGATGTACCAGCCGGCATAGACGCCATCGGCGGGGAGGCAGACCGAGCTGGGCACCTGAACGTTGGCCGTGGGGAACCCGAGCAGCCGGCCACGCTGGTCGCCGCGCATCACCACGCCCCGTGCCAGGCACGGTCGCCCGAGCATTCGCGCCGCCAGCTCGACCTCCCCGCCGGCGAGCGCTCGCCGGATCGCGGTCGAACTCAACGGTTCGTCCACTCCGTCGCTTCGCGGCACCAGCTCGAGCGGCTCGACTTCGAAGTCGTAGAGCACGCCAAGATCGCGCAGCAGCGCGACGTTGCCCTCGCGGTGGCTGCCGAAGTGGAAGTCGTCGCCGACCACGATGCGTCGGGCCGCCAAGCACGTCACGAGCACTCGCTCGACGAACGAACGCGGCGACTCGTGCGATTGCTCCGCGTCGAAGTGCACGAGCACCGTCGCATCGATGCCCGTGGCGTCGAGCAACTCGAGCTTCTGCTCCAGGTCGGTGAGCTGCTGGGGTGCGGACTCGGGGCGCACTATCGAGGCGGGATGGCGGTCGAAGGTGATCACCACCGAGCGCGCCTGCAGGCCGGCGGCGACACGGCGAACCTCTTCGATGATCGCCTGGTGGCCGAGGTGGACTCCGTCGTAGGCGCCGATGGTGACGACCGACCGCTGTGCCCTTCCATCGGCTGCGGGCGGCCATGGCGACGCCGAGAGATCAGTGATCAGATGCACGACCAGCGACGATATCTGCCACCGGACGACTGACCTCAGTCGGCAGCTGCGCCGGAGGCCGGAAGCACGACGGCAGGTTTGGCCCGGTGCTCGTCGACCCGTTCGTACATCGCCAGGAGGTCGCCGGCCAGATCGCACACCGCCCACGGCCCCTGGCCCTCCCACGCGGCAAGGATGCGGCCGTTGCGCACCATGGCTGCCACGTCGTCGGTCACGCTGACCGCTGGGTAGTCACGCATGGCCAGCACCGGGCTGAGCAGGACGGCTCGGTCGGCAACGTTGGCCTGCGCCTCGTCGAAGCTCCCGCACGCGGTTCGCCGCAGCGAGCGCAGGTGGGCGCCGCCGCCCAGCAGCCGACCGAGATCGGCAGCGAGGGTGCGCACGTAGGTGCCCGACGAGCAGGTGACCTGGATGCGGTAGACCAGCGGATCGTCGGTTTCGTCGACGAGGAAGCGGTGCACGGTGACCGGGCGCGGGGCCCGCTCCACCTCGATGCCCTCCCGTGCCAGCTCGTGCAGTCGCCGACCGTCGACCTTCAACGCGCTGACCATCGGTGGAACCTGCAGGATCGGCCCCGTGAGATGGCTGTCGATCGCGTCGCGCACTTGCGCGAACGTGACGTGGCTCATGTCGTGCGACGCGGTGACCGCACCCGACGAATCGAGGGTGTTCGTCTCGACGCCGAGCACCACTTCCGCGGTGTAGGTCTTGCCGAGGACGGTCAGGAACCGCAGGAGCCGGGTGACGTTGCCAACGCCTACAAGGAGCACTCCGGTCGCGTCGGGATCGAGCGTGCCGGCATGGCCGACGCGTCGCTCGCCGAAGTGGCGACGGCACAGGCCGACCACGTCGTGGCTGGTGATCCCTGCCGGTTTGTCGACGACTGCCAACCCATGGGTCGCCGCCGGACGACGTCGCGCCATCAGTCGCCGTCGGCGCGGGGATCGCCGCGCTCGTCGTGATCGATCCCCACGGCCTCGGGCCGGTTGGGCAGGATGTCGGACGATTGCAGGAGCCGCTCGATGTGTTCGGCGGACCGAATGACTTCGTCGGGCTTGAAGGTGAGGATCGGGGTCTTCTTGGCACGCACCTGGCGACCGATCGAACCCTGGATGCGAACCCGGTGGCTGTGCAGCGCCAAGAGGATCTCCTCGTCGCCGTCGGTGCCGCGCAACGAATCGAAGTAGACGATCGCCCGGTTCATCTCGGCATCGACATCGATCGCCGTGATGGTCACCAAGTCGAGACGTTCGTCGTCGATCCGGGTCAGTTCCTCGGCGATCACCTCACGCAGCGACTCGTTGAGGCGAGCGGTGCGCGGATAGCGGTGGGTGGTGGGTCGGGCCGTGCGTCGGGGGCGACTCATGGCGAGCACCCTACCGGCGGCAAACGGACCTCTTGTGACCTGCACCGTCAGTCGAACGATGGGCGCGACCGGAGCGAGCGCTTCAGCTCGGCCATGCCGCTGGTGGTGGCGATGAGCTCGATCGCGTCCCAGAGCCGAACCGCTTCCTCGCCTCGCGGGATCGACGCGATCACGGGACCGAAGAAGCTGTTCTCGTCGCTCTGACCAGGGTGGAAGGTGAGGATCGGCGTGCCGACTCCCTTGCCGGTGCGCTGCAGCGCGAGCGCCGTGTCGGCGCGAATGTGGGCATCGTGCGACTCGTCGGCACAGTGGTCGGCGAGTGCGGGATCGAGCCCTGCGGTCAGGAGTGCGGCGCCGACGAACGCGTGGACATCGTCGCGGTAGCCGGCGCCGCGTTGCTCGGTGTGGATCGCCGTGCCGAGCGCCGCGTAGAGGCGGCCGACCGCATCGTTGTCGTGAGCGAGACGAACCGCATCAGCCACGCGCAGGCACTCGAGGCCTGCCACGTGACCAGCCCGGTACTCCGGCGTGTATGAGTCCGCGACTCGATCTTCGTTGAGCACGGCAAGGCTGATGAAACGCCAATCGACCTCGTAGTCGCGCTGCTGCTGCACTTCCACCACCCAACGGGAGGTGATCCAGGCCCATGGTCAAACGGGGTCCCAGAAGAAGTCGAGGTCGGGCATGACAGCTTTCCCGGCACTCAGGCGCGGGCGATCTCGCGCTCTTCGAACGTCTCGATGAGGTCGCCGCCCTTGAGGTCTTGGAAGTCGGACAGGCCGATGCCGCACTCGAAGCCCTCGCGGACCTCGCGCACATCGTCTTTGAACCGGCGCAGCGACTGGATGCTGCCCTTCCAGATGATGACGCCGTCGCGGAGGAAGCGAACCTTCGAACCACGCGTGATCACACCGGTTCGAACCTGACAGCCGGCGATCGAGCCGATCTTCGGCACGCGGAAGATCTCGCGCACCTCGGCCTCGCCGGTGACCACCTCCTCGTACTCGGGGGCGAGCAGGCCGACCATGGCCCGCTCGATGTCCTCGAGCAGCTTGTAGATGATCTCGTAGGTGCGGATCTCGACCTGTTCGGCCTCGGCGAGATCGCGGGCCTTGCGATCGGGCCGCACGTTGAAGCCGATAAGGGTGGCATTGGTGGCCGAGGCGAGCGTGATGTCGTTCTCGGTGATACCGCCAACGGCACGATGCACGAACGCCAGCTTCACCGCGTCGCGCTCGAGTCTGCGCAGGCTCTCGGTCACCGCTTCGAGCGAACCCTGGACGTCGGCCTTGAGGACGATGTTGAGGGTGGCGACTTCGCCGGCCTGGATCTGGCTGAAGATGTCCTCGAGCTTCACGCCGCGCTGCACTCGTGCATCGCCACGCTGGTTGGTGAGCCGCGAGCGCTGCTCGCGGGCCTCGCCGACGGTCCGCGCCGTCCTCTCGTCGGGTGCGCCGCGGAACTCGTCGCCGGCGTTCGGCACGGCAGACAGGCCGAGCACCTGCACCGGAGTGCTGGGACCGGCTTCCTTCACCTGCTGGCCGGCGGAATCGATCATTGCTCTGACCTTGCCCCACGCGGCGCCGGCCACGATGGGGTCGCCGACCCTGAGCGTGCCCTTGTCGATGAGGATCGTTGCCACGGGTCCACGACCCGTGTCGAGGTTTGCCTCGAGCACTACGCCCTTGGCCCGACCGGTCGGGTTGGCGGTGAGCTCCTCGAGCTCGGCCACGACGAGCAGCTGCTCGAGGAGGTCGTCGACACCGAGATCCTGCTGAGCGGACATCTCGACGACGATCGTGTCGCCGCCCCACGACTCGGCGACGAGCTCGTGCTCGGAGAGCTGCGACAGGGTTCGCTGGATGTCGGCGTTGTCCTTGTCGATCTTGTTGACAGCGACGATGATCGGCACGTCGGCCGCTCTGGCATGGTTGATCGCCTCGATCGTCTGGGGCATCACGCCATCGTCGGCGGCCACCATCAGCACCACGATGTCGGTGACCTGAGCACCGCGAGCGCGCATCTTGGTGAACGCCGCGTGACCGGGAGTGTCGAGGAAGGTGATCTTGCCGGTGGGCCGATCGACCTGGTAGGCGCCGATGTGCTGGGTGATTCCGCCGGCCTCGCCGGCAACCACGTTGGCGTTGCGGATCTTGTCGAGCAGCGTGGTCTTGCCGTGGTCGACGTGGCCCATGACGGTAACGATCGGGGCACGTGGTGCCTGGGCCTCTTCGTCGTCGTCATCGGAATCGTCGAACATCGCTTGCAGTTCGAGCTCTTCTTGCTGGCCGGGCTCGACCAGCAAGAGGTCGGCGCCGATCTCGAGCGCGAACAGCTCCATCTGTTCGTCGGTGAGGGTCATCGTGGTGGTGACCATCTCGCCGTTCGACAGCAGGAAGCGGATGACGTCGGCTGCCGACCGGTTCAACTTCGGCGCGAACTCCTGCGCGGACGCGCCACGCTCGACCACGATCGTGCCCTCTGGCACCGGTGCCGCACTCGGGATGTAGTTGCCGCCGAGCTGCGGCTGCATCTCCTCGAAGTCACGACGCCGACGCGCTCTGCTCTTCTTGCGTGGTGCGCGCCGCTGTCCGTTCGGGCGCGGTCCGCCACCGCCGGGGCCGCCCGGACGAGGACCGCCCCCGGGGCCTCCGGCTCCCGGGCCGCCGGGACGTGCGCCACCCGGGCCGCCAGGACGACCGGCATACCCGGCCGGGCCGCCGGGACGCGCCCCACCTGGGCCACTGGGTCGACCGGCATAGCCG
>CXWL01108181.1_pt1 | contig 22385 bp, 12 predicted proteins | sample 590931 | NCBI WGS metagenome assembly CXWL01 (sample SAMEA3498368, study PRJEB10139) | groundwater metagenome | biome: water well; material: biofilm material | place: Germany | collected 2015-04-27 | reverse complement strand
CACCGCCGGCCGCATCATTTCCGCGAACCGCAGCTTTACTGAGATCAGCGCTTATAGCGAGGACGAGCTGATCGGCCAGCCGGCGGCCAACGGCAACACCCGCACGCGGAGGCCGCAATGACGACGTCGATCTATACCGGTATTGAAAAGATGAGCGGACACGGCCTGGCAGCGGTGGTGCTGGAGTTTGGCGGCGTCAGCGAGCTTGCGGTGCGCCCTTTCTTGAGGCCACGCCCACGGCGCGGCGAGATTGAGGTGGTGGTCGAGGCGGCGTCGGTAAACCCGATCGACGTGCGGCGCCGCAGCGGCTACGGAAAAAGGGCCTTGTCGCTGATCGGCGCCGCGACCCTGCCACTTGTGCTCGGCAACGATTTCGCCGGCACCGTCTCTGCCGTCGGGACGGGTGTCACCGGCTTGCGCGAAGGCGACCGTGTCTTCGGCGCGAAGCCGCCGTCGAGCCGCGGCACCCATGCAACCCATGCCATCGTGCGCGCCGAACATGCGCTCCTCCAACCCAGCGGTGTGGCGGCCCCGGTGCTGGCCACGCTGCCGTACAATTTCCTGACCGTGAGGCGGGCGCTGGCCGACGCTGGGCTCGCCGAGGGGAATGCGTTCCAGCGCCAAGTGTTGGTGTATGGCGCCTCAGGCGGGCTGGGCTTGCTGGCCGTATGGCTCCTGAGTTGCTGGGGTGCGCATGTGACCGCGATCGGCAGTGGTGCCGGCCTCGACGCCTGCCGGGCGGCGGGGGCGGCCGTCGTCCTTGACCGGCGCAGGCATCGGCTTGCAGAGGTGCCTCCCGGCTTTGCCGCCACCCTCAACTTTGCCTGCTGGGAGGACGAAGCCACCCTGCTGCGCCTGCTGGCGCCGGATGCGCTCGGACATGCGACCACTGTGCATCCTTTGCTGGGCAACTTCGACAGCTTCGGCCTGCTTGCCGGCGCGGTCCGTACCATGGGCCAGAAGCGGCACATGCGCGCCCTCGCGCGAACCCGCTATGCGTGGACGGTGTTTCGGCAGGATCGCCTGGCGTTGCAGGCATTGGCCGACTGCGCCGCGTCGATCCCGGCGCTGGCATCGAGCAGCTTTTCGCTGCTCGAAGCGGCGGGCGCACATTCCTATGTCGAGCAGCGTCGTGCCGGGCGCGCGGTACTGGTCCCCGGTCGCGGAATCTGAGGCCAGGAAACTGAAACTCGTCAGGAGTGGCTCAACATGCCGGCAAAGACATCCGCGGGAATCGGCGGGCTGAACAGGTAACCCTGCATTTGATCGCATCGATGCTTCAGCAGGAAACGCTCGGCATCGGTGTCCTCCACGCCCTCGGCAATCACCTTCAGATTCAATTGCTTGCCCATGGCGATGATGGCACCCGTGATCGCGGCGTCATTGGGGTCTTGAGCGATATCGCGTACAAACGACTGGTCAATCTTCAGCTTGTCGACCGGCAGACGCTTCAGGTAACTCAAGCTCGAATAGCCCGTGCCGAAGTCGTCGATCGAGGTCCGGATGCCCAGTCGCTTGAGCTCGACCAGCTTCTCGATCGACGCCTCCATGTCGGTCATCAGCGTCCCTTCGGTCATTTCCAGCTCAAGCGAGCTACCGTCAACACCTGCGGCCGACAGCGCACTTGCGACCCATGTGTAAAGGTCGTCATATTGCACGTTTCGCGCCGACACATTGACCGCCAGTGATATGTCCGGCAATCCTGAATCCTGCCACTTGCGTAGCTGCCTGCACACCTGGTCGATCGCCCACTCGGTGATTTCCGAAATCAGCCCGCACTCTTCGGCAAGCGGTATGAAACGGGCGGGCGATATCATTCCCTGCACCGGATGGCGCCATCGCATCAGTGCCTCGGCGCCGATGACATGCCGGTCGCGCAGGTTCACCTGTGGCTGGTAAACCAGGTACAGCTCCTTGTTCGCGAACGCGCTGCGCAGTTCGTTTTCCAACGCCAGCCGCTCCTGCGCCCGCCTGTCCATCGCTTGGTCATAGAAGCGTAGCGACTTGTTGCCGTGCTCCTTGGCGTGATACATCGCCATTTCGGCAAATTGGAGCAGGGTGTCGCCGTCGCTCGCGTCCCGGGGGAAGAGACTGATGCCGATGCATGCGCTGGTCGTGGCCCGGTGTCCGCCGAGGTGAAACGGCGTGGACAGGCTATCGAAGATTTTGAACGCGAGCGGGCGCAAGGGATCGCCGCCAGCCAGCCCGGTCGCGATGACCACGAATGCATCCCCACCCAGGCGCGCCACCGTGTCGCACTCGCGCACGCAAGTCTTCAGCCTGGCGGCAACTTCCTGCAGCAGCAGGTCGCCCACCCGATGTCCCAGCGAGTCATTGATGACCTTGAAACGGTCCATATCGAGCACCAGCAAGCCGACCTGGGTGCCCATGCGGCGCGCCTCGGCCAGGGCCAGCCTGATGCGATCGGCCAACAGTTGGCGGTTGGGCAGGCCCGTCAGCAGGTCATATTGGGCCAGGTATTCGATCCGTTCGTGCGCGCGCTTCTGCTCGCTGATATCCATGCTGATGCCGCACAGGCCTGTTATTTCGTTATTGGCGCGCAAGGGCGTTTTCACTGAAAGGAAGGTGTGGGTCGCCCCGTCCGCCGCGATGAGGTTTTCTTCGATGCTGATGGTGCTCCCGCGGATCGCGATCATGTCGCTCTTGTGGATCGACTCGGCCACTTCGGGCTGGTCCTGCAACAAGTCATAAGAGGTCTTGCGCAGGACGTCGGCAAGGCTGACAGCAAACGTTTTCTCGAATTCGCGGTTGATGTACAGGTAGCGTGCCTGCGGATCCTTCATGTACACGCACGCGGCTACGTTTTCCATGACGGCCGCAAGGCGCCCTTCGCTCTCCTGCAAATCCTCGTACAGGCCGGCGTTCTCCATCGAGATGGCGACTTGGGCGAGCAGCCACTCCAGCACCTCGAGGTTGACCTGGGAGAAGGCCCCGGCGAGTTGGCAGTTCTCCAGGTAAAGCACTCCGATCAGCTCATTCCGCCGAAGCACCGGCATGCACAGGACCGCGCATTGCTGCTTGTGGCGAAAATAGGCGTCCTGGACGAAGACACCTTCCCGGCACGCGTCGTCAAGCACCAGCGGCGCCCGCGCTCGCGCCACGTAATTGACGACCATTTCGGGCACGCAGTCGAAGGTGGTCGGCAGCGATTCGATGTTTTCGAGGTAAAAATGATTGTCTTGGTAGCGCGCGCTTTCCTTCAAATGCATCCGGCCCTGCCGGTATACGAGCAGGTGGGCGCATTGGGCGCCAACGTGTTCGAGCAAGGTGCGCAGCAAGGTTTCATGCAGGCGGCCTGTGGTCACTTCGCTGGAAATGCTTTGAGCAGCTTTGGCGACGGCCAGCAAGTCCAGTTGTGCGGCTGGCGCCAACGGCGCTGCCCGTGCGGCAGGGACGAGCATGGCCTGATCGGGCAAATAGCGCTGCCGCAGTTGCTCGACTTTTGCGACGGCGCCCCAGCGGCCGTACTCGACCATTGCGGCAGCAAGCAGGGTATCGGCAAGCCTGGGGAGGTCGTGGGCGCGGCAGAAGCGGGCGGCAAGTTCATGGACGAGCGCGGTAATCTGCGCAGCCCCTTGAGCGTGTGCCGCTTCGATTGCCTGCATGTACAGCTGAATGGCCCTGGGGTTGTCGCCATCGACGCGGGCCAGCTCGGCATCGGCGAGGTAACAACGGGCGGAAAAATTATCAGGGCAGTGGCGGTTCCATTCGTCGAGCCGCTCGCAGCCGGCACGCAACACCTCGCGCTGGCGCCGCCATTCGGCACCGCCGGCTTCGACGCTGCTGCACAGCGCTGCCGCGGTCAACGCCTGGTACAAGTGGAATTCGACTGTTTGAACGCTGCGCCCAAAGCGCGCATACAGGCTGGTCCTGGTGGCGGCCACGCTGGCGTTGGCAAAGTCGCCGAAGCGAAAGCGTGCTTGCAGCTTCAGGCTGTAATACACGAAGTGCAGGGGCGAACCGGGCGTGTTGTCCAGCTCAGCTTCGAGGGCGCGTTCGTTGAAGTCATCCGAGTCGAAGGACAGCAGCTGCGTCGTTTCGCCGCGCTGGTTCCGGATGTAGGAATGCCACGCTTCCAGCACCGGCCTGGTCGGCGTGTAGGCGGTGCGCTTGACGAAATCGATCCGGGATCGCGCATCCTGCAGCACATCCGCCAGGGGGTCGCCGAGGCTGCACCGCTGCTCGATGATGTACTGGCACGCCAGGTTGGCGGCAACCGGTTCGTCGCTGAGTTTCCCGCTCTCGAATGACGAGTGCAGGTCGGAAAGTGCCATGCGCAGGGGGCGGGTAAAAGGTCCGACCAGGCCCCCGGTGACAAGCAGCACCGGTGCGCGATAACGTTCCGGAACAGGACCGTTGACCAGTTGTAGCGCGAGTTTCTCAAGGCTGGAGGCCTTGTCGACCTCGTCCCTGAAACAGCAGATGTAGCCAAGCAGCGCATACGCCAGCGCGCATTCACCGGTGTTGCCATGTCGCAGGCCAAGGTTGGCAGCGTGCGCCACGATCACGTGGAACAAATGCTCGCTCCACACTTGGGCCAGCGGCGTCGCGATCAACAGCGAGTCGAGCAAGAACTCATATGCCTCGTCACCCTTGGCCGGCACATCTGCCAGGGACTCGATCGGTCGGTCGCCCAGCGATTCCCAGAACTTGGCCTCTTCGGCCATTGCCTCTTGCGCACTGACGTCGGGGGACAGCGCGATGCCGAACAGGCGGGTGCACTCGTCCAGCGCCGCGAAGGCTTCGGTGTAGTTCGCCTTGGCCATCAGCAGCTCGATTTTCAGGTGGAGCGCGCGCGCGCGGTCGGCGGTGCCCCGGGTATGCTGCAGCAGTTCTTCGATCAGGTTGCCCGCTGCATCCGTTTGGTCCAGCAGGTAGCAGCAACTCGCCTTCTCGAAATACAGCCAATACGCGGTGCGGTAGTCGGTGTCGAAATCCTCGGGGCGGAAGTGGCGCAGTCCCATTCCGAGGTAATGGGAAGCTGACACGTGGGCGCCGGCGGCCTTCGCCCGCGTTGCTGCGCGCAGATTGATTTCCATGAGCTGCCGGCGCTCGTGGTCCCCGGTGACGTTGGGGCTACCGAGATTGAACTGATCCGCGATTTCGAAAACCCGGTCGTTGATGGCGCCACGCGCTTGCGAGGCCAGCAGCAGGCGGGCAATCTCAAGATGAATTGCCGCACGCCGGGCGCGCGGTATCGTCGCGTAGACGGCCTGGCGAATGCGGTCGTGCGCGAAGCGCACGCAGTGCCTGTCGATGAGATCGACAAACCCCGCGCCCAGTGCCTCACGCAGCAACGTCCGCGCCGCGCTTTCCGTCATGCGTCCGGCGCTTCTCGCGAGCATCGGCAGATCCACCAGGAACCCGATGCAGGCCGCGTACTGCAACAGGTCCAGCGCTTTTTCCGGCAACTGTACCTTGATCGCGTCGAGCATGAGGTCGATCACGTTGTCGCTGTAAGCTTGTGCGTTGATTGCATCGATGTCCCACTGCCAGTAGGATGTTGCCGGATCGTGGCGGAGGTGTCCCTCGTGTTCAAGCCTGGCGAGAAAGTGTAGTGCGAACAGCGGAATGCCCGCCGTCTTCTTGTGCACCAGCACCGCCAACGGCAGCGCGCGCTCCGGCCCAATGCCGAGTACGTCGGCGATCATCGTTGCAAAATCGTCCTTCGACAGCGGCGCAAGACGGATGTCGGTCACCACCAGGCTGCTTGCGCGGAAACGTTCGAGTGCCTCGGTCAAGGGATGGGAAGCGGTAACCTCATTGTCGCGATAGGACCAGATGACAAGCAGGTTGGGCGTGGCCGTTTCGACCAGCAGATAATGGAGGAAGGACAGGGTGTCCTGGTCGGTCCACTGCAAGTCGTCAAGAAAAATGACCAGCGGTCGTGGGCGGTCGCTGAACGTGGCAATAAAGCCGCGCAAGGTGGTGAAAAAGCGCCGCTGCGCTTCCTTCGGCGGCAAGGCGGGCGGGGGTGGTTGCTCGCCCAGCAGCAAGCGCGCATGGCTGATCAGGTCGTGCAGCAGCGCGCCATTGCCGGCAAGTGCCATGTCGAGCCGGCCACGGTAGGCGCGCAGCGTGCCTTCATCGCCCGACAGCAAGACCTGGACGAGCTGGGACAAGGCCCCGCACAAGGTGGAGTAAGGCGTCTGGCCCTTGTACTGATCGAACTTCCCGGCGATGAATGAGCCACCGTCCGCGCTGACTGTCTTTTCCAATTCACCGACGACGGCCGACTTTCCCACGCCAGCCGGCCCCGACACCAGCAGCAATGCCGGGGCGCCCTGGTCGGCAACCCTGCGGTAGGCAGCAGTCATGGCGGCGAGGTCCTTGTCGCGGCCATACAGCCGGTGCAGAGTTCCGAGCCCTCCCGCGACATCGTAGCGGCCGATCGCAAACGGGTTGATGGTGCCCGTCGAGTTCCACTGCCGCCAGCACAGCGCCAGATCCGCCTGCAGGCCAGCGATGCCCTGGTAGCGGTGTTCCGGCGATTTCTCCAGCATCTTCATCACGATGTCCGACAGCGGCACAGGAACGCAGGCGTTTCTGTAGTGGGGCGGCTGGGGTTTGCGCGCCAGGTGCGCATGGACCCACTCGAGCGCGTCGTTGGCCTCGAATGGCAGGGATCCGGTGAGCAACTGGTAGAAGATCACACCGAGGGAATAGCAATCCGACCGGGCATCGAGCCGCTGGTTGATGCGACCGCTTTGCTCGGGCGCGAGGTAGGGAAGCACGGGACCGGCAGGCGCGACGCCCGTTCCCTTGTCGAGCAAGGGGGCGGCGGGGCCGACGCCGGCCAACTGCACCTGCCAGGTCGCCGGGCAGACGAACACGGTCTCCGGTGCGAGTTGTCCGTAACAACTCTCTGCACGGTGCAGGGGGATCAGTGCGTCGCAGATACCGAGCGCAATGCGCAGGAACTGTTCCTCCGGCAAGGGCCCGGAGGGCATGGCCGCAAGCCGTTGCCATCCAGAAGGACAGGTTCCGGCGGTGGAGCTTTCTACTTGGCCAAGCATGGCTCGGTTGTGGTGGTTACGGCCTTGACCCTGTTTGCGCGGCGCCAACGGCAACCACGCATTGCAGCATCGCGCCGCGAAGGAGATGACCCTGTTGCGAGTCTACACGCAATGGCATCAAACACAAGCGGGTGGGAAGGCGGCGGGCGAAGGCCGGCCGGTGTGGTGTCCGGCGCGATCGCCGTGAGCCGGCGGCAAACAGCCGCGTCAGCTCGCAGTGGCGAACTTGCTCAGAATGGCCGTTCCCTCGAAGCTCAGTACTGGCACGGGCGTCGCCATGGCCGCCATCGCGCGCACCCCTTCGGCCGACAGGGCATGCAGGATGCATTCGCTGATGTCCTCGGGATAGGAATTGGGGACCTTCTCCCGCATCAGGGTATGGGCGGCGCCGAAGAAGGTTCCCAGGAACACGTCCAGCGCGACGCGGGACGATTCCACCGCCAGCACGCCTGTCCGCATCCCCTCCAGGATATCCCTTGTCACGCTCCGGATTCCCTCGGGAAGTCTGTCTTCTTCGGGCCATCTCAGTCGGGCCACGAATGCCGCCAGCACTGGTGCACGCTGCATTAAATTGAGTAACAGGCGCAGCGCTAACGCCAGCCGAAGGACCGGATCTTCGTGCCTGCAAACGGCAGGATCGACGATGCGAACCAGGTCGTCGCCGACCTGGACGGCAACCGCTTCGAGCAATTCCTCGTAGGTCTTGAAATAATTGTAGAAGGAGCCGCGCGAGACTCCGGCATGCTGAATGACGTCGTCGATCACCGGCGCGGCGGCTCCTTTCTGGGTGCAAACGACCAGGGCGCTTTCCAGCAGCCGCATTCGGGTTCGTTTCCGTCGCTCGGCAGCTACCCTGGTCCGGTGGTTTTCTTGTGTACAGTCTGACATTGTCTTCTTCTCGGGTTGGCGACTGCGGGTTCGAACGAAACAAGGAACCGGCACCGGATAATGTGGCCGCGGGTTGGCCTGCGTCCCCGGGCAGAGGGCAGCGGCACGGCCGCGCGCGGCGGCCTTTGGGCTGGCCGCCGTCGCCGGCGCGAGGCGGCTCAGTGCCTTGCGCCTGCGTGGCGCAGCAACTGTTCAACATCTTGCGGCCCTGTTGGGGCCCGCAGCCCGCGCCATGCTTCGCCTGGATGGCCGAAGGCGCGGGAGCGCTTTGGTCTAGGCACCCAGCGGGCCCGCGGTGCTTTCCTGTTGCACGCTGGCGCAACGCGGGCGCCCGGCCTGGAGCAAGGCAAGACTTTCGCTGACGATTTTTCCCACATCGCCAAGCGGGCCGTCGTGCATGACGGTTCGGTCCGGACGCACCACTGCAACCCAACCGACCGGCGCGGCGCCCGGCACGAGCGCGTTCGTCATGTCTTCCCAGCTGAACGTGCCCTTCGAGGGCTGGCCGCGATGGCGTATCTGCACGGTGCAGCCACCTGCGCGCGTCCAGCCGGCCAGCAGGTCGGCAGACAGCTTCGCGGCGGGATCGCAGCCGAATCCCACAAGGGCGAGGCGCGCGCCAAGCGCATCGTCGCTTGGCACGACGGCCGCCCCGACAGCCCTGCGCACCAGGCCTTGCGGTAGCATGCCGCCGCGGACGAGCTTCGAACGCGACCTGCCTTTCGTGAACAGGCCATGGCGGAACCGGGCCGCCGGCTTGATCTTCAGGTCTTCGAAGAAGGCCCGGGTGAACGGGATGTGCTGTGCCAGAGCCACGAGGCCATGCACGAAGAATGCGGTCAGGCGGTTACTGGGCATGACGAGCTGGCCCATCTGCAATGCGAAATTGACGACCGACCTGGCATGCGGGCGCCGCTCCGTGTCATAGCTGTCGAGGATCGATTGGTCGGCTTGACCGCGCACCACCGAGGCCAGCTTCCATGACAGGTTGGCGACGTCGCGCAGCCCGGACACGAGCCCCTGGCCGACGAACGGCGGCGTGACGTGGGCGGCGTCGCCCACCAGGAACACCCGGCCTTTGGAAAAGCGGTCTACGATGCGCGCGTGAAAGCGGTACACCGCAGTGCGCTCGATGGTAAGGTCCTCGGGCTTGCACCAGGGCGACAGCAGCTCGCGGATTTTCTCGGGCTGTTCCATCTCTTCGCGCGTTTCGCCCGGCTGGAGCATGAATTCCCAGCGCTGCCTGTTGCCCGGCGCCGGCATGTGCGGGCTCGGGCGCCGCGGGTCGCAGGTGAACGCGATGTGGTCGATCGGCTCGGGGGCGTCGAGCGCGTCGATGACCAGCCAGTCCTGGGTAAAGGTCTTCCCTTCGAAGCCGAGGCCAGTGTGGCGGCGCACGAACGAACTGGCGCCGTCGGCGCCGACCAGGAAGCGCGCGTGCACGCTGGCCGTGCTGCCGTCGGCCTGGCGCAGTGTCGCGTGCACCCCGTCCGCGTCCTGTTCGAACTCGATCAGTTCGGTGCCCAGCGCGACCTGCACGCACGGGTAGGCGGCCAGGCGGCTGCGCAGGACGCGCTCGAGCTCCGGCTGGTAAAAGGTCACGATCCACGGATGGCAGTCGATGGCCCCGGCGGTGTTGGCGCGGGCATAGTTGCCGAACAGGGGAGAATGCATCTGCACGGTGGCGGTCGCGATCGTTTCGAAGGCGCCGTCCTCGAGGCCGGCCCACTGCAGGATGCGCAAGGCCTCGTTGTCGAGGACGATGGCGCGCGGGGCGGTGAACACGTCCGGCGCCTTGTCGATGACGAGGGTGCGGATGCCTTGTCGGCCCAGCAGGTTTGCCGCGGCCGCACCCACCGGTCCCATACCCACCAGCAGCACGTCCACGCTATCAAGAATATTCGGATTCATGTGCGCCTCACTTATCAGCCAGCATGGGCTGGACCCCAGCAGGGGGTACATCGACGGGAAGGGGAAACCTGCCGAGCAGTTCGCGCACCCGCTCGGCGTCGTGCGGCGCGCATTTCACCAGTGCGATCGTGCCGCGCTGCAGGTCGGGCCTGACCCGCACGCTGGCGTCGATGCCGGCATCGGCGAACACGGCGCGATAGACGTGTTCGGCCGCACGCATGCGCAGCTCGGTCTTGGCGATCTTGCCGACGGCGGTCAAGGCCATTTCGGCCACGATCTCGATGCGCACCGGGACTGCGGCGCGTTCCGGTACCACTTCCAGCGCGAAGGCCATCAGTTCTTCAGCCTGTGCATGGTGGCCGGGCTTGAGCGTGACGTAGGCCACCGGCAGTTCCCCTGCGTGCAGGTCGGGCTGTCCGACCGCGGCGGCGAGCGCCACCGCCGGATGCTTCTGCAGGGCCTCTTCGATCATCGCCGGGTCGATGTTGTGGCCGCCGCGGATGATCAGGTCCTTGGCCCGGCCGCTCAGGTGGAGGTAGCCGTCCTGGTCCAGGTAGCCCAGGTCGCCGGTGTTGAGCCAGCCGGGCTTGAGCCAGATGTCCTTGTTATCCTTGTCTCGCAGGTAACCGGGGAACACGTTGGGGCCGCACACGCCGATCACGCCGACTTCGGTCGGCGCGCACTCGCCGACGGCATTGCCCGCGCTGTCGATCTGCCATATTTTCATCTGCTGGTGCGGCAGGCGCAGGCCGACGGTGCCGAGGCGGCGGGTGGTGCTGACCGGGTCGATGGACGAGATGCAGGCCGCTTCGGTCAGGCCGTAGCCCTGGTACAGCTGGATGCCCGCCACTGTTTCGAAACAGCGCGCGACCTCAACCGGCAATGGCGCGGCGCCGCAGAAGGCAAAGCGCAACGACGAGATGTCGGCGCCATCGAGCGGCAGGTCGGCCAGCGTCGAGTAGATCGTCGGAACGCCGCTGAAGCTGTTCGCCTGGAAGCGTTCGACCAGCTTCCAGAAATTCTGAAACACGCCCTTGCCGCGATAGCCCGCCGGGGTCAGCATGACGACCTCCCAACCGGCATTGAAAGCGCCGAGCCCGGTGACCATTGCGCCGTTCACGTGGAACAGCGGCAGGCCGCAGATGATGACGTTGGGCCCGGGCACCACCACCTTGAGCATCGCCGCCACGAACGCTTCGTTGAGGTGGGAATGCATGGCGACCTTGGGCACGCCGGTCGTGCCCCCGGTGTGAAAATACGCGCAGATGTCGTCCGGCTCGATGCGACGGCCGGATGCGAGCGCATCAACGCGCTCAGCCTTCAAGGCGGTGTCGAACTGCACCACTTTCACATCGCCGCGCAAGGGCATCTGCGCCGTCGCCGCCAGTTTCTCCAGCAGGATGCGGGTCGCGTCGTCGACATACGCGGTAATGCCGGCGACGAACAGGGTGCGGATCGACGGGCAACGGTCGACCACGGCCACCGCCTTGTCCCACAGCTCGACGTCAAGGCCGGGAGCGAAGGCGACCAGTGCCTCGGCCGCCGTCTCATTGACGATGCTGACGATCTGTTCGACGTCGAGCATCGGGTTGACCGGACTGGCGATGCCTGCGGCCTGGGCGCCGAGCAGCGCGTAATGGGTCTCGGGCAGGTTGGGTAGCAGCAGCGTGACGGCCTTGCCGGCCGTAATGCCGGCCCGGTGAAAGGCGTTCGCCGCCTGCGTGACGCGCTCATTGAGCGTCTTGTAATCGACCGTGCATTCGGCGGCGCCGGGGTCGGCGTTCAGGACGAAGCGCAGCGCGACCTTTTCCGGGTGCCGGTCGCACGCATGGCGCAGCAGGTCATAGGTGTTCCGGGCCGGCAACTGGTCCTGCCACGGCGTTTGCTCGAACGCGAGTATGTCAGCCAGCGTCCGTGGCCCAGTCAGGAGTTCCGGGTGGGCGCGTTGGGGGTCAAGCATGGTTGTCTCCATAAGGTATTGTTGGGGTTGTCGGGCGCGCAGGGCAGCGCCAGGCGCTATCCGGGCTATGCAGCGCGGATCCGGTTGGTCTGTTCACCCAGGTCGATCGCGCCGTCGTCGGTGCGGATGGCTGCGTTCATCGTGTCGCCCGGTTGCAGGTATGCCGGGTTGGCCATGCCCTTGTTGATGAACAGGCGCCATTTGTCCTGGTCCGACAGCAGGTGCTTGAACACCCACATGACCAGCTTGCCCGGTGCACGCGCCGCACAGCCGGCCGGCGTGCCGGTTGCGATCAGGTCACCTGGCCGCAGGTCGTGCAGGGCCGAGATTTCGGTCAGCGTCTGGTGCGGCTGGAAGATCATGTCGCCGCAGTAGGCGTCCTGGCGCAGCCGGCCGTTGACGTGCAGGCGCATGCGCAGTTCCGGCCAGCGCTGCCAGTCGTTTTTATCGAGCAGCACGAGATAGGGGCCGACCGGACCGAAGGTACGGTAGCTTTTACCCTTGTAAAACTGGGTCTCCGGCAGCTGCACGTCGCGCGCCGAGACGTCGTTGACGATGACAACCCCGGCGAGCCACTCGTGCAGCTGGTCCGGCCCGATGCTGGCGGCGGACGTCAGCGGACGACGGACCACCAGGCCCAACTCGATCTCATAGTCGAGCAGGCGCACGTGCGCCGGCCGCTCTATCTCGGCCTGGGCCGAGACAAGGCAGGACGGCGCCTTGGTGAACAGGGTGTTGAAGCCAATCTTCGCCGGGTCCATGCCCGACTCGCGCACATGGCTGGCGTAGTTGACGCCCTGGCAGATGAATTGCCGGTCATCGGTGATGGGTGGCAGCAAAGTCACGTCGTCGAGCGAAAGCCGGGCGTCCGCGCTGGTGCTGCGCCACGCTTGCTCGATGCCCTCCGTTACAAATTCGGCCGTGCTGGCGTAGCGGCCCTCAAGCGGCGCGATACGGCGGCCGTGTACGACTCCCCATGAAGTCTCTCCTTCATGCAAATAGCGGGCGACCTGGACGGGCATATATTCTCCTTTTGTTAGTGCGAAAAAAATGGCTTTGGGCGTCACAGCCAGGGGCGGGCCTTGGCCACTGCACGGCCGAGCAGCTTCAGGCGTTGCGTCGACAGCCGGCCCGAGCGCAGCAGCCGAATCACCTTGAGGACCGTGCCCAGATTGCGCTGCGGGCCCATCGAAGCGGGGACATCGTCGCCCCACGCCCAGATTCCGGACATTTCCAGCGGGACGTAATGGGTTTCATAGTCCGCGGTGAACACGTCGCCATCGGTGTAATGTTCGAATTCCATGCCGTCCGGGTCGTACCAGTAGTCGAACAGCTGGCTGCCGAGCACGTGCCGGCCGATGCCCCACATGTGCCGATGCCCGTTGGCGCGCAGCACGTTGTGTCCCTGGCCGAGCGCGTCGAGGTCGACCACCTCGTAGGCGCTGTGTTCATATTTTTCCTCGATGCCGCCGGCCAGCACGAAAGTGTGGTGGTCGGCCGGGGTGCTGCCGAGGTCCAGGCGGAAGAAGCACAGGTTGGGCGAACCGTCTTCCAGGTATTGGACATCGGTGGGGATGATGCCGAGATGGCGCATGTACCACTCGGCCATGCCGCCAAAGTCGGTGGTCTGCATGACCACGTGTCCCAGCTTGGCCACTGCCGCCGCTTCGAGCGGCGGCCTGACGGTCGCGTTGACGCGGCGTAGCAGTCCCGGGCCGTTGGTCAGGGGGTGCAGCGGCGCACGCAGCGGCAGCGGATCGGCGGGCCGCTGGCCGGTGACCAGCCAGAGCAGGTTCCCGGCCGGATCGACCAGTTCGACGCCGTGCCCCCCGCCGGGGATGCGGCCGGGCGGGATGCGCCGTGCGTTCGCCGCTTTGGCGGCAATCGCCAGATCAGCCTCGGACGCCACCGTGAACGCCGCCCCCAGGTAGCGCGAGCGGCTGCCGCGTTCGGCCATGTAGATGCCTGCCTCGCTGCCGCTGCCGCGCATCAGCAGCTGGTCGGCGTCGCGCGACACCGTGCACATGCCGAAGTCGCGCAGGAAGGCCTCGGTCGCGGCGAGGTCCGGCTTCTCGAACATCAGGAAGGCCAGCGAGCGCGCCTTGATCAGGGCTGTGGGCCGTTGCAATGGTTGGATGAACGGCGGCAGCGCGCTTTGGGGGTAGGCGGGCGGCGTCCGCAGAACTGCTTGATTTGTGTGAGGCATGGCGTCTCCGGAATATACAAGCGCGCATCGAAGGGCGCGCAATAACTGCTGGTGTACCGTCATTATCGTCATAATGACGGTAATGTCAAGATGAGATTGGGGTGCGGCCCGGGGGGCTTGCCGACCCGACCGCGCGCGCAACCGGCTTGTCAGAAGACCTTGATGAGCCGGGCCTGGGCGAACGTGGCGTCCTTGGCGTTGCGTGATGACAGTGTCGCGATGTACTGGATCGTCAAGGCCGCATCGATGCCCGGTATCTTCGTGGTGAAGAACGCGCCGGCGTTGGTCGAGCGGATGCGGCTGGCGCCAAGCGGGTTGTGGTCGTCATCCTGGTATTGCTGCAGGCGGATCGCATGCAAGCCCACCACCCCTATCGGGGTTTTATATCCGAGCGCGGTTTCCAGGCCCATCCAGTTGCCGCTGCGAAGCTGGTTATCCTTGTTCCGGGTGTTCATGCCGATCGAATATTTGACAGCGATGGCCAGTTCCGGGGTGGGCAGATAAGCAAGCTGGAGCGCAGGGCGCAGGGTATAGAAGTTGCCGGACCCGATGTCCGGCTTGGGGGCGGCATTGTATTTACCGGTCGGCAACGCCAGCGCAGCGGAACCGAGCACGCGCAGCTTCTCGCTCACATACTGCCAGGCCGCCAATACTTCGACGTCGCCGATCCCGCTGACATCGCCGCTGGCGCTGGCCCCCTGTGCGGCGAGCGCTGCCTGGTACTGTTCGCTAAACTGCGCCTCGACGGGAGCACGGAGCGCGGCGGGAGCGCCCGCGGGCCAACTGAGCGGCGGGGGGGCGGCGCTGGCGACGATCGACTGGCTCTTCCTGGCGAAAGGCACGTCGACCGCGAAGGCCAGGCGTCCCCGGCAAAACTCCGCGGGCATCAGATAGGCCAACACGAGATCCGAGCGCGTCATCGTCCCGGTTCCGCTGATTGCCGCCGTACCTGCGCCGTACGTGGGATTGAGGTTGGGCGGAAACGGCGCCGGCAGGGCCACGACGCCGCCCGGAATCGGCTGCGTCATCGGTTTGCCGTCGTTTCCCGTGACCCGGCTGACCTTGATGGAAGTGCCGGCCATCACGGCAAGCCATCCGGCCTGGTCGGGCGGGGCGAACATTTCGCCTCCCAGGCTGCCGGCGAGGTTGTACCTGGGTTCGAAGCCCTCGGCCGCGCTGGCCAGGCCGGCGCACCCGAGCATGAGGCAGGCTGCAATGGAAGGAAGGGAAGGCGGGATCGTCTTGAACATGGCTGTCTCCTGGTTGTAGTTTTATCTGCGGATGGGCGAAACGGGGCCGGCGTGCACTTGCGCGCCGGTTTGTGGCCTTGCTAACAAATCCTGCCTCGGCGGCAGGCGACGACCGGTTCTACGTGAACCGGAAGAATGAAGAACCGGTGGACGTTGCCGCGCCGGCGGCCCTGCCGCGTTGATTGGGCATGGCTGCGGATCGGTGCGTTTCGTGGGCAGCCGCTGCGGCGGGCGTGAGCGTGGAAGAGTGAGTCATGGAGGTCTCCTGTTTGTCGCCGGGTAGGCATTTTTGCCGATCCCGGTCTTTTGAGATGACATTACCGTCATTCTGATTAATGTGTCAATCAATTTTATGTATAATGTGGTTTGTACGACTCATCCATGACGTGATCGGCAAGGCGGAATATGAAACCAGAAGAACCACAAAACCACCGCACTCGGGTTGCCGCGGAGAGGCGTGAAAAGACGCGCGCGAAATTGCTGGAAAGCGCCTTGCTCGTATTCGCGCAGAAGGGGCCGCAGGCAGTGATCGACGACGTCATCGCGCAGGCAGGGATGGCGCGCGGATCGTTTTATAACTATTTCCGCACCAATGAGGAGCTGCTCGTCGCAGTGGCCAGCGAGATCAGTAACGAGTTGCTGCGCGCAATCGATCCTGCGGTGCAACTGCTCGACGATCCTGCCGACCGGATTGCGCGTGGTGCCCGACTGCTGCTGCACGCAGTGAGGCAGTTCCCGCTGTTCGGCTCCTTCATGGCGCGCTTGCCTTTTCCAACCGCCAACAGCAGCTTGCTGGGGGTTCGCTTCCTCGCCCGCGACGTTGCGCTTGGAGTCGGCGCTGCCAGGTTTGGCGACATCGGGCAGAGGATCGCCATCGACCTGGTTGTCGGGGTCGTGCTCAGCGCGGCGAACTCGCTGGTGCAGGAACCGGGGGAGGCGGCCTATCCCGAATTGATCGTCGGCGCCATGCTCGAGGGCTTGGGGATCGAAGCCAGCGAAGCGGCTCGCATCGTCGCGCAGCCTCTCCCGGAACTCGTGCTTCCCGCGGGCTCGATCCTGTTGCGGGCCCAGGACTTCGGCAGGTAGCCGCTTCCCGCGCAAATTGATCTGCAAGAAATCCTTGCCCGGCACCGCCTTGTTCCGGGCGGGTACCTGTGCGGCTGGCCGCGTCCGCGGCGCCGCCCGGTTGCGCGCACATGAAGCCGCGCCTGGTACCCNNCTTCGTCATAATGACACAAACGTCATTTTGATGTATATTGCGAGATCTTATACAGCAGTCGGCCAAGCCCGGCTGGCTGGCCACCGTCGCTGAAGCAGTACGACGTAGCCGGCCGCAGGTGAGGCGACACGGGATAGAAAGTGAATATGAACTATCGATCAGCAACTCTTACAATACTCGCGGCGCACTTCCTGACCGGATGTGCTCCCGCTCCCGCGCCCGACCACGAGGACGTACGCCCGGTGCGCACCATCGTCGCCGGCCGCACGCCCGGATCGGTCGGGGCCAGCTATTCCGGCGAGATCCGCGCCCGCTACGAGAGCCAGCTCGGCTTTCGCACGTCAGGGAAAATCGTGGCGCGGCTGGTCGAGATCGGCACGCGCGTCAAGCGCGGCCAGCCCCTGATGCGGCTGGACCCGTCGCAGGAAGAGCTGCAGGTGACCGCGGCCGGCGCCGAGGTTGAGGCGGTGCGCAGCCAGGTGGTACAGGCACGCATCGACCTGCGCCGCATCGAGCAGCTGGTGGCGCGTAACTTTGCGTCGCAATCGGAACTCGACCACCAGCGCCTGGCGCTGGACCAGGCCGAAGCGCAGCTGCGCGCGGCGCTCGCGCGCCGGCAGCTGAACGCGAACCTGCGCGGATACACGACCCTGGTGGCCGATCGCGACGGGGTGGTGAGCACGCTCAGCGTCGAAACGGGACAGGTCGTCGCGGCCGGCCAGCCGGTGGTGACGGTGCACGCCGACGGCGAGCGCGAGGTGGCGGTCAGCGTTCCCGAGTCGCGCGTCGACGAGCTGCGCAAGGCCGGCACGCTCAAGGTCGGGGTCTGGGCACATCCGGACAAGGCCTGGAGCGGGACGCTGCGCGAACTGGCGCCGGACACCGACAGTGTCACGCGCACCTACTCGGCGCGCATCTCGATCCGCGATCCGGACCCGTCGCTGCTGCGCCTGGGGATGACCGCGACGGTGTTCGCGCCTGACGTCGACGGCAATGCCGCGCTCCGCCTGCCGCTAACGGCGATCGTCGACCAGGCAGGTGGCCGCCGCCAGGTATGGCTGGTCAATCCGAAAACGATGCGCGTCGCCCCGCGCGAGGTCAGGCTGGGCAGCGCGCAGAACGACAACGTGCTGGTCGTCGACGGTTTGAACGGCGGCGAGACCGTCGTCACCGCCGGCGTGCACATGCTGCAGCCGGGCCAGCGGGTCCAGCTGGCGCCGGTGGTGGCCGCGGCTGTGTCGGGAGGTGCGCGGTGAAAGGAATTAACCTCTCCGAATGGGCGCTGAAGCACCCGCAGATGATCGCTTTCCTGCTGCTGCTGCTGTCGGTGGCCGGCCTGCTGGCCTATCGCGGCCTGGGCCAGAAGGAGGACCCTGATTTCACGATCAAGACGATGGTGGTGCAGGCCTACTGGCCCGGCAGTTCGGCGCAGCAGATGGCCGACCAGGTGACCGACAAGCTCGAGAAGAAACTGCAGGAGGTCGCCGAGATCGACTACACCTCCACCTACGTGAAGCCGGGCGAGACGCAGATCAAGGTCAACCTGCGCGAAGACGTGCCGCCGCGCGCGGTGCCGGACGTCTGGTACCAGGTGCGCAAGAAGGTGGGCGACATCCAGCACACGCTGCCGAAGGGCACGCAGGGGCCGTTCTTCAATGACGAGTTCGGCGATACCTTCGGCAACCTGTATGCGATCACCGGCGACGGTTTCGACTATGCCGACCTGCGCCGCTTCGCTGACGCCGCCCGCAACGAGTTCCTGCGCGTGTCCGACGTCAACAAGGTCGACCTCGTGGGCAAGCAGGAGGAACGGATCTATGTGGAGACTTCCACTGCCAAGCTGGCCTCGCTCGGCCTGGACCCGGCGCTGATCGCGTCGACGCTGGCGCAGACCAATGCCATTGCGGCGGCCGGTACCGTGCAAACCACGGGCGAGCGGGTGCGGCTGGCGGTCAGCGGCGAGTTCGACTCGGTCGAACGGATCCGCGCAATCGGCATCCATGCCGGCCAGCGCACCTTCCGGCTGGGCGACATTGCCGAGGTGCGCCGCGGCTTCGTCGAGCCGGCCGTCTCGCAGATGCGCTTTAACGGCAACGAGGCGCTCGGCCTGGCGGTCAGCATGCGCAAGGGCGGCGACGTGATCCACCTGGGCGAGCAGCTGGAGCAGGCGGTGCGCCGCATCCAGTCCAAGCTGCCGGTGGGCGTGCAGATCCACGCCGTCAGCGAGCAGCCGCGCGTGGTCGAACACTCGGTGTTTGAATTCAAGAAGAGCCTGGCCGAGGCAGTGGTCATCGTGCTCGCCGTCAGCTTCCTGTCGTTGGGCTTTCGCACCGGGCTGGTGGTCGCGCTGAGCATCCCGCTGGTGCTGGCAATGACCTTCCTGGCCATGTACCTGCTCGGTATCGAGCTGCAGCGCATTTCACTGGGCGCGCTGATCATCTCGCTGGGCCTGCTGGTGGACGACGCCATCATCGCTGTGGAGATGATGGCCCTGAAACTCGAACAGGGATGGGACAAGTTCCGCGCCGCCACGTTTGCTTACACGGCGACCGCGTTCCCGATGCTGACCGGCACCCTGATCACCGCGGCCGGATTCCTTCCGGTCGGCTTCGCCAAGTCCGGCACCGGCGAGTACGTGTTCTCGCTGTTCCAGGTGGTGGGCATTTCGCTCGTGCTGTCCTGGATCGTGGCCGTGCTGTTCACCCCCTACATCGGCTTCAAGTTGCTCAAGGAACATGCGCACGCAGCGCACGACGAGGACGCGGTGTACCAGCGCGGCTTCTACGTCAAGTTCCGGCGCTTCGTCGAGTTCTGCCTGGTGCGCCGTGGCTGGGTGATCGCCATCACGCTGGTCGCCTTCGCCGGTTCGCTGGTGCTGTTCAAGGCGGTGCCGCAACAGTTCTTCCCGGCTTCCGACCGGCCGGAGCTGATGGTGGACCTGTGGATGCCGAAGGCGTCGACGTTCGAGGCCAGCCAGCGCGAGGTGCGGCAGCTCGAAACCCTGCTCAAGGGCGACCCGGACGTCGCGGCGGTCAGCAGTTTCGTCGGCGACGGAACGCCGCGCTTTTACCTGCCGCTGGACGTGCAGACGCCGAACCTGAACCTTGGCGAGCTGCTGGTGATGACCAAGGGCACGGAAGCGCGCGAGCGCGTGTTAGCCAAGATCGACAAGCTGTTCGACACCGGGTTCCCGAACGTGCGCGGGCGCGCCAACCGCCTGGAGAACGGCCCCCCGGTCGGCTATCCGGTGCAGTTCCGCGTCTATGGCAACGACAACGCCAAGGTGCGCGCGATCGCCGGGCAGGTGGCCGAGATCATGCGCGGCGACTCGCACGTGCGCCGCGTAAACCAGGACTGGGGCGAGCGCGTCAAGCGCGTGCAGGTCGACGTCGACCAGGACAAGGCGCGCGCCCTTGGCGTGAGCTCGTTCCAGATCAAGCAGGCGCTCGAGGCCTCGCTGTCCGGCACGCCGATCACGCAGTACCGCGAGGAAGACCAGGGCATCGACGTCGTCGCGCGCCTGGTCGCGGCGGAGCGCACCGACCTGAACAATCTGAAGGACGCGAAGATCTACGTGCGTGATGGCAAGTTCGTGCCGGTCTCGCAGGTCGCGCGGCTCACGCTCGAAAGCGAAGAAAGCGAACTGTGGCGCCGCAACCGCATTCCGACCCTGACCGTGCGCGGCGACGTCGCCGGCGCCCAGGCCCCGGACGTGACCGCCGCCCTGCAGCCGAAGATGGATGCGCTCGCCAAGCAGCTCCCGCTGGGTTACGGCATCGAAGTCGGCGGCGCCACCGAGTCGAGCGCGAAGGCGCAGCGCTCGGTGTTCATGGTCATGCCCGCCACCATCATCATCGTGCTTGTGCTGTTGATGATCCAGCTGCAGGACATGAAGAAGATGGCCGTGGTGCTGCTGACGGCGCCGCTCGGCCTGATCGGCGTCAGCGTGATCATGGCGGCGCTCCACATTCCGTTCGGGTTTGTCGCGATGCTGGGCGTGATTGCGCTGGCGGGGATGATCATCCGAAACTCGGTGATCCTCGTCGTGCAGATCGACCAGGACCTGGAAAACGGCACGCCGCTGTGGACGGCCATCGTCGAATCGGCCGTACGCCGACTGCGGCCGATCGTGCTCACCGCGCTCGCGGCGATCCTGGCGATGGTGCCGCTGACCCACTCGGTGTTCTGGGGGCCGATGGCCTGGGCCATCATGGGCGGCCTCGCGGTCGCCACGGTGCTGACGCTGGTTTTCCTGCCGGCGCTGTATGCGACCTGCTACCGGGCCCAGCGTCCGGCCAAGGTCTAAACCCATTTTTTTGTTGAGAGATATATCGATGAAGAAGATTTCATGCATGCGCCTGCGGACGGTGCCGGCGCTACTAGCCATCCTGCTGGCCGTGAACTGCGGTCCGGCCGGCGCCATCGACCTGGTGGCGGCCTACCGGCAGGCGCTGGCCTCCGACCCGGCCAGCCTGGCTGCCGACGATGCGCTCGCGGCCGGCCGCGAGAAGGCGGTCCAGGGCAAAGCCTTGCTGCGCCCGCGCATCAACCTCGTGGCGAACGTGAGCCGGATCCACGACCACATGACCGGCGAGGTACCGGATGCCGCCAGTGCCTTCCTGCGCGGCGACAGCACCGGAACGGCGCGCGACGCCTCGGTACAGCTGGTGCAGCCGCTGTACGACATGACGGCGAAGGCGACACGGCAGCAGATGCGCGAGCTGTCCACGCTCGCGCAGACCCAGTTCGGCGAGTCGCGCCAGGCGCTCGCGCTGCGCGTGGCGGAAGCCTACTTCGGGGTGGTGGTTGCGCAGGAGACCGTGCGCGTGGTGCAGGCCGAAAAGGCGGCCTTGCTGCACCAGCGTGACCGCGCCAAGGCACGCTTCGACATCGGCCAAGGCAAGATCACCGACCTGCACGAAGCGCAGGCGCGGCTGGACGCGGTGGACAGCCGCCAGGTGGCGGCCCGCTCTTCGTTTGAATTGCGGCGCGCCGGGTTCCTCGAGACGATCGGCGCGGCGCCGGAACAGCTGTCCCAGCTGGCGCCGGAATTCAAGCCCCGCCTGCCCGAGCCGGCGGACTTGCGCGCCTGGCAGGTGAGGGGAGAGGCCCACAATAGCCTCGTCAAGGGTAAGCAGTCCGAACTCGGGATCGCTGGTTCCGAAATCGACAAGTACCGCCTCAAGGCGCGCCCCACCCTCAATCTCGTCGCCAGCTACGGGGCAAAAGGGCAGAGCGGCAACCTGTCGCCGCTGGTCGCGCCGAGCGGCAACCGGACCGGGTCGATGGGCCTGCAGCTGAACGTTCCGCTGTACGCCGGTGGCGGCATCGATTCGCGCGAGCGCGAGGCAATCGCCCGGCGAAGCCAGGCCGAGAACGAATTGGCGGCCGCGCGGCGCGACGTGCGCCTGAAGGTGCAGGAGGGCTACCTTGCCGTGACCACCGGCGTGTCGCGGATCGCATCGATCGAGCAGGCCCTGGTGTCGGCCCGCAGCGCGCTCGAAGCGACCACTCTGGGGCGCGACGTCGGCACCCGCACCGGACTCGACGTGCTCGACGCACAGCAGCGGGTGTATTCTTCGGAGCTGGACCTGGTCCAGGCGCGCGTCGACTACCTGCTCGGCCAGCTGCGGCTGGCGGCGGCCGCCGGCGAATTGAGCGAGGCCACCCTGCGTTCGCTGAGCGCCTGGCTGGTGTCGTGATGCGCGGATCGGCGAGCACGAGATCGAGCATGCGGTCTCCGCGGTTGCGGTGCCGGCGCAGACCGGCCAATCCCCTTCCATCGTTGCCGCGATTACCCTGTCCGGGGGCGGCGCGCGCGCGGCCGCCTTCGGCCTCGGCGCCGGAACAGTTCGCGCTGATCTGCTCGGACCTGAACAGCGTGCCATTGTCCGTCGCGGTGACGGCGTCATCG
>CXWL01109660.1_pt1 | contig 22396 bp, 21 predicted proteins | sample 590931 | NCBI WGS metagenome assembly CXWL01 (sample SAMEA3498368, study PRJEB10139) | groundwater metagenome | biome: water well; material: biofilm material | place: Germany | collected 2015-04-27 | reverse complement strand
CATGCCGGATTACATTTCGGAAGCGGTCGCCAGGATTCGCGAGCAGGTGGGCACCGATGAAGTCATCCTGGGCCTGTCGGGCGGAGTCGATTCGAGCCGGCGTTCGAAGCGGGGCCGATCGAAGGCATCGATTCGGGCGAGCTGCCGCGCAACTGGTACGAGGCGACCAGCCAGGCGTTCGCGGTGTTCCTGCCGGTGAAGTCGGTCGGCGTGATGGCGACGGGCGCACGTACGAGTATCAGCATCCCGGTGCCTAGCTTGCGCGTACGAATTTGCGGCCCGACAGCATTGTTGAACTTGTCGCTCATCTGCTACGCCCTTTCTTGAAGTGCCCGTCCATTCAACTCCAGCGAGGCTGCTGCGAATAGGGCGCAAGCGCAGCGGGACCTGCCTGATGCATTCGCTTTTGCGCGCGGTGCCGACGCTCGACTTCATGACGCCTCAAGAGGCGCACTTGCCGCACAGCTTGTTGGGCAAGGTGTCGAAGCGGATCATCAACGAAGTGCGCGGGATTAACCCGGGCCGATGGCAACACCGGCTCACGAGCGTTTAGTCCGAACGGACGATTGAAGGCGCACAGTGCCGCAGTACCTTGAGAGCCTGTCTCGTGACTTGCTCTCTAAGGTGAATATCATGTCGATTTTTCGTTTGTGTTCGATGTTGGCGGTCTCGGTTGGCGGCATCGCTGCAATGGTGTGGCTGCTTGCCACCAATGAACCGCAACCAAAGGCAACTGTCAACGACCTCTATCACGCGGCCGCTTCGCAGATGGGGGTAGAGAAAATCTTCCAGGGCTTTCGGCGTTGATGTCGCGCCGATTTGATCCGGGAAAATGCATTCTGGCGCGGCTACGACCAGGTCTGCTGCCACTCCTGGAATTGCTGCGCGGGCATCGGCCTGCTGATCAGGTAGCCCTGCGCGATGTCGCAGCCGAGCACGGCCAGACGCTCCCAGACGGCCTCGCTTTCGACGCCTTCCGCCACCACTTTCAAGCCGAGGTTGTGGCCCAGTTCGATCGTTGAGCTGACGATCGTTGCCGAATCGCCGCTGACGGCCATGGGCGTGACAAAAGCCTGATCGATCTTGAGGCCATCGACAGGCAGCTTCTGCAGGTAGCTCAGGCTCGAATAGCCGGTGCCGTAGTCATCGACGAACAGGTCGACATCCAGCCGCTTCAGGCGGGTCAGCGTTTCCATCGCGCCGACCGGATCGGCCATCAGGGCGCTTTCGGTCAGTTCGAACTGGATCAGCCCGGGCGCGATGCCCCAGGTGGAAATCAGTCCTCCTATCCGGTCGACCAGCCCGGAATCGTAAAGGTCCAGCGCCGACAGGTTGATCGCCAATGCCTGTGCCTGCCCGGCGCTCTGCCAGGCATGGCTTTGGCGGAACGCCGCTTCCAGGATCCAGGTGGTGAGCGGGGTGATCATGCCGGCCTGTTCGACCAGCATGATCAATTCCTGCGTCGACACCATGCCGTGCTGCGGATGCTGCCAGCGCACCAGTACCTCGGCACCGCACAGGCGCCGCGTGGCGATATCGATCTTGGGCTGGTAATGCAGGCTCAGTTCGTCGTGCCGGATGGCCCCCTGAAAATCGGCCATCAGCGCCATGCGCCGCACGTTCTCCTGTTCCTGCCCGCTGATGTACATGGCATAGCCGCCGCGCGCAGGCTTGGCCTGATGCATGGCCGCATTGGCGCGCCGTATCAGGCTATCGGCCGCGCTGGCGTGGCCGGGAAACATCGCAATGCCGATGAACACCCGCGCATCGAGCATCAGGCTGCCCACCTTGACCGGCTCGCACAGCGCCTTGTTCAGCCGGCTCGCCACCTGGGTGGCATATTCGGCGCTGCTGCTTGGCAGCAGCAGGGCGAATTCGGCGTCACCCACCCGCGCCAGCACTGCGTCGTCCTGCAATCCGGCTTTCAGACGGCGGCCGATCTTGCGCAGCAGTTCGTCGCCTGCCCGGTAGCCCAGGATCTTGTTGATTTCATGGTAACGGCCTACGTGGAAGTGCAATAACGCCAGCGACTGATGCTCCCGCTTCGCTGCCTGGATCGCCGCGTCCAGTTGTTCGAGCAAGCGCGTGCGATTGGGCAGCCCGGTCAAACCGTCGTAATAGGCCAGGTGCGCAATGGTCGCCTGCGCCTCCCGGTGCCGGGCCTGCGCGCGCAGGTTGGCAATGCCATAGGCAAGATCGTCCGCCAATTCGCTGAGCAGAGCCACTTCTTCCGTGTCGAAGGCGTCGGCTTCCTCGGCCGCCATGCTCAGGGCGCCCAGCACCTTGCCGTCGACGCGCAAGGGAAACGCCGCAGTGGCGGAGTAGCCCTTGCTGGCAGCATCCTCGCGCAAGCTGGCGAAGGCGGGGCCAGCAAACGCGGGATCGGTCAGGATTTTTCTGCCGACCACGGGCTCGCCCGTGCGGATCACGACGGCGCTTGCGCTTTGCCCCCATTCAGTATCGCCCCAGGTGAAGTGCAGGGCGCCAGCAGAGCCGCGCTCCGGACCGACGTAGGCGGCCCAGCGGATACTCTTGTTCTCGTCCGCCTCGGCGTAGCCCACCGAGGCCAGGCGGTAGCCGCCCGCCTCGACGATGACCTGGCACATCTGCTGCAGCAGCTCATCTTCGCCGGACGCACGCAGCAGGGTGCGGTTGCCGGCGCTCAAAGTCTTGTAGGCGCGCTTGACGCGCGCGAACGCATCGGCGCCATGCCCGCCTTCGGGCACACGGTCGGTATCGGCAGGGGCAGGCATCGGTTCCCTCCAGTAGTGCTTCTCCGACTTATTCTACAGCAAGCGATCAGCACCGCACGCTCGCCGGCGGTAGTCTTATTGGACGATGATGGGGCGCCGCCGGCGAACAATAATCGATGCATACACCAGCTATCGAAGGAGTGAGCGCATCATGGCAGACATCAGAGGCTTGGCCTACATCGTGGCCGAAACCACCGACCTCGGCAAGTGGCGGGAATATGCCGAACAAGTGCTCGGCATGATGGCGTGCACGGCGCCCGACGGCGCGCTGCACCTGAAAATGGATGAGCGCCAATTCCGCATCGCCGTGCAGCGCGGCGCGCGCGACGCCTATGTCGCCACCGGCTGGGAGGTGGCCAGCCAGGCCGCCTTCGCCGGCGCCATCGACGCGCTGCGCGCGGCCGGCGTCGAGGTTGCGCTGGGTGGCGCCGCCCTGTGCGCGCAACGCTGCGTGCAGCAGTTGGCCGCGTTCGACGATCCCTCCGGCAACCGCCACGAAATCGTCTGGGGCTTCCAGTCGGCATTCCGCCACTTTGCCTCGCCGGTCGGCGTGGCGCGCTTCATCACCGGCGACATCGGCATGGGCCACGTGGTGCTGCCGGCGACGGCCTTCGAGGCCACCATGCGCCTGTTCTGCGACGTGCTCGGTTTCGGCCTGGCCGACATGTTCAATTTCAAGCCGGCCGGCGACGCCGGGCCGACGCTGCCGATCTACTTCCTGCATTGCAACAACGGGCGCCACCACAGCCTGGCGCTGGCCGGCTTCCCGGTGCCCAGCGGCTGCGTGCACCTGATGGTCGAGGTCGAATCGATGCCGGAGGTCGGCCGCGCCATGGACCGCATGGCTGCGCACGGGGTGCAGCAGTCGTCGACCCTCGGCCAGCACACCAACGACAAGGTCACTTCGTTCTACATGAAGTCGCCGTCCGGCTTCGACGTCGAATTCGGCTACGGCGGCACGGTCGTCGACTGGGCCAGCCACATCACCCACGAGTTCACCCAGGTCAGCCTGTGGGGACATGATTTTTCGGTCGGACAGAAAGGCCAGCAATGAACAAGCAAATGAGTGCGCGCGACGTCGTCGCGCAACTGAAGGACGGCATGACGGTGGGCATCGGCGGCTGGGGCCCGCGCCGCAAGCCGATGGCGCTGGTGCGCGAAATCCTGCGCTCGCCGCTGAAGGACCTCACCGTCGTCGCCTACGGCGGCGCCGACGTCGGCATGCTGTGCGCCGCCGGCAAGATCCGCAAGCTGGTGTTCGCCTTCGTCTCGCTCGACGCCATCCCGCTCGAACCGTACTTCCGCCAGGCGCGCCAGGCCGGCGCGCTGGAGGTGATGGAAATCGATGAAGGCATGCTGATGCTGGGCCTGAAGGCGGCCGCCATGCGGGTGCCGTTCATCCCGACCCGGATCGGCCTCGGCACCGACGTCATCCGCCACAATCCCGACATCAAGGTGATCGGCTCGCCCTACGACGGCAAGGACTGGGTGGCGATGCCGGCGCTGGCGCTTGACGCCGCGCTGCTGCACGTCGACCGCGCCAGTGCGCGCGGGGTGTGCCAGGTGCGCGGGCCGGACATTTACATGGACGACTTGTTCGCCCGGGCCGCGCACAGCACCTACGTGTCGTGCGAGGAGCTGGTCGACGATGCGTTTTTCGCCGACGGCGACGAGGCGCGCTATGTCTACTGGGAGCGCGCCGCGACCACCGGCGTGGTGCACCTGCCGGGCGGCGCTCATCCGAGTTCCTGCACGCCGGCCTACGGCGTGGACCAGGCCCACCTGCGCCTGTACGCGGCCAGCGCGCGGGAACAGGGCGGCTGGGCTGCCTACGCCGAGCGCTTCGTCGCTGCCGGCGAGGCGGCCTACATCGACGCTGTCGGCGGCCTCGCCGCCATCGCCAAACTGCCGGCCACGGTCTATTGAAAGGACATGCTTGTGAACGATTTATCCCTGATTGACCGTATTGTCTGCGCCGCGGCGCAGGCCTGGAACGACGACGGCGAGGTGCTCGCCACCGGCATCGGCGTGGTGCCGCGGCTGGCCGCGTCGCTGTGCATGGCGTCGGCCAATCCCGACCTGATGATGACCGACTCCGAAGCCTGGCTGGTGAGCGAACCGGTGCCGCTCGGCGCGCGCGGCGACTACCAGCTGCAGCGCGAAACCTGGATGGGCTTTTCGCGCATCTTCGACAATGTCTGGAGCGGCAAGCGCCACGCGATGGTCGGGCCGACCCAGGTCGACCGCTTCGGCCAGGCCAACATCTCGATGGTCGGCGCCGACTACCGCCGACCCAAGGTGCAGATGCTGGGTGTGCGCGGCTTTCCCGGCAACTCGATCAGCCATGCGAATTCCTTCTTCATCCCGCAGCACAGCCCGAAGGTGTTCGTCGCCGGCGAAGTCGACATGGTGGCCTCGATCGGCTACAACCCGGCGCGCCTGCCGCGTGGCTACAGCTTCGACGAGATCGACCTGCGCAACATCGTCACCAACCTGTGCGTGATGGATTTCGGCGGCCCGCAGCGCCAGATGCGTATTGTCTCGCTGCATCCGGGCGTCAGCGCGCAAGAAGTGCAGGAGGCGACCGGATTCGCGCTCTGCATTCTTGACGCGATTGCCGAAACGCCGGCGCCGACCGCGGCCCAGCTGGCGCTGCTGACGCGCCTCGACCCGCACCAGCTGCGCGCCGGCGCGCTCGGCGCCTGACCCTCCCGGAGAACCAGCCATGCCCGACCAGAGCGAATTTGTGCAGCGTGCCGACCACGCATCCTATGAAACCGAGTGCCCGGTGCTGTACCAGGCCGCCGAAGGCGTGGCGACGCTGACGATGAACCGCCCGCAGTTCAACAATGCGCAGAACTCGCAGATGACCTACTCGCTCGACGCCGCCTTCCGGCGCGCGGTCGACGACGATGCGGTGCGCGTGATCGTGTTGCGCGGCGCCGGCAAGCATTTCAGCGCCGGCCACGACATCGGCACGCCGGCGCGCGACGTCAACAAGTCGTTCGACCGCGCCAGTCTGTGGTGGGACCACGCCAACAAACCGGGCGCGGAGTTCAACTATGCGCGCGAGCAGGAAGTCTACGTCGGCATGTGCCGGCGCTGGCACGACATCCCCAAGCCGACCATCGCGATGGTGCAGGGCGCCTGCGTGGCCGGCGGCCTGATGCTGGCCTGGGTGTGCGACCTGATCATCGCCGCCGACGACGCCTTCTTCCAGGACCCGGTGGTCCGCATGGGCATTCCCGGGGTCGAATATTTCGCCCACGCGCAGGAGCTCAATCCGCGCATCGCCAAGGAGTTCCTGTTCCTCGGCGAGCGCATGCCTGCCGAACGCGCCTGCGCCATGGGGATGGTCAACCGGGTGGTGCCGTCCGCGCAGCTTGAGCAGGAAGTGGCGGCGATCGCCGCCCGCATCGCCGCCCAGCCGCGCCTCGGGCTGGCGCTGACCAAGCAGGTGCTCAACCGCGCCGAAGACCTGCAGGGCCTGCGCGCGACGATCGACATGGCGTATGGCTACCACCAGCTGGCCCACGCCCACGGCCAGCTGCTCGGCCAGGGCCACCTGGGCGGGCATGACGCCGCATCGATGGCGGCCGCCAACAAGGCAGGCGCATGAGCGCCGCGCTGCATACGCCGCTGTGCGACCTGCTCGGCTGCCGCTACCCGATCGTGCAGACCGCGATGGGCTGGGTGGCCGGCCCCGAACTGGTGGCGGCGACCTGCAATGCGGGCGCGTTCGGCTTCCTGGCCGGCGCCACCATCCCGGCCGAACGCATCGAGGCCGACATCCTGCGCGTCAAACAGCTGACCGGCGACAAGCCGTTCGGCCTGAATTTTCATATGTTCCAGCCCAACGCTCAGCAGTTGCTTGACCTGGCCGTCAAGCACCGCCTGCGCGCGGTCAGCTATGGCCGCGGCCCGGACCGCAAGACCATCGGCCGCCTGCGCGACGCCGGCATCGTCTGCATGCCGACGGTGGGCGCGCTGAAGCACGCGCAGAAGGCGATCGAGATGGGCGCCAATGCGATCACGATCCAGGGCGGCGAAGGCGGCGGCCATACCGGCGCGGTGCCGACTACGGTGCTGCTGCCGCAGGTGGTCGACGCGGTCGCGGTGCCGGTGGTGGCGGCCGGCGGCTTTTACGACGGCCGCGGCCTGCTTGCCGCGCTGGCCTTCGGCGCGCAAGGCGTGGCGATGGGCACGCGCTTCCTGATGACCACCGACAGCGGGGTGCCGGCGCCGACGCTGGAGCGCTACCTGGCGGTGCGCGACGCCGAGCAGGTGAAAGTGTCCTACCTGGTCGACGGCATGCCGCAGCGGATGATCGGCAACGAATTCCTCGCCTCGCTGGAAAACGCCGCGCCGCTGCGGCGAGTGTGGATTGCGCTGCGCAGTGCGCTGGCGTGGAAAAAACAGACCGGCATGACCAGCCGCCATGCGCTTGCGGTGCTGCTGCAGGCCATGCGCCAGGACGCCGCTTCGGTGGCCCAGGTGGTGATGGCGGCCAACGCACCGATGCTGCTGCAGCGCTCGATGGTCGACGGCAAGCCGGCCGAGGGCGTGATGTCCTCGGGCCAGGTGGTGGCGCTGATCGGCCAGCTGCTGTCGTGCCAGCAGGTGGTCGACGGCATCGTCGCCGACGCCTGCCGCATCCGCGCGCGCATCGGCGCCTATTAACAAGACAGCTACCAGGAACCACTATGAATGAGCAGTTTACGACTACCCTCCACGACAACGGCGTCGCCGAAGTCGTGCTCGACCGTCCGCCGGTCAACGCCCTCAATGACGCCGGCTGGCAGGCGCTGGCCGCAGGCATCGACGCGCTCGGCGCGCACAGCGCGGTGCGCGTGATCGTGATCCGTGCCGAAGGGCGCGGCTTTTGCGCCGGCGTCGACATCAAGGAACTGAATGCCGACGAGCGCCTGATCGTCTCGGTCAACGCCGGCAACTACGCCACCTTCAAGGCGGTCCACCGCAGCCCGGTGCCGGTGATCGCCGCTGTGCACGGCTTCGTGCTGGGCGGCGGCATCGGCATCTGCGGCGCCGCCGACATCGTGATCGCCGCCGACGACGCCTCGTTCGGCCTGCCCGAAGTGGACCGCGGCGCGATGGGCGGCGCGGCGCACCTGCAGCGCATGTTCGGCCTGCAGAAGACCCGTTACGCCTTCTTCACCGGCGCCATGATACCGGCGGCCGAAGCGTGGCGCCTCGGCGCCGTCGAGCGGGTGGTGCCGCGCGCCGCGTTGCGTTCAACCGCGCTGGAGATCGCGGCGCTGATCGCAGCCAAGAGCCCGGCCATGATCCGCATTGCCAAGGAGGCGCTGAACGGCATCGAGGACGGCAACCTGGAAGACAAGTACCGCTGGGAGCAGGGCTTCACCCTGCAGGCCTACCTGAGCCCCGATTCGGCCAAGACCCGCCAGGCCTTCGTCGAGAAGCGCGATGCGACCTTTTAACCGCCAGGAGTCGACGACATGGATCTGACCTATACGGCAGCACAGCAGGCATTCCGGCAACAGGTACGCGCATGGCTGCGCGCGAATGTGCCGGCCGAACCGTTCGCCAGCTACGACACCCGCGAGGGCTTCGAGCAGCACCGGCGCTGGGAAGCGACGCTGGCCGACGGCGGCTGGAGCAGCGTCACCTGGCCGGTCGAACTGGGCGGGCGCGGCTGCGACCTGATCGACTGGCTGATTTTCGAGGAGGAGTACTGGGCGGCCGACGCGCCGATGCGGGTCAACCAGAACGGCATCCTGCTGCTCGGGCCGACCATCATGGAATTCGGCACCGAGCAACAGAAACAACGCTTCCTGCCCCGCATGGCACGCTGCGACGACATGTGGGCGCAAGGCTGGTCGGAACCGAACGCCGGCTCCGACATGGCCGCCATCAGCAGCCGCGCGCTGCGCGAGGGCGACCATTACGTGCTCAATGGGCAGAAGACCTGGTCGACCCGCGCGCTGTTCGCCAACTGGATGTTCGGACTGTTCCGCACCGAACCGCAGTCGCAGCGCCATCATGGCCTGAGCTACCTGCTGGTGCCGCTCGATTCGCCGGGCATCACGGTGCGCCCGATCAAGGCGCTCAACGGCCATGACGCGTTCGCCGAGGTGTTCTTCGACGACGTCCGCGTGCCGGTCGAAAACCGGCTGGGCGCCGAGGGCAGCGGCTGGCAGGTGGCGATGGCGACCGCCGGCTTCGAGCGCGGCCTGCTGCTGCGTTCCCCGGCGCGCTTCCAGCACACCGCGCACAAACTGATGCAACTGTACCAGGCCAATCGCGCCCAGGCCGACCGCGATCCGTCGATCGGCGAGGCGGTGATGCGGGCCTGGATGGGGGCCGAGGCCTACAGCCTGTCGTCCTACCATACGGTGGGGCGGCTGCAGCGCGGCGCCACCATCGGCGCCGAGTCGAGCACCAACAAGATCTTCTGGTCCGAGCTGGACCTCGAGATGCATGAAACGGCGATGCGCATCCTCGGCGCGCGCGCCGAGCTCACCGGCGCGGCCGGCAACGGCGACTGGCTCGAGGGCTTCCTGTTCGCCCAGGCCGGCCCGATCTACGCCGGCACCAATGAAATCCAACGCAACATCATCGCCGAGCGTGTGCTTGGCCTGCCCAAGAGCTGAGCCGGAGAGAACCCATGGACTTTACCTTTACCGAAGAGCAGGTCGCATTCCGCGATTCGATCAGCCGCTTCTTCATGACCGAGGCGCCGCCGGAGATGCTGCGCGAGATCTGGGAAACCGACTTGGGACGCTCGCCGACCCTGCGCGCCAAGATCGCCGCGCAAGGCATGTTCAGCCTGTCGGTGCCGGAGGCCGACGGCGGCATGGGGCTGGGCGACATCGACTGGGCGCTGCTGACCCAGGAACTGGGCTACTACGCGATTCCCGACTCGATGTCCGACACCGCCTACGTGGCGACCGGCCTGCTGGCCGCGCTGCCCGCCGGCCATCCGGTGCGCGCGGCCTGGCTGGCGCGCATGGTCGGCGGCGACTGCCGCATAGCGGTCGGCCATCCGGTCAACCCGTGGGTGGCCGACGCCGAATTGGCCGACCTGCTGCTGCTGCCGCATGGCGCCGAAGTGCACGCGGTGCCGCGCGCGCAGGTCACCTTGACCGCGCTGCCCAGCATCGATGCCTCGCGCCGGCTGGCGCAGGTCAGCTGGCAGCCGGGGCCCGATACGCTGGTGGCCGACGCCGCCGCCGGCCAGGCGCTGTGGGACGAAACGCTCGAGCGCGGCGCGCTCAACGCCAGCGGCCAGCTGCTTGGCCTGGCCCAGCGCATGCTCGACCTGGCGGTCGACTACGCGGCCCAGCGCAAGCAGTTCGGCAAGCCGATCGGCGCCTTCCAGGCGGTCAAGCACCACCTGGCCGACGTCGTCACCAAAATCGAATTCGCCAAACCGGTGCTGTACCGCGCGGTTGCCGCGCTGGCGCACGGCGACAGCACCCGTGCACTGCGCGTGTCGCACGCAAAGCTGGCTTGCGCCGACGCCGCCTGGACGGCCGCGCGCAAGGCGATCCAGGTGCATGGCGCGATGGGCTACACCTGGGAGGTCGATCTGCAGATGTTCATGAAGCGCGCCTGGGTGCTCGATGCTGCCTGGGGCGACCGCGCCTTCCACAAGACGCGCGTGGCGGCGGCGCTGCTGGCCGACGGCGCCCCGCTCGGCCCCGCGGCCAGCTTTTCCCACTGATACCACATACGAAAGACACCACCATGGCAGAAGCCTATATTGTCGATGCCTTGCGTTCGCCCACCGGCAAGCGAAACGGCGCGCTGGCGGCGGTCCACGGCGCCGACCTCGGCGCCCACGTGCTGCGCGCGCTGGTCGAGCGCAATGATATTCCCGCGGACGAATACGACGACGTCATTTTCGGCTGCGTCGACACCATCGGTGCACTGGCCGGCAACATCGCGCGCACCTCGTGGCTGGCCGCTGGCTTGCCGCTCAGCGTGCCGGGCACCACGGTCGACCGCCAGTGCGGCTCCTCGCAGCAGGCGCTGCACTTTGCGGCGCAGGCGGTGATGAGCGGGACCCAGGACGTGGTCATCGCGGCCGGCGTGCAGACCATGTCGAGCATCCCGATTTCGTCGGCCATGCTGGCCGGGCGCCCGCTCGGCTTTTCCACCCCGTTCGCCGAAAGCCGCGGCTGGCAGGCGCGCTTCGGCGACGCCCCGGTCAACCAGTTCTATGCGGCGCAGCGCATCGCCGACCGCTGGGATATTTCGCGCGCGCAGATGGAGCAGTTCGCGCTGGCCAGCCACGAACGCGCGCTGCACGCCATCCGCAGCGGCCGTTTCGAGCGCGAGATCGTGCCGCTGCCATCACTGCTGGCGATGGACGAAACGGCGCGCGAGAGCACGCTGGCGAAGATGGCCACGCTGCTCCCGGTCGACCCGGCCTATCCGGCCATCACGGCGGCGGTCTCGAGTTCGACCTGCGACGCGGCGGCGGCCGTTCTGGTGGTGTCGGCAGCGGCGCTCAAGCGCTACGGCCTGACCCCGCGCGCGCGCATCCACCACCTCAGCGTCTTTGGCGACGACCCGATCTGGCACCTGACCGCGCCGATCGCCGCCACCCGGCGCGCGCTGGCGAAAGCCGGCATGACGCTCGACCAGATCGACCTGGTCGAGATCAACGAGGCCTTCGCCTCGGTGGTGATGGCCTGGCTGAAGGAGACTGGCTACCCGCACGCGCGCACCAACGTCAACGGCGGCGCCATCGCGCTCGGCCACCCGCTCGGCGCTTCCGGCGCCAGGCTGATGACGACGCTGCTGCACGAACTCGAACGCACGGGCGGGCGCTACGGCCTGCAAACCATGTGCGAGGGCGGCGGCCTGGCCAACGTCACCATCATCGAGCGTCTGTAGACGTTCGGCTTACCACACTATCATCAGGAGCAAACATGGGTATCTGCGATCAACGGGTCATCATCATCACCGGCGCGGGCGGCGGGCTGGGGCGGGCCTACGCGCTGGCCTTCGGCGCCGAGGGCGCCAGCGTGGTCGTCAACGACGTGCGGCCGGAGGCGGCGCAGGCAGTGGCGGCCGAAGTGATCGCCGCCGGCGGCCGCGCGCTCGCCAACGGCGACGACATCACCAGCACGGCGGGCGCCCAGCGCATCCTCGATGCCACGCTGGCCGACTTCGGCCAGGTGCACGTGCTGGTCAACAACGCCGGCATCCTGCGCGACCGCATGTTCCTGTCGCTGTCGGAAGACGACTGGGACGAGGTCATGCGGGTCCACCTGAAAGGCCACTTCTGCCTGGCCGGGGTGCTGGGCCGCCACTGGCGCGCCGCGTCGAAGGCCGGCCAGGCGCCGCAGGCGGCCATCATCAACACCAGCTCCGGCGCCGGCCTGCAAGGCTCGATCGGCCAGTCCAACTACGCCGCAGCCAAGGCCGGCATCGCCGCGCTGACGCTGGTGCAGGCGGCCGAAATGGCGCGCTACGACATCACGGTCAACTGCCTGGCGCCGGCCGCGCGCACCTTGATGACGGAAAGCGCGATGCCCGACCTGGTGAAGGCACCGGCGTCCGGTTTCGACGCCTGGGATCCGATGAACGTGGCGCCGCTGGTGGTGTGGCTGGGCAGCGCGCTCGGGCGCGGCGTCAGCGGGCGCTGTTTCGAGGCGAAGGGCGGCGAACTGTCGCTGGCCGACGGCTGGCGCACCGGCGCCGTGCGCGACAAGGGCGCGCGCTGGGAGCCGGCCGAACTGGGCCCGGTGATCGCCCAGCTGATCGCCGCGGCGCCGGCGCCGCAGGCGGTCTACGGCAGCTGATTCAAGCCGGCACCGGCATCGTCCATCAAGACGATGCCGGCCGCCGCGGCCCTGCTGATAATGGGATGACGATGGCCGCTGCGGTGATTCGCCGGCGGCCCCTGTTCCACTTTCACCGAGAGCCCATATCATGCAAGAAGCCGTCATCGTTTCCACCGCCCGCACGCCGATCGGCAAGGCCTATCGCGGCGCCTTCAACGACACCGAAGCGCCGGTGCTGGGCGGGCATGTGATCCGCGCCGCGCTCGACAAGGCAGGGGTCGACGGCGCCGAGGTCGACGATGTCATCCTCGGCATCGCCGCCCAGCAGGGCAGCCAGGGCTACAACCTCGGGCGTTTGTGCACCTACACCGCGGGCTTGCCGGCGTCGGTCGGCGGCATGACGATCGACCGCATGTGCGCCTCCGGCCTGGTCAGCATCGCCACCGCCGCCAAGGGCATCATGAGCGGCGAATATACCATCGCGGTCGGCGGCGGCCTCGAATCGATCTCGCTGGTGCAGAACCAGCACAAGAACAGCCACCGCGCGCAGTCGCAGGCGGTGCTGGCGGCGGCGCCGACGGCGTACATCCAGATGATCGAGACCGCCGAGATCGTGTCGCAGCGCTACGGCATTTCGCGCGCCGAGCAGGACGCGTATTCGTTCCAGAGTCAGCAGCGCACCGCGGCCGCCCAGCAGGCCGGCCTGTTTGCCGATGAGATCGTGCCGCTGGCCAGCGTGCGCCAGTTGTTCGACAAGGAAGGCCTGCCGGCAGGCAGCGAAATCGTCACCTTGCGTCAGGACGAGGGCAACCGCCCCGGCACCACGCTCGACAGCCTTGCCGCGCTGAAACCGGTGTGGAAGGGCGGGCAATGGGTGCCTCAGGGTCAATTCATTACTGCTGGCAACGCCTCGCAACTGTCGGATGGCGCTTCAGCGTCGGTGCTGATGAGCCGTGCCGAAGCCGACCGGCGCGGCCTGCGCCCGCTGGGCAGCTACCGCGGCCTGGCCGTGGCCGGATGCGGCGCCGAGGAAATGGGGATCGGGCCGCTGCTGGCCATCCCCAAACTGCTCAAGCGACACGGCCTGACGGTGGCCGATGTTGGCCTGTGGGAAATCAACGAGGCTTTCGCCTGCCAAGTGGTGTACTGCGCGCAGCAGCTCGGCATTCCGGCCGAGCGTCTGAATGTCAACGGTGGCGCGATCGCCATCGGCCATCCGTTCGGCATGTCGGGCGCGCGGCTGGTTGGCCATGCGCTGCTCGAAGGGCGCCGGCGCGGCGTGCGCCATGTGGTGGTCAGCATGTGCATCGGTGGCGGCATGGGCGCAGCGGCGCTGTTCGAGCTGGCCTGATGGGCGCCGGCGGCCCTTGCGGGCAGACGGCCGAATGCTATACTCACTTGTAACATGGAAATGAACCTCGACAATCCCTTGCCTGTCCCGCTGCCGCTGTCGATCGAGCGCTTCAGCCACCTGGTGGGCGCCATCTATGACACGGCGCAGAACGCTGACAGCTGGTCGGCCTGCCTTGAACAGCTGCGGCGCGAGTTCGCCGGCAACTACAGCTCGCTGATCGTGCGGCGTGCCTCCGGCGCCGACCTCGGCTACGTCATTTCGGCCTCGGGCGACCTGCGGGTGCTGTCGTCGCACCATCCGATGGTCGGGCTCAGTCCGTTTTCCTGCCTGCGCCCGGAACGCGTGGTCACCACCAGCGACCTGCTCTTGCCGGACGAGTGGCGCGCGTCGCAGTATTACCGCGACTGGTGCGAGCCGCACGGCGTGTTTCACGTGATGGCCGTCGACATCGACCTGCCGGGGCTCGGCATCTACGGCTTTCGCATCACCCGCCCGCCCGAGGCGCCGCCGTTTTCGGTGGCCGACCGCAGCCTGTGCGAACACATGATTCCGCATTTCCGGCGCGCGCTGACGCTGTACGCGGCGGCCAACCACGACCGCCAGGTCGATTCGATGTACCGCCACGCGATGGGGCAGCTGATGGTGGCCGTCTTCGTGCTCGACGAGCATGGAGTCATCCTCGAGCGCAACGCCATGGCCAACGACATCGTCGCGCTCGGCGACGGCATCACGATTTCGTCGCACAAGCTGTGCGCGACCTACCCGGCGGACAACCGCAAGCTGTACCAGATGATCCAGAAAGTGCTCAGCCAGGGCGAGCCGGGCAAGACCGCGATGGTCGAAGCGATGTCGCTGAGCCGCCCGTCCGGCCGCGTCGCCTGGGGCGTGGTGGCGCAGGCGATCCACGCGACCGAATGGACCGAGGGCAAGCGCCGTCCCTGCGTTGCCGTCTTCATGCGCGACGCCGAAAGCCGCTCGGAGCCGCCGGCCCGGCTGGCCCAGCAGCTGTTCCAGCTGACCCCGGCCGAGACCGCGCTGGCGATCCAGCTGGCCAACGGGCTGTCGCTCGACGAAGCGTCGGAAGTGCTGAATATCCGCCGCAACACGGCGCGCGCCCACCTGCGCTCGATCTTTTCGAAGACCGGAGTGCGGCGCCAGACCGAGCTGGTACGCATCTTCCTCAACAGCGTGGCGCTGCTCGGCAACGAGCCCTAGCGCACCCAATTCATGGCGCATCCGGCGCGCCGCGCGTCCTGCAAACGGACGATGCGGCGCCGGCGCGCTCAGGCCATCATCGGTGCACACCAATCGGACCGGAGACGCAATTGGGCAATCCCTATCAAGCACTGTTCCAGCCGGGCCGCATCGGCACGCTCGAGATCCGGAACCGCATCATGATGGCGCCGATGGGCTCCAATTTCGCCGAGGAAGACGGTAGCTGCGGCGAGCGGATCCAGGCCTTCTACGAAGCGCGCGCCAAGGGCGGGGCCGGCCTGCTGACGATGGGCTCGTGCGCCATCGCCTTCCCGCATGGCACCGCCGAGCCGTTCCAGGTCGGCGTCTCGCGCGACGATTTCATTCCCGGCCTGGCCGGCATCGCCGAACGCGTGCACCGGCACGGCGCGAAGATCGCGATGCAGCTGCAGCATGCCGGCAAGACCGCCGCGCGCGACGTCGCCGCCGGCCGCGAACTGTGGGTACCGTCGCTGCCGCCGCCGTTCAAGACCGACATCATGGCCGCGCTGACGGCCGAAGAGCTGGCCAGCTTCGTGCGCCCGCGCAGCGCGCCGCGCCTGCGCGTGATGGACCAGGCCGACATCGGGCAGATGGTCGAGTTCTTCGCCGCCGCCGCCGCGCGCGCGCAGCAGGCCGGCTTCGACGCCGTCGAGCTGCATGCGGCGCATACCTATATCCTGGCCGGCTTCCTGTCGCCGTACTACAACCGGCGCGAGGACGGCTACGGCGGCCCGCTCGAGAACCGCGCACGCCTGCTGCGCGAGGTGATCGGCGCGGTCAAGGCGCGCACCGGCGCCGCCTTCCCAGTGTGGGTGCGGCTCGACGGCGAGGAGCTGCGCACGCCGGGCGGCATCACGCTGGCCGATGCGGTGGCCACTGCGCGCATCGCGGTCGAAGCCGGCGCCGACGCCATCAGCATGTCGGCCTATGCCAGCATCGACACCGGCAGCGCGTTCACCGAGGCGCCGCTGCCGCAGGCGCCGGATGCCTACGTCGCCTATGCGCGCGCGGTGCGCGCGGCGGTCGCGGTGCCGGTGATCGCCGCCGGCCGGATCGAGCCGGAGAGCGCCGCCGCGCACATTGCGCAGGGCGACTTCGACTTCGTGACGATGGCGCGCAAACTGTTGGCCGACCCCGACATCCCGATCAAGCTGGAGCAGAACAGGCCGCAGGACGTCCGTCCCTGCATCTACTGCTACGCCTGCGTCAGCCAGATTTTCATCAACCAGCGCGTCAAGTGCGCGGTCAATGCCCTGACCGGCCATGAGTCCGAGGCCGCCATCGTGCCGGCCGCCGCGCCGCGCCACGTGCTGGTGGTCGGCGCCGGCCCGGCCGGCATGGAGACGGCGCGCGTGGCTGCGCTGCGCGGGCACCGGGTCAGCCTGGTCGAGCGCAGCGCGCGGATGGGCGGCACGCTGTTCTTCGCCGGCCTGGCCTATCCGGAAAACGGCCGCCTGCTCGACTACCTGGTGGGCCAGGTGAAGCAGGCGCCAATCGAGGTGAGCTTGTCGACGGCTGCCTCGCCCGAACTGGTGGCGCGCCTCAAGCCCGATGTGATCGTGGTGGCCAGCGGTGCGCGGCGGGCGGCGCCGGCGATCGACGGCGCCGGCCAGAAGCACGTCTGGAGCGGCGACGAATTGCGCCGTCTGATGACCGGCGACGACGCCGACGCCATCGCCAAAGCCAAGCTCAGCCTGGCCGAACGCGCCATATTCAAAGCCGGCGGCATCATCGGCGTAACCGACAGCGCCAGGGCGGTGCAGAGCCTGTCGAAGCTGTGGATGCCGATCGGCGCGCGGGTGGTGATCATCGGCGGCGGCCTGGTCGGGCTGGAGCTGGCCGAATTCCTGCTGGCGCGCGGACGCGCTGTGACGGTGCTCGAAGAGAGCGACAAACCCGGACGCGAACTGCCGATCGTGCGTCGCTGGCGGGTGCTGGAGGCGGTCGAGCGGCATGGCACCCTGCAGCGCCAGGCGAAGGTGCTGGCGATCACGGCGAAAGAGGTGCTGTGGCAGGACACCGCCGGCGCCACCCAGCGCAGCGCCGCCGATTCGGTAGTGCTGGCGATTGGCGCCGAAGCCGACGACAGCGTGGCGCGCCTGCTGGCCGGCTGCGGCGTGCCGCTGCACACGGCGGGCGACTGCAACGGCATCGGCTACATCGAACAGGCGATGCACGAAGGGAACCGCATTGGCCGGCTGGTGTGAACATCCGCCCGGCGCCAGCAATCTCAACCACAAGGACTTAGCGCATGCAGCATGTACCCTCTCTATTTTCACTGGCCGGCCAGGTCGCCATCGTGACCGGCGCCGGCAAAGGCATCGGCCGCGCCTGTGCACTGGCGCTGGCGCAGGCCGGCGCCGATGTGGCGCTGGCGGCGCGCACCGAATCGGATCTCGACGAAGTGGCGCAGGAGATCCGCGCCCTCGGCCGGCGCGCCATCTGCGTGCCGTGCGACGTCAACGACGAACAGGCGCTCGAGCGCCTGGTGCAGCGCACCGTCGCCGAACTGGGCAAGATCACGCTGCTGATCAATAATGCCGGCGGCGCCGGCCCGAACAACCCGCGCACCATGGGCGCCGCCGACTTCGGCGCGGTGCTGGCCTGGAACGTGGTGCCGGCCTACCTGCTGATCCAGAAGGTGGCCGGGCCGATGCGCGAGGCCGGCGGCGGCGCGGTCATCAACATCTCGTCGATGGCGGCGCGGCTGGTGCAGAAGCACTTCAGCGCTTACGGCGCCGCCAAGGCAGGGCTGAACCAGATGACGCGCAACCTGGCGCAGGACTACGCGCCGCACGTGCGCATCAACGCGATCGAACCAGGCGCGATCCGCACCGACGCGCTGGCCCGCTACCTGACGCCGGAAATCGAAGCGGCGATGGTGCGCGCCACGCCGATGGGCGCGCTGGGCGAGGTGGAAGATATCGCCGCGGCGGTGCTGTATCTGGCCTCGCCCGCGGCGCGCTGGGTCACCGGCAAGATCTTGGCGGTCGACGGCGGCACCGAAGTACCGGCCGGCGGCTGAACCCCTATAAAACAATGGAGACATCAATGCCACACCAGTCAATCCGCACACTGTTCGATGTACAGCGCGCCGCCTTCGCGGCTGAAGGCCCGGTCACGGCCGCGGTGCGCGGCGAGCGCCTGCAGCGCGTCATCGACCTGCTGGTCAAGTATAACGACGCGCTGTGCGCGGCGATGGACGAGGACTTCGGCGGCCGGCCCGCCGTATTTTCGATGATGAATGACATCCTCGGCTCGCTCGCTTCGCTCAAGCACGCGCGCGACAACCTGGCGGCATGGATGGCGCCCGACCCGCGCCCGAGCTTCGCCCCGTTCGACGCTTTCGGCGCGACCGCCTGGGTGCAGTACCAGCCGAAAGGCGTGGCCGGCATCATCGGCACCTGGAATGCGCCGTTGTACACCTTGCTGTCGCCGCTCGCCAGTGTGCTCGCAGCCGGCAACCGCGCCGTGCTCAAGCCGTCCGAGATCGCCCCGCGCACCGGCGCCGTATTGGCCGCCGCGGTGGCCGAATACTTCGACCCCGAGGTGTTGGCGGTGGTCAACGGCGATGCCTCGGTGGCCGCCGCCTTCAGCGCGCAGCCGTGGGCGCACCTGGTGTTTACCGGCTCGACCGCCGTCGGCAAGGCGGTGATGGCCGCCGCCGCCGCCAACCTGGTGCCGCTGACGCTGGAACTGGGCGGCAAGTCGCCGGTGCTGGTCGGCCGCAGCGCCGACATCGGCAACGCCGCCGAGCGCATCATTGTCGGCAAGGCCGGCAACGGCGGCCAGCTGTGCGTTTCGCCCGACGTGGTGTGGCTGCCGCGCGAGCAGCTCGAAGCGTTCATCGGCGCCGCGCGCGCCTGCCACGAGGGACTGTTCCCGGATNNGCGCCGCATGGCGCTGCACCTGGTGATCGATCCGCCCGCCGACAGCCTGATCGCCGCCAACGAGATCTTCGGCCCGGCGCTGGTAATCAACACCTACGCCGAGATCGGCGAGGCGCTGGCCGCCGTGAATGCCGGCCCGAATCCGCTGGCGCTGTACTATTTCGGCAGCGATGCGGCCGAGCAGCAGCAGGTACTCGCGCACACCCTGTCGGGCGGCGTGTCGGTCAACGACGTCACGATGCACCCGGCGCTGGCCGACGCGCCGTTCGGTGGCGTCGGCGCCTCCGGCATGGGCCACTACCACGGGCGCGAAGGCTTCCTCGCGTTCAGCCACGCGCGCAGCGTCTACCAGGCCGGCGGCCACGACCCGCGCCGCGAATGGGGCATGCTGCCGCCGTACAGCGACCAGTTGCGCGCGATGATGCGCGCCGCCGTCACGCCCTGACCGTGTTGAACGCTGGCCGGCCTCAGGTCGATGCCAGCTTTTGCTGCAGCCATTTCTCGACCGACGGGAAGACGAACTTCGAGACGTCGCCGCCCATGCTGGCGATTTCGCGCACCATCGTGCCGGAGATGAACTGGTACTGGTCCGACGGCGTCAGGAACAGCGATTCGACATCCGGCAGCAGGTAGCGGTTCATGCCGGCCATCTGGAATTCGAATTCGAAGTCGGACACGGCGCGCAAGCCGCGCACGATGATGCGGGCATCGTTGGCGCGCACGAAATCCTTGAGCAAGCCAGAAAAACTGGCCACCCGCACATTCGGGAAGTGGGCCAGCACTTCGGTGGCGATGGCGACCCGCTCGTCGAGCGGGAACAGCGGGTTCTTGTTCTTGCTGTCGGCCACGCCGACGACCAGTTCGTCGAACAGGCGCGCGGCGCGCCGAACCAAGTCCTCATGGCCGCGCGTAAATGGATCGAACGTGCCGGGATAAACTGCGATAACCATGCTGATGCTCCTATTGACCCTGGTAGGCGGGCTTGCGCTTGTCGATGAATGCCTGCATGCCTTCCTTCTGGTCATGGCTGGCGAATAATAGCTGATTGGCCTTGCGCTCGAGCATGAGGGCGACGTCGAGCGGCGCGTCCATGCCGGCCAGTACGACCTCCTTGATCTGCATGGCCGCCAGCGGCGGCATAGCGGCGATGGTGCGCGCCATCGCCAGCGCCTCGGGCAGCACCTGGTCGTCGGGCACCACCAGGCTGACCAGGCCCATCAGGCTGGCCTCGGCGGCGCTGATCGGCTTGCCGGTGAGCAGGATCCGCATGGCGTTGAACTTGCCGACCGCGCGCACCAGGCGCTGGGTGCCGCCGATGCCCGGCATAATGCCGATGCGGATTTCCGGCTGGGCGAAGCTGGCCTGTTCGCCGGCGATGATGATGTCGCAATGCATGGCCAGTTCGTTGCCGCCGCCGAAGGCGAAGCCGCACACCGCGGCGATCACCGGTTTCGGGCAGCGTTCGAGCGGCGCCCACACCCGTTCGGTATGGCGCTGCATGATCTCGATCGGGCTGGCGTCGACCATGCTCTTGATGTCGCCGCCGGCGGCGAACACCTTGGCGCCGCCGCTGAGGATGATGACGCGCACCGAGGCATCGGCGGACAGTTCGGTGAAGGCGGCCGACAGCAGCGCCTGCAGGTTCAGGCTGAGGGCATTGGTGGCGTCCGGCCGGTTCAGCAGGACCAGGGCGACGCCGTCGTGCGGGCGTTCGATGATCAGTTCCGGGGGCAGGGCTTGCGCTGGTGCGCTGTGCATGGTGGTTTCTCCTTCGCGCGCGGCGCGGCGCGCCGGCGTCATGATGCGATGATCGGCGCTGGCCGCCTTGCCGGCATCGTCCCTTCGGACGTATCCCCCGGGCCGGTGCGCTCCTACAGTAAGGTGACCATCACAAGAGGGAAGAACAACATGACCGAGTCCGACAATTTCACAGGGCGCCTGGTGCTCGTCACCGGCGGCACCAAGGGGATCGGGCGCGCCATCGCCGAAGCCTTTTTGGCCGCCCACGCGGAGGTGATCGTCTGCGGGCGCACGGCGCCGGACAGCTTGCCGGCCGGCGGCGGGCGTAGCGCCAGCTTCATCGCCTGCGACGTCAAGGATAGCGACGCCGTCAAGGCCATGATGGCCACCATCGCCGAGCGCCATGGCCGGCTCGACGTGTTGGTCAACAACGCCGGCGGCAGCCCGTCGGCGGAGGCTGCGACCGCCTCGCCGCGTTTTCACGACAGCATCATCCGCCTTAACCTGCTGGCGCCGTTCCAGCTGGCGCAGGAGGCCAATGCGCAGATGCAGGCAGGGCAGGGCGGCGTCATCATCTTCATCGGCAGCGTCAGCGCGCTGCGGCCGTCGCCGGGCACCGCCGCTTACGGCGCCGCCAAGGCCGGCGTGCTGAGCCTCGTTACCTCGCTGGCGGTCGAATGGGCGCCAAAGGTGAGGGTGGTGGCGGTCAGCCCGGGCCTGGTGCAGACCGAGCAGGCGCACCTGCATTACGGCGACGCGGCCGGCATTGCCGCCGTCGGCGCCACCATTCCGGCCGGCCGCATGGCGCAGCCGGCCGACATCGCCAACGCCTGCCTGTTCGTCGCCTCGCAGCAGGCCGCCTACATGAGCGGCAGCAACCTGCTGCTGCATGGGGGCGGCGAGAAGCCAGCTTTCCTGGCCGCCGCCCAGCACTAGCATCATGCGCGGCGCATGCGCCGCGTGTTGTCAGGCGCGTGCCCGCGCCATCGTCAGCGCGGTGTCCTCGATCATGTCTTCCTGGCCGGCGACCATGCCGCGCCGTCCCAGTTCGACCAGGATGTCGCGCGCCGGCACCTTGTACTTGAGGGCGGCGCGCTTGGCGAACAGCAGGAACGTCGAATACACGCCGGCGTAACCGAGGGTCAGCGCGTCGCGATCGATGCGCACCATGTGGTCCATCATCGGCAGCACGATGTCTTCAGCCACGTCCATGATCTTGTACAGGTCGACGCCTGTCTCGATGCCCATCCGGTTGCAGACCGCAACCATGACCTCCAGCGGCGTATTGCCGGCGCCGGCGCCCAGGCCGTTGGTCGAGCCGTCGATGCGGACCGCGCCCGCTTCGATCGCCGCCAGCGAATTGGCCACGCCCATCGCCAGGTTGTGGTGGCCGTGGAAGCCGATCTGGGTCTCGGGCCGCAACGCGGCGCGCAGGGCGGCGACCCGCTCGGAGACGCCGTCCGGCAGCAGGTAGCCGGCCGAATCGGTGACGTAGACGCACTGGGCGCCGTACGATTCCATCAGGATCGCCTGCTCGGCGAGCTTGTCGGCGCTGGTCATGTGGGCCATCATCAGGAAGCCGACCGTGTCCAGCCCCAGCTTGCGCGCCGCGATGATGTGCTGCTCGGCGACGTCCGCCTCGGTGCA
>CXWL01111381.1_pt1 | contig 22405 bp, 20 predicted proteins | sample 590931 | NCBI WGS metagenome assembly CXWL01 (sample SAMEA3498368, study PRJEB10139) | groundwater metagenome | biome: water well; material: biofilm material | place: Germany | collected 2015-04-27 | reverse complement strand
AGCATCTCGCCTTCCGAGAAGCTGTCGCCGATCTGCATGTTGCCGTGGTTCGGCAGGCCGATGATGTCGCCTGCGTACGCTTCCTCGACCTGTTCGCGCGAGGACGCCATGAAGGTCACCACCGACGTCACCTTGATCTCGCGCCCAAGGCGCAGGTGCTTGACCTTCATGCCGCGCTCAAAGCGCCCGGAGCACACGCGCAGGAAGGCGATGCGGTCGCGGTGGGCTGGGTCCATATTGGCCTGGATCTTGAAGACAAAGCCGGTGAATGGCAGCTCTTCCGGCGCGATGTCGCGCACGGTGGCGTTGCGCGGACGTGGCGCAGGAGCCCAGTCGACCAGCGCCGACAGGATTTCGCGCACGCCGAAGTTGTTGATTGCGGAGCCGAAGAACACCGGCGTCTGCACGCCCGCCAGGAACTGCTCCAGGTCGAACGGGTGCGAGGCGCCGTGCACCAGCTCCACTTCGGTCTTGAGCTGCTCGATCTCGAGCGGGAACATCTCGGCCAGGCGCGGGTTGTCGATGCCCTTGATGATCTCGAAGCTGCCGTCGGCTTTTTCTTCGCCGGCACGGAACAGCATGATCTCGTCGCGCAGCAGGTGGTACACGCCGCGGAAGTTCTTGCCCATGCCGATCGGCCAGGTCACCGGCGCGCACTGGATCTTCAGTACCGATTCGAGTTCGTCCAGCAGCTCAAGCGGGTCGCGCGTTTCGCGGTCAAGCTTGTTCATGAAGGTGACGATCGGCGTGTTGCGCATGCGGCAGACGTCGAGCAGCTTGATGGTCTGCGCTTCCACGCCCTTGGCCGCGTCGATCACCATCAGCGCCGAGTCGACCGCTGTCAGCACGCGGTAGGTGTCTTCCGAGAAGTCCTGGTGGCCCGGGGTGTCGAGCAGGTTGATCACATGATCGCGGAATTCGAACTGCATCACCGACGACGCCACCGAGATGCCGCGCTGCTTCTCGATCTCCATCCAGTCCGAGGTCGCGTGGCGCCCGCTCTTGCGGGCCTTTACCGTGCCCGCCATCTGGATCGCGCCCGAGAACAGCAGCAGTTTTTCGGTCAGCGTGGTTTTACCGGCGTCCGGGTGGGAGATGATGCCGAAGGTGCGGCGGCGCTGCACTTCGCGCGCAATGGCGGCCGGCGCCTTGGCGGCGTTGGCGCCGGATTCTGGTGTTGCTGCTGCGATATCGTCGGACATGGTCTGAGCCAGTTGGCTTCTGCGAAAAACCTTCGATTTTACCGTCTCTTGCCCCCTGTGTGTGAACTGAATCGGGACGCCGGCCGCAGCCGCCTGTGGCATTGTCAGCATTTTGTCAGCAATTCTTCAGGGCAATGTAAGCTGGAGTGTTTATACTGGGCAACATATTCCAGGATAACGCAACTTCCCAGAGAGCCGGCCATGAACCAATTCAGTGTTTCACAGCGTATTTCACCGTGTACTTCACAGCGCGCCATCGTACGGGCCAGTGGCTTTACCTTGATCGAATTGATGGTGACCGTCGCCATCGTCGCCATCCTCGCCTCGATCGCCCTGCCTTCTTACACCGATTACGTTACGCGTGGACGGATTCCTCAGGCTACCAACAATCTGGCGACCATGCGCGTGCAGCTCGAACAGTATTTCCAGGACAACCGCACCTATGCCGGCGCCTGCGTCGCGGGAACGGTGGCGCCATTGCCCACTTCGGACGACTTTGACTATTCTTGTCCGACGCTGACCGCGGACACCTTTTCCGTGGTGGCGACCGGCACCGGAAGCATGAGCGGTTTCACCTATACGATCGACCAGTCAAACACGAAGACCACCACGGCCGTGCCGAGTGGATGGGGCAGCGCCCCGGTTGCGTGCTGGGTTGCCAAGAAGGGCGGCGCATGTTAACGATGCGGCAATTCGGCGTCTCCCTGATCGAATTGATGATCGGGTTAGCCATTGGCGCGTTACTGCTCGCGCTGGGGATGCCCGCCTTCGACCTCTGGATTCAGAATACCCAGAATCGCACTGCCGCCGAATCCATTTCGAACGGCTTGCAACTGGCGCGCGCCGAGGCGGTCAGGCGAAATGTGCTGGTGCGATTCGACCTGACCGACGCAAGCGGCCAGGTTGCATGGAATGTGGGTTGCGTCACCATCACGGATGACTGTCCGGCGACGATACAAAGCCGCCCTGCGGCCGAAGGCACCATCAACGCAAGAGCAGGCGTCAGCACGGATGCCATTCCTGCGCCCACGCCAGCGGATCACTTTGAAACGGCCACCGCAGCGGGCAGCGGCTTGACCGCCGGCGTCAGCTTCAATGGCCTGGGGCGGGTGCCAGGCGCCAATGTTGGCGCCGACATCACGCGCATCGACATTACCAATGCCGCAACGACTGATGCGCGACGGTTCGTGGTGACGGTCACGACAGGCGGACAAATCCGCATGTGCGATCCGGCGCTGGTCTTTGCCAACAATTCGCAGGGCTGCAGCTAAGGAGCATGGCGATGCATGGGAAAAATACACTGGACCACCAGCGCGGCATGATGCTGGTGGAAGGAATGATCGCCATCCTGATTTTTTCCTTGGGAATATTAGCAATCATCGGAACGCAAGCCATTGCCATCAAGCAGACAAGCGATGCCAAATACCGGGTTGACGCCAGCTTTCTCGCCAACCAGGCCATCGGCGTGATGTGGACCGACAGGGATGATCTGGAGGCGCATGCAGTGACCGATGAAGCGGTCAGCGCCCTGCCGAACGGCAAACGGACGATCGAGGTGGCGGGCAGCCAGGTGACAGTGACAATCACTTGGCAACTTCCCAACGACGCCACGGTCCGCAGCTTCAGCGCCGTCGCACAAATCAATGGATGAACCGGGGAGAGGGCAATGAAAGCGAGGCATCAAGGGTTCAGCCTGGTCGAGATCATGGTGGGATTGGTGATCGGCATGATCGCGATGATCGTCATCATGCAGGTGTTCGACGTGTCTGAGAAGCAAAAACGGACCACCAGCGGCGGCGCCGATGCCCAAAGTAATGGTGCCATTGCCTTGTACATGATCGAACGCGACACACGAATGGCGGGATGGGGAATGGACAGCACGGTCTATGCCAGTTGCAACACCGCCTATTCCTACTGCGATGGAAGCGCGGAGTGCGGCGGCGCCGCCGGCGCGCTGGGCGTGAGCTTCGCCCCCTTGCAAATTACGGATGGGGGAACCAATCCCGATACCATCACCGTCCAGATGTTTGCGGATCCCAATCTGGACGCCTACAAGTATCCGGCCTCCACCGTCATCAGCAAGTCCATGCCTCAGCCCTCTGCGGAACTGGACGTCAACAGCGTCGCCGGCTGCGTCGATGGCGGCATGGTGCTGGTGGCGCAAGCGGGCAGTTGCACATTGATGCAGATCACACAGATCCAGGGTACGGCGCTGAAACTGCAGCATAACCCCGGCGGCAGCGGTATCTACAACCCGCCGGCAAACTATCAGAACAGCAATAACTGGCCGGCCTATACGGCGGGGGCGACGTTGTCGTGCTTCAGCGCGCCGTCGAGCGGTCCGCTGCATCAGAAAGTGTACGCGATCGATACGGCCTCCCGCCAGTTGCAGCGGACCGACAACACCGTCACGCCGGCCGTGACGAATGAGCCGGTCACGGCCGAGATCTTCGATCTTCAAGCGCAATACGGCATTGCGCCCGTCGCCAGCCAGACAGTCGACGAATGGGTCAATGCCACCGGCGCCACCTGGGCCAATCCGGCGCTGGCGGACTGGAAGCGGATCAAGGCCGTGCGCATCGCCCTCGTCGCGCGCAGCGCCCAGTACGAGAAACCGGCGACGCCTGGCGCTGCCTGCACCACGACCACCGATGCCATGGCCGCGCAATGGGCGAGTTGGGCGGACAACGTTTTCAGCACGGCCAACTACCCCAGCGATTGGCGATGCTACCGCTACAAAACATTCGAAACTGTCGTTCCGCTGCGCAATGTCATCTGGGCCAATTTATGAAGAGCGCCACACGATTCGAGCAGGGATATCGTTATGCTCCGCACCGGATGACCCGGTCGCGGCGCCAGCGGGGCGTGATCCTGGTCATCACGCTCATCGTCCTGGTCGCGATGACACTGGCTGGCATTGCCATGATGCGCACGGTCGATACCTCGACCATCATCGCCGGCAACCTGGCCTTCAAGCAAAGCGCCACCACCAGCGGCGATTCCGGCGTGGAAGCAGGGATCACCTGGCTGGCTGCCAATAGCGACATCCTGGAACAGGATAGCGCGGACAACGGCTATTATGCGACCAGCCAGGACAGCCTTGACCTCACCGGCAACAAGACACCGGAGGATGAGTCGGACAATCTTGACTGGACCAGCGCCGACGCAGTGAATATTTTGGATATTGATGAGGCCGGCAACGTAGTTGCCTATGTCGTCCACCGCATGTGCGACAACACCGGTCCGCTCGACGGCGAGACCTGTGCCGTCGAGCAGAGCGCCCAAGGGGGCAGCAGCCAAGGCGCCGGGAGGCAAATGCTGACCTACCAGGCCGGAAGCTGGGGTTCAGTCGCGAACCGCGGCTACTACCGCATTACGGCGCGGATCAGCGGGCCGAGAAACAATACCAGTTATGTGCAGGCGGTCATCTCGCAGTAGCGGCGGCGCGCCATTGCGTCCCGGTCCTGCCACTGTACCCATGGTCAAGAATACGCCGGCGACGGTCTAGAAGGAGAATTGCAATGAATCACACCGGCATCCCGAACAAGTTGCTGCGCGCCGCGCTGGCTTTGGCTGGATTGTTCCTGACCGCTGCGTCCCTTCCAGCGGCGGCAGGCGACACCGACCTTGCCGATATTCCGCTTGCCAATGCGACGACGGCCACCATCCTGCCGAACATCATGCTGGACCTGGACAATTCCGGCAGCATGGCCTGGGACTACATGCCGGACTACGTGCGCTATACGTCCACCCAGGACTTCAACAAGTGGTGCCGCGGCACAAACACCGACAACTATACCCTGGTGGTCTGCGAACCCGGCGATCCGCCTTATTTCGCCAGCGGATTCAACGGCCTGTATTACAATCCGGACGTCAGGTACGGCTGGCCCGTCAACGCCGACGGCACTCCCAGGGCCGACCTGAACGGCAACACATCCTACGGCACGCCCTGGGGCGCGGTTGCCAGCGATGGTTATGGCATCCAGAAAATCGACAATTCGAGTACCCAGTCCCCCAGCACCAGCCCATGCCTGACGTTTGCCGTCGGCGGCTCCTGCCCGACTTACGCGAAGAGCGCCACGATCAATCTGGCGACGGCCTATCCGGAGCGCGTCTGGTGCAAGAGCTCGAGCGATACGCCGCCCAGCGCCAACTGCAAATCCGCGCTGGACGCCAGCAACGCCTACCTCTACCCTAACTCCACCTACAAAAACCTGAAGATGGTGTATGGCGCCCCGTACTACTACAAGGTCGGCGTGGAATGGTGTAAAACGGCGGATAACTCGCCCCATCAAAATTACGGCAAGGCCGGCACCTGCCAGGCCAAGAAGACCAGCACGTACAATAAAGTGCGCTTCCACAGCTGGTCGCGGGTCAATATCAAGTCGACCACGACCTTCCCCGCCAAGGCGGCGGGCCGGACCGACTGCGCCGCCGCGGCCTGCACCTATGCCGAGGAAATGGCGAACTTCGCCAACTGGTATGCCTGGTATCGCACCCGCATGCAAATGACGAAAAGCGCGATCGGCCTGGCGTTCAAGGACATCAGGGGAACGCCAAAGACAGGCGCTGCGCTCAGCGCAGACCCCGCCGATCCGACCTTTTTCCATGCCCGCGTCGGCCTCACCACGATCAATAATCCGATCGTCCTGAACATCGCCAATTTCGATGCCGACCAAAGGACCTCGTTTTACACGGATCTTTATTCGATCAGTCCGCTTGGCGGCACCCCTTTGCGCAGCTCACTCGATGCAGTCGGAAAAATGTACAAGGGCACCAGCACGACCTATACGGATCCTCTGCAGTATTCGTGCCAGCGAAACTTCGCGATCCTCGCCACCGATGGATACTGGAATGACAATTACTCCGGGGTCAACGACCCCGATGGCGCCGCCGCAGTGACGCGGCCATCGCTGGACGCCCTCAAGACGGCGAACACGCTGGCCGACGTGGCCTACCATTACTATCACACCGATCTGCGGTCCGGCACGTGCAGCGGCCCCGACGTCTGCACAGACAATGTGCCGCCATCGGGCACGCACAAGGACGTCGACGATGTCGCCCAGCATCAGCACATGACAACCTTTACCGTCGGCCTGGGACTCGATGGCACGCTCACTTTCAACGACGCTTACAAGGCCAGTACGTCCGGCGACTATTTCGATATCAAGCAAGGCACCAGGAATTGGCCGAAACCGACCGCGAATACCCCGGAGACGATCGATGACCTGTGGCATGCCGCCGTCAACGGGCGCGGCACTTACTTCAGCACCAAAGACCCGAATGCGCTGGAAGAAGGCCTGAAAGCGGCGCTCGGCAGTATAGAAAGCACCACCGGCAGCGGCGCCGCCGCCGCCACCAGCAACTTGCAACCGACGACGGGCGACAACAATATCTACATCGCCACTTACCACACCGTGAAGTGGGACGGCGAAATCAGCGCCTATACCGCCGACTTAAGCAGCGGCGCCATTTCGGAGACCGCGATCTGGCAAGCCAGCCCTTTGCTCAAGGCGAAAATCAGCGCTACGGGAGATGGCGACAGCCGCGTCATTTATACTGCCGACGGCGCGACCCGTACGCTCTTCAAGGCAGGCGCCGGTGGCTTGACTGCCGCGCAACTGGCCTATTTCGACAATACCAAGCTGACGCAATCGGCAAGTTGGGATACGACCCAAAAATCGACCGCCACCCCCACTGCGCTGGTGAACTTCCTGCGCGGGCAGGATCGCTATGAAGACCAGGACCGCGATGGATCGTATGGCGCCTACCAGCGGCTGTATCGCGACCGCGACAAGATTCTCGGCGATATCGTGCATGCGCAGCCGGTCTATGTGAAAGTGCCGCAGCACAATTTCCGGGACGCGGGATACGGCGCTTTCAAGACCGCCAACGCGAATCGCCTGCCCTCGCTGTACGTCGCCGCGAACGACGGCATGTTGCATGCATTCGACGCGGCAACAGGTCAGGAGCGCTGGGCCTACATGCCACCGCTGGTCTTGCCCGAACTCTGGCGCCTGGCCGAGGCGGACTATACCAACAATCACCGCTTCTATCTGGATGGACCGCTGACCATTACCGACGCCTATTTTGGCGGCACCTGGAAAACCGTTCTCATTGGCGGCATGGGCAAAGGCGGCAAGGGGTACTATGCGCTCGATGTCACCGACCCGACCGATCCCAAGCCGTTGTGGACTTTCTCAAGCGCCAACGCGCCGAACCTCGGCTACAGCTATGGTACCGCCGTGGTGACCAAGCTGGCCAATGGTACCTGGGTGGCCGTCGTCACGTCAGGCTACAACAACGCGGACGGCCAAGGCTACGTGTACGTACTCGATCTGGCCGATGGAAGCGTGCTCAAGACAATTTCCACCAACGTCGGCAATGCCGGCCAACCCAGCGGCCTGGCCCGGCTCAATGTCCAGGTGGTCGATTTTAGCGTGGACAATACGGCGGTCGGCGCGTATGGCGGCGACTTGCTGGGCAATATGTGGCGCTTCGATCTGGACGCGGGCACCGCTACCAAGCTGGCGAGTCTTGGCGCGGACAAGCCGATCATGGCCGCGCCCGAAATCGCCGACGTGGAAGGCAAGAAGGCAGTGTATTTCGGGACCGGTCGCTATCTCGGGGAGGATGACTTGACAGATGACAGCGCCCAGACCATTTACGCGATCAAGGACGACGGCACGACCACGGTGACGGGCACCTCGCAACTGGTCCAGCAAACCGTTTCGGGATCAGGCGCGACGCGTGACATCAGCAACAACTCGGTGGACTGGTCCACCAAGTTCGGATGGTATGTCAATCTTCCCGATCTCGGCGAACGGGTCGCGATCGACCCGCAACTCTACTTTGGAACGCTGGTGTTCGCCTCCACGGTGCCCACCGCATCGGCCTGTCAGCCTGGCGGGTACAGCTGGCTACATCAATTGAATTTCAAGACCGGCGGTAATGTGAAACAAGCCACCCCGGCCGCCACCAGGTTCACCTCGCCGATTGTCGGTTTGACAGTCGCCAAGCTGCCCAGCGGCACGCCGATGATTTATCCGATTACGGCGGACGGCAAGAAACCTGCGCCGACCGAGCTCGAAATCGCGCCCGCCAGCAGCACCACGGGAGCCAAGCGGGTGCTGTGGCGCGAGCTGACGGGCAACAACTGACTGCATGGCGCTCGAACGGCGGCATCTGCTCGCCCTGCTGGTGTCGGTGGCGGCGCATCTTGGCCTGGGGTTCCTCATCGGCAGCGGCACGGTTCGGGAGACGACCCGGGTTCCGCACGGGGACCGGGCGGTGCTGGCGCTATATCTGGTTCAGCCCGATCGCTACGCAATGACGGCTTCATCGCCGGCGTCGCCGCTTGGCGGACATGCAGAGCCGCCGGTCGCTCGACCGAACCGACCACCGCTTGCGCAGCGCCCGCAGGAAGCGACGCCGATGCTACCGGTCAAGCGGCGGCTCGCACTGCGCTATTTCCCATTGAGCACGCTGACGCAAGCGCCGCGGGTGGCATCCGGCCTGATTGGCGACGCGCTGCTCGTGGTACCGGGAATCGAGGCGCGGCCGGCAACCATCCAGGTTTGGATCAACGACCGGGGCGAAGTCGACCGGGTGGCGATCGAGGATTCCGATCTGCCCGAGGAGACAAGGCAGCGGGTGATCGCCGCCTTCTCGACGGTCAAATTCCATCCTGGGAAGATTGGACGCATACCGGTAAGTAGCCAGATGAGGATGGACATTCTGTTGGAGAGCGAGGTGAAACTCTGACGGCTGCCCCTGACGGCCGACCTGCGCAATGCCGGTTTCTACGGCGAGTTTGATCCGACCATCCTGGCCACTCCTGGTGACGTCGGCCCTGATCGCAGGCGGCATGGTGACCTTCAGCACCAACCGTCCGGTGCCGCAGCTGGAAGGCAGCTGTTCGACCACTTTGGGTGAAGCGCGACTACTGGGTCAACCTGCTGAACGCCTCCGGCGCGATCGGCGTGCCGGGCGCTTGCGGGGCCGTCGTTCATCGGTGTTCGTCGGCGGCGGCCTGCCGCCATCGCCGGTGTTCGCATCCGGCGTGGATGTAAGCGGAACCTCGGTCTCGGTGGAGCTTGGCGCCGCTCAGAAGGACGCCGGCAACGGCGGCGGCGTCAGCGTGCCGATCAGCCCGCGGCACGTCCGTCCGGCGATCTCGTCGAAGCGCAAGCGCGCCTACACCTATACCACGGGCGACTAGGCGCCCATTATCACGGCCCCGGGAAGCGGACGGCAAGCTGCATGCCGCTTCCGCCGGGGCCATCGGCAATGTCAATCGCGGCGCCGTGCGCCTGGGCGATGTCGCGCACGATGGCCAGGCCAAGCCCGCTACCGGGAATGCTGTCGTCCAGCCTCATGAAGCGCTGGAATACCAGTGCGCGCTGATGTGCCGGGATGCCGGGTCCGGAATCCTCGATCTCCAGCACGCCGCCGCCATCGGGGCCGCGCAGGCAGCGCACCGTCACTGTGCCGCCGGCCGGCGTGTAGCGCACGGCGTTGTCGACCAGGTTGTCGACCAGGTCGCGCAGCAAGAAGCTGTCGCCGGCCACGCGGACCGGCTGCAGGTCGAAGCCGATGTCGATATCCTTCTTGCCGGCCTCCTCGACGAAGTACTGGACCACTTCGGCCACCAGTTGCGACAGGTCGACCGGTTCGAGGCGGGTCTTCTCGAAGCGGCTCGGTTCCGCGCGCGCCAGCGCGAGCAGCTGGTTGGTCTGGCGGATCATGCGCTCGTTCGCCTGCAGCATCAGGCCGACCGAGCGCACGCTGTCGGCGTCGGCGGCGTGGCGCTGGCCGAGCCACTCAAGCTGCAGCTTCATGCCTGCCAGCGGGGTGCGCAGCTGGTGCGCGACGTTGGCGAGGAAGTCGTGCTGCGCCCGTGCGCCGGCCTGCACTTTGCCCAGCAGGTCGTTGAAGGCCGATACCACCGGCGTCAGTTCATACGGCACACCCTCGTCGGCAATCGGCTCCAGGTCGGCGCCGTCGCGTGCGTTCAGGTTGGCGCGCATGCGCGACAGCGGCAACAGGCCGCTGGTGACCGAGAACCAGATCAGGCCGACCAGCGCGAGCGTGAACAGGCCTTCGACCAGCACCAGTGCGCGGACGGTCGCCGAACGGATCTGGCCACGCTTGCGCAGCGTCTTGGCGACGGCGACCTGGATGGTCTCGGCGCCGGCGCGCACGCTGGCTGTCGCCGCGCGTACCGGCTCGCCGCGCGCGAACGCATCCTGCACGCCCGCAGGACCGAGGACCGGGAAATCGGCGTCGCCGGCGATCAGCGTTCCATCGGCGCGGCGTACCGCAAAGTAGGTGGCGTCGGCGCGGTCGGCGCGCAACACCTGCTCGGCCTGCGCGGGCAGGTCGAGCACTGCGCCTTGCGGCCCCTGGCGCACGCGCGCCGCCAGCGCGAGGGCAGCGTCGGTCAGGCCCTGGTCGAAGGCCAGCTGGGCAGGCGTCCAGGCCAGCAGATAGGTCAGCGCCGCCCCGGCCAGGTTGACCACCAGGATCGGGCCGATCAGCCATTTCAGCAGCCGCAGGCGGATACTGTTCATGGCGCCGGTTCGAGCATGTAGCCAAAGCCGCGGATGGTGCGGATCGCGATGCCGGCGTCGGCCAGCTTCAGGCGCAGCCGCGATACATAGACTTCGACGGCGTTCAGGGTCAGGTCGTCGCCCCACGGCAGGATGGCGTCGATGATCTGCTGCTTGGAGACGACCCGGGACTCCTGCTGGAGCAGGTACTCAAGCACCGCCCATTCGCGCACCGACAGCTCGAGCGGGCGTTCGCCGATCCGGGCGCGGCGCGCCGAGGTGTCGAGGGTGAGCTGGCCGAGCGCGAGCACGGTGGGCTTGGGGGTAGTGCGGCGCGCCAGCGCGCGGATCCGCGCCACCAGTTCGGCGGTGGCGAAAGGCTTGACCAGGTAGTCGTCGGCGCCCGTCTCCAGGCCGCGCACGCGGTCTTCGACGGCGTCGCGCGCCGTCAGCAGCAATACCGGCGTGGCGCTGGCGCGCGCACGCAGGCGGCGCACGACTTCGAAGCCATCGATGCCGGGCAGGCCGATGTCGAGCACGGCCACGGCGAACTCGCCGCGCTGCAGCGCCTGGTCGGCCAGCAAGCCGTCGCCCACCACCTCGACCAGCATGCCATGGCCCTGCAGGATGCGCGACAGGCCATCGGCCAGCACGGAGTCGTCTTCAACCAGGAGAACATGCATGCGGAAACGTCGTTGTGTTGGAGTGCGGACATTATGCTGCAATTCATCATCCAGTCACAATCGATCTGCATCATTGCGTTATAGCAACTAAAATGACCTGGAACATTGATGACCTTCCTGTTTCGCCCTGCCGTCGCGCTGATGCAGCGACTGCGCCTGTTACCCAAATTCGTTCTTGTCTGCCACGTGGTGCTGGTGCCGCTGGTCCTGGTCAGCGCCCTGCTGCTGGCTGAATTGCAAAAGTCGATTGCCGCTGCCGAGGGCGAGCGCGCCGGCGCCGCCTATATCATGCAAGTCCACGACATCGCCCGGCTGGTCCAGCAGCACCGCGGCCTCGAACACCTGCGGCTGGCCACGCGCGCGCCCGCGCCTGACAGCGCGCTGCGCAATGCGATCGCCAGCCGCATCGCGGCACTCGATACCCTCCAGCCTGTCGCCGGCCCGCTGGCCGGACTGGCCGGCGCGACTGCGGTGCGCGCGGGCTGGACTGCACTTGCCGCCGGGCAGGCCAGCGCCACTGCGAAGGAAAGCATGGCGCGCCATGGCGCCGTGCTCGCCGCACTGCGCAAGCTGGCAGTCGCCGTGGCCGAACGGTCCGGCCTCAGTCTCGATCCGGTCGCCGAGAGCGACCAGCTGATCAATGCGTCGGTACACACGCTCCCCGAGCTGGCGGAAAGCCTGTCGCTGATCGCCGCGCGCGGCTCGGCCTACATCGACACCGGCCTGTTCGAGGCCAATGAAGACCAGTTGATCAATGCCACCGCGATGATCGCGCGCCATGGACTGGAACGCGCGGCCGGCGCCGTGGGCACTGCCGGCGCGGACCAGGCGCTGCGCGGCGGCCTCGCCTTCCTCGACCGCACCCGCGACGAGGTCACCAATTCGTACAACCAGACGTCCGGACGCCAGTACCTGGCTGCCGGCGATGCCGCCGCCGCCGGCCTGCACGCGGTTGGCGCGGTGGCGATGGCCGAACTGGACCGCCTGCTGGCCGCGCGCGCCGCGCGCGAGGCGCTGCACCGCAACCTGGTGCTGGCGGCGATCGGCGCCGCGCTGCTGCTGGCGGGCTGGCTGTTCGCCGGTTTCTATATCTCGTTCTCGCGCGACATCGCCTACCTGAACCATGCCGTCCAGCGCGCCGCCGAAGGCGACCTGACGGTGCGCATGCGCTCCCATGCAAATGATGAGATCGGCGACCTGGTCAACGCCTTTGGCCGCATGGCGTCAGCGCTGGCCGGCCTGGTGACCGACATCCGCGCCGGCGCCGCGACCATCGGCGCGGCGACGCAGGCGCTGGCGCACGGCAATGCCGAGCTGTCGGGACACACCGAGGCCCAGGCGGGCGCCTTGTCGGAAACGGTCGGGTCGCTGGGCACGCTGGGCGCCAGCGTCAAGCGGACCGCCGCGCATGCCGCCTCAGGGCGCGAACTGGTCGGGGCCGCAGCCGGGGTTGCGGCACGGGGGGTGCGCGCGGTCGGCGACGTGGTCGAGACGATGGCTTCGATCCGCGCCAGCTCGCACAAGATTTCGGACATCATCGGCGTGATCGACGGCATCGCTTTCCAAACCAATCTACTGGCATTGAACGCGGCGGTCGAAGCGGCCCGCGCAGGCGAACAGGGCCGCGGCTTCGCAGTGGTGGCCAGCGAAGTGCGCAGCCTGGCGCAGCGCTCCGCCGCGGCGGCGCGTGAAATCAAGCACTTGATCGGGACCTCGGTGGCGACCGTGGATGCCGGCAACGCCCTGGTGGCCGGGGCAGGCGCGACGATCGGCGAACTGGCGGGCGCGGTCGGCCAGGTCGAGCTCCTGATTGGCAAGATGGATGAGGCTGGGCGCCTGCAGGCCGCCGAGCTGGTCCAGCTGGAAGGCGCCATCGCGCGCATCGATGCCATGACCCGGCGCAACGGCGAACTGGTCGGGCATGCCCGCAACGGGTCCGAACTCCTGCACGTGGAAACGGATGAACTGACGCGTGCCGTCAGCATATTCACACTCGAACGCACTCAACCGGCCGTGGCCTTACTGAGCTGAAACAAAAATCCTGCACCTCTGCCTATAAAAGTGGCAAATCTGACAAATCTCTCCAGTAGGACTAGGACGACAAAACATTATGCATACAGCCTACATGGGTGCGACTGCTAATCTTATGTTCGCCAACAGACGGAAGCCTTAAGGTTCACACATCGCGATTCGCCAGGTAGTCACGGCGGGATCGTCCTGAGGTTATTAGAGATTAGTGAGGAAAAAAATGAACAACGTCCAACTTGGTAACGCCGCCCAAAAAGCATCGGTAAACCAGATTCCTGTCAGCGCGAAGGAGTTGAAAGTTGCGTCCCGGCCAGTTGTCAGCCTCAGCGGTACTCAGCAGAACGAATTGCTCGGCGCCCTTCCACGCAATGACCTGGAAACGCTGTTCGAACACCTGGAACTGGTTCCTATGCCTTTCGGCAAAGAACTGTTCGAATTCGGCAGCAAGCTTGAATACGTCTATTTCCCAACCACCGCGATCGTCTCCCTGCTGTACGTGATGGAAGACGGCGCAACCACTGAAATCGCTGTCGTCGGACATGAAGGCGTGGTCGGCGTCTCCCTGTTCATGGGTGAGCGCGCCATGTGCAGCGCCGTGGTCCAGAGCGCGGGCTACGGCTACCGCCTCAAGACCCAGTTCCTGCGCGACGCATTCAACCAGGGCGGCGCCCTGCCCCAGCTCCTGATGCGCTACACCAATGCGCTGTTCGCCCAGATGGCCCAGAACGCCGTTGGCGGCCGCCACAGCTCGATCGAACAGAAACTGTGCCGCTGGCTGCTCGACCGCCTCGACCGTTCCCCATCGAACGAACTGAAAGTGACCCAGGAACTGATCTCGATCATGCTGGGTGTACGCCGCGAAAGCATCACCGCTGCGGCGGGCAAGTTGCAGGACGACGGACTGATTCAGTACCGCCGCGGCAACATCACCGTAATTGACCGTCAAGGCCTTGAGGAGTATGCAGGCGAGTGCTACAAGGTTGCAAAGACTGAGTATGACCGCCTGCTGATGGATGTGGCGGCGCGCTAAGTTCCGGCGCAGGCATAGGGTGCGGCGCTGCGGCGCCCTCCATGTGTGCGCTCAGCGGGATGAATGCCTCGACACAGGTGCCGATATCGTTCACTCCGCGCTTTACCTGCAGCATTCCCCCCAGTAGCAAAGCGCGTTCGCGCATGCCCAGCAGACCGTGCGATTTTGGTTTGCTGACGGCCTCGACATCAATACCCACGCCATCATCGGACACCTCCAGCGCCAGGCCCGCGGCCTCGCGCGCGAGGTGCACAATCACGGTCCGCGCGCCCGCGTACTTGGCGATATTGTTCAGCGCTTCCTGCACGATGCGGAACACCGCGATCGAATGCATCGGCCCGGCGACGTCGACGTCGCCCTCGATCAGCGCCTCGCATTCGAGGCCGGTGACGGTGGCAAATTCATCGCAATAGCTTTGCAGCGCGGCGGCAAGGCCAAGGTTGTCCAGCAAACTAGGCCGCAGGTCCTCGACAATCCGCCGCTTCAGCTCGACCGTCGACACCAGGGTCATGCGTGCACGGTCCAGCCTTTGGGCGATATGCGCATGTTCGGAACGCAGCTCGTTGGCTGCGCAGTTGATGTCGATGCTGATCGCTGTCAGGTTGGCGCCCAGCTCGTCGTGCAGCTCACGCGCGAGGCGGGATTTTTCTTCCTCCGACAAGCGGATCAGGTGGCGCGACAGCACCGACAACTGCTCGGTACGCATGACGACCATCGATTCGAGGTTTTCGTTCGCATGCTGCAAGGCGCGCTGGGTGGCCAGCCGGGCAAAGTAGCTGCTGCGGATCAGGCCGTAGAACAGCACGATGACGAGGATCGCCGCGGCATTGATGCCGATCCCGAGCAGCACGGCGTTCTGGTAGTCCGCGTAGAACGCAGAACGGCGCGCCGCCATCAGCTCGTTCTGCTCCTGCTGCATGATCACCAGCAGCAGGCGGATCTCGTCCATGTCCGCCTTGCTGTCGGTGGTCGCGGCAATCTTGGCGATATCTTCGAGTCCGCCCTGGCGGTACACCGCCAGGGTCTGGTCGAGCACGTCGAGCTTGCGGCGCACCAGGGAGTGCAGCTGCGACAAATTCTTCAGCTGCGACGGGCTGTCGGCCAGCAAGGTTTCAAGCTCGCGGAACTGGGGGGCGATCTCGGCGGAAGCGGTGCGCATCGGGCCGAGGTAGACATCGGAACCGGACAGGTAATAGCCGCGCATGCTGCTCTCGGCGTCCATCACCAGCACATTCAGGTTCTGCAGCTTGTCGCTGACTTTCGCGGTCTGGCCCTGCACGGCATTAGCGCCGTTGAGCGACGACAGATTATGGAAAAGGCTGGCGCCGTTGACGACCAGGATCAGCACGCACACCAGGCCAAGCACTGTCGCATAGAACGGCAACGCCGGCGCGCCATCAGGTTCTGTGGTGAAGTACATCTTAGGATTCCTTACGCATGCCGCAAAGCAATTCTGACGGCCATTATAGACCGGGAACATGTTGCATTGCATCCTAACGCGACCGTAGTGTGCACAGCTTGGCAGGGGAGCAAAGGGTGTTGCGCTGCGGAATTACCCCAGCTTAAAGAACGAACGGGCCAGGTAGGCCCGTTGTAATACGCTGCTCAATCGAGCAGGTTATTCTTCATTGCATAATAGGTCAGGTCGCTGTTCGACTGCAAACCCATCTTCTCCATGATGCGGGTACGGTAGGTCGACACCGTCTTGATGCTCAGCGACAGGGCCACGCCGATGTCGGAGACGGTCGCCCCCTTGGCCAGGCGCAGGAACACCTGGAATTCACGGTCCGACAGTTCGGTATGCAGGGCCGTGTTGGGATCGCGGTCAAAGCTTTGCGCCAGCAGTTCGCCGACGGTCGACGACACGTAGCGGCGTCCCTGGAACACGGTCCGCACGGCGGTCTTGAGTTCGTCGGCTTCGCATTCCTTGTTCAGGTAGCCGTTGGCGCCCATCTTGAACAGGTTCAGTGCGTACTGCTGGGCCGGGTAGCCGGACAGGATCAGCACTGGCAGGTTGGGCTGCCCCTGGCGAATGGTGCGCAGGATGTCGATGCCGCTCTGGTCAGGCATGGCGATGTCCAGCAGCAGCACATCGCAGATCTCGCGGCGTGCGATATCGAGGGCTTCGCGCCCGGTAGCACCTTCGGCGACGACATCAAAGTCCGGCGACGAGGAAAAAATCTGTTTAAAGCCTGCTCTTACAATTTGGTGATCGTCACAAATGGCAACGCGTATCATTGTCTTCCCTTAAATTTTCCTGGCATAGGAAAGTGCTGCGCATGTGTCCCGTAGGCTACATACTATTAACATTCTAGCACTCATGAGGCGCGTACGGCACAGCGTCAACGCATCAGTGCGCCGGCAGGTGCACAGCGCGAAGCGGAAACAGTGAAAAAAGAGTAGCACGCGCACTCCTTTCCGTCGGCAATCTCAGGTGTCTTGCTTCAGCAAGGCCAGGATGGCGAGGAGTTCCTTGCGTATCAGTGCTCCGTCGAGCGGAGTTGGCAAGCCGTTTGTGGTGTCGCGCCCGGTATCGCCGCCTGCCCATGCATCTTGCGAGGGGGCGGCTTCGCTGGCGCGGCTATCGAGTTTATTGCGAGCCCCGCTGATCGTAAACCCCTGCTCGTACAGCAGTTCGCGGATACGGCGGATCAGCAAGACTTCGTGGTGCTGGTAGTAGCGCCGGTTACCACGTCGTTTGACCGGCTTGAGCTGGGTGAATTCCTGCTCCCAGTAACGCAGCACGTGCGGTTTGACACCGCACAGCTCACTGACTTCCCCGATCGTAAAGTAGCGCTTGGCCGGGATAGGCGGCAGCGCGACCAGGTCGGCCTTGGCGAGACGGTCGTTCATTGGCTAGATCAGGCGGCGCGCGCCATGGCAGAGCCCACCGGGCTGGTTTCTTCAACCATGCCCTTCAGTTTCTGGCTGGCGTGGAAAGTCACGACGCGGCGCGCCGTGATGGGGATTTCTTCGCCGGTCTTGGGGTTGCGGCCCGGGCGCTGCGGCTTGTCGCGCAGCTGGAAGTTGCCAAAGCCCGAAAGCTTGACCGCTTCGCCGCGCTCGAGCGCATTGCGGATCTCGTCAAAGAAGGTCTCGACCATGTCCTTGGCCTCGCGCTTGTTCAAGCCAACTTGCTCGAACAGCAGTTCCGCCAGCTCGGCCTTGGTCAAGGTCGGCATGTCCTTCTCGGCATCCTGGCGCACCTTGGCAACCAGCATCGCACGATGCAAGTCAGCCGCCAGTGCCGATTGGAGGACGGCCGAATCTACGTCATTGTTATTAATTTTCCAGCCCTGCCTATAAAGCTACGTTTTGGATGGGTTTATCCACGCGATTTTGCGTGATGTTTTTCTCTCGCAGCATTGGCCACGGCCGTCATGAGGGCCTCGACCTGATCGTCCTGCAAGGTGGTTTGAGTATCTTGCAAGCTAAAGCGGAAAGCAAGGCTTTTTTCATCCGCCTCCAGACCCGCGCCCCGATATTCATCAAACAAAACAATGGCTTGCACGATGCGTCCGGATGCATTTGCAGCGATCTCGGCATGAAACGCGTCCAACAGATCCTGTGCCGCAACGGTTTGCTTGACGACCAGTGCCAGGTCGCGCGTGGCGCCCGGGAACTTCGAAATCTCTTCGTACTTTGGCAATGGCCGTTGTTGTAGCGCAACTGCATCGACTTCGAACAGCACGGGCGCCTGCGGCAGCTCGTATTTCTGCAGCCAGCGCGGGTGCAGCTCGCCGATGAAACCGACGTCGCGGCCGTCCAGCAAGATGGTCGCCGAGCGGCCAGGATGCAGTGCCGGATGATCCGTCTTCACGAAACGCAAGGAATACGGGGCGAACATCGCCTCGACATCGGCCTTGACGTCGAAGTAGTCGACCGCACGGGCCGGCACGCCCCACTGCTCGTCCACGGCCGGGCCGTAGGCGATCGCGGCAAGGCGCTTGGGCTGCTCGAAACCGGCCACCGCCAGCGGGCCGTCCTGTGCAGCGGGGTCGCGCTTGTAGATCGCGCCAACCTCGAACACGCGCACCCTGCCCGCCTTGCGGTTCAGGTTATAGCGCACGTTGGCGACCAGGCTGCCGATCAGCGACGAGCGCATGACGCTCATCTGGCTGGCGATCGGGTTCTGCAGCTTGATCGGCGCGAGGTTGCCCGAGAAATCAGTTTCCCAGGCAGTTTCCACGAAGCTCATGTTGACCACTTCCTGGTAGCCGAGGTCAGCCATCTGGTGGCGCAGCGCGAACAGCGAACGGCTGTCTTCCGGCAGGGCCAGCATGGCGCTCGCGGCCACCGGCGGATTGGCAGGAATGTTCTCGAAGCCATAGACGCGCGCGACTTCCTCGATCAGGTCTTCCTCGATCTCGATGTCGAAACGGTAGGACGGCGCGGTCACGGCGAACTCGCCCGGCTGCTGGGTGAACGGCAGGCCGAGGCGGGTGAAGATGTCGGCCACCATGACGTCGGTGACCGGCACGCCGATGACTTTCTGGGCGCGTGCGGTGCGCATGGAAACCGGCTGGCGCTGCGGCACATTGACGACCTGGTCGTCGACCGGGCCCACCAGGGTGCCGGGGGTGCCGCAGATTTCCACGATCAGCGCGGTAATGCGTTCGATGTGCTCAACCGTGGTGGCGTAATCGACGCCGCGCTCGAAGCGGTGCGCCGCATCGGTCGAGAAGTTGAAACGGCGGGCGCGGCCCTGGATGGCGTTGGGCCACCAGAATGCCGCTTCCAGGTAGATATTGGCGGTGTCGAGGGTGACCGCGGTCGAGTCGCCGCCCATGATGCCGGCCAGCGATTCGATCTGCCGCTCGTCGGCAATGACGCCGACCCAGTCGTCCACCTCGACGGTATTGCCGTTGAGCAGCTTCAGGCTTTCGCCCTTGCGGCCCCAGCGTACGTCGATCTTGCCATGGATCTTGTCGAGGTCAAACACGTGCGAGGGACGGCCCAGCTCCAGCATCACGTAGTTGGAAATATCGACCAGCGCCGAGACGGAACGCTGGCCGCTGCGCTCGATGCGGCGCTTCATCCATTCAGGCGTTGCCGCGCGCGCGTTCAGCCCACGGATCACGCGGCCGGAAAAACGGCCGCACAGGTCCGGTGCGCTGATGCTCACCGGCAGCACTTCATCGCTGGTGACGGCCACCGCGCGCGCGGTCGGCACGTGCAGCGCGGTGCCGGTCAGCGCCGCGACTTCGCGCGCGACGCCCAGCACCGACAGGCAGTCCGCCTTGTTCGGGGTCAGCTTGATCGTGAACTTGAGGTCGTTGAGGGCCAGGTAGTCGCGGATATTTTGTCCGACCGGCGCATCGGCCGCCAGTTCCATCAGGCCGCTGCTTTCTTCCGACAGCTTCAGCTCCTTGGCCGAGCACATCATGCCCTGCGATTCGACGCCGCGCAGCTGGCCGACCTTGATTTCGAACGGCTTGCCGTCGCTGCCAGGCGGCAGTACGGCGCCGGCCATCGCGCAGATGGCCTTCATGCCGGCACGCACGTTCGGCGCGCCGCAGACGATATTGAGCATCGTGCCAGTGCCGACGTCGACCGTGCAGACGTTCAGGCGGTCGGCGTTCGGGTGCTTGGATACTTCCAGCACTTCCGCCACGACCACGTTCGAAAATGGCGGCGCGACCGCCTCCACTTCTTCGACTTCGAGACCGGACATCGTCAGCAAATGGGCCAGTTCATCCGACGTCATCTTCGGATCGACCATGGTACGGAGCCAGTTTTCGGAAAATTGCATAATCTAAGCCTTCAGCCGCGAAAAATTATTATTAGTTGAACTGTTTCAGGAAACGCAGGTCGCCTTCGTAGAACAGGCGCAAATCGTTGATCCCGTAGCGCAGCATCGTCAGGCGCTCGATGCCCGAGCCGAAGGCGAAGCCGATGAACTTTTCCGGATCCAGGCCGAAGTTCTTCACCACGCTCGGGTGTACCTGGCCGGCGCCCGACACTTCCAGCCAGCGGCCTTTGAGCGGCCCGCTGCCGAAGGCGATATCGATCTCGGCCGACGGTTCGGTAAACGGGAAGTAGGACGGACGGAAGCGCACCTGCAGGTCGTCGGTCTCGAAGAAGGCCTTGACGAAATTCAGGTACACACCCTTGAGGTCGGCGAAGCTGATGTCCTCGGCGATCCACAGGCCTTCGACCTGGTGGAACATCGGCGAGTGGGTCGCGTCGCTGTCGACCCGGTAGGTGCGGCCCGGCGCGATCACCTTGATCGGCGGCGTATGGGTGCGCGCGTAGCGTACCTGCATCGGGCTGGTGTGGGTGCGCAGCAGCAGCGGCTTGCCGGTGCTGTCCTTGCCTTCCACATAGAAGGTGTCCTGCATCGAACGGGCCGGATGGTTTTCCGGGCTGTTCAGTGCGGTGAAATTGGTCCAGTCGTTCTCGATTTCGGGGCCGTCGGCCACGTCGAAACCGATCGAGCGGAAGATCTCTTCGATCCGTTCCCAGCTGCGCATCACCGGGTGGATGCCGCCCTTCGAGCGGCCGCGGCCCGGCAGGGTCACGTCGATCGCTTCGGCGTTCAGGCGTGCGTCGAGCTGGGCATTGGCGAGGGCGTCGCGGCGCGCGGTCAGCGCGCTCTCGATCTGCACCTTGGCCGCATTGATCAGCGCCCCCTGGGCCTTCTTCTGGTCCGGGTCGAGCTTGCCGAGGCCCTTCATCAACTCGGTGACCTGGCCGGTCTTGCCGAGGTAGCGGGCTTTGGCGTTTTCAAGGGCGGCAGCGTCCTGGGCGGCGATAAAGTCAGCCTGCGCAGTGACGACGAGTTCTTCCAGGGAGTTCATGCGTTTTTGTTTTCCTGAGTCGTTCCACAATCAAAAACGGGGCACAGGTTTGCACCTCTGCCCCGCTCTTTTCGCGCCGCGTTTGACGGCGGCGCTAACTTGCATGCATCAACCGTTGCTTACGCAGCGATCTTTGCCTTGACAGCGGCGACAATCGCAGCGAACGCTGGCTTGTCCATCACTGCCATATCGGCCAGGACTTTACGGTCCAGTTCGATAGCTGCCTTCTTCAGGCCGTTCATGAATACGCTGTACGTGACGCCATGCTCACGGGAAGCGGCGTTGATACGGGCGATCCACAGGCGGCGGAAGACGCGCTTCTTGTTACGGCGGTCACGGTACGCGTACTGGCCAGCGCGCATGACTGCTTGCTTGGCAACACGGTAGACCTTGCTGCGGCGACCACGGTAGCCTTTAGCTTGAACAAGAATTTTCTTATGACGGGCACGAGCTGTAACCCCACGTTTTACTCTAGGCATAGTAACTCCTTAGTTGTGAGATTAAGCCGACGGCATCATACGCATGACGGACTTGACATCCGCTGCGTCGACGTTCGTGATTCCGCGCAACTGGCGCTTGCTCTTGGTGGTTTTCTTGGTCAGGATGTGACGCTTGAAAGCGTGACCCGCTTTAACGGTACCACCTGGACGCACGCGAAAACGCTTCTTCGCGGAGCTTTTGGTCTTCATTTTTGGCATTGTAGTTCTGTCCTTCGGACAGCTCCATTGTCAGGATTGCAGGTGGCAGCCCTACGCTGCTCTTAGATGCCTGCTTTCACAGTATTTCCACACCCGAAAGTGCGGAACCGCAGATTTTAACACGAATCGGCGTAAAAAACACAGGGGCGGATGAGGAAAACCTCATCCGCCCCCCATGGCTCGCACCATCGCGCCAGGTGCTTACACTTTTTTCTTTTTCGGCGACAGGATCATGATCATCTGGCGCCCTTCCATCTTCGGAAACTGCTCGACCTGGCCATACGGCTCGAGATCGGCCTTCAGGCGTTCCAGCATGCGAAAGCCAATGTCCTGGTGCGCCATCTCACGGCCGCGGAAACGCAGCGTGATCTTGGTCTTGTCGCCCTCGTCGAGGAACTTGATCAGGTTACGCA
>CXWL01007863.1_pt1 | contig 22436 bp, 20 predicted proteins | sample 590931 | NCBI WGS metagenome assembly CXWL01 (sample SAMEA3498368, study PRJEB10139) | groundwater metagenome | biome: water well; material: biofilm material | place: Germany | collected 2015-04-27 | reverse complement strand
CTGGATCAATACAGCTCGCAAACAAACTCAGCTGCCGCTTGTCTGCTTCAGGACGCACCATGAGGGTAAGTATAGCTATGCGAATAGCTGACGGCCGCCGGCCGTGCTACGGCATGGCGCACCGCAAGCGCCCATCGTCGATCGGTCGCAGCTCGGCCGCCGACGTCAGTTGAAGGCGACGGTATGCTCGTGTTCGCCGAAAGACCCGTACTCTCCGGCGCTCCCCCCCACGGAAGTCCCTTGTGAGACCTTCGCCCCTGCCGCGATCTGGCGAACCTGATCTGCGCTCAACACCAGGTTGTGGGAGTGATCGGAGAGCCCCTGAATATTCAGGTTCACCGTCCCGCTGGCCTGGAGTTGGGCCCCGGTGATCGTGGCCGAGTGGCCGTGATTCCCGCTGACCGATCCCGATTTGTCCGTGCTGGACGTCGGCGTGGTGGCCGGTCCGACCGGAGCAGGCGCCGAGGACGGAGCGGTGCCGAGGTTGCCACCGCCGCCCCCTCCGCATCCGGTGAGCGTCACTCCCATCCCGACAAACAGGGCGCTGATCGAAGCCGCCGTGAACTCCCTCCTGCTTGGATCGACCTTGACCCGGTCCGCATTCTCACCGTTCACCATGACTCCTCCATCTCTGCCGAAGTGGCAGTGAGTCGGTCATCAGCAAACGGCATGCCCGGATATCGGCGTACTGTTTCGAGGGAGTTACGGAAGATCGAGGTCGCTGGGGCTTACGCAACGCGTCGGCCGCTTACGCGACGCGTTTACTCAATCTTGTACTTGATGAGGTAGTAGGAGAGGGCTCGCTGAGAAAGGCCAAGAAGCTCCGCCGCCGCCTTCTTGACGCCGTTCGCCCTTTCGAGGGCGCGACGCACGCTCTCCCGCTCGGCCCACTCGACGTTGTCACGGAGGTGCAGAGAGGGCAGACGGGCCGAGGCGGGGGTTGCGGAGCCGCTCAGGGAGATGTCCCCGAGGGTCAGACGTTCCCCCCGGCACAAAACGATCGCCCGCTCGACGGCGTTCTCCAACTCGCGCACGTTGCCGGGCCAGTCGTACGCCGAGAGCGCTTCGACCACTCCCTCCTCCCACCCAATGGCGCGGCGGCCCGCGCGCGGGGCGTGCTTCGCCGCGAAGTGCTCGAGGAGGGCGGGGATGTCGTCGCGGCGCTCGCGCAGAGGCGGTATGGCTATCGGGATCACGCTCAGGCGATAGAAAAGGTCCTCCTGGAAGCGGCCCTCGGCCACCAGGCTCCGGAGATCCCGGTTGGTGGCGGCGATCACGCGCACGTCCGCGCGCTCGCTTCGCTCCGACCCGAGCGGCTCGAACTCGCGCTCCTGCAAGACCCGCAACAGCTTCGGCTGCAGCGCCGCCGACAGCACCCCGATCTCGTCCAGGAAGATCGAGCCGCCGTCCGCGAGGGCGAACTTCCCGCGCCGGCCCGTGGTGGCGCCGGTGAAAGCGCCCCGGACGTGGCCGAAGAGCTCCGATTCAAGCAGGCCTTCGGGGATCGCGGCGCAGTTCACCTTGATCAGAGGCATCTCCCGCTGCTCGCTGCGGTCGTGGATGGCGCGGGCCACCAGTTCCTTGCCCGTGCCGGTTTCACCCGTGAGCAGCACCGTACTGCGGCTGCGGGCCACACGCTCGATGACCTCCAGCAGATCGCGCACGACGCGGCTGCGACCGACGATTCCATAGTGCCCGAACTCCTCTTCGCGCTCGCTCAGCAGGTAGCGGTGTTGGCCGCGCAGGCGCTGGTGCTCGAGGGCTCTTCCCACCGCAACCACCAGCTCCTCCACCTCGAATGGCTTTTGGAGGTAGTCGAAAGCGCCCAGCTTCATGGCCGCGATGGCGCTCTCCACGCTGGCGTGGGCCGTCATCATCACCACCGCGGGCCGATCGGCGCCCGCGGTTGAGAGTTCGCGGATCAGATCGAGGCCGGTGGCGCCCGGCATCAGGTTGTCCGCGACCAGAACGTCGAAGCCCTGCTCGGCGAGGCGCCTTTGGGCCTCGGCCACGCTCGTGGCCGTGACCACCTGGTGGCCCTCGTCGCGCAAGGCCCGGCCCAGATGGCGCAAAAGGGCCTCTTCGTCGTCGACGAGCAGAACGGAGCCGGGCGCGGTCACGCGGCCCCCGAAGGACGCGTGGGTATCTCGAGCCGCATCGTCGTGCCGCGCCCCACTTCGCTCTCCACGGTGATCGAGCCGCCGAGCGCTTCAACCAGATTGCGCGCGATCGCGAGCCCAAGCCCGGTTCCAGTGCGCTTGGTCGTGAAGTATGGATCGAACACGCGCGTTATCTGGTCTGCGTTCAGGCCGACGCCCCGGTCTTCGACTCCGATCGTCACCCTTCCCTCCCGTTCGGGAGAGACGTGCATCGAGACATCCGGACCGGCCGCGTCGGATCCCGCGCCGGGGGTGTTTCGTGCGAGCACCGCGTCACGCGCGTTCAAGAGCACGTTCACCAGCACCCCACGCAGGCGCTCCCCGTCGGTCACGATCTCGGCGGGCGCGCCGTCCGCGCGCAATTCGAAGGACACCTTGGGCTCATCCCCAAGCGCCGCATGCAGCGCGTCATGGGCGAGGTCGACGAGAGCGATGGGAGCGAACTCCAGGCGCGGCGGGCGGGCGTAGTCGAGGACACCATCCACGAGGTGGGACAAACGGGTCACCTCGTGCTCGATGTCGGTCGTGGCCTCGCGGACCTGGTCTTCGTCGAGACCGACGCGGCGCAGAGAGGCGAGGGAAGACTTGATGATCATCAGGGGGTTGCGAACTTCGTGAGCGATCACCGCGGAGAGCCGGCCGAGCGTCGATAACCGTTCTCGCCACGCGGCCTCGCGCTGGAAGCGCGCGATCGCTTCCGTGAGTGCCGAGAAGCTCGTCGCCACCACCACGGCATCTTCGTCGCTCCAAGCGCTTGGAGGCTCGATGCGGCGCGCGAGGTCTCCGGTCGCCGCTATCTCGCGCATAGTTGCGGTGAGTTCAGCGAGCGGGTGGCTGACCGTCCGTGCCACCGCCCAGCTCAGGCCCAGGGCGAGGGCTACCGCGACAATCGCCGCGCTGGCCAGCGCGGTGCGAAGGCTGCGCAGCACCGCGAGCCTCTCGCTGCGTGACAGGAGGATGAGAGCCACCGGGCCTCCCGGCTCCGCGGTGAGGGCTCGCCGGGCGACCAGGTACTCCTCGCCCTCTACGAGGAGTGCCAGAGGTCCTGCGGTTTCGGGCAGCTTCTCGAGCGCGGCATTCGACTCCGCCATCAGGCTCGAAGCCAGGACCCGGCCACCGAGCGCGAAGGCCACGCGTGCATCGGTGACGGCCTCGAACCGGCGGACCCGAGCGTCGTCGAGATGAACGCCCAGGCTCAGTGTGCCGAGCCTCTCGGGTGGGTCCGGGCCGACCAGAATCGATACCGCGACCACCTGAAGGACCGCGTGGGGCGCGGCCAAAAAGAAGGAACCCTCCTGAGTCGGGGGCGTCTTTGGAGACAAGCCCGCCGCGTCGTCTCCAACCCAGGCGAGCGGGAGGCCGTTGGCGCTCGCCACTCCGATCACGTCGGCCCGGGCGCGCTCGCGCAGGTCGGTCGCCAGCACGGCTACCGTGGCCCGGTCTCCGGTGGCCACTGACGCCTTCAAGGTCGGCAGATCCGCGAGCAGCCGCGCCTGCACCTCGAGCGTGCCGAGCCTTGAAGCGTGCTCTTCACCCACCAGGAGCGCGGCTCGATCGAGACCACGATGCAGTTCAGCCTCCGCCTGCTCGCCCACCCGCGCGGTCACCATCTGGAGCGCGGCCGAGAGCGACACCACCGCCACGAAAGCGCTGGCCAGAAAGACACGGCCCCTGAGGCCCATGGCGAAGCGTCTCATCGCACCACGAAGTCCGCCTCCACGGCTTCCTCTCCCTCCGGTACGGTCACGGTCCGGGTTTCGCGGGTCTCGCCGTCCGTCCACACCGAGAGACAGTAGACGCCGGGCGGCACGCGAGCGATCCGGTAGTGCCTCTCGGCGTCGGTGGCGGCGAAGTAGGGGTGGGCGAAGACCAGGATGAAGGCGCTCATATGCGCATGGATATCGCAGAACACGCGCACGATCCCCGGCCGGTCGAACCGAACCGACTTCGACTTGCCCTGGGGATAACGCCCGAGGTCGAAGCGGCGGGCCTTCGAGTACGAGAACACGTTGTGGTAGATGCGATCGCTGTTGGGGAAGTCGACGGTGGCGCCGGCCATGACGGCCAGGACATACGGATGAAACGCCTCGTTTCGCTGATCCAGCCTGGCCCGTGGCCGATCAGTGTCCTCGAACGCGCCCTGCGGAGCCCTTTCGAGAAAGACCACGCTGCGGTAGCGGTCGGGCACGTCCCGCGCCGCCGGAGGACCCAGGTCCCCGACGTTCGGGCGGCGCTCGGGCGGGCGTAGATCGAGTCTCACGTCCACTTTGCCCCGGATCGTTCCCGCCTCGACGAATCCCGGGGCTCCCAGAAACGAGGCGATGGCCAGGCCCGCGATCGCGTGGCGCATCAGAACCGAGCTAGGGCCTGAGCGGCCAGAAAGCCCTGGCGTCCCGCGTAGCCTTCTTCCCGCCAGTTGTGTTGATAGACGACCTTCACGGTGAACGGTCGCCATGGCTGCCATCCGATGCCGGCCTCCACGCGAGAGACCGGTGCGTCCCAGGGGGCGGTGCGCGTGGTGCCGACGATGCGGCTGAACCCGATGTGGTCGATGCGAGCCGCGGCATAAAGCCCCGGAGCGAGGCGGCGCACGCCTTCGGCGGAGAGCGCCAGCGCCTCCACCGGTGCTTCGATGCGAGGTTCTCGCAGCGCGGGCAGGTCGAACCGGCTGTACACGCCCTCGGCACGCAGGATCCACGGGCCCCAGGAGTACTCGGCGTCGGCGCCGAGCGATACCTGGCGAAGGGTGCGGGACGCCTGGTCGGCCGGAAGCGCGGCCATCAGCGTCCGGTCCGCGTACTCTCCGCGCGCGGCCGATAGGCCGAAGATCAGCCCGGTGCGGGGCACCCAGCCCAGACGGGCCGATACCTGCCTTCCGCCGTTGTCATCCTCGAATCGCGGGGCGGCCAGCGTCCCCTGCGTCACCGCGACTCCAAGCGAGAGGGGTTCCCGGCCGATCCGGACCTCGACCCCGGTGTCCCAGAAGCGGGAGCTGGCCAGAGGCAGGCCCGGAGCGAACGAACGGTTTCCGACCGGGTGGCTCAGCAGCCAGCCGCGGCCGCGCAGGAGGAGCAAGCCGTTGCTCGTGTCGGCAACCGCGTCGGTGCGCAGCGTGGTCAGGTACTGGTATCCGAGGGGGAGACCGATCAGAGGGTTTGAAGAACCGTAGGCGCGTCGCGCAAAGGAGCCGAACACGGGAGGGATCCGGCCGGCCTGCACGTCGAAGGCGCGATCCCGGAGGGGTCGCACGCGCAGGTAGAGGCTGCGCACGCGCGGCGCATCCAGGTTCTCGCTCACGCCCTCGGCCAGGACGGAGGCGCGACCGCCGAGCCGGATCTCGGCGCTCAGGCTGATGAAGAACATACGAAGCGGAAAAACGTCGTAGCCGGTGTCGTTGAAGAAGGCGGTGTCCTCCGGGGCCAGGGAGCCCGAAGCCTCGCCGGAAAAGGTCAGGGGGCCGATTTTGTGGCCGCTCAGGTCCTGTGCGTCCAGCGGGGCGGGAGGCGCCGCCGCCAGGAGGGCGAACCACAACACGACGGACAGGCGGGGCAACACGATCGGAGATGATAGTCCGCGTCGCGCCGTACACCTCCCTTGGGGTTGCCCGCGGAGGGGCGTGCCGCCTCGGGATCAGGTCAGAAGGGCTGACGAAATCGAACCGCCCCCTCCGCCCATCCATCCGTCTCCGTGATTCATCATGTTCCTTTCGTGGCGCCGCTCCATGTCCAGTTGCGGATCTCGGGCATGTCTTCGCCGTGTTTTTCGATGTACTGCCTGTGCTCGATGAGCTTGTCCTTGAGTTCCTTCTTCAGGAGAAGACCTCTCTCGCCGGTCTGGGGAAGGCGGTCGATGGTGTCCATCACCAGGTGAAAGCGATCCAGGTCGTTCAACACCGTCATGTCGAAGGGCGTGGTGATGGTGCCCTCCTCCTTGTAGCCGCGCACGTGAATGTTGTCGTGGTTGGTGCGCCGATAAGTGAGGCGATGGATCAACCAGGGATAGGCGTGAAAGGCGAAGATGACCGGCTTGTCCCGCGTGAACAGGGCGTCGAACTCGAAGTCAGAGAGCCCGTGGGGATGCTCGGTCTGGGGTTGCAGCTTCATGAGGTCGATGACGTTCACCACCCGCACCTTCAGATCGGGGAGGTGCTCGCGCAGGATGGAGACGGCGGCGAGTGTCTCCAGAGTGGGCACGTCGCCACAACAGGCCATGACGACATCCGGCTCGCCACCCTGGTCATTGCTGGCCCACGACCAGATGCCGATGCCCTCGGTGCAATGCTTCACCGCGGCCTCCATGGTCAGCCACTGAGGCGCCGGGTGTTTGCCCGCGATCACCACGTTGACGTAGTTCCGGCTGCGCAGGCAGTGGTCCATCACCGACAGCAGGCAGTTGGCGTCGGGCGGAAGGTAGACCCGCACCACCTCGGCCTTCTTGTTCATCACTACGTTGATGAAGCCGGGATCCTGGTGGGTGAAGCCGTTGTGATCCTGCCGCCAGACGTGCGAGGCCAGGAGGTAGTTCAATGACGCGACCTCCCGTCGCCACGGCAGCTCTGAGGCGACCTTCAGCCACTTGGCGTGCTGGTTGAACATCGAATCGACGATGTGGATGAACGCTTCGTAGCAGTTGAAGAGACCGTGCCGTCCGGTGAGCAGATAGCCTTCGAGCCAGCCCTCGCACTGGTGCTCGCTGAGCATGGAGTCCAGCACGCGCCCGGTTGGGGCCAGGAACTGGTCGTTTGGAAGGATGGAGGCGTCCCATTGGCGGTTGGTGGTTTCGAAGAGGGCGCCCAGACCATTGGAGATCGTTTCGTCGGGACCAAAGACCCGGAAGTTGCGCTGCTCGCCGTTCATCTTCGCCACGTCGCGCAGAAAGGGTCCCAGCACGCGCGTGTCACCGATGCCGCGCACCCCCGGGGTGGGTACTTTGGCCTCGTACTCGCGGAAGTCCGGCATCCGCAGGTCACGCAGCAGACGACCGCCGTTCGCGTGGGGATTAGCGCCCATCCGCCGGTCGCCCCGGGGCGCCAGCTCAGCGAGCTCCGGCCTAAGACGGCCCGTGTCATCAAAGAGTTCCTCCGGCCGGTAGCTCTTGAGCCACGCCTCCAGCTGCTCGAGGTGTCCGGGATGGCTGCCGGGGTGAAGCGGGACCTGATGCGCGCGGAAGGTGCCCTCAACCGGCAATCCATCGACGACCTTCGGCCCGGTCCAGCCCTTGGGCGAATCGAGCACGATCATCGGCCAACGCGGTCGCGCAGTTTGGCCGCGGGTTCGAGCGTCTCGCTGGATCTGCTTGATCTGCTCCACCGCGCGGTCGAGGGTTTCGGCCATGGCCTCGTGCATCGGCGGGGGTTCGTGGCCCTCCACGAAGTAGGGAGTCCACCCGTAGCCGCGAAGCAACTGCTCCAGCTCCTCGCGGCTGATGCGGGCCAGGACGCTCGGGTTAGCGATCTTGTAACCGTTCATATGCAGGATCGGGAGCACCGCGCCGTCAGTAACGGGATCGAGAAACTTGTTCGAGTGCCAGGCGGTAGCCAGGGGCCCGGTCTCCGCCTCGCCATCACCTATCACGCAGGCTACGATCAGCTCGGGATTGTCGAAGGCGGCCCCGAACGAATGGCTGAGCGAGTAACCCAGCTCACCGCCTTCGTGGATCGACCCCGGACATTCGGGCGAAGCGTGGCTCGGAATCCCTCCGGGGAAAGAAAATTGCAGGAAGAGTTTTTGCAGCCCGGCCTCATCCTGGCTGATGTGCGGATAGACCTCCGAGTAGGTGCCCTCGAGGTAAGTGTGGGCCACCACTGCGGGACCCCCGTGCCCGGGACCGCAGACGTAGATCATGTCGAGGTCGAACTTCCTGATGACGCGGTTCAGGTGGGTGTAGATGAAGTTTTGCCCCGGGGTCGTGCCCCAGTGACCGAGCAGCATCTTCTTCACGTCCGAAAGAGCGAGCGGCCGCTTCAACAGCGGATTGTCGAAGAGAAAGATCTGGCCGACCGAAAGATAGTTGGCGGCTCGCCAGTAGGCGTCAATCCGGTCGAGTTCGAGGCTCATGTCTTGAGTGCGGCCGGTTGAGATACGAGGGCCACACCACTATGACAAGGAGCATGGTCGCGCTCGGTGCGTCACCGCACGTAGCTGCCCCCCTCGTGCGCCTTGCACGCCGATTTGTTCGACACCTACACTCCCTGTGCGAGTTGGGCGGTGCGTTGCGACTCTCGGCCGTTTCGCGTCTTGGGGGCCCGCGCGTCTTGCGTGGTTCACCGTACGGACGACGCGCTTTCCCTCGCCTACGCTGATCCCCGCGAGACGATCCCCGCGTGAAGGAGACCTCAGTGAAAATTACCAGGAAGAATCCGGTGGCTACAAACGGCGCAAAGTCCGTAACCCGCGCCACCATGAAAGCCCTCGTCTATCACGGCCCGGGCCAGCGTGCCTGGGAGGACAAACCTCACCCGGAGATCAAGAATCCGGGCGATGCGATCGTCCGGGTGACCACTTCAACGATTTGCGGAACCGACCTTCACATTCTGAAGGGGGACCTTCCCCTCGTGACCGATGGGCGAATTCTGGGCCATGAGGGTATTGGCGTGGTCGAGCAGGTCGGGCCGGGGGTCTCGGAATTCAAGGTTGGAGACAAGGTCATCATTTCGTGCGTCACCGCCTGTCTGAGATGCGATTTCTGCAAACGCAGCATGTATTCCCACTGCCGAAACGGCGGCTGGATCCTGGGCTACCTGATCGACGGCACTCAGGCTGAATACGTGCGCATCCCCCACGCCGACGGAAGTCTCTACCACCTCCCCAAGGACGCCGACGAAGAGGCCATGGTGATGATCAGCGACATCCTGCCCACCGGTTTTGAGTGCGGGGTGCTGAACGGGCAAGTGAAGCCGGGGGACACCGTCGCCATCGTGGGCGCGGGTCCCGTGGGCCTTGCCGTTCTTCTGACCGCGCAGTTCTATTCACCGGCGGCGATCATCATGATCGACCTCGACGACAAACGACTGGCCGTCGCGAAAAAGCTTGGCGCGACCACTCTGATCAACAGCGGCGATGGTCACGCCGCCGATGCGGTGATGAAGCTGACGGACGGGTCCGGCGTGGATGTGGCCATCGAAGCGGTCGGGATTCCTGCCACGTTCGCAATCTGCGAAGCCATCGTGGCGGCCGGCGGACGCATCGCGAATGTGGGCGTCCACGGCAAGCCGGTGGAACTGCATCTCGAAAAGCTCTGGGACCGCAACATCGCCATCACCACGCGCCTCGTCGACACCGTCACCACACCCATGCTGCTCAAGGTCGTGGCATCGGGCAAGGTGCTGCCGAAGCAGCTCGTGACTCATCGTTTCGCGATGAGCGACATCATGCAGGCTTACGACACGTTCGGCAACGCGGCCCAGGAAGGCGCGCTCAAAGTCATCCTTACAAGCAGCGCCGAACCTCAGTCGTAAATGTGGCGATTGGTCGGGATCTCTGCGGCATGATGCCGTCACCCCCGCTCCTCGACTGTCCGCCCGTCGCGGATGTTGTAGATGCGCTTGAACGTGGGAATGATCTTCTCGTCGTGGGTGACGACGATGATGGCGGTCTGATACTGACTGGCCATCTGGTTGAGAATCTGCATCACGGCCAGGGCGCGCTCGCTGTCGAGGGGCGCTGTGGGCTCGTCGGCCAGGATCACCGGCGGCTTGTTGGCGAGCGCCCGTGCAATCGAGACGCGCTGTTGCTCGCCTCCGGAGAGTTCCTTTGGCCACGCCTTCGCTCGAGGTGAGATATCGAGCGCCTCCAACAACTCCATGGCCCGCGCCCGCGCCCCTGTGTCGGCCTGTCCCGCCAGCATCGGCAGCAACGCGACGTTGTCGGTGGCATCGAGAAACGGGATCAGGTACGGTGCCTGGAAGACGAAGCCGATGCGGTCACGGCGCAGGGCCGTCAGGTCCTTGATCTTCCAGCCCTGGTCGAAGATGACCTCGCCGCCCAGCGTCATGCGACCCCGCGTCGGCGTGGTGATGGCGCCCAGGCACTTGAGCAGTGTGCTCTTGCCGGACCCGCTGGGGCCGATCAGGCCGACGACCTCGCCCGGGGCGACACGCAGGTTGACCTCTTTCAGCGCATCGACAGCGGAGGCGCCAGTGCCATAGCGCTTGCTCAGGTCCTCAATCAGGATGCCCGCGCCTTTCGGAGCGCTCGAGTCCAAGCTCAGCCTCCGATCGCCGCGGCCGGATCGACTCTGAGCGCCGCCCAGATTGCCACTGTGCTCGCGAGGGCACACACCGTCAACACGAGGGCGAAGCCGATGGCGGCGTCCAGTGTTTCAAGAAGCACGTACTTCGGGAACAGGGGCGCCCACATGCTGGCGGACAACGCGCCGACGATGAAGCCGATGATCCCCAGACCGAGCGCCTGCTGCAGGATCATGAAGGCGATGGTGCGGTCATGGGTGCCGATCAGCTTCAGCACCGCGATTTCGCGCAGCTTGCCCAGGGTCATGGTGTAGATGATGAAGGCCACGATGGCGGCACTCACCACGGTCAGGATGACCAGGAACATGCCGATCTGCTTCGCGGCGGTGGCGATCAGCTTGACGAGTAGCATGCCTTCCATCTCGACGCGCGAGTACGCCTCCAGGTGGGTCCAGCGTTTGATGTTCTCCACCAGCACCTCAGCGGAGTGGTCATCGGCCATGCGCACCAGGACCGCATTGACGTTGTGATTGCTGGCCTGAGTCGCATTGATGGCCTCCAGTAGCCCCGGCACCGCGGGACGGTTCAGGGCTGGGTTCGCCGCGGTGCGCTCGCGTTCGCTGACGATGGCGTCGTTGTCCTTCAGGAACTGCGCCTCCTGGGCGTCCTTGAGCGGGATGAACACCATCGGGTCGCCTCCCGACGACACCATGCGCCGCGTCAGCCCCACGACGGTGTACTCATGGCGGCGGATTCCGATGCGCTCACCGAGTAAAAATCCAGTCTTGGCGTCCGCCACCGCTTCGTAGTGGCTTTGGGTGATGCGCCGGCCCGCGATCAGAAAACCAGGCTCACCGGGCTGGCCAGACTCGAAGCCGACCACCATCGCCCGCACGTCGCCCCCATGGCCACGCACCTGCATGGTGAGATAGGTGACATTCGACGCTTGCGCGACACCGGGCAGGCCGCGCACGCTGCGGTAGACGTCGTCGCGCACGCTGGACGATTCGGCGTACGGCCCCTGCGTATCCTTCTGCACCACCCACACGTCCGCCCCACTGTTGGCCAGCAGAACCTTGGCGTCGTCCACCATGCCGCGGTAGACCCCGGCGAATGTGAGGGTAACGCCGATCAGCAGCCCCAGTCCGGCGCCCGTGAGGACGAACTTGCCCCACGCATGCAGGATGTCGCGGCCCGCCAGGTTGATCACTTGGCCGTCTCGACGAGTGACGTCACGACTTTGATTCGGCTGCCGACGGCCAGGTCGCGCTGGCTGTAAACCACCACTTCGGTGCCTGCCTTCAGTCCTTCAACGACCTGCACCATTCCGTCCTGACCTTCCGCGCCCGTGGTGACGCTGACGAAGCGCAGCTCGCCATCGTCATGCACCCACACACCCGACTGGGCGCCAAGCTGGCGCAGCGCCGCGTTGGGGATCAGCAGCGCCCCGCTCACCGTCGGCAGGCGAACGATCACTTCGGCCATTTCGCCGGTCGAAAGGCCTGCCGGCACGCTCGCGAAAGTCACTTGCGCGATGCGCTCTTCGGTGACGCTATCGCTTGTGGGATCGACCCGCGCCACCGTGCCGATCACCGCGCCCTTCACGCTGGACCGCAGCGTGATCTGCGCGGCCAGCCCCTCGCGTAAACCGGCGGACCGGCTCTGGTCAAGCCGTGTCCTGACCCACAAGCTGGCTGGGTCAATCAAGCGAAGCACTGCTTGACCGGCGACGACCGTGGAGCCGGGCTCGGCGTCCCGCGACGTGACCACTCCGTCGACCGGGGCGGATAGACGCATGTTCCCGCGCTGCCGTTGCGCCCCTCCGATGGCGGCGTCCAGCCTGCCGAGGTCCCGCCGGGCACCGCTCAAGACGGCTTCCGCTACGGCGGCCTGGGCGTCGGCCGATTTCTGCTCCTGGACCTTTGCATCCACGTCACTCTGACTGAGGAGTCCTTCCCGACCCAGCGCCACAGAACGGGCGACCTCTGTCGCTGCCAGCGCCTGCCGACTCCTCGCATCGCGCTGCTGGGCCTCGGCCGCCGCCACCGCGCTGCGCCCGCTGCCCGCCGACGCGATGCTCGAGGCCACCCGTGTGTCGAGGTCTACGGGTTCCATTTCCGCCAGGAGCTGGCCGGCCTTGACCGTCTCTCCGACATCGACGAGAACGCGTTTGACGCGCCCGGCCGCCGTCGGCCCGATGAGGTACGCCCGCTGCGCCTCGACCGTGCCGATGCCGAACAAGGCAGGGGACACGTCCCCCGCGACGACCTGCGTCACGGTCACTTTGATCGGCGCGAGGGGGCCCTTCTGCGTGGCCACCCACCCAAGGGCGAGCAGCAACGCCACGCCGAAAGCGCCAAACCATACCTTCGGTTTCACAGTGATGGGCAACTTCATCGTGGGGTCTTAAGACCTCCGTGTCCTGGCGTACGGAATCACCTTGGTAACTGCAACCGGTCCGATATGGCGTTGCAGCTCGTCGGTCGATTGAGACAGGAGGGCCACACCACTATGACAAGGAGCACGATCGCGCTCGGTGCGACACCGCACCTAGTCGTCTTTCTCCCGTGCGCGTGCGGGTTGCGCGCCCGTATGTTCGGCACCGCACGGTGCACGCCCGGGTTCGTCCTTAGAGTCCTGAGGTGGGATTGCCCTTGTTTGTCGCCGGTGCAAGTCGCGCTATGCGCGGACCAGGCTCTTCGACCCGAGCGCACGCATCAGACCGGAGCCGATCAAAGTCCACCGACCTGCTTGATCTGCTCTCGGCCGGCTCGCCGGCCGCGTTTGCCAGTGACCAGAGCCACCGGATCATCTTCTGGAACAAGGGCGCCGAACGTGTGATGGAGCGGACTGCCGGCCAGGCGCTCGGCCGTCTTTGCCACGATATCTTCGCCGGCCGCGACATGTTCGGGAACCGCTTCTGTTCCGAATCGTGCCCGGTCAGCCAGACCATCAATCGGCATGAAGCGGTGAACAGGTTTGAGTTGCGAACCGGGGACCAGCTGCGTCCCCAGGTTCTCGGCGTCACCGTGGTCGAGATTCCCGACCCTCGTCGCGGCTTCCACACCGCCGTCCACATTCTCGATCAAATCGAGGAGAAGAGTTGGCTCGCCCACGAACTGGCCAGGTTGCGGGAGGCCGCGGGCGCGCTCTTGGGGAGACCTTCCGACTCCTCGGACGGCGGTGTCCCGATCCGGCTCTCGCTTTCGGCCGCTCCGACGGGGGGCCCCGCTGCTGAATGAAACCCTCGTCGAAATGCTCTCCGACAGAGAGCTTGACGTGCTTCGCGCCATCGCTTCGGGCCGGGCCAACAAGGACATCGCACACACGCTCCACATCTCACTGGCGACGACACGGAACCACGTTCAGCACATCCTCAAGAAGCTGGACGTGCACACGAAGCTCGAGGCAATGGCTCTGGCTTCTCGGAACGGCTGGAACTTGTCCCCTTGAACTGTCATGAGGGAATCGCCCGCGCGCCTCGAAGGCGGGAGGAGAGCTTCACCACTTCCACCACCGCGACCGGTATCAGCGAACCCAGTGCGATCAATCCCCAGTCGGCTCCGCTGAGCGCCTCCGTGCGCAGGACAGTCCGCAGAAACGGTATGTAGACGGCAGCGAGCTGCAGCAGGATGCAGATGAGCGTCGCGCCCCAGAGCCAGCCGTTCGTGAACAGGCGGGAGGTGAACGCAGATCGGGTTCGCGAACGCGCGTTGAAAGCGTGAAAGACCTGCGCCAGCGCAAGGGTCATGAAGCAGATCGTGACCGCGCGCGAGAGGCCCTGGCCCTCAATGCCGTACCAGCGCATCCCCATCGCGAACGTCGCGAGCGCGCAGCCGCCGAGCAGAAGACCCTGCCACACGATCAGCCAGCCGAAGCGTGGCGTCATCAGCGGCTCCTGGGGCTTGCGCGGCGGCCGCTTCATCACGTCGGGAGCCGAGGGCTCGAGGGCCAGAGCCATGGCGGGGAAGATGTCTGTGACCAGATTCAGCCACAGGATCTGCAGGACGCCCAAAGGCATCGGCCAGCCGATCATGATCGCGGCGAACACGGTCACGATCTCGCCGAAGTTGCATGAGAAGAGATAGTGGATGAAGCGAAGGATGTTGTGGACGATGATGCGGCCCTGTTCAACCGCGGCCACGATGGTGGCGAAATTGTCGTCGGTGATGACCATGGCGGCCGCTTCCTTCGCGACCTCGGTGCCCCGGATGCCCATGGCGACGCCGATGTCGGCCTTGCGAAGGGCGGGCGCGTCGTTGACGCCATCGCCGGTCATCGCCACCACCTGCCCCTCCCGCTGCAGCGCATCCACGATCTTCAGCTTGTGCTCCGGGGACACACGAGCGAAGACTGAGGCGCCCTTGATGACCTCCAGCCAGCCCGCCTCATCCAGTCCGGTCAGGTCCGAGGCGTGCAGGGTCAAAAGCGGCTTTCCCTGCGGGTCCACGTCGAGTCCCAGTTGCTTCGCGATCTCGGCCGCGGTGGTCTGTTGGTCGCCCGTGATCATGACGGTGCGGATCCCCGCCTCGCGGCAGGTGGCAATGGGGCTTTCGCCTCGTCGCGCAACGGGTCGATCATGCCGACAAGGCCCACGAAGGTCAGGTCGCGCGTGAGGTCGGCGTCGCCGTGTTGCGCGGGCAATTCGCGGTAGGCGAGCCCCAGCACCCTCAGGGCGGCGGCGGCCAACGCGTCGTTGGTGGCGAGGCCCTGCTTGCGCTGATCCTCCGACATTGGTGTGACGCCGCCCGGGCCAAGCACCGATACGCTCGCCTCCATCACCGCCGCGGGAGCCCCCTTCACGTAGGCAACCGCCTTTCCCTCGGGAGCCCCGTGCGCCGTGGCCATGCGCTTGGTTTCGCTGTTGAAGGGGATCTCCGAAGTGCGGGGATAGTCGCGTTGCAGGCCGACAAGATCCAGACCGGACTTCTCCGCCGCGACAATGAGCGCGGCCTCCGTGGGATCGCCGAGCACGTTGGTGGTGTCGCCCTTGCGTTCAAGCTTCGCGTCGTTACACAGAGCCCCGATGCGAAGAGCCAGACGGAGCGCTGTCGCCTCATCGGAGTTCGTGCCCGGGTCCACCTTCTGACCCTCCAACGTGAACTCTCCCTTGGCGGCATAGCCCGTTCCGGTGACCTCGATGCGCCTTCCGGCGATCTCGAAAACGCGGACGGTCATCTCGTTCCTGGTCAGGGTTCCCGTCTTGTCCGTGCAAATCACTGTGGTGGAGCCGAGCGCCTCCACCGCGGGCAGGCGACGAACGAGGGCGTTCATTCCGGCCATACGCTGCATGCCCACCGCAAGCGTCATTGTGGTCACAGCCAGCAGACCCTCGGGCACCGCCGCGATCGCGAGCGAAATGCCGACCTTGAGCATCAGGAAGAGGTCGTGGCCGCGAAGCCACCCGGCAAACACGATGACCACGCAAAGTACCAGCACGATGACGAGCAGCGCGCGGCTGAGCTGTGCGAGTTTCCCTTCGAGCGGTGTGGTCTGCTCGCCCACTTCGTCGATGAGCGTTCCGATCCGGCCCATCTCCGTGCGCGCTCCGGTTTCGGTGACGAGGAACGTGCCGCGGCCCGCCGTGATCGCGGTGCCCATGTGCACCATGTTGAGCCGGTCGCCCAGCGCCACCTCGGTTTGGGTGATCGGCTCGGCGGACTTTGCGACCGGCAGGGATTCGCCGGTGAGCGCCGATTCGTCGGCCTGCAACTGGGCCTGCTCTACTATCCGTCCGTCCGCGGGCACGCGATCCCCGGCGGCAAGCATCACTACGTCGCCTGGAACCAGACCTTCCGCAGGGATAAGGCCTTCCTTGCCGTCGCGCAGGACGCGGGCCACGCGAACCGCGCCCTTGCGGAGTCCGTCAAGGGCGGTTCTCGCCTTCCATTCGGTCATGAAGCCGATCACGGCATTGAGCACGATCACGACCCCAATCGCCGCCGCCTCCAGCCCATCTCCCATCGCCAGGGCCACAACAGCTGCGCCGACAAGGAGTCCCACGATGAGGCTCTTGAACTGATGAGCGAGGATGCTCAGGGCCGAGCGCTGCTTCCCGGTGGGGAGGGTGTTCGGCCCGTGACGCGTGAGCCGCTCTATGACCTCCGGGCCAGCAAGACCACGGACACTATCCGTGTGCAGCTCGGTCGCGCTTTCGTCGGCGGAACGCGCATGCCATGCGATCGACGCCTCGGGGACGGCGGCGTTGGCGCCCGGCTGGCTCTTCGACATTGTCCCTGCTCCAGGAATCATGCGCTCGCATCGCCGCACGGCGCCGTGCGGTGGCCAACATAGCGCTAAACGTGCTGGTCGACGAGAACCGGATTGCCATCCGGATCCACCAGGACGAAACTCGCCGGGCCCTTTGTGCTCTCGTCTGCCTGAGTCTGAAACTCAAGGCCCAGGGCCTTGAGGCGAAGCTGGTGTTCGCGCACATCCGTGAATCCCTCGACGGTCTGGCAGGTCTCGTCCCAGCCCGGGTTGAAGGTGAGCATGTTGCGCTCGAACATGCCCTGGAACAGGCCGATCGTGATCGTGCCGTTGCGGAGAATCAGCCAGCTCTTGGAATCCCCGCCGACGCCGGAAAACCCAAGCTTTTCGTAGAAGGCGCGTGACGCCGCGATGTCCTTGACGGTCAGACTGACGGAGAAAGCGCCCAGGGAGGTAGGTTGTTTGGTCATGGTGCCGAGAGCCTACAATCGGGGGAAATGGCCGGCTTGCCAAATCTTGCGAATCCCGACTACGTGAGTCGCATCAATCGGGCCGTCGACTACGTCACCCGGAACCTGTCCGAACCTCTGTCCCTCGATGCGGTGGCGAAAGCCGCCTGCTTTTCGCCCTATCACTTCCATCGGATCTTCCATGGCCTGATGGGAGAGACGCTCGCGTCTTTCGTGAAACGCGTTCGCCTGGAGCGGGCGGTGTACCTGTTGTCCCATCGCGCGGGCACCAGCCTCACCGAGATTTCGCTCGCCTGCGGTTTTTCGTCGAGCTCCGATTTCTCGCGGTCCTTCCGCGCGCAATACGGCGTGCCGCCGGGCGCCTTCGACGCCGAGGCCTTCCGGCGTCCGCGGCGTGACGCGATGCTGGAGTCGGCCTCCGCTTCGAGCAAGCACCGTCTCGAAGCCCTGCCCGCCTCGGAGAACCCCGATGGTTTCGCCGTGCGGTTCCGCGACCTTCCCGCTCGCCAGGTCGCCTACATCCGGGTCACCACCCCTTATGCCGGGGGCGTCCCTCAAGCGATAACCCGACTGGTGGCGTGGGCCGAGGAGCGCGGTCTCGCCGATGGTCAGTGGCTCGGCTACCAGTGGGACGATCCCGAGATCGTTCCCACCTTCAAGTGCCGTTACGACGTGGGTCTCGAAGTGCCCAGGGGGACGCAGGGCGACCTCGAGGTGAGCATCACGGAATTCGATCCGATGCGCGTCGCGGAAGTGGACATCGCCGGAAACATCGACGTTGAACTGCGTGCTCTCCACTGGCTCTACCTCACCTGGCTTCCGAATAGCGGCTACGCCCCCGCTCACCAGCCGATGTTCGAAGCCTGGAACGGCCGACCCTTCGCCCATGGGTCGGAGCACTTCGAGATTCGCGCCCACCTCGCGGTTGTGGACGCGAGCCTGCCGCTTTAGTTCATCCGCGGCTGCGGCCGAGCCGAGGTAAGGTCTCCGCTCCCGAGGAGACAGGACTATGAGTGGAGACCGCGTGAAACTTCTGGTGGGAGCGTCGGCCGTGTGCCTTGCTGCCCTGGGCCTGCTGCTGCTCTTCGCGGGCGTCGAGATCACGGGCAGCGTCTTCGGGGCGCCCGTCGCCGAGCCCTTTCCCGCGATTCTCGGCGCGGCGCTGCTCGGATTCGCATCGATGAACTGGATCGCCCGGCACAATATCCTCGGGGGGATCTACGGTCGGGCGGTGGTGGCGGCGAACCAGACTCACCTCACGGTCGGCGCCATCGTATTGATCAAGCACGGTCTCGCCTACGGCGGCTCGGCGGGCTATTGGGCGCTGGCCGCCTTGTATGTCGCGGGCGGGGTTCTCTTCGGTGTGCTGACCATGGGCCGGGGTCTGCCCGCCAAGTCCTAACTAGCAACTCCGGGAAATGGCCAAGGAGAGCTCATGCCTCCTACATCATGGGACCGATATAGCGGCGAGCGATGACCACATGGTCGAAGTAGATGCTGTTCACCACGCCGGCCGGATCCTGGTCCACGAAATGAAGTAGCTGGAAATAGTTGATCCTGAGCCGCTCGTCGTTTCGCCACTGGAAGCCCTCGAACGGCTGACCGGCCGGATCCGGCCGGAAGTTGTCTTCCGTCCAGATCCCAAGCGTGCCCGGAGCGATCACGGCAACCTGCCTTCCATTGACCCACATGGCCGCCTCCCCGCTGAAGGTATTGACCGGAGAGTTGAGGGTGAGGCGCACCTCGATGCAGTTCCACGCATTCAGATCAATACTCACGGAGGGATCGTTGATGAAGCTGTTGCCGAAATACTGACCCGGAAAAAACGAGCTCCCGCGCTGGTGCATCCAGTAGTTATAGAAATCGACCGGGGAGCGAGGAGAGGGCGCGGCCTTGGCCCCGGAGAGCTCGGCACCGAGGTAGAAGAAGTCGCTGCCGTTGGGACGCACTCCCGCAGGCGAGGTGGGCTGGCTGGGCGAGCCCGGATTGTTGCCTCCCAGCCTCGGGCCCGAGTGATGGAACGTCCCGACGGTGTTGTACTTGACGTACCAACGCGCGTAGAGCGTTCCCTCGTAGCCTTCCGGAAAGAACTTGTACAGCCCCGCGCTCCGCACCCCACCGGCTCCGTTCGGCGCGGAGGTGGTGAAGAGGCGAATGGATTGTTGACCGGCGCTGAGGGGCGGCACGGTGCCTCGATCGAGGGCCACCGAGTTGGCGGTGGAGTCGCCGTTCCAGTTTGAAAAGAGCGTCCCGAGGCTCGGCTCCTCCGCCATCTCGGTGAAGATGACGTCCGGGTCCCGTTCAATACCAATGTCTCGCGAATACCCGCCCGCCAGTCCAACGGCCACGGGGCTCGTCGGGGTAGGCGTCGGAGTCGCCGTGCCCACAACCGAGGAAGAGGGTCCTCCCTGGGTCGTCCCCATCGTCGACGTCCCACCGCATCCGCCGGCGGCAACAGAGCCCGCGCCAGCGGAAGCCAACAGGACAATCCGCAGCGCCCCGGAAACGACCAACAGCCGGAGTTGCGACTCGACGGGCCTCGCAGTTCCCACCCGCTGGCGCGATGCACCCTTGAGTTCACTCGACCTCAGATTGCGGGCCACACTCTATTTTCCACCGAATCGACGGATCGTGTCCCTCGAAAGCTCTGCCAGCCAAGTCCCGGGATAACGCTCCCTTCCAGGCATGACGGGCGTCATATGAGGCCTCCGCTGGGCTGACTAGAGTTCTCGCGATGACTCCGGTGTTCTTCGTGGATCTCGCCCGCACCATGGCACGGGAAGCGAGCGTATTCTTCCGGATCGACGGTTCTTCCTCCAAAGACGTCCTCAAAGCCCCGGCGCTGCGGGCCCGGCGCCGCCACATCGAGTGGTCGAGGCACATAGTGCAGGCCGGGTTCCTGCTGACCATCATGTTGATCGGCTGGCAGTTCTGGCATTTCGTCCATGGCCTGGAGGCGGGACGGGTGGTGGGCACGCGCCCGCCAGGTGTGGAGGGGTTCCTCCCCATCGCCGCGCTGCTAAGTCTGCGCCACCTGGTCTCGACGGGCGAGGTGCACTCGGTTCATCCCGCCGGGCTCGTGATCCTCCTGCTGGTGCTGGCCCTCGGTCTGCTGGCGAAGAGAGCGTTCTGCTCATGGGTATGCCCGGTCGGCACGATCTCGGAAGCGCTCGCCGCGTTCTCCTTCCGGCTCTTCCGGCGCAAGCTGAAGCTCCCACGCTTCATCGACATCCCGCTGCGCTCGCTGAAGTACCTGCTGCTCCTCTTCTTCGTGAACGCCGTCTTCTTCCAGATGGGGCCAGCGGACATCGCTCAGTTCCTCGACTCGCCCTACAACCGCGTGGCCGACGTGAAGATGCTGTACTTCTTCGAGCACATCAGCCCCTTCGGATTCAAAGTGGTCCTCGTCCTCACAGGGCTGTCCGTCGTGATCCCGTACTTCTGGTGCCGGTATCTCTGCCCCTACGGCGCGCTGCTTGGAGTGGCGTCGCTCTTCTCACCCCTGAAGGTGACGCGGCACCCCGCGTCCTGCATCGACTGCAACCTGTGCACGAAGGCCTGCCCATCGCACCTCCCCGTGGCCAAGCTGGCCCGCGTGCGATCGGACGAGTGCTTCGGCTGCCTCTCGTGCGTCGCCGCCTGCCCGGTGCCCCGCGCGCTGCGCATGGAGACTCCCTCGCCGTGGCGACGGGCGGTTCCCCCCGCGGCCTTCGCCGCCCTCGTGGTGGGTCTGTTCGTGGGGGGCGCTCTCCTCGCGCGCGCGCTGGGCGTGTGGCACAACTCGGTCACCATCGAGGAGTACAAAGAGCGCATCCGGACAATCGACTCTCCGGAGTACATGCATATCCCAGGCGCTGCGCCGAGCAGCGCGAAGCGAAGACCGTCGAACACCGAGATTCAGCCCTGAGAGCGCTTGTCGGCTGCCTTTGCGATGGCCAGGGCAGCGAAGACCAGAACCGCCGCGACCGCGAAGGTGGCCCGCATCCCGACCGCCACCGCCGCGGGCCGAGCCTCTCCGGCAACACTGGCGCCCGAGGTGAACGCGAACACCGCACCCATGATGGAAGCGCCGGTGATCAGTCCGAGGTTGCGTGAGAGGTTGAGCATGCCGGAGATCGCACCGCGTTGGCTCGGACTCGCATTCGCCATCACGGCCGTGCCGTTGGCGGCCTGGAAGACGGCGTAGCCGGCAGTGAGGACGATGAGGGGCGTCACGTAACCCGGCACACCAAACCGCGTGGGCAGCATGGGCAGGATGGAGGCGCCTATCGCGATGGTAACGAGTCCGACGATCGTCATTCGCTTCGCGCCGAATCGGTCGACCATGCGACCCGCGGGCACGCCAGTAAGGGCCGCGACCAAGGGACCGGCGGACATCACGAGTCCGACCTGGGCCGCGCCGAGTTCGAGCGCCCCGGATAGATAGAAGGGACCCACCACCAGCGTCGCCATCGCCACCGTCGAGACCAGGCCATTGATCACGAGTCGCGATCTGAGCAGCGGATCGCGGAGGATCCCTAGAGTCCCCAGAGGATCGAAGGCCTTGCGATCGCTGGTCGGCGTGGGGCGACCCTGAGGCAGGCCTTCATAGGCGAGAAGCAGAGCGATCAGACCCAGTGGCACGTTGATCAAGAAGATTGAAGGCCAGCCGAAGCTCGCGATCAGGAGGCCGCCGAGAGACGGGCCGAGCGCCGTACCGATGGCGGACATTGTGCCGAGCAGCCCCATTGCGCTTCCGGACTTCTCCTTGGGAACGGCGTCGCCGACGAGCGCCAGAGTCAAAGCCATCATGATGGCGGCGGCCAGACCTTGAACCGCGCGCGCCGCGATCAGAAGCGACAAGGTGGGCGACAGGCCGCACAGACCCGAGGCGAGGGTGAAGAGCGAGAGTCCGAGCATCATCAGACGTCGGCGGCCCATCACATCGCCGAGACGCCCCACGCTCACGATTGCGGTAGTGACGGAAAGCAGGTAGGCGAGGACCACCCACTGCACCTCATGAAACGATGCATTGAACGCCACCGCGAGTGTGGGCAACGCGACGTTGGCGATGCTGGTTCCCAGAGAAGACAGCAGCATGACCAGAGAAAGTCCGGCCACCGTGGTGCGTGCCGATGGCGCGCGCTCGGGCATCGTAGCGAAAACGCGGGTTCTTCCAAGAGCGATTTGGTCCAGCATGAACTCCCCCTCTGCAAGCTCGTGAACTCGAGCCCGGGTAAGCTACCGATCCTCGTGACGTGGCGGAAGACGCAGCGTTTGCATCTAAATAGTGCGTTTGACGCTATATCATCACAAGCTGCTCTAAAATAACGACATGGCGAGTCCGGACTTCAACCTGCTGCTCACGCTAGCTGCCCGTGGTGAAAGTCGTTTTCTGAGATCCATTCGTTGAGACCTGACGTCTTAAGG
>CXWL01003556.1_pt1 | contig 22439 bp, 26 predicted proteins | sample 590931 | NCBI WGS metagenome assembly CXWL01 (sample SAMEA3498368, study PRJEB10139) | groundwater metagenome | biome: water well; material: biofilm material | place: Germany | collected 2015-04-27 | reverse complement strand
GGCGAGAAGTAGCGCTCCTTGGCTCTCGTCCCTTCTTCGTCTGCGCGCACACCGAGAATGATACCCGTATAGCCCTTTTGCTCGATCAATTGCTTGAGCCCATTCGTTTTCAAGGCCGTGCAGCAGTTGACGCGGCCCAGCGTATGATTCATCCCTGCCGCGAGCGCTTCCTTGTTTTGCCCCACCACCAACTTGAGGCCCCACTCACGGGCGACTCGATCTCGATATTCGATCATGGCGGGAATTTTGTAACTCGTGTCGACGTGCAGCAGAGGGAAGGGGACATGGCCGAAAAAGGCCTTTCTGGCCAGCCAGAGCAGCACAGTCGAATCCTTCCCCATCGACCACAGCATGGCCAGGTTATCGAAATGCTTATAGGCTTCGCGGAGAATATAGACGCTTTGGTCTTCTAATTGACGAAGATGTTGCACGGGCTCGATCCTCTCTTATGGTCGTAACTGCTCAGGTCGATAGGCTGAAGGCTGTTAGGCGTGGGCTTCTTGCGCAACGATGATCCACCTCTGCTTGAATCCAAGGTCGTCGAAACCAAAAAGGTGTTGAATGGCTTGGTTCGTGCGTAGCGAGATCCTTTATAGCCTTCAGTCTTCAGCCTGAACACCTGAGTAGTTACGCATGGTCAATGTATGCGGCCGGTCACACCGATTGCCACCGGCTCTTGAGTCAACTCCTCCAACTTTTTGGCCGCCGCCCCTTCTTCGAGCGCTCGACGCGCCAGCGGGAGGCACGACGCCCATGTCGCCCCTTTGCCTGCGGCGTACAGAATCAATGCCGCGTTCATCAAGACCCAGTTGCAAGAACCACCAGTCACTTGATTATGGAGAATCCGTCGGAGCAGATCCGCTTCCTTGTCTCGCTGGTTCGATGGGAAGCCCGCCATGTCTCGTGGCGTACCCAAGGGCAACCCGACATCTTTTGACGCAAAGGAGAGGGGTGTAATCCGCTCATCTCGCAATTCCAGCACCCTTGTGAGCCCGGCAACCGATAGCTCCGGATCGCCTTCAACGCCACTGACCACCAGCGCCCGCGGGGAAGCCAGCATCCGCAACACTTCAGCCGTCTTTTCAAAATGAGGAGGATGGGATAGGCCGACGACCTGCGACAAGGCGCGAGCCGGGTTCAGGAGCCTTGCAATCGGATGAAAGATATTCCGCGCCCCCAGCTCCTGGCGCATCTCTAGAAAGCGATAGACCGGAGGGTGGTAGAGGGCAATATCGAGATAGGCGAATCCGTGCCGCGTCACGGCCTCTGCCGCCGTTTTTGGTTCCATCTCAATCGGTAGGCCCAAGGCCTTGAGCACCCCGGCATTCCCTGCCCGACCGGGAATTCCATCATACCCATGCATCAAGACCGACGCGCCTGCCGATGCGGCGATCACGGCGGCGGCGGCAAGGGCATGGAAGGTGTCTTGTTTCCCCGCGTAGCTCGGCAGATCGACGACGCCGAGTTCCCGCGGGATCGGCACAGGCGCCACATAGGAGCGGGCGGTCGCGGTCATCGAGGCCAGTTCGGTGACGGATTCCATCTTGATCCGCATGGCCACGAGAAAAGCCCCTACCTGCGCTTGCGTGGCCTCTCCTTCGATGAGAAATTTCATCGCCCGTTTTGCTTCGTCCCAGGTGAGATCCTTGGCCGCTCGTGGCCCCTTCGCAATCTTGGCGATTACATCCTGCATCGACATCATGAGGCCTTGTGTAACCCGCATTCGGTCTTGGTAAAGTTTTTCCACCGCCCGGCGCGGGGATCTTCGCCTGGCATCACAGGACTCGTGCAGTAGGTGCAGCCGATGCTGGGATAGTTGCGGTCATGCAATACGTTGTAGGGCACTTCATGGACACGAATGTAGGTCCACACATCTTCCCAAGTCCACTTCGCAAGCGGATTGACTTTCACCAATTGAAACCTCTGATCCCATTCCACCAGCTCCGCATTGGCCCTCGCGGGGGACTGATCCCGTCTGATCCCGGTGATCCAAGCGTCAAAACCCTTGAGCACTCGGGTGAGCGGCTCCACCTTGCGCAAGTCGCAACATTGGTCGGGCTGACGCGCCCAGAGGGCCTCGCCGTGCTGAGCTGCCTGTTGCTCCGGCGTGAGCAACGACTTCACCTGCATAACTTGTTGTTGCTGCAACCCATACCGTTCGATCACGCGGTCACGCGTGGCGTAGGTCTCAGGAAAGAGAAAGTCCGTGTCGAGATAAAACAGCGGCACGGAGGGATTGATGCGGTGAATCATGTCCAGGAGCACGACGTCCTCTGCCCCAAAACTGCAAGCCAGCACAATCTTCGGCACATACCGTTCGATTGCAGCAGCCAGTACCTCTTGCGGCTGCCTCGACTCAAACGACTCACCCCAAGTCTTCAGTTCTTCCGATGAGAAATTTGCCATTGAGCTCTTTCCACTTTCACTCGCACTTCAAGCGGCGAGAGGGATGATTTCCGACTGCGCGCGTCCAACGAGGGCCTTCTGAGGCCGCGCGTTGCGCGAGCAAAGGAAACCGTCCCTCTTGCCGCATCACTCCACTTTTTCAACCAGAATTCGATAATGCTCCGCGGCGGCTTCGAGTGGCTCCTGCAGCAACAACAGATGGCCGTCGTTTTTCAAACTCATCGGCACATTCTTGATCGGTTCACCCGCATCGAGCCAGACCTCCAACCGATCGCCCGCGTCCATCATTTCCAGCTTCAGCTTGGTCTTGACATAATTCAATGGGCAAGCGACTCCGCGTAAATCATAGACCGGCGCGGTGGATGCAGCAGGCGAGGCCACCGGTGCGACAACCGGCTTGACCTCAGGTGGTGCGCTGATCGTGAACGCCGCCGCCTTGTCCACCGGCGCCAATTTGAGATCTTTGCCCATCTGCTCCGTCGCAGCACGACAGGCATCGACGAATCCTTTGGCGAAGGCCATCTTGTCGCGAGCCGATTCACCCGTGGTGTCCTTCGGCCCTAAATCGCCGACGCTCTTCCTTAAATTGAGATACCGCGCCGGCACGATGCCTTTTTGCGCGATCCGACTGTCGAATTCGATGAAGGTTTCTGCATCCGTCGAAGGCTCAAGTCCTTCCGTGACCAACAAGGCCTTGGCAGCGGCCAATACGGCACGATAGGACTTGTTCACCGACACAGAGTACTGATGGTTATCGACGAGCAGCTTCGCCTGATAGAGCTCTTGGTCGGCTTCAAGAATGCCGTTTTCGATCATTTCTAACGCGCCACCGGCGCACTCACCAGGCCCAAGATCTTCCAAGACAAATTCCGCTTCACCTTCCCAGTCATAGTAGAAGGTCGGATCGTCCTGAAAGGATGGAACGATGGTGTAGGGGATCAATTCATCCTTGAGTTTGATTTTGCCGACACGATCGATGAAGGCCGGCAACCCTTCGCCAGAAAGGCGATCACGCCGATACACATCGATCAAATGCGTGATCGCCGCCGACACGCTCTTGGCCGGCAACTTCACCACCATCTGACCGATCTTCGCTGCCCCGTTGATTCGTCCGCCCAGGTGCAATTCATAGAAAGGCGCAACGTGCTCGCCAATGCGCTTCCCCACTCCATGCAAGCCGATCGTGGCAATATGGTGCTGAGCGCAGGAGTTGTGGCACCCACTGATCTTGACGCTCACATCCTTCAGATCTTCGGGAACCCGCCCGGCTGGGAATACCTCTGCCAAGGCTCGCGCAAGTCCCTTGGAAGACGTGATCCCTAAGCCGCATGTGTCGGTGCCGGGGCAAGCAATAATATCTTCGACCAACTCTGCGCCGGGATCGGCCAAGCCCTGTGAAGCCAAATCTGTATAGAGGTCGGCGGTGCGCGATTCCGGTATCCATCGGATGATCATATTTTGATTGATCGTCGTCCGAATGTTGCCATTGGAGTAGCGATCCGCAAGATCGGCGATATGCAGCATCTGCTCTGCCGTCAGATCGCCCATGAATAACTTAGTCACGGCGGCGACATAGCCCTCTTGTTTCTGACGCACCACATTGGTGCGTCGCCATATCTCGAACGGCGTCTCTGCCTGCGTCCCGTTCACCTGACCGTTGGACTGTGCCGCACGCTTCGATCCATTCGACGTCGGCATGATAAGAGAAACTGGTTCATCCTGATACGACAGTAACTTAATGGGCTCATGGGTCGGACGGGCATGTCCCATCGACACGTAGGCCTCTTCCCATCGACGTTTGAATTCCGCGAACCCCAGTTTTTCGATCACAAACTTCATCCGGGCCTTCGTGCGATTCTTTCGATTACCCAAGGTGTCGAACACCCGAATCACAGCCTCCACACTTGGGATGAGCTCATCCATCGGCGTGAATTCCCGAAGAACCTGCGCGATCCGCGGGGCCGAGCCGAGACCGCCGCCTGCGACCATGCGAAAGCCGATGGCTCCATCTGCGCGCTTGGCTGCGAGAAGCCCGATATCGTGAATCGGTGTGAGCGCGCAATCCTGCTTGCAGCCGGAAAAGGCGATTTTAAATTTGCGTGGAAGGCTCTGGTTGAGCGGATTCCGCAAGAGATGGAGCGCGACGGTTTTCGCATAGGGCGTCACGTCGAACACTTCCCCCTGACAGATCCCGGCAAGGTGACAAGCCGTCACGTTGCGGACGGTGTTGGCGCAGGCTTCTCGGGTGGTCAAGCCGACTTCCGCTAGCCCGCGCATAATCGCTGGGACGTCCTGTAATTCAACAAAATGCAGCTGGATATCCTGGCGCGTGGTGACATGCCCGACGCCGGTCGCATATTGCTCCGTGAGTTCTGCAACTCGACGCAGCTGATTCGCCGTCAGCCCCCCGAAGGGGATCTTGATACGGACCATTTGGACACCGGCTTGCCGCTGGCCGTAAATGCCGTACTGGAGACGGAAAGGCCTGAACAGATCGCCCGAAACATCGCCGGAAACCATCCGTCTGGCTTCGGCCTCGAATGTCTCAATTTCCTCAAGAATGTCAGGAGAAATGGGCTCCGTCTTGATGGGAACCGTGCTGACTGGTGCGTGACTCATGGTAACCTCAAATGTGATACATCAGCGACCGTTCTTGCTCGATCACTCGTTGCTGCCCGGCTAATTCTTCCACGCTGATAGCCTCCAGCACATGGCGCTCAGCTTGATAGACCTGTTCCCAGACCTTCCCAAGCAGCTGTTCCGGTTTGCTGAGTCGGCGCCCCTCGGCACGACCAGCTCCGCCGCTCGGATATGAGAGCGGGCCATCAAGCGCCTCAAGGATCTCAACGAGCGACACCTCCGACGGTTTCTTGGAAAGCACATACCCCCCTTGGGCTCCGCGAAGACTCGATACAAGGCCTGCCTTCTTCATCCCATGAAGAACCTGCTCAAGAAAGCGTGCAGGAATAGCTTGGCGACGTGCAATCGACTTGGCTTGCACCGGCGCTATACCAAGATGCATGGCTAAATCGACAGCCGCCATGATTCCATAGGTGGCCCTGAGGGATACTTTCATACACGACTATTCCGGTAGGAATTAAATATACGTGGTGCTTTATACTCCCCGTAAGACTCTGCTGTCAAGCGATCACTCTCTGTACAGGCGGAGGATGTAGACCTAATCTAATTATGGTGCTCAAACAGCTCGCCAACAAGTCAAGCCATTTGACCGTTATACAGCAACGCATGATGCACATGAAAATCGCGATCAGGAGTTTGAGGTGGAAGCCCAAGAGCTTCACACCTCGCTCTTCCAGGCAATCTCTCGCGCTTCGACTGTCTTCTTGTACTGCTCCGGTTCCCACTGCCTATTTCACGGCCGTGGCCTCAGGAACTAGACACGAACCGGCCAAGGGATTTGAGTCTTTTGTTATGTTGGTCGTGCGAGATTCCATGAGCGCGAGCCATCCGAGCAGCGCAATGTCTTGAGCAAGATATTGCCCCATTTTTTACAAGAAATACTACTTGCCCGCGAAGAGAAAATCATCTTGGCTCCTCTATTAGAGCCGCATGCCGCCGCTTCCTGTATATTTTCCTGGTTGACATCAAATTGGCTCTGGGCAATAATCCGCCCCTCTTTCCCAACTTGTCTTGGAGCGTTCATGTCGATTACGTCGTCCGTCTACAATATTTTAGTGCTCAGCGGTGACCCCGACATCCAGAGTCATTTTAAGCATGCGTTCAAAGATGCTACCGTAACCGGAGCGAAATACGCCTCCACGCTGCCGAAAGATCTGACTCGTCGCCCGTTTGACGCGGTGATTGTCGAAGTGAAGCCAGGCTCATCTGACGGAACCGCCGCCATCCCCACCAATATCGATCACTCCCACACATTGGTCATAACCGGATCCCGATCCGTACTGAAACGAGCGTCAAAGCTCATGCAAGTGATGGCCCGACAGAATGCTGCGGGAGCAAGTAAAAAGGAAGCCCTCTCCTTGGAGGACTATCTCGAATGGAAGATGGGGGATTTTGTGAAAGGGATGCGCGATGGGTCGGGGCGAAACCTGCATCCTATGTTGATCAATGCCATTGAACGTCCCTTGATTACCAAAGCGCTTCAGGAAACCAAAGGCAACCAGATCCAAGCAGCCGAACTATTAGGCCTGAATCGAAATACCCTCAGGAAAAAGATCCATGACTTACACATCCCGGTGAAACGGAACCGTCACGCGCATGTACGTGAGGTCTGACGCGCCAGGTGTTTTGGGAAACTAGGAGCCTGTCCGACATTGCCTTCGTGACGAGGCGAACGAGGCGTTGCCAGATGCGAGGCCACAGGCCTGGAAAAACCGGAAGCGTATTCGCTGAAATACGTTGAGGATTTTTTCGGGCCGAGAACGACGCAGATGGTTGCGGATCGATCGCCGCAGTAGAACGGTCAATGTCGGACAGGTTCCTAGGTTCGCGTGAATGTATGCGGTGACAGCGATCGGTGGTGGCAGGGGGTTACGCAGTTCAACTTAATAACAGGAGGTGCTCGATGACAAAAGAGGAACTGATCGCGAAGATGGCGGCATCAGCCGGCATCACGAAAGTTGCGGCAGGCACAGCGTTACAGGCTTTCACCGGGGCTGTGACCACATCCCTGAAAAAGGGACAACGTGTTTCACTGGTGAACTTTGGAACTTTTACCGTAGCCAGACGGAAGGCCCGGCTGGGCCGGAACCCCAGGACTGGTGAAGCGCTGAGAATTCCCGCGGCCAGAGTCCCCAAGTTTTCGGCAGGGAAGATCTTGAAGTCAGCGGTCAGGTAACGTCTTACGAACATCGGGACAGCGAGAGGGAAGGGGGCATATTCGATTTAGGATATGCTCCCTTCCTTTTTTCATTTCAGTGTAGCCGTCTACCGAGAAACGTAGATCGGTTGAGCCGCTGATCCATTGAAGGCTCAGAGTTTCCATTCATCAGATCAAAAATCCTGGAGTACTTTCAACGTACCGTCTACATCATTCCGCGGCCGCCAACGATCCGAGAATGTGATATCCACCATCGACGTAAATCACTTCTCCAGTAATTCCACGACCTAACGGACTGACCAGAAACAATGCCGTATCGCCGACTTCGCCTTGTTCCGTTGCCCGACGAAGAGGTGCGAACTCCCGATGGTGATCCACCATCTTGCTGATCCCAGAGACGCCTCGTGCCGCCAGAGTCTTGATAGGGCCTGCAGAGATGGCATTCACACGGATATTCTTGGGACCGAGGTCATGGGCGAGATAGCGAACCGTCGCTTCGAGCGCAGCTTTTGCCACCCCCATCACGTTGTAGTGGGGCACCACCCGCTCTGCCCCGAGATAGGTCAAAGTGACGACGGAGCCACCATTGGTCATCAACGGCAAGGCCGCCTTTGTCACGGCTACGAGTGAATAGGCGCTGACGTCCAATGCCATCGCAAAGCCCTGACGCGAGGTATTTACGAACTGGCCTGTGAGTTCTTCGCGCGGCGCGAATGCGACCGAATGGACCAGAAAATCGAGGGTGCCGGCTTCTTTTTGCACTTGCTGCATCAAGGAGGCGATTTGAGCGTCGTCCCCTACGTCGCAGGGGAACGCTTTCGCGCCAGGCATAGTAGCAACGAGTTCCTCGACGTTTTCTCTCAACCGTTCGTTCTGATAGTTAAAAATGAGTTGTGCCCCTTGGCCTGCTGCCGATTGGGCAATGGCCCAGGCAATACTGTGCTTGTTCGCTACACCGATGATCAGTCCCTTCTTGCCGGTCAGTAACATAGTTGTGCTTGCTCCTCGCTGCGGCTAGTCGAATCGATGTGGCCTCTTTTTGTTTTCGTCATTCGTCGATCGTAAGACGACAAGGTCGAACTAGAATATTCCTTTGTCGTCACGGTCGACGATTGACCGATAACGCTTCCAAACGGAGCCCAAGATAGCATGATTTACCGCCTGGTGCCAGGAAGGCAGCCGGAGTATGGAGAGAGGGACTAATTTACCTTGGCGCTATTTGCCTGGAGAAGTGCCAATACTTTTTCCGCTTCAGGCGTGAAGTCATCTAGTCGTTGGGCTTGAGCGAGGCTCAGGGCTTCGGACGCGAGTGAGATTGCCTCATTATGGCGACCGTTAGCACAGTAGCTCTTGGCCAAACTGAGCCTGGCATTGACCGACTGTGGTGATTTTAGCAGTACATACCGAAGGAGCTTCTCACCACTTTCTCTGTCTCCCCCAAGCAGGGAAGGAAGCCTGAGAAGGAAGGTTCCTTTTGCCGACAGGGCGTCAAGGTGATCTGGTGCAAGCTCCAATGTCCGGTCGAGCTCTTTCGTCATGCGGCGGAAGCCCATGACCGATGTGATGCTTACTTCTCCATCAATCCGCAATAGTTCGCCCAAATTACAGAAGAGAGAAAAGTGGGCTTCGGCCGATCGATCGTCCCAGGCCACGGCTTGCTCCCCCAGAGCTTGCCCCTTCTCGAAATGGCCGACTTTGCTGCTCCGATCATGAGCGACTCGGCCATCATGGCACTCTTTCATCGCCCCTTGAATCAATGGCTGGGATGACTGATCCGCGAAGAGAACGTTGGGGATTGCCAAGATCGAGCAGGTGACCAAAATAAGGAGTGGGTTCTTCATCTTTTCTACCGATTGAAGGGGAACCTGCAAACTTGATTTTGGGTTCGAGCAATCTATGTGCCAACCCAGGGGGCCTATAGCCCTCTTGAAATGCCTAATTTATCGCGCCTACTGCACCATTGAGCCCAGCGCTATTGTCGCGGCAACACAGTGCGTGTGAGAAATATACTACAGCTGGCTCTGGGGTTCCACGCCAGCCGTTCCCTTATCCCATCTAATCAGACTTACTTGTCGAATCGCACAGTGAACGAAATGCGTCGAGCATCGTTCGATACGAATAATGAGCATTACGACCGCTCGGATTCGGTAGAACGAATATTGGCCGGCCGGCCAAAGTCTGGGTTTGCAACCCGAGACTGATTCGCCCGGTCCGGCATTCAGGGAATAATGCGCGAAAGATCGTGACACCCAGCAAGGCAACGGTGCGAGGGCGATACTGTTCCACAATGGCCAGAAGCCTTTTTTTGCCAGCCACATAGTCCCTTGGCTCAAGCACATCGATCCCTGCGCTTGCCCGCTGAATGATGTTGGTCAGACCAAGCCCCCACTCCGGAACACGCCAATCGTCTCGGTGCGTGAGAGGTTCGGCGGTGAGCCTGGATTCGAACAGGAGTTTCCAAAAACGGTTGGAGTGCCCGGCAAAGTGATGGCCGGTGGCGGCTGAACGAAGGCCTGGATTGATCCCGACAAAGAGGATTCGCCCCCCTGGCCTAATATGATCAGTAAGCCGTTGGTCGGACTGGGCTACTTGCGATGACCGCAGAACTGTTTTCTTTCTCAATTTTTCACAGAGATTGCTCATTCCTTCACCGTGGTTGTTGCCTTTTCTCACGAATGGTGGAATGGCTAGAAGCGGCTCTCGGTCGATTTCGACTGGGAGCCGACTTTCCGGCGTTGAGGCGGTTTAGCCGACCTCAAGCCATTTTGCCACAGAAACTCCATGTCCGCCTATCTCTATACAGACAGAAAGCTACGTAACTGATTGATCGGTATAGCGAGGCATAGACATTGGTGGTTGGCACTAAGCTTGCTCTGTATCCCAGCGAGTGCCGATAGGTGGCACAATCGCCAAACACTAACTTTAGGGGGTAACAGATTATGAAGAGCATGTTGATGGCAATCATGGCAGTGGCAGTGGCAGTGACGTTCAGCGCGCCAGCCTTCGCCGGCGAAGAGGGCAAGGATAAGAAGGACGAGAAGAAGGGTGGCCACGTCGTTGTGTACGGCGAAGAGAAGAAGAAGGAAGAGAAGAAGGGCGGATACATCGATACATTCGGCGAAGAGAAGAAGGACGAGAAGAAGAAGGACGGCAAGTAATTCCCTTTTCTTCTGCGAGACTAGCTACCGAGAGGGTCTCCTGCCTAGTGCGGGAGACCCTCTCGGCGCTTTCCCTACGTTGATGGTCCCTGAAGATAGACCGTTTGTAATCCCACAATGGACTTCGCGTCCCTGATCTCGCCGTTCTTGATCATTCCGATCGCCTCCGACAAAGACATCTCAACCACTTCAAGAACTTCGTCTCGGTCGAGCTGTTGCCGCCCCACTGACAACCCAGTCGCCTTATAGATGTGGATCACTTCGTCGGTGAACCCCGGTGCAGTGAAAATGCTGGAGAGGAGTTCAAGTTTACCGGCTCTGTATCCAATTTCCTCTTCAAGCTCTCGTATCGCACAGACTCTTGGATCCTCACCGGGATGAAGTTTTCCCGCAGGGATTTCGTATATGAACCCTCCTGCCGCATGGCGGAACTGTCTGATCAAGACGACCATGCCATCGTCTTTCAACGGCACAACCGCAGCCGCTCCAGGATGGCGTACAACCTCCAGGTCGACCGTGAGGCCGTTGGGCAATGTGACGGTATCGACGTTCAAATTTACAACGATGCCCATGTAGATGTTTTTGGTCATGAAGAGCTTATGGCTAATGGCGCATAGCGTATGGCACAAGTGGAAAAAGTTTCATCTCGTCTTGCCCGTGCTATCAGCCACGAGCCATACACTATATGCTCTTTGGTTTCCTATAGAACGGTGGCTTGACGATATGTGCAGGAACCGTCTTGTTACGGATTTCGATCAGGATAGAGCTGCCGGTCTCCGCAAATCGTATAGGCACATAGCCCAGTCCAATACCCTTCTGGAGCAGCGGTGAGAGATTACCGCTGGTGACGTCTCCGATAGGGAGGGATGTCGCAGGGTCGAGGATTCTGAATCCGTGGCGAGGCACGGCTTTCTCGGCAAGTTCGAAGGCGACAAAACGGCGAGTGACTCCTGCCTGTTTCTGTGCCAACAGCGCACGGCTGCCAATGAATTCACCTTTCACAAAGCTGACGGTCCAATCCGCATTGGCTTCGAGTGGCGTTGTGTCTTCCCCCATATCGTTGCCATAGAGCAGATATCCCATTTCTAACCGGAGGAGATCCCTGGCGCCAAGCCCTGCCGGCTTGATCCCCCAGGCCTGGCCCTTGTCGATGAGCAGATCCCAGAGTCGTCCAACCTTGTCTGCATCGATGTAAATCTCATAGCCCAATTCACCTGTGTAGCCGGTCCGGGCCAGCAAGCAGGACAGGCCGCCGATCCTGAAGTCATCGGTGTGATGCAGCTTGAGTCCGTCAAGTGCCGCCCCGCCAAGACTCACGAGTAGCTCGCGAGACTTGGGACCTTGAAGGGCGACCTGGGCCAATTCGACTGACCGGTCTTCAAAACAAACTGTCTCGTCCTGGGCCAGCTGGGATTGCATCCACGACCTGATCTTCTCGCGGTTCGAGGCATTCACGCACAAGAGGAATTCATCCGTGGCAAGCCGATAGACGAACACGTCGTCTTTGATGCCACCGCTCTCGTTGCAGACCATGGAATACTGGGCTTGAGAAACGGCAAGTTTGCCGACGTCGTTGGTGGTGACTCGCTGGAGGAAGGAGGCCGCGCCAATTCCGGCGATTCTCAATCTCCCCATATGGCTCACATCGAAGAGTCCGACATGGGAACGGACTGTATGGTACTCGTCCACCACACCTGTGTATTGGATGGGCATTTCCCAGCCCGCGAAGTCGACAAGTTTGGCGCCGCTTGCACGATGCTGCTGAATGAGGGGAGTCTGATGCATCAGGGTCGCGTTGAGATACCTATCAGCCAACTATCGGACACCGAGCAACTCAACATCGAAGATCAAGGTGGCATTCGGTGGAATGACACCACCTGCCCCCTGTGCGCCATAACCGAGCTTGGAAGGAATGGTCAGCTTTCGCTTCCCGCCGACTTTCATGCCCTTCACGCCCTCGTCCCACCCCTTGATGACTCGTCCGGCACCCAGAGGAAAAGAAAACGGTTGGCCCCGGTCTACAGAACTATCGAATTTCTTCCCATTCTCCAGCCAGCCGGTGTAATGCACGGAGACGGTCTGTCCCGCTTCTGCGATAGCCCCGGTTCCGATCGTGAGATCGACATACTGAAGCCCCGACGACGTCGTCACCTCGTTCCCTTTGGCACCTGCTTCCTGATACGGCATGACAGCTCCTTTCCTAAGCGTTAGCTGCTCGGGCACAACTATGTATGGACGACCTTAAAGCATGAACTCCCAGCGCACAGAATCTCTGGCCACCATCTAGGCTAAACCCCTGCTGAGGTTTCCATGCACCTGTTGACCCCACTACGGTTCCTTGCAGGGATCTGGTTCGGAGAAAATGACCACGCTTGCCGTGTAACCATGCAGGAAGTTACGTCCTCCGACCGAGCCGATCTCGCCTTGGGCAAAAAATCCGGCTGTTGGGATCGGGCCGAGCCGTTCTTGCACGACCCCAATATCGTGATGGGGCTGGCCGAAGAGTCCCTCTCCCCTTCCGCAACAGCTGAACAGGAGGGCTCCGAGTGGCGGACTGTGGTGCCTTAGCCGATCCGCGGCCAGGAGGAAGTGTAAGTCGTCGCTTGCAGACTTCGCATCGCGAAGATGGAACTGCACGGTCTGACCCTCCTGGATGACGTCTCCGATTGCGACGGCTCCGGCCTGCTGATCCGCTCCGATGAGATTCCGAACGAGAAAGTCTCCCCGCTCGAAATGACTTCCGTGCTCATCGATCGCAATACCTAAGTGCAGCGCGTGGTGCGCGTTGCGGCGTTGGGCTCCGCCCATAGACTCGAAGATGTCCTGGAGTCGTTTCAAGGCCGAGACGCCGCCCAATTCATAGATCAGATTTTGCTCTGCTCTCGTCACCACAAACCGTTCGCCGATTGGAGAACAGCCTTGCGAGGTCACGGTTCGTACTGTGATCGGTCCGGTGAGCTGCACTCCCACTACACCACCGTCGAAGTCCTGATCATTGAGGAGCAACCGATTCTCGCCCGCATCCTGACCTCCGCCGGCAAGGCCTCCACCAACCTTGCCTCGTGGGTACCGGTCATTGATGACAGAAAGCACCTCCTGCATCGGTGTCGAAAAAGGGTCGGCAAGGAGAAGAAAGGTCGAATCCTCGACTCCAGGATCCGGCCACCCTGGCATGCGAATTTGATCCTGCAATTGAGACACGGAGAGCTGCAGGGGAGTCAGTTTTACATCGGGCAGACATGCAGCCCAGACGGTCAGAGCCGCCGCAGTTTCAATCTCTTGAGCGCCGGCGATGACACCTTCACCGGAACAGCCCAAACAGACCTTCACCCGCAGTTCCTTTTGCAGCATCGCTGAAATCATAGATATTTTCGATGCATGGTGGGCGGAAAAGAATACGAAAGCCAGATCGATAGGGGCCCTGCCGATTTGCATCACAATGGAATCGGCGAGATCGCGCGTGGCTGCTTCCGTATCGGTCTTACGAGAAAGTGCCGTCGCGAACTGAAGGGTAGTCCGAGTGGTAGCGCTTGTGGAGTGAGTCGTCATGGTATAAATATTTCTTTTCCTCGTCGACTATAAGTTGGCAGGATGCTCAAAAAGGCCGCCCTTGTTGTTCGTGAAAGGTGAAACGTAAAAGGTGAAAGGTTTCAGAGGAAGAGCCTTTGGTAATCCTACGTTTTACCTTTCACTTTTCACGTCTCACGCGTACCGATCTTCATTTGCTGGAGGACTTTTTCAACATCCTGCTAGACCCCTGGGTCCATCCGTTCCGGTCGATCCTTCGCCAGCTTTTTATAGTAGCGCCACATGTAGGAATGATAGTCGTCAAGCTGGGCCAGAAGATAGTGCAGCTCAGCCGGATCTTCTGTCTCTAGGGCCCGGGCCATGCGGTCTTCTAAGAATTTGCCGAACGCACTGGTTTTACCCAGAGCGGTTATGAGACTCAGGCTCCCACCGAGTTGGTACCCATCCATGCTAATCCTCCTGGCGCAAGAGAGTCGCGAGAGGATAGCGAGGCAAGAGAGGAAAATGCAAGTGAGGGAATCCTCTAATCCGCATTATTCATGACGGTTCGTCGCGAAAGCGCATTTCTTGTGAAGCGTATCTCGCGTTTCCGAGGAATGTTCAATTGAACATTCAACATTGAGCATTGAGCATTGCGTTTGCCCGCGCTTCACTTGGTCTGGCGATCGAGGATAGCGCGGAGTCTGGTAAGGGAAATAGCCTCGACGCGGTGGCCATCGCGTCCCACCATCGTCGTTGCCATGGTGAGGGCGTTGAGAATTGCTTCTTCCGTCGCTTCAACCGTCGCCACAATCAATGGGTTTAGGTGCGTGTCGGCGAGATGCGTCTGAGAATAGATCGGTTCTTTCGGGTAATGCGGAATAATGTTCGCGGTGGAGAAGGCCAGCATGAAGTCGCCGCTGCCATGGCGCGCGGTGGAGCCTGTCCGCGCCAGTCCCAGCGCGGCACGTTTCGCCAACCGCGTGAGCTGGCGACTATCGAGCGGAGCGTCGGTGGCGATGATGACGATGATCGAGCCTTCGCTTTGCCCAGGCGAAAACGCCTGCGAAACGGAAGGCGCAGCTTCATAGAGCCGACCGACCGGCACTCCAGCCACGACGAGCTCAGGCCTTCGCCCGTGGTTCGCATTGACCAGCACACCGATCGTATACCCACCTTCAGCCTCCGGCAATTTTCGCGACGAGGTTCCGATACCCCCCTTGAATCCATAGGATACCATTCCTGCTCCACCACCGACGGATCCTTCCTGCACGACTCCGGAGGTAGCGCCGTTGAGCGCGCGCACCACATCCGCTTCCGAGACATGCCGCCCTTGAATGTCATTGAGCCTCCCGTCGTCGCACTCCGCGACCACTGGCGTCACTGTGTCGTCGGTAATGCCGATCTCTGGATAGCGGGCGATCATCCAACTCACAATCCCATTGGCCACTCGCGGCACATTCAATGTATTGGTGAGGGCGATTGGATACTCAAGGAAACCCGATTCGCTGATCCATGCAAGCCCTGTCATCTCTCCGGTCCCGTTGAGAACGAACGATCCGGCCGGCACTTTCTTGTGCCACACATCGTCGCGAGGAATGATGACGGTCACGCCGGTTCGTATTGGGCCGAGGCCTGGCTTGAGGGGCCCATCGCCTGAGATTAAAGTCGTCTGGCCTACGGTGACGCCAGGCACGTCGGTTATGGCGTTAAACGATCCAGGATTATATGAACCGACCACAATGCCAAGGACGCGAGATCGTAGGCGTAACTCTTCTGGCTCATCAGCTTTGGCAGAAGCAGTCGGAGACAGACAAAGCCCTGCGACCATGATCAGCACAGAGATCGTCAGGCTAAGACCGCCCTTATGCCTCATGGCTCGATCCGACGTGAGGAACAGTGACCTCGATTTTTGGATGTTCCGCCTGAATGGCAGCGGCCAGGGAAAGCGCCTGCTTCTCTTCTCCATGGACCAGAAACACCTTACTCGGACTTGGTTTGATTGCACGGACATAGGCCAGAAGATCCTGGCGATCCGCATGGGCAGAAAGCCCATTGAGTTTGACGATTTGCGCCCGGCGCGGAGTCGGCACCCCAAAAATCGGCACGACATCCCACCCTTCAACTAATTTACGGCCAAGGGTATGCTCGGCCTGAAAACCCACAAAGACGATTACATTCGCTTCGTCTTGAATCGCATGTTTGAGATGGTGCACGACACGACCGCCTTCACACATGCCGGATGCCGAAATGATGACGCAGGGGCCTTTCATGCTGTTGAGGCGTTTGCTGTCTTCCGGCGATGAGACAAAACGAATATAGCGTGAAGCGAAGAGATCGCCCGAGGAGGTGAAGGTTTTGGTAGTTTCTTCATCGTAGCATTCCGGGTGCCGGCGAAAGACCTCCGTAGCCCGTGAGGCCAGTGGAGAATCGATATAGATCGGGATGGGGTCGAGGCGCCCCTCGCCGACGAGTTCTTTGATCCTCATGACGAGTTCCTGGGTCCGTCCAATCGCAAATGCGGGAACGATAATTTTGCTCTTGTGAGTTTTAGCATGAGTGAGAAGGTCTAGCGCCTTCTGTTTCATGATCTCACGATCGGCTTCATGCAGGCGATCACCGTAGGTCGACTCAAGAATCAACACGTCGCATGGAGGCGGCGGCTCAGGGTCGCGAAGGATGGGCATGTTGGTGCGGCCAAGATCACCGCTGAAGAGCACGGTGGTCGTATTGCCTCGCGCAGTATATTTCACTCGAATGGCCGCCGATCCTAAAATATGTCCGGCGTCGTGAAAGGATGCCGTGACGCGCGGGGAGATCTTGAGCAGGTCTCCGTATCGTGCTCCTTCGAATCGGCGGACAAGCTTACGAACGTCATCGATATTGTAGAGTGGCTGAGCACAGACCTTTCCCTTCCGCTGCTCTTTCTTGTTGACGTAGCTGCAATCACTCACCTGTATTCGCGCCGAGTCCTCAAGCATAAGTTCCGTCAAATCAGCGGTGGCTCGAGTGAGGTATGTCTTTCCCGAGAAACCGTGCTTCGGGAGTACCGGTAAGGCGCCTGAATGGTCGACATGGGCATGGGATAACAAGACCGCATTGAGCGACTTTGGGTCGAACCCAAAATTTCGATTCTGCCGATAGGCTTCGTCTCGGCGCCCTTGAAATAGTCCACAGTCGAGCAACAGCCGAAAGCCTGGAAGCTCAAGCATATGGCGGCTGCCTGTCACCGAACGCGCGGCCCCATGGAACGAGAGTTTCATGATGAAGGTACTCCATTATGGTGGCTAATCAGATCCCAGGCTTCCTGAGCCGTCTCGGCATAGTGAAACAGTTGAAGATCCTGCTGGGCAACGAGCCCGTTCTCGACAAGCCATTGCCAGTTGATCAGACGCTCCCAAAAATCTCGCCCAATCAGCACAACCATGACATTTTGAGTCTTGCCTGTTTGGAGAAGCGTCAGCGTTTCGAACAGCTCGTCGAGAGTGCCGAATCCTCCAGGGAATGCGACAAGCGCCTTGGCACGGATTAAGAAGTGCATTTTCCTGATGGCGAAATAGCGAAACTGAAAACTGAGTTTCGGTGTGATGTAGGGGTTCGGGTGCTGTTCGTGCGGCAAGGTGATATTCAGACCGATCGATTTCGCTCCAACATCTGCAGCTCCACGATTTGCCGCCTCCATGATGCCGGGCCCGCCACCTGTGACAATGACAAAGTCGCAGCGGCCTTCGACTTGGCAGGTCGAGGAAACAAGCCGACCAAACTCACGCGCCTCTCCATAGTACTTTGAAAGCGCGAGTTGTCGTCGCGCGACCGACGCCTTGTGCCGGCAGGTTGGATTGCTGGGAGATCGAGCCGTTTCTTCTTCTGCCATCTGAAGCGCGAGTAGCGCTGCGTCTGGTTCTTGCAGCCTTGCACTCCCAAACACGACGATGGTTGACTGGATCCCCTCTTCATGCTGGATCAACTCGGGCTTGAGAAGTTCGAGGCCGATGCGGATGGGACGGAGTTCATCCCGCTGGAGGAACTCTTTGTCCTTATCGGCAGGGATATAGGAAGAGGATGTTGCTGCGGGGTTGAAGGAATCTGAATCAGATGGAGGAATCATACAGGCGATTATAGCGAGTGCTTAGACGTCCGGCAATTCGTGACGTGATACAGCGGCCTAGAACGGCCAGAACCATATGACAGGCTCATCTGTGGATTTTCGAGAAAACCCGTATGCGCGCACGGTCCACTGAGGATCAAACATTACCTGTAATTGTTCAGGAGTAATTCCCGTCTTGTTCAGCCTCATCGACGGGGAATAAGGCAAGAACAGTCGACCAATAGCTCCGATGTCCAGGCCCGCAGACTTGGTATCGCTCCAATAATAGAGTGCGAGTGACCCAAAATCAGACTCGGTAATCTCGTCTGGGGCTCCGATCTTAGCGGACAGTTCGAATATTGTCGTCTGCCCGATACGAATAAAGTTAACCTGTTCCGGGGTCACGACGTCGTTGAATGTTGCGCGGCGGACGCTACATCCAGCACAGAGGAGAAGGATGCAAAGCACGCCGATGGACAATCTGATCGAGAGGAAACGTGCCGCCACGTTAGTCACCAAAGGGCCATAGTCTGAATCGAGTTCGATCGGTGCGATTGCCGTAGATCACTTCCTCAGCTATCCCGTCGCTGTTGAAGAATACATAGAGATTATCGCTTTTGATATCCATGCGAACGAAATTCAGCAACAGGAGCAACATTGCCGGCGACTTGCCGTCATAGTAATAGTAGTGAAAGATCTCTCGATCGTTGCCTCTGACAATCCGATCCGGCGCACCGATCGAGGAGACAACTTCTGCCATGGTCGTTTTGCCTTTCTTGATGGCAGAGATGGCTTCTTCTTTAAACGGCTCGCCGACTGTTCCTCTGGTCACCACACAACCTTGAAGTATGACCAGGACCAGGACGAGAATCATGCCAACGAGCGGTCTATTCAATAACACGATGGCTCCTTCCTTCGAGCGTTGATCGCATCGCCCTCTAGTGATTTGTGCGTGTCAGAATGAAATCGGTTTCAAATACGGCATAGGATGACGGAGCGAGCCCCACTTTACGGTACACCGCTTGCGCAACGTCGTTGCTCTTCTCAACATACAGACGAACCCCGCACACAGTTGAGCCTGCCTTGGCGCTGGCCAGTACGGATTCATGCATTCGGCGGAAGACATTCTGGCGACGCCATTGTGGAGCGACATACACACTCTGAATCCACCAAAATGTCCCGTTCCGCCAATCGCTCCATTCATAGGTAATCATCAGCTGACCCAATAATTGGTGTTCGCCCGCCTGCCCGAGTTCGGCAACCACAAAATATCCTCGGTCAGGAGATTCGAGGAGGGCAATGGTTCCCTTGTGCAGGCGCTCAGAGTCGAGACGCCTGCCTTCTGTTTCAAGTGCCATCGCTGCACTGAATGACGCAATTGTCGCCGCATCTTCCAGCTTGGCACGTCGGATGTTCAAGTGGTCGAGGCCTGGCATAGGTTCAGTCGATTGGCTTTGGGGATTGCAACCACCCGGTTTCCGGCTTGTATAAGCCGGCGGTAAACTCCATCTTGATTGCATCTTCCGGCAACAGATTGATCGGATGTAACTGGGGGTCCGGGATAAACGCAAGCAACCCGGTGAACGGATGGATGGCCGTGGGCACAAATACCATCTGCAAACTTGCTTGTGTGACTTGCAATGGCGCCGGCGCCGGCCCCATTACAAAACCGATCGCCCAAAGACCGTCGCGAGGGAAGGGGAAAGCCACGACGGCACTCCGCCCGAAGCGAGAGCGGAAATTGAGAAGATCGGTCATCCCTTTTAGGGTAAGGTAGATGCTGCGAACCAATGGAACCTGCTCGATCCACAGTTCTGTTTGAGTGATGACCCGACGTCCGATTACATGAGTGGCGATTGCGCCGACTATGATGACAAGGAAGAGAAACAGGGCAAGGCTGAGTCCTGGCCTTTCTTGAGCTCCAATATTCCCCGTGACGTCGTTGATTAATTCGTTGAGGGCATGAAACAGCGTAGAAAGGATCAAGAATGTGGCCCAGGCCGGTACAAGGGCCAACAATCCGGCCAAGAAGTACTTCCACAGTTTCTTCGACATCACCCTTTGTTTCCTTCTCTACAATCAATCGAGTTTTGGAGTGTAACAGAAACGGCTATCCGAAACAGAGTCTGTGCGCGGGGCTTGATCTCGTCGGCATCGGTGATCTATTCTTGCCATCTCATATCAGCCCGGTTCACTCGGAGGAATGTTATGACGGAACCTACGCAAGCAAGGGGTCCGGTCAATATCGACAAGGATCTACTCGCGATTCTCTGTTGCCCAGACACAAAGCAGGATGTACGGTTGGCCGAGGATCTGTTGATTGAAAAGCTAAACGAGGCTGTAAGCCGTGGACAATTAAAAAATAGAGCGAATAAGCCTGTCACTGAGATTCTCGATGGTGGGTTGATCAGAGGCGACCGAAAGATCCTGTATCCTATCCGCAAAGATATCCCTGTCATGCTCATCGAAGAAGGTATCCCTCTGGAAGGGATCATCTAGCCCCACCCGTCATTGCCGGTTCATCGCGCAATAAACATATTCTACGACGTCGCCGTGAAACGCTCCCTACCCCTGTGTAGGATGAATTGATCTGCGAATGAGTTGTGCTCTGAGGGCGAGGGGAAAACACATTGTCTCAATGCTCGTCGGGAGTCGGAATTCGCCTATCGGTTATCGGTTTTCGATCCGGTAGATGCTCCGCACTGCTTGCAAAGATATTCATATAGATTCCCTTCCGGCAGTACGAGCAGTAGTCGTTGGCGAGTCGGAGTAGCCACTCTGCAGGAGGGGCAGTAGAGCAGCGTGGCATTCAACGACTTGAATTGCCCTGGCTGTTCTGGCACATCGGGTCTCGGCGGACGATTCGCCCTTGGAGGCAAAGCAGTCTGCCAAGTAGGCATTGCGGGTTTTTGCGGGGGTCGTGCCATCAAAGAATGACGAGTGGATGAAGCGAGCGCGGTTTAACTTGGGAGTCGATCTCTAAGAAATTAGCGATATTTTCCCCTTTACCATAAGGCGTTGAGTTGGTTTTTTGGTTGGAGCTTTGGGTTCTGCCTGAATAGTTTCCAAAATACGCGCACGCCTTGCACGAGACCGTAGGCTGCTAGTCCGCACAATATGGCATGGAGTCCGGTTGTACTCCATGGCCACAATCCTGGAGCATGCATGACGCCGCCGAGCGCAATGTGGCCGCCAACTCCAAGTCAAAGGGCGAAAATGATCCATTCTTGTGTCATTTTAACGATTGACCCTGACGCCATTTAAGACGACAAGTGAAGTTGTTACGGGACGGCCCGTGGTGAAGACGGGGAATTACACCGCCGGCGTCTTGGCTGACTCAATATCGGTTGCCGTGATCAAACTCGATAAATAATCAGCGACAAAATTCAGCGCTTCTTCTCGGCCATCTGCACGTCGTCCCTTTTCTCTCCGCTGGACCGATAATTCGTGATCAAGGTCCGATTTCACTTCAGTGAGTACCCGCTGGAGAGAAGACGGAGTCAAATTTGCATCCATGTCTTCAAGCTCTTGACAGCGATCGAGAACCCAATTCAAACCTTCGATTCGCCCGGCGTAATGTTCTTGCTCTGCGGTGTCGATCCGCGACATCGTGGTGGCAAATGTTTGGGCTTCGTAAATGAGGTTATAGAAGCTGGTTACTGCTCGCTGTAGGGTTGGATTCATGACACTCCTTTGTTCAAAATATTTTCTCCTTGATTATACACGAGAATCCCGAGGCGACAAGAAAAAAGTTCTTGGACTAGGTAAAGAGGAGAGAATGAAATTCGTTCATAAATCCGTAATAGAGCGGGGCGAAATCTTTGAGGCTTTCGGGGCTGGTCTCCTTGAGACGTTTGAAAAAGAGCACCTGTGCGCGAGGGTTAATCTGTTCCAATAATTGACCCAACTGAGCCATGGTGTAACTGCCGGTCGGTACGCTGAGGACATAGTGTACCAGGCGCTCAACGAATTGCTGAGCGACATACTCACTGGCGAGGTAACCATCCGGGATTTTTCCTGCCGCTAGAAACTCGTCGAAGGGTATAGCTTGCGCTGCATAAGGGATGGATGGCTGCTGACTAGAGGTCACGCTGATGGTACCCCAGCTGGTGATAAAAGAACTTCCCTATCTTCATAACTCTACTGAACGCCCTGGGGCACGTCAAGTGCGCAGAAGGGGCAGTCAAAGCCTGAGCCGAAAGGCCGGTGAAGATCCCCAACAGCCTATTGTACGAAAGCAAAGGGGCGGAGTCCCTAGATGGACTCCGCCCCCCTGAAAAACAATCGTCTGACTAAAACTTACAGCCAGGTGACGCGCTCGGCGGGCCGAATGTAGATTGGCTCCTCGACCTGAATGCGGGCCACTTCCTTGCCCGACTTGTTGAAGCCCAGCACGGTATCGTTGTACATCTCAAACCGTTTCCCGTGGATCTGGGTCTCGAACACCTTGGGGCCCGGAATGACATCGTACCGGAAGATGATC
>CXWL01125563.1_pt1 | contig 22442 bp, 17 predicted proteins | sample 590931 | NCBI WGS metagenome assembly CXWL01 (sample SAMEA3498368, study PRJEB10139) | groundwater metagenome | biome: water well; material: biofilm material | place: Germany | collected 2015-04-27 | reverse complement strand
GGTGGGTAGCGTTGGGCATACCTTAGGCTTTCACTTTGTTCCAAACCAGAGCAGAATCCTGAACTTATTGTCCTTATTGGCGAACAATACTTTTATGGAAAAGGCTGAGATCGAAGGGCTTTGGACCCATATCCACTGGCTATCGGTGTTGGAAGAACAAGGCACCTACACCGCTGCCGCCGCACGCTTGGGGGTGAGTAAATCCGCCGTCAGCCAACGCATATCGGACCTGGAAAAGGCCACCGGCACGCGGCTGGTCACCCGTACCACGCGCAGTGTGCGGCTCACCGATGCCGGGCTGTCGTTGACCCGCGAAGTGCGCAGCGCTTATGCGCAAATCGCGCGCAGCTTCTCGTCGGTGCGCGACTCGGTCGGGGAGATTCGTGGTCTGGTGCGTCTTACGGCACCCGTGGCATTCGCCCGTCAGCAACTGGTGCCGCATCTGTCGGAGTTTTTGCAGCAGTACCCGCAGGTACGCATTCAACTGGACGTCTCGGACGCCTTGAGTTCGCTGGCTGCCGAGGGCTACGACCTGGCGGTGCGCCATGGCTTCCAGGTGCCGGAAACCCATGTGGCCTGGAAGCTCTGCGACACCGGCTCGGTGCTGGTCGCCACCCGCGACTACCTGCAACGCCACGGCGAGCCTCGCGAACCCGGCGATCTCAGCGCGCATAACTGCCTCTACTACCCACGCGGCACCGATCAGCCGGCATGGACCTTCGAGCGCGGCAGCAAACACGTCGAGCGCGTCACCGTGCCTATCGCCGGGAGCTTTTCCACCAATAACAGTGAAGCCCTGCGCGATTCGGCCCTCAACCACCTGGGCATCGCCCTGCTCCCGGACTTCAGCGCCCACGCCGCGCTGGCCAGCGGCAAGCTGGTGCAGGTGCTCAAGGGCTGGACGCTCAAGGGCGCATTTGCCGATGAGATCTACTTGATTCGGCCGTATTCGCCGCATGTGCCGAAGTCGGTGAGTGCGTTGGTGGGTTATTTGAAAAGCAAATTGTCGAGTGGGTTTCGCTTCGTGGGCTGACTGCGCAGTCGTTAACACTGGCTCTATGGCGCTATCAGTCAACTCTGGCCGTACCGCTCAAGTACGGCGAGGTTGTTTGGCTTAGGGTAATGGTGCGAGGGAGTTCCCTCTGCTCACAATTCCAATAATAGAGCCACGCCAATGAGCCCACTCAAATACATGCCAGCGTGCCTGGTGCTCAGCTTCGCATCCTCAGTTGTGACCGCAGCCGATGGACCGCCAGCACCCTCGGTGACCGAACCCAGTGGCATCAACCTCGGCGGCACCAGCTTCTACGATGGTTTTGCCGGGCCTCCAGGCTTGTCCCATCTGACTTACTTGAAGTTCAGTACCGCCAGCAGCATCCGCACCAATAGCGGCAAGGAAAACAGCGCGTTCGACAACCCAAAAATCAACGTCGTGACGTTGATCAACCAGCTCAGCTATTACTCGCCCGACACCATTGGCGGGGGCGCGCATCTGGGATGGAGCCTGCTGGTACCGGTGGTGTCACTGGATGCCACCTTTGGCAGCAACGGACCGGCGCTGCAAGACAACGCCACCGGGCTGGGCGACGTCACCGTCGGGCCTCAGATTCAATTCGACCCCATCGTCGATGCCCACGGACGTCCGGTATTTGTGCAACGGGTGGCGTTTGACACGATCCTGCCCACCGGTAAATACGACAAACACAAAGACCTCAACCCCGGCTCGAACTTCTACTCCCTGAACCCCTACTGGGCCGCAACCTGGATGCCAGCACCGCGCTGGGAGGTGAGTTGGCGCCTGCATTACCTCTACAACTTCAAGAACCGCGACCCTGCCAGCAGCTCGCAGGATTCCTTCGAAGGTAAACCGGTGAGCGATAGCCGCGCCGGGCAGTCGGCCTGGGCCAACTTCACGGCATCCTACGAAGTCATCCCCAACGTGTCGGTGGGGATCAACGGCTATTACTTCCGGCAGATCACCGACGACCAGATCAACGGTGACCGGTTAAGCGACTCGCGGGAAAAAGTACTGGGCATAGGCCCCGGCATGTTCTGGAAAATCAGCGAAGGTCAGGGCTTCTGGCTCAACACCTACAAAGAAACGGGCGTGGAAAATCGCTCGAAACAGGACTATGCGGTGCAAGTGCGTTACGCCCACAGCTTCTGACCGACCTGTACTCGCTCACCCTAATGAGGTACTGCATTGATGAATGCGCTCGCTGGCATCGACAGTAAAAAATCACTCGCGGCTATTTGCCTGATGATGGTCACGTCCCTTGGAACCTTGCAGATCCAACCGATTCTGGGCGGCGCCTTTATCGATCAACTGGGCATCCCGCTTAACGCAATCGGCAGCATTTTCGCGGGCGAGCTGATTGCCATGGCCATCACCTGTGGCGCATTTGCGCTGCTGATGACGCACGTCAATCGCCGGCAAGTGGCACAGGTCGCGCTGCTGATCCTGGTGTGCGCCAATTTAGCCAGTACGCGCTTCCACAGCGAGACATCACTGCTGCTGTGCCGGGTTGTGTGTGGTGCCAGCGGCGGCGCGGTGATGGCCGTGGTGTATGCCTCGGCGGCACTGCGCAGGTCCAAGGACGCGACGTTTGCGGTGATTAATATCGGCAATCTGTTCTGGGGCATGTTGCTGGTGACCTCAATGCCGATGGTGCTCATGGCCTTTGGCGTCAACGGCGGGTTTTATCTGCTGGCGCTTGCCAGTGCCTTAGCGCTGCTCGGCTGCGGGCGCGTGCCTGAACACTATGCAACTGCCGTGGGTGCCCCGACGCGCCTGACCCAACCGTTCGGCCTGACCGCAATCTTGTTGATCGTGCTGTTTGCGCTGTTGTTTTTTGGCCATTCGGCGCTGTGGGTGTATCAGGAACGCATCGGTAAAAGTATCGGCCTGGCGCCACAGCAAATCGGCGCAATCCTCGGTGGCAGCATTCTGGCCGGTGCACTTGGCGCCGCGCTGGCCGGGCTTATCGGACGGCGCCTGGGGCTGCTGTTTCCGCAGTTGCTGGGGTTCGGTACCGCGTTGATGGCGACGCTGATCATGGTCTACGGCGACAGCCCGGTGGCGTTTGCCGCGACGGCGTGCCTGATCCATATGGTGTGGTTTTTCAGCCTTCCGTACCTGTTGTCGATGGCTGCCGAGCTGGACATCAGCGGCCGACTCGCCGGCCTCGGCAATGCCGCGATCTTTGTTGGCCAGGGCCTCGGCCCGTTTGGCGCAGCGCTGGTCGTCGGTGACGGGCACTTCCGTGCGGTCGGCTGGCTGGCAGCCTCGGCGTATATCGTCGCGTTGGTCATCTCCTGCTGGGTGGTCGCACGCTTTCGTCACGCGGCCGGCCCTTCAACACTTGAAACGCCGGCCCTACCCGCCGGCCTGCTCGAAAAATAATGAATGCGTGCATGAGGTCGTATCAATGAATAATCGATTCCCGCCCACCGCGGAATTTTCCGGGCCGCTGTACAGCCCCAGTCGTATCGAAGCCGACGTGCTGGACCTTGAGGTCGAGGGCAACCTGCCCGATTCAATCCGTGGGGTTTTCTACCAGGTAGCACCGGACCCGCAATACCCGCCCATGCTCGGCAGCGATATGTTTTTCAACGGTGACGGCATGGTCAGCGGCTTCTACTTTGCCAACGGCAAGGTGTCACTGCGGCGGCGCTATGTGCAGACCGATCGCTTGATTGCGCAGCGTCGTGAAGGTCGCTCACTGAATGGCGTCTACAGGAACGCCTACACCAATGACCCACTGGCGGCGAAAAACAACACCACCGCCAATACTGCGGTGATCCCGCATAACGGCGTACTGCTGGCGCTCAAGGAAGATGCACTGCCGTGGGCCTTGGACCCGATGACCCTGGAGACCCTCGGCGAGTGGGACTTCGCCGGGCAAATCAAATCGGCAACCTTTACCGCCCACCCCAAGATTGACCCGGGCACCGGTAACCTCCTCGCCTTCAGCTATGAAGCCAAGGGCGACGGTACGCCGGACATGGCCTATTTCGAACTGTCGCCAGACGGCAAGTTGCTCAAGGAGATCTGGTTCCAGGCGCCTTATGCGGCGATGGTGCATGACTTTGCGGTGACCGAGCACTACGTGGTGTTTCCGCTCATTCCGCTGACTGTCGATGTGGAACGCATGAAAAACGGCGGCCAGCATTTTCAGTGGCAGCCTGATCTGCCGCAGTTGTTTGCGGTGCTGCCACGCCAAGGCGATGCGCAGGCCATTCGTTGGTTCAAGGGCCCCAAGGACAGCTTCCAGGGCCATACCCTGAATGCCTTCGATAGACACGGCAAGGTGTATGTGGACATGCCGGTCACCGGCGGCAACGTGTTTTATTTCTTCCCGCAGGCCGACGGTTTTGTGCCAGCGCCCGAAGACCTGCCGTCGAGCCTGATGCGCTGGACGTTTGACCTGAACGACGCCCGCGATGACGTGAAGCCACAGCCACTCACTGACTATATGTGCGAGTTTCCGCACTGCGATCAGCGCTACCTCGGTCGCCCGTACGAACACGGTTTTATGCTCGCGTTTGATCCGACGCTGCCCTACAACCCTGAAAACGGCCCCATGCCGTTCCAGTTCTTCAACCAGTTGGCGCATCTGAACCTCAAGGATGGCAGCACCGACGCGTGGTACCCGGGAGACAACGGCTGTTTCCAGGAACCGATATTCATCCCCCGCGCAGGCGATGCCGCNNCGCAGAAGGCGATGGCTACGTAGTTGCACTGCTGAATGTGCTGAATGAGGCACGCAGCGAGTTGGTGATCCTCGACACCAGCGCGATGGCCAGCGGGCCCATCGCACGGGTCAAAGTGCCATTTCGGATGCGCATGTCGCTGCACGGCTACTGGGCTCAAGGATGAGCCCGGGCTAGACCATCGATAAATCAACCGTTAGCGCACCGAATTGCCTGTTCCTGAGGGCAGGAATTCGATTGCCTGACGCCACAAAAAATACATTTTTCCTGCATTTTGGGATTTATATAAAATCTCGCTTTACAGGATTTTAATGCGCGAATAGAGTCAAGTTCTGTCCACGCCCCCCTCGTCAAAAGGACTCCCCAATGAAACTTGCAAGCTTCACTGTTGAAGGCCGTGATACCTACGGCATCGTCGAAGGCGACCAGGCGGTCGATCTGCAATCGCTGAAACCGACCCTCGGTGCAGACCTCAAACAAGCACTCGCCGTAGGGCAACTGCAATCATTGAGCGACAGCCAGGTGGCAAACCTGCCGCGCTTTGCATTGGCCGACGTAACCCTGCTGCCGGTGATTCCAAACCCAGGCAAGGTGCTGTGCATCGGCATCAACTACGCGACCCACGTGCGCGAAACCGGCCGTGACATGCCTGTGTTTCCAATGATCTTCACGCGATTCGCCGACAGCCAGACCGCCCACCTGCAACCCATCGTGCGGCCAAAGGTTTCGCACAAGCTGGATTTCGAGGGCGAACTCGCCATCGTTATCGGCAAAACCGCGCGCCACATCCGCAAAGCCGATGCCCTTGAATATGTTGCCGGCTACGCCTGTTACAACGATGGCAGCGTGCGCGATTGGCAAAAGCACACGATTCAATTTGTGCCCGGCAAAAACTTCCCGAACACCGGCGGCTTTGGCCCGTGGCTGGTCACCCGTGACGAAATCAGCGACCCGCAAAACCTTGAACTGACCACCCGGCTTAACGGCGAGGTGATGCAACACACCGCCACCAGCGACATGATCTTCGACGTCGGCGCACTGATCGAGTACTGCTCCACCTTCACCGAACTGGCCCCCGGAGACGTGATTGTCAGCGGCACCACCGGCGGGGTCGGTGCATTCCGCGAGCCGCCGGTGTGGATGCAGCCAGGGGATGTAGTGGAAGTCGAAATATCGCAAATAGGCACCCTGCGAAACACCATCGTCGACGAGCGATAAACCATGACCTTGATTGATCAATCACCGCAACCGCCCGAGTGCGATGCCGACACCAAGGGTTCCAGCCTCGAGCGCATGCTGCGCGTGCTGGACATCTTCACCGAGGCACAGCCGATCTGGGCCGTCGAAGACATGGTCAGTGCGCTCGGGTTTACCCGTTCCACCGCCTACCGCTACGTACGCGAGCTGGCCGAGGCGAACCTGTTGTTCCAGGTCGAAGCCGGGCGCTATGCGCTGGGCGCGCGGATCATCACCTGGGACCGTCAACTGAGGCTCAGCGACCCGTTGGTCCGCGCCGCGCAGTTACTGGAAACCAGCTTGCCGCAGTGGTGCAGCGAGCAGGTCTGGCTGATCTGCCGGCTGTTCAAGAACCAAGTGGTGTGTGTGCACCAGTGTGGTGAATTAGCCAGCACCGTCAGTTATTCCCGGGGTTCACCGCGACCGTTGTTTATGGGCGCGACCTCCAAAGCGATTCTGGCCCACATGAACGCACGCCAGCACAGCCAGCTGTTTCTGGAACACCCGGACGAAGTACGCGCCAGCAACCTGGGGCCGACCTGGGAAGACTTTCGCCGTTCGCTGCAGCGCTTGCGGCGCCAGGGTTATGTGGCCAGCGCAGGCGAAGTCGACCCCGGCGTATACGGCCTCGCGGCGCCGATATTCGACGGCGACGGCAAGGTGCTCGGCAGCCTTAGCTGTGTGCGCCCCGCCGTCGAGCGACAGAAGGCGCTGGAGCAACAACAGGGTGAACAGATGGTCGCGCTGGCGCACACGCTTTCGCGGCACATGCTCGCACTGACCCACAGCGCCAACCCATTGGACTGATGCACTTGTAGGGGAACAACAATGACAACCCTGAACAGTATCAACACGCGTGTCCTGATCGTCGGCGCCGGCCCCACCGGGCTGACCCTGGCTAACCTGCTTGGACAGGCGGGCGTGGACGCCTGGGTGATCGACAGCAAACCCGGCACTGTCACCGAACCCCGAGCAGTTTCGATTGATGATGAATCGTTGCGCACCATGCAAGCGCTGGGCTTGAGCCAGGAGGTACTGGCGGACGTGGTGGCGGGCTATGGCGTGCATTACTTCACGCGCCCTGGCGGCCGTTGCTTCGGCAAAGTCGAACCCAGCGGCAAGCTGTATGGTTTTCCAAAGCGCAACGCGTTCCGCCAGCCGTTGTTCGAAAGCACCTTGAGGGCCGGCCTGGAGCGTTTTACTTGCCTGACCGCACGCTTCAACCACGAACTGCTGGAGTTCACCCAAGACGAGTTCGGCGTGCGTGCGCTGATCGTGGACGGCAACAAACAATTGCTCGAGGTGCAAGCCGACTACCTGATCGCCTGTGATGGTGGGCGCAGCCCGGTACGCAAGCAACTCGGGATCAATATGGTCGGCTCCAGTTTCGCCTCCCGCTGGCTGGTGGTGGATACCGATCAGGACGATGACGCGTTCTGGCAAACCCGCGTGTACTGCGATGCGCGCCGTCCCATCGTCGAGGTCCCCGGCCCGCACCGCACGCGGCGCTTCGAGTTCATGCTGAAGAACGACGAAAGCGATGCACAGATGCTCAGCCCCGAGCGCTTGCAGACCCTGCTGCGCCCGTTCAAAGGCGATGCAGCGGTCTCTATCGTGCGTAAAACCGTGTACACCTTTCACGCGCGCATTGCCGAACGCTGGCAAGTCAACCGCGTGTTGCTCGCCGGCGATGCAGCCCACCTCACCCCACCCTACGCTGGCCAAGGCATGAACAGCGGCGTGCGCGATGCGCATAACCTGGCCTGGAAGCTGATCGGCGTGGTAAGCGGGAAAATGGCCCCGGCGATTTTGCAAACCTATGAAAGCGAACGGCGCGATCACGCCTGGGCATTGATCAAGCTCGCGCTGAATCTGGGGGTGGTGATGGCGCCCGCCAGCGTGCTGAGGGCGCGCTTGATCAGTGGCGCCTTCGCACTGATTGGGCTGGTACCGCCGCTGCGCGACTACTTCTTACAAATGCGTTTCAAACCAAAACCGCGCCTGCGCCAAGGGCTGGTACTCAGTGAAGGTGCGCTGGGCAACTTGTCCAGTGGGCAGATGTTCCCTCAGCCAAGCCTCACCGACAGCCATGGCGTTGAACGCCTGCTCGACGATTACATCGGTGCGGGTTTCGCCCTGATTCAATATGGCGACCCTCGCGAGCAACGCGTAGATAAACTGCAGCACCCCTTGTGGGCGCACTTGGAGGCTCGGCGGATTCTGATCCTGCCGGGTTCCGGCACTGAAGCGCCAACCCTGCCCGGCTGCACGGTATTGCAGGACCGCCAGGGCGTGCTGAAGGATTTGCTGGGTACGCGGGGCGGCTTTTTCCTGTTGCGGCCTGATCGTTATGTGGCCGCGATTTTCCAAGGTGCAACCGAGACCGCCAGTGCCGAGGCTTTGCAATCACTGTTCGGTGCCGTGCCAACCGGTGAGCCGGTAGCACAACCGTCGTTTCCAACATCCGTCACGCTCACGAGGTGCGTATGAATACACTGCAAACGTCGACCCCCGCCCGCCTGTGCTATTTGCACCTGGCAAGCAAAGAACCGCAACGGCAGATCGACTTCTACCAGCGCATGATGGACATGAACTGCCAACCTCAGGCAGACGGCAGTTGGGTTCTCAGAGGGCCAAACCGGGCCATGCTGCTCTCCCCGGCCGACCACTGCGGCCTGCTGGCAGCGGCCTATGACCTGGCGACCCCGGAAAAACTCGCCGAGCTGCGCCACCGCCTGCGCAAACGCAACTGCATCATCGAAGACCTACGTTCGCCGCTGCTCGCGCCAGGGGCCTTCGCGATTCGCGACCCGCAAGGTCGCCAGACGATTTTCGGCGTCTGCCAGGCGCAAATGAATAGCGCCCAGGCCGGCATGCCCGGCCGCTTGCAGCATGTGGTGTTCCAGACCACTGAGCTGGAAGCGATGATTGAGTTCTACGTCAACACCGTTGGCTTCACGGTCTCCGACAGCGTGGTCGACCAACAGAGCGGCCAGTTAATGGTGTGTTTCCTGCGTTCGGACGATGAACACCATTCGCTGGCGTTCTTCCGGGGCTCGAAAAACGAGTGGGACCACCACTGTTACGAAACCAACGAATGGAACGACATTCGCGACTGGGGCGACCGCTTTGCCAAGGAGCGCATCAGCATCTTCTTTGGCCNNGGCAACAACCTGTTCTTCATGGTGGTGGACGCCGACCGCAACCGGCTTGAGTTCTCGGCGGAGTTGCAAATTACCGAAGCGACCGACCCTCCAGGCACCTGGCCGCAGGAAGAACACACGCTCAATTCCTGGGGGCGCGCGTGGATCAGAACCTGAGATCGGACGGTTCGCCGTCTTTCGCTAAAACCGCGCGCTCCATCGACCCGAAGGTAAAACCATGACTGCCCAACGTCCAACCCCTTACGCCATCAGCGGCGACCAGTTCATCGACGGCATTTGGCGTACCGGCCGCTCCTCGGCCAAGCTGAATGATCGCAACCCCTTTAACGGCGAAACCTTGCTGGAGATGCCGTTGGCCAGCGTCGCCGACCTTGACTCGGCCTACGCAGCGGCACACCGTGCGCAGACGCCGTGGGCGACATTGCACCCGACCGCACGCGGTGNNGGTGGAGGGGCGTATCCTGAGCAGTTACAAGCCCGGCGAACAGAGCTTCGTGTTTCGCGAGCCGCTGGGTGTGATCGGGGTTATCAGCCCCTGGAATTTTCCGCTCTACCTGAGCATGCGTTCGGTGGTTCCGGCGCTGGCGCTGGGTAATACAGTGGTGCTCAAACCCGCCAGCGACACGGCCGTGACCGGAGGCTTGCTGATTGCGCACCTGTTCGAAGAGGCCGGTTTTCCCGAGGGCACGCTGAATGTGGTGGTCGGCGCCGGTGCGGAAATTGGCGACGCGTTTGTCGGGCACCCGGTGCCCAGCCTGATTTCATTTACCGGATCTACCGATGTGGGGCGCAATGTCGGGCGTATTGCCACCGGCGGCCAGCACATCAAGCGCGTGGCTCTGGAGCTTGGCGGCAACGCGCCGCTGGTGGTGCTGGACGATGCGGATATCGAGATTGCCGCGCACGCTGCGGTGGTTGGACGCTTCCTGCACCAGGGCCAGATTTGCATGAGTGTGAACCGGGTGATTGTCGACCGCGCGCGCTATGCAGACTTCACGGCATTGGTGGTGGAACGCGTGCGCAAGCTGAAAACCGGTGATCCGGACCACCCTGATACGGTGATTGGCCCAGTCATCAACCGCAGCCAGCTGGAGGGTTTACTGCGCAAGATCTACGCCGCCGACAGTGCGGGCCTGAAACGACTCCACGGCGGCTCGCCATCCGGGCTGGTGCTGCCGCCCCACGTGTATGGGGAAGTGCCCTTTGACCACGAACTGGCGCACGATGAGACTTTCGGCCCCTTGCTGCCGTTGTTGATCGCCGAGAACGAAGCGCATGCGCTGACCTTGGCCAACGCCAGCGAATATGGGCTGTCCAGCGCCGTATTCAGCAAAGATATGGCGCGCGCGCTGAATTTTTCACGTGGCATTGTGGCGGGGATGACGCACATTAACGACATCACCGTAGATGACCAACCCAACGCCCCGTTCGGGGGTGAAAAGAACTCGGGCCTGGGACGCTTCAACGGTCACTATGCCCTGGATGAGTTTACCCGTGCGCACTGGGTGACCTGGCAACCTGGGAGCCACAACTACCCGTTCTAGGAAACCGGCCGGGCCACCTAGGTGGCCCGGCCCATAACAATAAAAAGAGGCGATCCATGAGCAATCTAGCCTGGGTTTCTACCGATCAAGTGATGCGTTCCGACCGCCTGATGAGGTGGAAAGAGTTTATGAGTGACAACCTTGGGCGCACGCCGGAGTACATCAAGCGCCTCGAGTCCACCCACATAGAACCCCTGCACGATGCCGATTTCCAGGGCCGCCTGGAGTACGGCGACCTCGGTAAACTACGCTTTTGCCGCATGACCGCCAGCGCGCATCGCTACTCCCGTCACCTGAGCAAAGCAGTCGAGGCGCCCGACACATCGCGCATGCTGATCCTGCAAACCGCCGGCGTCAGTCATTTCCAGCAAGGCAAGCACAGCAACGCCTTGGCGCCCGACGAGTTACTGGTGGTCGACTGCGCTCAACCCTTCAATGTCAGCAGCCCACAAGGCTGTGAGCACTTCATCCTGTTGTTCAATGAAGGCGCCGGGCAGGCACTGGACGCCGACGACCTGCATATCAGCGCGCGCAACGGGCTTGGTCGGATGTTGATGCACCTGATCGTTGACGCCTACAGCCAATACCCGCTGCTGAACAGCCAGTCGGCGGCGCTGGTCGGCGAGAGTATTGTCGGGCTGCTGAACAATGCACTGGGCAACAAACAGGAAGAGAAAAAGCTCGAACACGACTTCCGTCACTACAAGCAAAACCGCCTCAAGCGCTATATCGAACTGCACCTGGCCGACCGCGACCTGAGCATCGAACGCATCGCCTTTGCCGAGCAATGCTCGGTGCGCAGCCTGCATCGAGCGTTCCAGGACGCGTTCGGTTGCAGTGTCAGCGAGTACATCTGGCAGCGCCGCGTGGCGCGCTGCGCGCAAGACCTGCGCAACCGTGATTTGCACCATCGCTCGCTCACCGACATTGCCTATGCCTGGGGCTATGGCAGCAGCGCGCACTTCAGTCGGCACTTCAAGGCAGCGTTCGGCATGCCTCCCAGGCTATACCGTGAAACGGCCAGCGCAGCGCAATGACCCTCGCCGGTCGAGCCGCCGGTAATGGCGGCCCAGGCACCTGTCAGCGCACCCCGGTGTTGCGCAACGCGGTGGGGGTGAATTCGGCGGACACTGCCGAGAAACCGAATTCAATCGGCTCTTTTTCTTCGTTACGCATGCCTGAAACGATGTAGCGCCCGTTGATCAGGTCATACACCGCCTCCACACCAAGCCACGGCAGTTGCCTGTCATAGCGCGGGGTCACATAGCCTTCGGACACTCGCCACAACGTGTTGTGCGCGTCGTAGTGGTCGGCGAGTGCGATCTGCCAGGAGTCTTCGTCGAAATACAGCACTCGCTTGGCATATATATGCCGCTGGTCGGCTTTCAAGGTGGCTTCCACTACCCACACGCGGTGCAGTTCATAGCGGGTCAGGTCTGAATTGACATGCCCGGGCTTGACCACGTCGGCATAGGTGTACTGGGGCGATTCAAGCTTGTAACTGTTGTAAGGAATGTAGAGTTCTTTCTTGCCCACAAGCTTCCAGTCATAGCGGTCAGGGGCGCCGTTGAACATGTCCAGGTTGTCCGCAACGCGCTGGCCATCGGAGGCCGGGTAAGGCCCGTCGTAGGCGATCTGCGGGGCACGGCGCACGCGGCGTTGGCCCGCGCTGTAGATCCAGGCCATGCGCGGCGTTTTAACCTGGTCGAGCGGTTCGTGCACCAGCACTACATCCCCTGCCAGGCGTGCGGGCGCCGTGACCAATTGCTTGTAATAGAACAGCACATTGCCGGGGTTCTTCGGGTCGAAATCCTTCATCTGTTCGCGGTAGACAAACTGCTGGTTGAAGTACACCGGCACAAAGGTCCCGTCGGCCAACGGTGTGGCCTGCACATGGCTGCGATGGGCACTGCCGCCACGATAACGGCCGATATGGTTCCACAGCACTTCGAGGCCATTTTGCGGAATCGGGAAAGGCGTGCCCATCTCGTAGTTTTCCAGGCCATTACCCTCGGAAATCAACTGGGTATGCAGCGCATTGCGCGCAATCGCCGCGGTCACTTTTTCGGGCAGGTTGACGCTACGGTGAGTGGGGTAAACCGTGATGTGGTAGCTGTCCGGATAACGCTTGAGCATGGCCATTTCACCGTCGCTCAGCTTGCCTTGGTACTGGGCGACGTTCTTTGCCGTGATGGTGAACAACGGTTTGTCGGTGGCAAATGGATCAGACAGCGCGCCGGACTTGTCGACTGTGCCGGCGCCCTGGGGCAGGCCACCGGTCCAGGCCGGGATGCTGCCGTCTGCATTGCCGGCACGCTGGGCGCCGACCGGCGTGAGACTGCTGTTGAGTTTGGCGGCTTCGCTGGCGGGTACGGCGCCGTGTGCGGCAGCGGCCATCAGGCTGAACGCGCCGAATAACACATGGGATGTTTTCATTGTTATCTCCACTCAGAAAGAAACGCCAAAGCTCAGCGCCAGGAAGTCGCGGTCCACGTTTACGTTGTAGGCGCCACCGAAATAGTTGGTGTACGACAGGCTGGCGTTATAGGTGTTGAGGTAGGTGGCATCCANNACGCCGGGGATCACATCGTTGTAGTCCAGCGCCGCGCGCACCCGGTAACCCCAGGAGGTCGGTGTGGCGAAACCATTGTTGTCACAGTTTTGCGGGGCTTCGGTGTTGGTGGTCCCGGTGCACAGGCTGTTATCGGCAAGCGCGCCCTGCCCGTACGACGGGCTGCGGCCATAACGCAGGCCCCCTTTGCCCTCCAGGCCGGCGATATGCGTAACCCCGACTTCGCCGACCAATGTCAGGCGCTCGGCGCCCAATACCTGGTCGAAAAAGTGCGTGGCGGTGACCTGGGCTTGGGTCACTTCTTTACGCCGGTAGCCGGTGATCACTGCATTATTGGTCAACGAAACGGCGCCCGAGGACAGCACCGGGGTCAGGCTTGACTCGCCAACCACCGCCGTTACAAGGTCCACTGCGTTGATTTGAATCGGCATGTTCGGGCGGTAGCTGATCTCGCCGGACAGCGTGGTGCCCGTGGACAAACTGGTGCTGAAGCTCAAGCCATACAGGCGGATGTCTTCGGGGTATTCGGCATAGTAGTGGGAACTGCCCAGCCGGTAGCCCTGGGCAAGGCTCTGCCCACTGTCACTCGAGAGAAACGCCCCACAGCCGCCCGCCCCGATCCCCAGATTGCCGCACAGGCTTTGAGCGAACCCCGTGTCAGCCATGTGCGCGCCGCCTGCCACGCTGAAATACGCCTGGCGGCTGTGGTAGTTCATGAAATAGGCACCGAACTCGCTGTCCAGCTCAGGCGCGAACCAGTGCAACGCCGCGCCCCACTGACCGCCGTCGCGGGCATCGCGATCACCGGAACGCGGCATCTCAATGCCCTCGGATGTCATATTGATCCCAAAGGGTTTCAACGCGGCTTTGGCCGCGGCACTGCCTGTAAGGTCTGGCCCGGCAAACAAGCCGCCACAACCGTCGGCCATCACGTCGATCTGCGAGAAAAACGTCCCGCAGTTATCGAGCACTGTCTGGTCCCATTCCAGTTGGTAAAACGCCTCGGCAGAGACGTTCTCGGTCAGGTTCTGCGACAGGTAAAACATATTGACCGGGATCAGCCCTTCCTTGATCTCGGCGCCGGGCCGTCGAAAAGAGGCGACATCTACCGGGTTGATGCTGTTGATGCCGCCCGAGATGAATGTGCTTTCGCCCCAGCTCACCACTTGTTTGCCGAGGCGAACGGTGCCCGGCAGATCGCGAATCATGTAGTTGTGATAGACAAACGCATCGAGAATTTCTGCGCCGGCAGACTTCGCGCCTTCCTTGCGGTTGGTGTCGTCGATGTCCTTGAACAGACGATGTTCGTCATTGAGTTCAAAGTCGTACCAGTACTTGCCACGCACGAACACACCCGAATCGCCGTACTTGAGTTCCAGGTCGTGCACGCCCTTGAACACCTTGGAGAAGGTCTCGCCTTTTTTGAAGTTGCGGCGGCCATCGTCGGCGCTGGCGCTATTGAGCAGCTTGGCGTCTCGGTCACTGGTAGACCAGCCGGCGCCCACCGACAAGCTTGAGTCGAACTGCCCTTCGATCTCGCCCATATTGAACGACACGGCCAACGCCGGAAGGCTCTGCAGGCCTGCAGCGAAGCTGATGGTCAGCGGCAAGGCCGCTCGATGCCAGGGGGGAGTTTTAGTGTTCATTGCGTTGACTACCTCTTGTTGTTGTTTTGGTTCGTTACGCGTGTGTCGGGTTTTGCGGGTACAGCCGTTCCTGCTCGTCAGCTTTCGAGGGTATGACGGAGTGGGTGTATCGACAGCATTCGGTGCAACAGAGCGGCGTGTTGTTCAGAGCAGGCCGAGGGTTTTCCACCACACATAATCCAGTGGAAACAAAACCAGCACGGTCATCAGTGACACCCGTAAAAACAGCCCGGTGGCCTGCTTCAGGCTGACGTGCCCCATCGTCATGGCCAGCACAATCGGCGGGCACTGATAGGGAAAGATCAACAGCCCAAAGACCGGCACTTGCAGCATCAGCGTCGAGGGCAGGCTCAGCCCGCTTGCGCCAGCAAACTCCCCAGCCAGAGGGGTCAATACCGCCGGCAGGCTGGGCAAGGTCGTCACCAGGCCGATTACCGTGCTGATGGCGGTGATAACACCCACCGCCACGGCCGGATGTTCAGGGCTCAGGTGGGCCCAACCCAGCAAGGTGCGGCCCAACATGAGTCCAATACCGCTGTCCGCGACTACCGCACCAAGGCCCAAAAAGCCTGCGACAAAAATCAGCGGCGTCACATGCACGCCTTCGGTGAACGCCTTGACGCTCAGGATGTTCATCGCCGGCCACAGGCATACCAGCGCAGCGCCCAACGACACCCAGGCGGGTGATACGCCATGAATGAAGTCAGTCATGAACAACAGCACCGATAGCCCCAATACCCAGAGCAAATTGCGCTCCGGCACCGTCAGCGGCGCACTCTGCGTGCGTGCCACCGGCAGGCATGGCCGGCGCTCTGGGAACAGCCTGGCGATCATCACGACGATCAGCCCGGCCTTGGCCAGCCCCAGCACGGGAAAGTGCGCAAGCAAGTAAGGCGCGTACGCCAGGTGAATCCCATACATGGACTCAGCCGCGCCGAGCAGTACGCTGTTGGGCAAATTGGCCGGGAGGATACTGGTCGGTGGCATGTAGCTGCAGGCGGCCACCGTCAGTACCAGACCGGTATGCCCATTGGACCCGGGTGCATAACCGAGCTCTCTGGCCAGCGCCATCACGATGGGTGTCAGCAAAAGGATGCGCCCCGTGGTCGAGGGCATCAGAAACGCCAACACCACACACAGCAGGGCCACGCGCCACAGATAACTGTTGTACGTACGCTGATTGCCCCTGAAGGCACCGGCAGCGATGCGCCCCCCCAGCCCGGTGGTGTTAATCGCCGCGCCGAGTACGCTTCCGCCGAAAACCAGCCACCACGCGGTGGAGCTGAAACCGGAAAACACCACGTTGGCAGGGGCAATACCAAACAGCACCACCAACAGGAAAAACGCCAGCGTGGGCAGCGGCTCGGCCAACAACCCAAAGGCCCAGGCACACAGGGTAAAGGCGATGACCAACGCTGCCTGTATCACCCGCACCGGGACCTCGCCGGGTAATTCGAGCGTGCCAAGTGCGAGCAACAAGCCGATAAGGAGCGCGTACAAAAGCGTCACAGCCGCTGATTTGGTCACGTTCAATTCCTCAGGCCCCAGTGCTCATACGGTCAAGCAGTGACGGCCCTGAACCGGCCTGTTGCAAACCGGTGAGCGTTGAACAGCCGATCTCGGAAAAGTAACCTTCGGTGCTGGCCTTCCAGTTGTAGGTGCAAACCCTGGCGATGTAACCGTCAGGGCGCACCAGCACCGTGACATTTTCAGTGCTGCCTATGCCGTAAGCCATGCGCGCATGCAGTCGGTCGTCGGCCAAGTCATACGCCTCATCATTGGCGATAAGGTGCGGGCGAATGGCGACGACTCTCACCAGACCCTCGACAACGTTAAGGTTTCGCGCCGCTTCAATCGCCTTTTCACCAAAGGCCAACACCGTAAAGTGAGTACCTCTGAACACATCAAACAACGTGGTGCTGCCGGTTCGGCGACTGGAGCAAGGAGCATCCGGGGCTCTGTCCCCGGCGGCCAGCAGTGGCGTTCGGTCTGCCGCGCCGCCCTGACTCAAGGAGCTTTCGCGGTAGTTGATTTGCAATTGGCGCTCCACGTCACCGCGAGTGAATTTCGGAAGGCGCACACTGCTGACCGAGCCAAACAGTTCGCTGGATATTTCCAACACGGCTGCCGCCACGGGCATGCGTTCTTCCTGATAAGTATCCAGCAGTGCTTCACAGGCCCCCTGCAGGACGAGGGCCAGTTTCCAGCCCAGGTTGCAGGCATCCTGCACGCCGGTATTCAGCCCCTGCGCGCCTGCCGGGGTATGCACATGCGCGGCATCACCCGCCAGCAGGGCACGGCCCACCCGGTACTTTTCAACCAGCCGGACATTCGGCCTGAACAGCGACAGCCATTCGGGACTGTGAAGGCGAATCGTCTTATTGCCGGTAATCGCCAACCAGCGCTCTTGAATCGAGCGCTCCGACAACTCGGGGTCCTGCTCGGAGGGATGCACCCTGAGCATGATCTGGAATAGATGGGTGTGGGGCAGCGGGCACAAGCCAACCATCCCGTTACGCAGCGAGGGCCAGACATGCCAGTTATTTCGACCCAGCCCCTCGACCTGCACATCCCCCACGATCATCCGACCCTCCTGGGAGGTGGTTCCGACAAACTGCACACCCAATTGTTTGCGCACAAAGCTGCGGCCGCCATCGGCACCCACAACGTAGCGTGCACGGATCGTGCTGTTGATGCCGTTGCACACCACCGGGACGTCCACCCCTTCTGCGTCCTGGGTAAGGCCATGGGCTTCGGTCGCCCATTCGACTGACCCACCGAGTTCCAGCAACCGCGCGCGCAGGATCTCTTCGGTGCGCCATTGCGGAATCAGGCAGGTATTGGGAAAGGGCACATCGGGGGTTTGCTTGCGGTGTTTGATCATCGCCCACTCAATCCCGATGAGCGGCAGATGCAGTTTCATCAACGGGTAACTGGCGCCGGCTCGCAGGATGGCGTGCGCCACTCCCAGGTTATTGAATACTTCCAGCGTACGCGGCTGAATACCTTTGCCACGCGAACCGTTAAAAGGTCTGGGAGACTTTTCAATGATGCGGCATTTAATACCGCGGCGGGCCAACTCGCAGGCCAGTGTAAGTCCGGTAGGGCCGGCACCAATAATAAGTACATCGGTCACGGTGCTGCTGACACGTTGAATTACGTTCATGGTAAAAACGTCCAGTAATTAAAAAGATCCCGGCCGCCCACTCTCCAGGCGCTTACTCGGGTTTTATATAAGGCGACGGGGTAAACGGCGGTTGTTTAAAAACGTTGAAACTATCCCGGACAGTTGTTCGGCGCGTTCCAGCGGCGCCATATGGCCACACGCCTTGATTACCAATGCCGCTTCGGGCTTGAGCAATACCTGGGCGTGTGGCATGTGATTAACCGGGGTGATGTTGTCGTCCTCTCCCCACACTAATAACGTAGGTATTTCGAGCGCTCCGGTTTTATCAAATAGTGTCTGCTGCGCGGTTAACGGGAAGTGTCGCAATGTTGAAAGCAATGAATACATGGTGCCTGCATAGTTCAATGCGTCACGAATCATCGCGTTGAGGTACTGCGCGTCTGCCTCAGTGTTAACGTTGTGCCGTATATGCGAAAGAATCGACTGTCGGGCCAGGTGCCGCCCGAACACTTCGGCAATCACCGGGACTTTTGCAATACGCGCGGCGAGCGCTGTTTTACCGGTAAGCCCGGCCGGCCCGACCAACGTCAGCGTTTTCGGTCTAAACCCGTGCTCGGTTAACAGCGTCATCGCAATCAGCGCGCCCATCGACGTTGCGATCACATGATCAATCGCCAGCCCGAGTGCGCCGACCAGGTCCTGCAACTGGCGCACAAATAACCCTGCGTCATAGGCGCCCTGCACGCGGTCCGAATAGCCACGGCCGTAAGCGCTGTAAGCCAGTGTCCGAAAACCTTGCTGATGCAGGCAGGTTGAAAACCTGTCCCAGTAAAACAGCGGAATCGTCAGGCCGGGGACCAGAAGCACCACTTCGCCATTCACCGGGCCGGCCAACCTGTAGTGCGTAATGCCCTGCGATAACGCAATGAAATCACCCTGTAACCGGCAACGCACGGCGGGGCTCAACGCATCGGTTTCACCCTTGGCGACGAAGTACGACAGGCGCGCAAGTTTCATATGACACCCAGCGTGTCTGTTATTGAGTTGACGATCTCCGCCGGTGCTTCCTCCGGCAGCAGGCGCCCAACGCCCGCGATAACAACTTCCTGGCTGCCAGGGATATCCCGCGCAAAATACTGACCATCTACGCGCTCACCGCGCAGCACTAACGTGGGGGCTCTGATGTTACCAATGTCTGCGGAACGGTCGCGCTGGTCTGTATTGGCAAAGTGAATAAACGCTTCCCGGTTGGCGGGAATACTCATCATGCTGTAAACCCGATCAATGACCGCCTCTTCCAAGACTGTGCGCGGCCCCACCAACTTACGCAGGTTCTTTGCGGTCGAACGCCGCGACATCAAACGACGTAACACAAGTCTTCCGAGGGCGCTGCGGGCCAGATGGAATGCCGCCGGTAATGACTTTTCCGGGTAGCCGGTCGCGTTCATCAATATCAACCGTTGGACGTTATCTCGATGGTCCAACGCGAAGTTCCAGGCGATATTGCCGCCCAACGAGTTTCCGCCAAGTTGAAACCTGCTCAGTCCAAGCCGCTCTACGAACGCCTTGACGAAGCGCACGTAGGCTTCGATCCGATAATCGCTGCCGGGCATCGCGCCACTTAATCCGCACCCCGCAAGGTCAACCCGTACCACTTCAAAGTTTTGCTGTAACGCAGGAACTAATTTATCGAAGCAGTGCAGTGAAGAACCGCTCCCATGCAACAGCACGATGACCGGCCCTTTGCCCTCTCGCTTGTAGTGGACTCGCGTGCCCCCGATGACGACGAATCGGGACTGGGCATCCTGGAAAAAACGTTCATCAGGCATTACGGGCCTCGACGGATTGACGAAGGGATGGCTGAACCCACAAAGCATTCAGCGCCTTTTGCAATTTACGGATACAGTGTATCCATAATTAAGTTAAGCGTGTCAACTGGCGTTTTCCAGAGGCGAACCATTCGACACTTAATGACCAAACGGTTTATAAGTCCCGTCAACCGAACAGCATGATCAGCCGATGAACATAGACGACCAAAACCCAGTGCCCCCCGGTAGCCCTCAGTGGTGGCGCAACCAACCTGTGCGTGAGCAAAAAACGGGCGCACGCGGGCGCCCGTCCCTCTCCTTCGACAAGATCATCGCCACGGCGCTGGAAGTCCTTGAGTCAGTGGGGTTTCAGGCTTTCAACATGCGCATGCTGGCAGACAGCCTGGGGTCCGGCACCGCGACGCTCTATCGGCATTTCCAGAGTAAGGACGAGATTTTTGCCTACGCGGCGGACAGGTTTCTGGGCGGGCTGCTGAGCGATGAAACTGACTACGCAGGCTTGGCCTGGCAGGACGCGTGTGCGCTGAGCATGAGTCGCTTTTATCAGCAGTTGAGTGCGCACCCGAACATCGTCCCGCTGCTGGCGACGCAAATTCCTCTGGGACCAAACGGTCTGGAGCTTCGCGAGCGTGTGCTGGGGATGTTTTTGAAAGCCGGTTTCACCCCGCCACTGGCAGCTTCCGCCTACACGACCATTGCTCACTATGTGGTCGGGTTCGCCGGACAGCTCAGCCCCGCCGGGCAGCACTCACACAACGCAAGTGCTGAGCTGGTCGACTTCTTTGAACAGTTGGACCCGGGCAAATACCCGGCAACCGTGCAAATCGCACCGCACTTGTCGGATATTTCCATCACGGATGAATTCCACTTTGGTCTCAAGCTGATCATCGTCGGCCTGGACCACGCGCTGCAGGCCAGCAAGGCCGGCTAAGTGCGCATGACGCTGTCGGGCCTCAGCGCATACCCTGCGAGAAATGTGTCCAGCGCGCGCGTGACCGCCGCGCGTACATGGGCCGGCGTAGGCTTCTGGGTGACGCCCAGCAAGCAGGGCATCACCGTTTCGGAATCGAGCAGCGCCATCAGGTGGCAGGCTGCAACCTCCGGATCACAAGGCCGGAGCTTACCCTCCTCGACCTGGCGTGCAAGAAAGGTGGCGACTTCGCGCACACCCTTCTTGGGCCCTCGTTCGTAGAACCGCAGGCCTATGTCACTGCGCCCGGACTGCGCGATGATCGCGCGGCGTGCCTGGATCGAGGCTTCCAGGCACAGCACGGCCAGGGTGCGCTCGCCGAACTGCTGCAGGGCATGGCGCAAATCATCATGGTCCTTCTGCAGCGCTTCGAAGATCGGCTCCAGGTAACGCTTGGCCATACCGTGCATGACCTCGACGAACAACTCCTCCTTGCTGCTGAAATAACCGTACAACGTGCCCTTTGATCCGCCAACACGCGTGGCAATCTGCGCCATCGACGCACCATCAAAGCCAAACTCCAGAAAAACCTGCGCGGCCGCCTCGACGATGGCCTCGCGTTTGGCTTCAGTCCTGACTCGCATAACGCCTGCTCCACTCCTTCCGTAAACCCCGGAATGATACCCCAGGGGGTCCGATATGGGTTGACGGCGCAAATCCACGCCAATACATTACCGTACAGTACGGTATTTTAAAGATGATTTCGCTCCTCCATCCAGCCCTGGAGAAACGCCTTGCGCCCGCCCATGACCACCCCCTTAACGCTTATCGCAGTGTGTATTACCGCTTGCTTGCTCACCGCCTGCGGCAAGCCGCCGGGTGGGCCACCGCCTGCGCAGGGCACACCGACCGTGGGCGTGATCACCGTGCAACCTCGGCACCTGGCGCTGACCACGCAGCTGCCCGGTCGCACCTCTGCCTACCTGGTTGCGCAGGTACGCCCGCAAGTGGCAGGAATCATCAAGGCACGCCTGTTCAAGGAAGGCAGCGATGTCAGGGCAGGCCAGGCGCTGTACCAAATCGACCCCGCGACCTACAAGGCTACCTACGAGAGCAATCTTGCGGCGCTCGCCAAAGCACAGGCCACACTCAAGACCGCCCGGCTCAAGGCCGAACGCTACAAGCAATTACTCGCCATCCAGGCCGTCAGCCAGCAGGACTACGATGATGCAAGCGCCTCGCTCGGTGAGGACGCAGCGCAGGTAGCGTCTGCCAAGGCTGACCTTGAAAGCAGCCGTATCAACCTGTCATACGCCCGTGTGGATTCGCCGATTTCCGGGCGCATCGGCAAGTCCAGCGTCACGCCTGGCGCACTGGTAACCGCCAGCCAGACCACTGAGCTGGCGACTGTCCAACAACTGGACCCGCTGTACGTCGATCTCTCCCAATCCAGCACCGCGCTGCTGCGGCTCAAGCACGCGATGGCCCGAGGTGAACTGCAAAAGAGCGGTGCCAACTCGGCCAAGGTGCAACTGCTGCTTGAAGACGGCAGTACCTACCCCCACGAGGGGACCCTGGAGTTTTCCGACGTCACCGTAGACCAGAATACCGGCACCATCACCTTGCGCGCGCTGTTCCCCAACCCCGACGGCGACCTGCTTCCCGGTATGTATGTGCGCGCAGTGCTGCAAGAAGCGGTCA
>CXWL01114005.1_pt1 | contig 22442 bp, 26 predicted proteins | sample 590931 | NCBI WGS metagenome assembly CXWL01 (sample SAMEA3498368, study PRJEB10139) | groundwater metagenome | biome: water well; material: biofilm material | place: Germany | collected 2015-04-27 | reverse complement strand
CGGGTGGGCACATCCCAGATGAGAATACGTTTCATGATGTCGTTTAATGCCGCGTATTATTTGGGGAGCTTTATATTGCGTTCGCTGAAATCGCCGCTCTCCGCCTGCGTGTGGCAAGCCTGGCAGTTGGCCGGGGTTTTCACCAGCGGGTTCTTCCAGACGGCGGGCGGGACTTCCCGCGCGTCGTGCTTGCTCTTGAACCATCCGGTTTCGCTGATCCGCAAGGGAGCTGTCGGAGCACGCCAGCGGTTGGATGCGTTGCTCACCAGAAAATCGGTGATTTCCTTGCTCTCCTCCGGCGTCAGCGAAGCATCGGTGTCAAAGTGCTTGCCCAATCCGTCCATGACCTTGCGCCATGACTCGGCGGGCAGCAACCCCGGTGAGTAGGCGATGTGGCAGGAGGAGCATTCCTGTTTCCATTTGGCGTTGACTTGCGCGGGCTGGAGCGGTTTGCCGCGATCTTCACCGCCGTATTTGCCGCCGCCGGCTTCGGCAGCCTGTGCGGCAGACATGGACATACCCATCGCCAATACGGCAACAGCAAGTGCATGAGGTAAATTCTGATAACGATTCAACATGGCAGTCCCCTTGTCTATTTTTTAATGGTCAGCAAATAAGCCAGCACGTCGCCTTTTTCCTGCGCCGTGCAGACACGTCCGAGCACATCATTGCAATTGCGCTTGTACCACTTTTCCACCTTGGCCGGGTCGCTGAACCGCTCCGCATTGGCGGACGGTGCAAGCGGCCCGATAGGTTTGCCGGTATTGGAATGCTTGCCCTGGGCTGCGGGGCTGTCAGTATGGCAGGAAGCGCAGCTCAATTCTCTGCCGTGTTTGGCCTTGAAAAAACTCTCTCCCCGCGCGGCCGAGAACCCCTGAAAACCGGGGGTGGCCTTTGCTTCATTCTGGATTGAAGCCAGCACCTGGTCCGGGGTTGCTGCGAGGGCCGGTTGCGCCGCCAATCCGGCAACAACCATCAACGTCAAACCTGATATATAAAGTTTCCGTAACATGTTTACTCTCCTTAGGTTGAACAACATGGAACGCAGAATACGGAGCCAGGCTTAAAGGATGCTTAACGCGAAAATATTTTCTGGGGTTGCACGGATGGAATAAGGGGCTGAGCAACAACAGCCACGCACCGCTTCGCTTCATCCAGGCTACACAACCGGGCTCCCGCCATTCGCGGGAATGGCGGGCTAATGGATTATTTGGGGATGGGTGCAGACGCCGTTCTTGAACCTGGAAGTTTGCTCCATCTCGGCGCACGGAAAGCTTTCCAGGTTTTCACGAAATATGCGGGCCGGGTTCAAACCACGAAAAGCACCAAAAGCTGGAAATAGGCTATGCACAGGCCGTGCAATTGCTTATTTGCTCACGGTTTGCTGCAACGCCTTACGGATCGCCTCCGGGGCCTGCATGATGTTCATGAAGCTGTTTTTACCCATCATTGACAGGCCGGGGAAGCTGATCGCGATACGGAAGCGGGCATACAACGCATACACCTTGTTGCCGGAGACCAGAACCTCGTAGGGCAGATGGGCGGTGGACTTGGTGTCGCGGAAATCAATTTCGCTCATGATGAACTTGTCGTCCATATATTTGCCCCCATCCGTGTCGCCATGCATGGCGACGCCGAACAACGCTTCCTGCTTGCCCGGAACGTCCACGCGATAGACCTTGGTCACGCCGGACTTGCCTGCCGCAAGCCCCGCTTCGACCGCCGCCACAGCTTCCTCGTGGCTGCCGTATTCGGCCAGCGTGCTGGGCTCATCGAAGTATTCCATCCCTATCATGTAGTGGTATTTGCGCGCCTGGCTGGCGGTCATTCCCTTGGCGCCGAACTCCTCCACCTTGCCGAGTGCGGTTGCCAGCATGGCGGCCACGCCATTCAGATCGCCCTTCATGCGGTAAACGCTGGCCATGTAAACCGGGTTGGTGTAACTCACCTGCACCTCATCCTTGATTTTCGTGACCGATACCCGCTGCACCGCGCCGAAACCACCATGCTCCGAAGCGGCGGCATTGTTCTTCAGCTCGTCGTTGGTTACTACCAGTATCGTCGCATCCGGGTAGGGGGAATAAGCGCCGACGAGCGTGAAACCGTTGGAAGCCAATGCCGCTTTCGCCGCCTCGGTTTTTTCTTCTACGCTGCCCGCGCCTTTCGAGCCCAGCACGAATGGTTTCAGTATCGCGTCATCGGCCATTGCCGCCGCTGAGCCAAAAAACATCAACGCTGCCAAGAATAGGCTTCTAGCCGCGATCTTCATGATTTTCTCTCCCTTAAATCCAAAATTATCCATTAGCGGTTTGTTCTTGCCCTGCAGGAGCCAGATTTATCGGGCGATCCAGAACTGGGTTAGCATGAAAAATTATTTTCAAACACCCTCTCGGCGTTCCGGTTCGAACCACGAAAGTTTTTCCCTGAGGCTCACCACCCCGCCGATGATGATCAGGGTCGGCGCCTGGAGTTTTGCGGCATCGGCGATTTTCGGCAAGGTCGCCAGGGTGCCGCAAACCACCCGCTGATTGGGTGTCGTTCCCTGCTGCACGATTGCGGCTGGCGTTGTCTCCGGAAGGCCGTGCGCCACAAGTTCAGCGCAAAGCATGTCGAGGCCATGCAGCCCCATGTAAACCACGATGGTTTGCCTGGGGCGCGCGAGCGCTTCCCAATCGAGGTTCATGCTGCCGTCTTTCAGGTGGCCCGTCACAAAAACGCAGGACTGCGCATGATCCCTGTGCGTGAGAGGTATCCCGGCATAGGCTGAAACCCCGGATGCGGCGGTGATTCCCGGCACCACCTGGAAGCTGATCTTGTGTTCTGCCAGCTTCTCGATCTCCTCGCCGCCGCGCCCGAAAATAAACGGGTCGCCGCCCTTGAGCCGCAATACGCGCTTTCCTTTTTTCGCAAGCCTCACCAGGAGGTCGTTGATTCCCTCCTGCGGCACCGTATGGTCGCCCCGCATCTTGCCGACAAAAATTCTTTCCGCGTCCCGCCGCGTCATTTCAAGAACCGGTTTTGAAACCAGGTTGTCGTAAAGCACCACATCCGCCTTCTGCATCAGCCTTAATGCCCTGAAAGTCAGCAAATCCGGGTCTCCCGGGCCTGCGCCGACCAGATAGACTTCGCCGCTTGCCTGTGCCTGCGGATGATCGAGCAGATCCAGCAGCATGGCTTCGGCGGTGCTTTCGTCGCCGTAAAAAACTTTCTCGGCGACCGCGCCATCGAGCACCTCTTCCCAGAATATCCGCCGCCGGTCCGGCGCGCTGATGCGTTGCTTGACCGCATCGCGAAAGCGTTCGGCAAAGGCGGCAAGCCGCCCATAGGCTTGCGGGATCAGCGTTTCCAGCTTGCCCCGCAACAGGCGGGCGAGCACGGGAGACGCGCCGCCGGTGGAGAAGGCGACCAGCAGGGGGGAGCGATCCAGGATCGCGGGCATGATGAAGGTGCAGAGGCCGGGGTTGTCCACCACGTTGACCGGGATGTTTCTGTTACGGGCTTCGCTGGAGATTTGCTCGTTGGTTGCGGCCTCGCCGGTTGCGGCGATAACGAGAGCGGCTCCGTCGAGGTGTGCGGGTTGGAACCGTTCTGCAATATAGTCGGCTGCCGGAAGGGTTTCAAAAGATTTGCACAGAGCGGGTGAAACCACTTTCACCACAGCGCCTGCCTGGGCCAGCAGGGAAGCCTTTCTGAAGGAAACCTCCCCGCCCCCTACGACGAGGCATTGCTTCCCTTTGATGTTCAGAAAAATCGGCAGATATTCCATTTTAATTCTCGATGCCGCCAAGACAAACGGCCCGCCGGACTGCAACGGCAAACCGCGATGAGCCAGTTATCTGCCCGGTCATGGCAAGCATGGGAATTATCACTTCAAGCGCTGGATATCGAATTTCTTGAGGATGTATTTCTCGTAAATCGGCTCCGAATTTCCTGTCTTCATTTTCTTGATGAAGTATTTTTCGAAGGCGATTTTCGCCCAATGCACCCATTTGCCTTTCTTGAACCAGCTCACGTTCCTCGGCCCGATCTGCGGCATGGCAATGAAAGCGGCCCCGGTGGTTCCCATGTCGGCAAGGCATATTGCGCCCCATGTTCCGGTGGCATGTGTGGGTTTGCCCAGCAGTTCGTCGCGGATGTTGTGGGCGATTGCGGTGATCATGGTTTCGATCATGAAGCCGGTCTTCGGCGCGCCGGTGGGGACCGGCGTCGCCTCCACCGGGGGAATCGCAATGCAGACGCCCGCAGAGAAAATATTCCTGTATTTTTTGCTTCTCTGCTGGTCGTCAACGATGACGAAGCCCCTTGGGTTGCACAGCCCTTCCACGCTCGCCACCGCATCAACGCCCTTGAATGCCGGGAGCATCATCGAATACTTGAATGGAAGCTCGTGTTCCTTGATGACTTCGCCTTTGTCGTTATGTTCGGACACAAACATTTTTCCCGCCTCGACGCGCGTTGTCTTGGCATTGGTGATCCATTTGATGTCGTGGTTCCTGAGCTCGGATTCGAGCAGGCCTTTCGAGTCGCCCACCCCCGCCAGCCCCAAATGCCCGATGTACGGCTCCGAGGTCACGTAAGTCATCGGCACCTTGTTCCTCAATTTCCGCTTCCTGAGGTCGGCGTCCATGATGAAGGCGAACTCGTAGGCCGGGCCAAAGCAGCTTGCGAAAGGCATTGCGCCGATAATGACGGGGCCGGGGTCGGCGAGTAACTTTTTGTATGCTTCGTAGGCGTTCAAGGCATGGTCGAGCGTGCAGATTGATTGGGTATGGCCGGCGGGTCCGGATCCTTCGACTTCCTCGAAAGCGAGCCTGGGGCCGGTGGTGATAACCAGATAATCGTATTTCACCGTTTCGCCGTTGGCCAGGATTAGCGTGTTTGCATCGGCTTCGATTTTGGAGACGGATTGGACGATGAAATTGATTCCTTTTTTCTCGACACAGGGCCGAATCTCGAAACTGACTTCCTCCTTGGTGCGCCAGCCCACTGCAATCCACGGGTTGGAAGGGACAAACTGAAATGTGCTTGAAGCATTGACGAGCGTAACCTGGTGCCCATTCCCGAGTTCTTGCTTTATTTCGTAGGCAGCCGGCATTCCCCCGGTTCCCGCTCCCAAAACGACGATGTGCGCCATGATTTCCCTTTTATGGTGGTGCGTAGTTAATGTTCGCCCTTGGTGCGGAGCAATCCGGCAAGGCGGTTTCCCTGTTTCTGCGGGCCGCCTATCGGGAAGAGTTCATGCAAGTAGCGGTTGTTGCCTTTGGTTGATCCCCATGCTTGCGCAAAGTATGGAATCATCACCCGCACTTGCGCCTGAACCCCGTGCTTCTGGTAATAGTCGCGCAAAAACCGGATGACCTCCCAGTGCTCTTCAGTCAGTTCCAGCTTTTCTACTTTTGCGCGAGCCCGTGCAAATTCTTCCGACCACTCTTGCAGGTTCTTGATATAGCCTTCGCCATCGGTTTCGATTTCTTTGCCGTTGACCATGAGCGTTTTGGACAAGGGGTTGGTCATAATGCCGCGTGCCTCTGCAAAGGTTTTGCCTCTTCCTTGACGCGCCGGATGAAAGCAACAAAGCGCGATGCCCAGTAGCAACTGCCTATGGTCCGAAGATGCGCGTAAGAAGCGAGGAGATTATACAGAACAAGGCCATCGTATTTGCCGTTGATGCCGTGGCCCCGCGCAACGCGGTAGGCAAATTTTGAGTCGGGCGGCAGGTTTTCCAGGCTCGAATAATGAAATTCGTGCGCCTTGATTTCGGTTGCTGGTACATTCGGGCGCGGCCACGGGTGTTCCAGGCTTTCGGCAAGATGGACGTAACCGCGCCCAACGGGTTTGTCGTGCATCAGAACGTCGCCCGGTATGGCGCCGACCATGTCGTAACTGCGGCCCTGGTAGGTGATTTTTCTGGACAGATACATCAGGCCGCCGCACTCGGCATAGACCGGCATGCCGGATTCAATGGCGCGCCTGATTTCCGCGCGCAACGTGGCGTTGGCTTCAAGTTCCTTTGCGTAAATCTCCGGGAATCCGCCGCCCAGATAAAGGGCATCCACATCCGGAAGCCTGGCATCGCGCGTCGCATCGAAAGGGATAATCTCTGCGCCGGCACCGGCAAGCGCATCGAGATCGTCCGCATAATAGAAACCGAAAGCGCGGTCGCGGGCGATGCCGATCCTGACTTTTTCCCGCCAGGGAAACGCGCTTACTTCGGCTTTGGCGGGGGCGATGAGCGGCCCCCCCTTGGCGGAAAGCGCGAGGAGCATGTCCAGATCAACCTGGCTCTCGATGGCGGCAGCGATCCCTTCGATTCTGCTTGAGGCTTCACCGGTTTCGTTGTTTGGCATGAGGCCGAGATGGCGCTCGACGATCATGAGCCGTTCATCGTGCTGGACGGCCCCGATCACCGGCACGTCGGTGTAATGTTCGATGACGGCGCGAAGTTTGGCCTCATGCCGGGCGCCACCGAGATTGTTGAGGATCACGCCCGCAATATTGATCTCCCTGTCGAACGCCTGGTAGCCGAGAATCAGGGGGGCGATACCGCGCGTCATGCCCCTCGCGTCTATCACCAGGATGACCGGCAGGTCGAGCAGTTTGGCCAGCGCCGCATTGCTGTTGCTGCCGTCGAGCGCAAGGCCGTCGTATAGCCCCTTGTTGCCCTCGACGAGATTGATGTCCGAACTGTTTTTCACAAAGGTAGAGACGATGTCTTCCCGCTCCATCAGGTAGAGATCGAGGTTGCGGCAGGCGCGCCCGCAAGCCTGCGAAAGCCACATCGGGTCTATGTAGTCAGGCCCTTTCTTGAAGGGCTGGACAGCAAGGCCGCGCATTTTCAGCGCGGCGCACAAGCCGATGCTGACTACCGTTTTTCCGGAAGATTTGTGGGCGGCGGAAACCAGCAGCCGGTTCATCAGATGGTTTCCCGCTTGCGCCGGTCCGGAATGTCGTGCGGCATGGAATTGAGCACGCGGACAGCGATGGTGGTAATCAGGAGAGCGATGCCGATGCCGCCAAAACCGAGCAGAAATTCGGGCAGTGATGGGTTATAGCTTGCAACCTGGCCATCGCCAAAGCTGCTGGTCACCTCATAGCCCGGAAAAATGGAAAGCGGGTAAGCCTGGCCACCGACGATGAAGACATAGAGCAGGGCAAAGCTGCCCAGGATGACCAGCAGCGAAGCCGCGATGGTGTATCTTGTTTTTTCGAGCCCCGGATAGAAGATGAGAAGCAGGGGCAAAAGGCTTCCGAGGAAAATATAGCCCGCCCAGAAGAGCCAGGGATAGATGCCGCCATCGGCGAGAATGAACCGCTCGAAGCCGGATTGCTTTGCGAAGTACAGGTTGGTCAGGTGGTAGGCCGCGACAAAGTAGAGGGCAATGATGACGAAGATACCGAGCAGGTTTTTCATGCGCTTCATGATGGCCGGGTCGGGCGTTTTCCCGTTCCATGCATACATCGCCGATTGCGTGATATGGAACACGGCCAGCCCCCAGGCAAAGGACAAGACGATGAACATGGGCGGCAGCAGAGCCGAGCCATAGGCCTGGCGCGCGATGAGAAAGGCGAAGATCATGCCGGTTCCCGTGGTGAGAATGATGCGCCAGGCAAACACGGCAAAACCGACCGGTTTCGACCAGGGGTACATGCGCGCTTCCATCATCGTCCAAAGGTAGGCGCCGGCCAGGGTGAAGAGGCCGCTGTACAGGATGATGTTCCAGGCAAATACAGAGGTGGCGTTATAGTGGGTTGCGGCAATGATAACGCGGTCGGGCCGTCCCAGGTCGAGCATGAGTACAGCCAGCCCGCCCGCAAGAAGCGCGATGGAAAGGATGCTTGCAAGCGGTGCTCTTGTCTTGTACTGCGCCTTGCCGAATACGGTGCCGATTGAAGCCACGTTGAGCACGCCGGAGGCGGCGACGATCATGAAAATGGCGAAGACATGCGGTATTCCCCAGACGATCTGGTTATTCATGCCGGTGACGACATGGCCGTGCTCTTCCATGAAGTACGCGGCAGCCATGCCGGTGGCGGAGATGAGCGCCCCGAACGCGGCCAGCGCATAAAAGTAGCGGGTTTCGAGGCGGGAGAAGGGTTTATTCTGCATTTTCTTCATATCCCCTGGTAGCGGATGCCGGGGTTCAGGCCGAGATCGGCGCGCAGTTGCGATGAGGCGACGCTGCGGATGCGCAGGGAGATTTCGCTGTTCGGGTCATTGAGGTCGCCGAACAAAATCGCACGATGCCCGGCCTTGGCGCAGGCCTCGGCGCACGCCGGCTGTTCTCCGCGGTCAACGCGATGCACGCACAGGGTGCAGCTCTCGACGGTGCCCTTGCCGCGCGGCGCATCCGGTTTCTGGTCCGTTTCCGCCTCATGCACGAAAGACCTCGCCTTGTAGGGGCAAGCCATCATGCAGTAGCGGCAGCCGATGCAAATGTGCTTGTCAACCAGCACGATGCCATCGGCGCGCCTGAACGAGGCGCCGGTGGGGCAAACGTCCGCGCAGGGAGGGCTTTCGCAATGCTGGCACATCACCGGCAATGATGCCGTGTGCCCGCTTCTCATGTCCTTCAGTTCGACTTTGCGTATCCACTGCGAGTCGGTCGGTTTGGTGCCGCCGGAAAGCCCGTTTTCCTTGTTGCACGCGGTCACGCAGTCATTGCATCCATTCCCGCACCGGCTGGCGTCTATCAGCATCCCCCAGCGCACCTTGCCGGAAGCCGCTTCTCCGGCTGGGCGCCCGTGCGCGGAATCAAACAACAATATGCCCGGTGCGATGGCAAGCCCGGCAAATACGGCAGAAGCTTTTCCGAGGAATTTCCTGCGCTCAAGATCCGGCCCGTTCATTTGCCAGCCTCCGCGACAACTTTTCTTTTACTCGAATGGCACTCGAAGCAGTCTATCTTGACCCCGGCATAGACGTGGCATCCCTGGCAAAAATGCTCGTTGCTGCCCAGCACGCTGTTGTTCTTGTTGCTGGCATGGCAATCAATGCAACCGGCGAGGCTGAACTTGCCGCCCCTGATGCCCTGATGCATCGTTTCGTCGCGCTGGCGCTTGAGCAAATCCATGTGGTTCTTGCGCATGAGTTTCGGGTCTTCCACGCATAGCCCGCCTTTCCCGATATCGAGCTTGGGCGCAACCGTATCCGCCGCCCAGGCGGGCGTGATGGCAAGCAGCAAAAGAAACAAGATGGTTTTCATAATTCCAATTTATCAGCCACGGGCTAACACGGATGGGCGCGGATAAAAATTTGTCGCCATGAACGATGCGCAGGTGCGAATTCATTCGCGCATGGCCGGTTGCGCGTGCGAATGAATTCGCACCTACACATGGGCATCAGCGTTTCATCCGTGTTCATCCGTGGCTGAAATCAGCCTCTATTCACCCAGTCCCATCTGGATATACCCCGTCGGGCACACATCCTTGCAGATGTGGCAACCGATGCACTTGTCGTAATTGGTATCCACGTAACGCCCCGTTGTCGCCTTGGCTTTCGGCACACGAAACACGGCAGTCTGCGGGCAATACACCACGCAGTTGTCGCACTCGAAGCACAGGCCGCAACTCATGCAGCGCTTCGCTTCGGCGATGGCTTCCGCTTCCGAGAGCTGCTCGATCCGTTCCTCGAAATTGCCGAGGGCGGATTGCCTGTCAAGCGTGATGATCTTGCGCTTGTTGCGCGGCGTATAAGGAAAATGGCCCAGGAATAACTCGTCGTGCGGAATGACGTAGCGGTCAGACCGGTTGTCGTAGTTGTGGATGGCCGCTGTCGAGGTATATGTCCCGCGGATCGGCTCGTGCATTTCGGTTATGGTCAATCCCTTTTCCACCATTTTTCTCATCAGGTCAAATTGGTGGACATCAATCTTCGGGCGTTTTTCCTGATCCTCTCCGGCGAGAAAGCGGTGGATTCCCTCGGCGGCAATCGCGCCGTGGCCGATGGCGGTGGTCAGCAAATGCGGGCGGATGACATCGCCGCCGGCAAATGTCCCCGGCTTGCCCTGCACCTGGTAGTTCTTATCGGCTGCGACAGCGCCGCGCCCGTTGTCGAATTCCTCCAGCCCGGTGAAATCCACCGCCTGGCCTATGGCCGAAACAATAAGATCGGCAGGCAAGTCCTGCTCCGTGCCTTCTTTCTGCTTGACCTCAAGTTTGCCGCCAACAAATTTGGCCTCGCATTCCGCGACGCGCAGTGCGGTTGCCCGGCCATTTTCGTCCTTGATAATGCCGACCGGCACCAGGCCACCCTTGATCGCAATCCCTTCGGCAAGCGCCTGTTCTATTTCGTGCTTGTTGGCCTGCATTTTATCGAGGGCGAAGATCGAGGTGAGCGTCACATCGGCGCCCTGCTTGGCAGAAATTTCTGCGACATCATGCGCCATCTTGCCTGCAATGGCCTTCTCCAGATCGGAAGGTTTGGCGTGCGAGATATGGCCCAAGCGCCTGGCGACAGTCGCTACGTCTATGGAGGTATCGCCGCCGCCGACCACCACGACGCGCTTACCCACATATTTCAGGCGGCCATCGTTGAAGGCGCGCAGAAAGGCTGTGGCGGTCACGACGTTGGGCGCGCCCGAATCGGGTATCGGCAGCGCCCGGCCCGATTGTGCGCCCATGCCAAGAAACAACGCATCAAATTCGCTTCTGACCTCTTCCAGGGTGAGGTCCTTGCCGACGCGGCAGTTCATCCTTGTTTTCACGCCAAGGTCAACAATGCGCTGGATTTCGGCATCCAGCACGTCGCGCGGCGTACGAAAGCCGGGGATGCCGTAGCGCATCATGCCGCCCAGGTATTCATGTTCATCGAAAATCGTGACATCGTGCCCCTTCAGCGCCAGCTGGTAGGCGCAGGAAAGACCGGCAGGCCCTCCTCCCATAACGGCAACCTTCTTTCCTGTCGAAAGCTGGGGCTTGATGAACTTGAGGTTGTTGGCAATCGCGTATTCGCCGAGAAAGTGTTCCACCGAGTTGATGCCGACGTGGTCTTCAACTTCGTTGCGGTTGCAGCCTGTCTCGCAGGGAGCGGGGCAGACCCGCCCCATCACGGAGGGAAACGGATTGGCCTCGGTCAAGCGGCGCCAGGCGTATTCCTGCTTTGCCATGGGCTTGCCATCGGGGCCTGCAGGCGGCTTCTCGGTGCCGCGCATGATCTGCAAATAACCCCGGATATCTTCGCCGGATGGACAGCTTCCCTGGCAGGGTGGCGTGGACTGGATATAGGTCGGGCACTTGTGGCTGTGGCTCGCCTGAAAAATCTTGTCGCGCAGGGCATGAATTTTGAGGTCGCCGTCCTTGAAACGGCGGAAGGTGAGTCTGGTTTCTTGCGTGGATGTTGACATTATCCGTCTCCTATTTGTCGCCTAACTTGATTGCATTACTTACCAACTGATGTACACCGCCCACCATGCGCCTGTCGAAACCGTAAATGGGCAATATCTTGGTGAACTGCGCCTTGCAGATGGCGCAGATGGTCGCCATAAAATTGACGCCATGGTTGTCGGCCACCTTTTGCAGCACTTCCATGCGCGGCAATGCGCCCTTGATCCGGAGGTCGAGCAGGTCGTCGGTCAGCAGCCCGCCGCCGCCGCCGCAGCAGAAAGTTTTTTCATGCGTGGTCCCATCCTGCATCTCGAAAAAATGATTGGCGGATGCCTTGATGATGTTGCGCGGAATCTCGAATTGCCCGCCCAAAATGTCGCCCATGCGCGAACCCCTGGCAACGTTGCACGAATCGTGGAAGGTGATGATGTGTTTATCGTTCGCTTCCTTGTCGAGCGTGATGGCATTGCTCTCGATAAGGTTCCACGTCAGCTCGCAGATATGCATCGGCTGTTTGTAGCGATGGTCGAGCTGCTTCTGCAATTGGATGGCGAACGGATCATCCGCGCCGCCGCCGATTCCGGCCAGCGTATTCCAGAAGCTGTATGCGACGCGCCAGGCATGCCCGCATTCGCCGACAACAATGCGCTTGACGCCGAGTTCCAGTGCGGCCTCGCGGACACGCAGGGCGATTTTCCGCATCTGCTCGTAATTGCCGATGAACATGCCGAAATTGCCGGCCTCCGACGCCATCGAGGAAATCGTCCAGCTTATGCCTGCGGCATGAAAAACCTTGGCATAGCCGATCAGGCTGTCAATATGCGGCTCGGCAAAGAAGTCTGCGGAAGGCGTGACGAGCAGGACTTCCGCGCCCTTCACATCAAGCGGGAAGCGAACATCGAATCCGCTGGCTTCCTTGACATCTTCTTCCAGCCCTTCCAGCGTGTCGGCGAGGGCAGGCCCGGGCAGGCCGAGATTGTTGCCGATCTTATGCACCTTGCCGATGATCTCATTCGAGTATTTCTGGCCATAGCCGACACTGGCAAGAATTTCCCTGGCGGCCATGGTGATCTCGGCGGTGTCAATGCCGTAGGGGCAAAAGACCGAGCAGCGGCGGCACTCCGAGCATTGATAAAAATAGGTGTACCACTCGTCCAGCACTTCGCGGGTCAGGTCGCGGGCGCCGACCAGTTTCGGAAACAGCTTGCCCGGAAGAGTGAAGTAGCGGCGATAGACGCTGCGCATCAAGTCCTGGCGCGCCACCGGCATGTTTTTCGGATCCTGGGTGCCGATGAAATAGTGGCACTTGTCGGAACAGGCGCCGCAATGCACGCAGGCATCGAGAAAGACCTTGAGCGAACGGTACCTGGTCAGGAGTTCGCCCATCCTTGCGATGGCGCGATCATGCCAGTCATCTACAAGTTTTCCGGGAAAGCCGATGGCTTCCTGGATTTTTTCGTTGGCGACAAATGACTTCGTCTCCGCCATCGCCCCCGGCTTCAGCGCGGGGACGATGGGAATGATGCGATATGCCGGGGCTGTAATTTCTGTCGCCATATTATTTCCCTGACTCCAGTTTTCTCGCCCAAGCTGCCAGGTGGCGCTTTTCGCGCGGGTTATCGGCCTGGTTGCGGGAGGGCGAGAAAAATATTCCGGGAGCATGAAGGAGCTTGCTGAAGGGGAAAATAACCAGCAGCACCGCGACGAGGAAGATATGAAGGTAAAGCGTTACGTCAGAAGGCAGCGGCTGAAAATCGAACCGCACAAGACCGAGAAAGAATGACTTGATTCCGATGATGTCGGTGCGTGAAATAAATGTCATGAGCAGGCCGGAAAGTCCGATCATGAGCAGCAATACCAGCATCAGGTGATCCGATGGGGTTGAGATGTAACGGATGCGCTCGACTAAAAACCGCCGCGCCAGAAGCCCGGCCAGCGCAATGACCATGAGTAGCGCGGCATAGATACCGAATGGCTGGGCAAGGGCAACCCAGAACCAAACGGGTTCGGTGAAGTAACGCAGGTGGCGGATAAGAACCAGCGCCAGGCACATGTGGAAAAGCCAGCCGAGCGCCCATGTCCACAGATTGGACTTGAATAGGCTTTCGAAGAATACAACCTCTCTGGCCATCCGCAACACAACGCCGCCGTTGGTGGTGGGGGCAGGAGTGGTCGGGATTTTCAGCGGCGCCGGGGTGCGTGCGAAGTCATAAATCCTGTACCCGAGTCCCAGTATCAGCACCAGGAACGCGAGGTAGAACAACAGGGTAAAGAGCGTGCTCATCGGTCAGGTATCGGTTGTCAGTGGTCAGAAAACAAGTGCGCCATTTTGAACCTGCTCAAATTTTAGGGGGTCTCTATAAATTCAAAATCCTAAGCGAGGCAAGGCGCGAAAGAAATTTTAGTGCGCAGCATATGTTTGATATGTAAGCGTTAAAATTTCTTGAGCAACGCAGCATCGCGACGGGGTTTGGATTTATAGCGGTCCCCTTTAGAGTAACACTCCGTTCCGCCTGAGATTGTCGAAGGCCATGAAGCCACTCATGTTTCGGCAAGGCTCAACACGAACGGCTTCTTCTTGATTTCTGCGGTATCAATGGTTCTATTCACTGATACATGGGCACCATCTTCAGGATTAAATGCAACCCGTGGGCTTGGGTAATCCGGCGACTTTGCATGCCTGCTTTCCCGGCCCATACGGGAAAAGCTCATAGAGATACTGGCTGTTGCCCTTTTCCGGGCCGAACTTCTTGCCGATAGCCTTGGTCAGCACACGGACTGCCGGGGCGATCTGGTATTCCTCGTAGTACTCGCGCAGGAAATTGACGACCTCCCAGTGGTTCTCGGTCATGNNAGATTGACCAGATAGCCTTCCTCGTCGGTTTCGTATGTTTTTCCATTTACTTCTATGCTGGCCATAATATTCCTCCTGTTTAACCATTCAAAGCCACGATTGGCAGTTTTCATTAGTGGCGACGAGATCAACGAAACCGCCGTAATCCACCGTCAAAATTCCTTCAATAACACGATCAGCAAGCCCGCGCGCTTCGAGATCGGGAAGCAGGACATGTATCCTCAACCGGCTCATCGCCTCGCGCATCTTGCCCTCGATGGCGCTGCCTTTTGTCGCGGCATAGACCGCATCCTCGATCAGCAGAATGTCGCCGGATCCGGCAACGCGCAGGCAGGAGCCGATTGAATCGTTGCAAAGTGGTGATTTGTTGATGATGTGCAGCATTTTCTTTACCCGGAAAAATTCATCAGAAACTCAGGACAACATCCTGCTCTGCCATGAGAGCGCCCATTTCCTTGCAGCCCAGGACAGTGACATCAACCAGAAGGTCATCCTCCGTCAGGCCGCGCGATTCGAGCGACTCCTTTTCGACATAGAGTTTTTCGACATCGTAACCCTCCAGCGCACGGTAAGTGGGAGAGAAGTTCTTGGTTTCTATCCCCTTGGTTTGCTGCCCCTTTTTCAACTGGTAAACACCATCGTCAAGGAATACCAGCGACACGTCCTGGTCGAAGGCGGCGGTGATGAGCACCACCTCCAGGGCTTCGAGCGCATAAATCGTGCCGTATGGCGCCTTGCGGTTGACGAACATAAATTTTTTGACAATGCTCATCGCTTTTCCTTTAGTCGCCGAATACTATCAGGCGGTCAGTCTGTATCCCGGCTTCGACCAGCTGCCCGAGGCCGGAAATGCGAAATCCCTGCGCCAGATTTTCATCCTTGATCCCGCGCCGCAAGGCTGCCGCGACACAAACGACAAGGTCAATTTTGTTTTCTTCAGCCAGCTTGCTCCAGCGGTTCACGATATGGCGGTCGTCCTGGGGTGGCTCGGTCAGTCGCGTGGCATTGTTGACACCGTCGTGATAGAAAAATACACGCCAGATTTCGTGCCCTTTCCCGATTGCAGCTTTGCAAAACAGGTAAGCCGAATCGCTTGCCTGGTGCTGGTAGGGTCCTTCGTTAACGACAATGCCGAGTTTCATGTTGTGTGTCCCCGTCAGAAACGGATATGCGTCGAGGCATTAAGGTTGGCCCGCGAGCCTCTCCAGTCATCAATCAGATATTTGGTGAAAGGCAAGCCGGTCATCTCGAAAAAGCGCGGCCAGCCAATCCGCTCGATCCAGTCCGACATGCGTTCCCACGGCCTTGCGTCGGCCTTGTAGGTGTACAGGATTTTCTTCACCACTTCACTCACCTCTGGCCAGCGCGGCGGATTGTTGGGCAACCCCGATGCGACCATCTTCATGAAGGTCGGCTTGCCTCTGGCATTGGAATTCTTGCCGCCAACCCAGATGGCGAGCTTGGAGTACTCCGGGTCGTTGATCTGCATCGGCGGGCAGGGTGGGTAGCAGGCTCCGCAACACATGCATTTAGTCTCATCAATTTCCAGCGATGGTTTGCCGTTTACCATCGCCGGGCGAATTGCCGCCACCGGGCAGCGCGCCACCACTGAAGGGCGTTCACAAATGTTGGCGACCAGATCGTGGTTGATTTTTGGCGGCTTGGTGTGCTGGATAATGACGGCGAGATCGGCTTGCCCGCCACAGTTAATTTCGCAGCAGGAGGTGGAAAGATGCACGCGGTTGGGCATCTCCTCATGCCTGAACTCTTCAACAAGCTCATCCATCAGCGCCTTGACCGCTCCCGAAGCATCGGTGCCCGGAATGTCGCAATGCAGCCAGCCCTGCGTGTGGGCGATCATGGATATCGAGTTGCCTGTGCCCCCTACCGGAAACCCGTTCGCTTCGAGCTCGGCAGCCAGCGGCCCGACCTTGTCAGCGCTCGACACCATGAATTCGATATTCGAGCGGATGGTGAAACGGACATAACCCTCGGCATACTTGTCGGCAATATCACACAGCTTGCGGATGGTATGAACGTCCATTTGCCGCTGGGTTCCGGCGCGCACGGTCCACACCTCTTCACCGCTGTGCGACACATGATGCAGGACACCAGGACGTGGCCGGTCGTGATATTTCCAGTTGCCATAATTTCTGGCCAGCAACGGATGCAGGTATTGCTTGTTGTCAGGGACGCCACTTTCAATTGGACGGCGCATTTGCGGTTGAGCCATTTTTACTCTCCCAGGTTATTTGGCAGCTTGCTTTTTTGCGTTAATCTTGGCGACTTCATCATCCCACCCGTCGGTGCGCACATAAGGGTTCATGCGCGGCGATGAAACCATGTTCGAGTCCACTTCGAGTTCCATTGCTTCAAGGAAATTGGCGAGGCCGATACGCTCTATCATTTCACCGGTGCGCTCGTGCTCAAGCGCATTTTCGGCGAAGAAATCAATGGCGCGCTGTCCGAAGTCAACCAGCTTCTCGATGTCCTCGTCGGTGTCGAGCTTTATGAAGGGAATAACCACCGTACCCATCAGGTCGCCGATTTTCAGTGTGCGTTTCCCGCCCATCAGGATGGTCGCGCCTTTGTCTTTTCCGGGAGCCAGGGCGCCGGTCATGACGTTGATGCAATGCATGCAGCGCACGCAATCGCGATTGTCTATCTCGATGGCGTGGGTGTCGCTGACCGCCACGCTGGAGATGTGGTCGCCCTTTTTGATGTTATTGATCTGCTTGAGCTGGAATGCCTTGGTCGGGCAGCGGGCGACAATGTCGTTCACCAGTTCGTCCATACCGTGTTTGGCGAGCCATTTTTTGGCAAGCGCTTCATCGGTGCGTATGTTGTCGCGCCAAGTGCCGATGACCGCCATGTCGGCGCGCTGGATCGAGTTCATGCAGTCATTCGGGCAACCGGAAAACTTGAACTTGAACTTATAGGGCAGCGAAGGGCGATGCATGTCATCGAGGAAGGTGTTGATCACGGCCCGGTGTGCTTTCGCCTCATCGTAGCAGGACTGTTCGCAACGCGCCGCGCCGACACAGGACATGGAAGTGCGCACTGCGGGACCCGCGCCGCCAAGGTCAAAGCCCAGTTCGTTGATCTCGTCGAATGCCTTCTGGACATTTTCCGTCGTTGCGCCCTGGAACATGATGTCGCCGGACTGGCCGTGAAATGCGATCAACCCGGAGCCATGCTTTTCCCAGATGTCGCACATGTTGCGCAAAATACCGGTGGTGTAGTGCATGCCGGCGGGCGGCTGGATGCGCAGGGTGTGGAATTCGGCTGCATCCTTGAAAACAGGCTCGCCTTTCTCGTCCTTCAGTTCGGTGAAGCGCGGTATGACGCCGCCCCCATAACCGAAGACGCCCACCGTGCCGCCCTTCCAGTATCCTTTCTTGGTCCGGTATGAAGTTTCAAGCTGTCCAAGCAGGTCAACTGCCATATTATTGTCCTGGGCCAAGCGCTTAATTCCCGTGACAAAGCTGGGCCACGGCCCGCTCTCGAGCTGGTCGAGATTCGGTGTATCGTGCAATTTCTTAGCCATAAATCTTCCTTTCCTAATAATGTACAGCCCAAATCCGGCTTTACTGGCATGCAGTCGGCTCACACGGCAAGGATGGGAGCCTGTCTTCTCTTGTACATTTGCAGATAATGCCTGCCGCCAATATGGTAAATCGTAATGATGAATGCTCTGACGGCGTAATAGTGACTCATCTGTCAAGCATGTTAAATAGCCCTGATGGGGGGTGCGCAGATAATCCCTTGGTGTTACCTTGTTGCCCCCCGTGCTGGCTATAGACGATGACGCCCCGTAACGCGCTCAATATTACCTGAGAAACGGCGTTGAAAATGTTGATTGGCAAAACCTGTTATCGCTGCTGAGCAGGATAAAAAACGGAGAAAAAATGGCGCAGTTCAACGAACTGGCAAGGTTCAGAATACCCCTCGGCAATCAGGAAATCGAGTTGCAGCAGATTGATCATGCCGAGGGTGGGATGAGTTTGTTGCGCATCCGCATTCGTGAGGGGCGCCGCTTTACCATTTTTGACATTGATCCTGCGACAGCGCGGCGCTGGAGTGATGCGATGCGGCAGTGGGCGGATTTGCAGGAATCGGCTGCGATTGAACAACAGAGCGCCGGACATGATTGATATCGTCTTCGACATTGAGGGCGAGTTCGTCCCCGAAGGTTATGCCTTCGCATTGTGGCATGAAGTGGTTCGTTGCTTACCCTGGCTTGATGCCGAAAAGCTTGCCGGCATTCTTCCCTTGCGTGCCGCAGAAAGCGGGGGCAACATGTTGTTGCCGCGACGCGCGAAGCTGGTATTGCGCCTGCCGGTCGAACTTGCCCCGCAAGCCAGATTATTGTCAGGACAGAAACTTGATATTGAGGGAAGCCTGTTGCAGGTGGGTGCAGCCAGGGAAAAACCGCTAAAACCGCATCCGACGCTTCATGCACAATTGGTTGAAAGCACCTGCGGAGAGGAAGTTTTCATGGCGGGTATAGCCGAACAATTGCGTGAGATGGAAGTTTTCTGCAAAATGATCTGCGGCAAACGCCGCACGGTAAAAGGTGCAAAGCGGCAGATTGCCGGCTACAGCCTTGTGCTGCATGACCTCAAGCCGGAGGGATCGCTGCGGGTACAACAGGCAGGCCTCGGCGGCGGGAGGCGTTTTGGTTGCGGAATTTTCGTCCCGCACAAAGTCATTTCAGGGCTTTACTGATAAGCCCGCTGGCTGCTGGAAAAATCATTGGTTACAGGAGGTGAGCGATGAGTTACACGATTGCAGGCAAAGAGCTTGAAACTGACGCCGAGGGCTACTTGCTGGAGCCCGATTTCAGCAATGAAATCTCCGGTGTTATTGCGGCGGCAGATGGAATAGAATTGACCGATCAGCACTGGCAGATCATCGGCTATTTGCGGGATCAATATCGCGAGCACGGCCACACGCCGAACTTTCGCAACATGCTGAAAGATGTCCAGGGGTTCTGGCCGGAAGCGGATAGCAAGGCGCTTTACGACCTTTTCCCGATGGGGCCGGCCAAGCAGGGGGCGAAAGTCGCCGGGCTACCGCAACCGTTAGGCAAGGGTGGGTACTAGTTCCGTTAAAATGGTTACAAATAAACCGTTCGGCCTGAGCCAAGTAAGCCCCGCATACGCGAGGCAAGGCGTGCGCAGGAAACAGTATGCAGTAGGGTGGGCGCAAAAGCGTGCCCACCCTGCTTGCTTTGTCAACATGCTGATTTATATAGGCAGCATTTCGACAAGCTCAATGCGAACGGATTTAATCTGTGCTCCTCTGGAGACTAAAGACAAGAAGCTGGTGGAACGAGCGGTTTGCTTTTGAAGCTATACTAATCGAGGAATTGAAATGAATACTGCCAATATAAAGCTCGACATGAAAGGAACGACCTGTCCGGGGCCGTTGCTCGGCGCCAAGCGCATGGTTGACGATCTGGAGGCCGGGCAAATCCTGTTGCTGATATCGGATTGCCCCGGCACGAAAGACGATCTTTATGCCTGGGCGAAGCAGACCGACAATGTGGTGCTGCAAGCGGAGAAAATGCCGGAAGGCGGCACCGGTTACTACATCCAGAAGGGCCAGGGCGCGGTGCGCAAGGCCAATGTCGTGCTGGACATACGCGGCGTGGTATGTCCCGGCCCCATCGTCGAGGCGAAGAGACTTTTGAATGGCATGCAGGCTGGGGAGGTGCTGAAACTCATCAGCAACTGCCCCGGAATCCATGCCGACATCACCAGTTGGACAGCCACTACCGGGATGAAGCTGCTCGATACGGTCAGGGTCGCCGCTGACGAGTACGAGTTTTATATCCAGAAGGCCTGATCCGGAAGAATCAGCGCCGCCAGCCCGGAAAATTCCCTTAATGCGCGTCAAGAGCAAATGGTTCAAGAGCGAGCGTGAGAAGACACCGCAGGAGATTGCCGGCGCGGTGGCTTTCATCATCTGGCGCATCGGCCAGAACGCGCTCAAGAACATGCGCAAGGCAGATTTCGATGTCGCCGCCGACGAGCAGTATTTTGCTTTTTCCGCTGAATTTCTGATTTTCCTGGTGCAGGTTGCAGACCGGATTGCCTATAGCCGACTCAGCGAAGAAGCGCGCCTTACCTTTACCACAACACTGGCGAAGCGGATTGCCGAAATCCTGGCCGAAAACAAGAGCGAATTGCTGGGCGGTGCTGCCAGCGAGCACAAGAGCAACTTCATTGCGCAGCTCAACCGGCGCGCGGATGAATACGCAGCGTTTAAATACGGGAGTGACGGGCCCGGATTTTCTTTCACCCGCCATCTCGCGCACTGCATGCTCGACATCGTTGACGAGAAGGATAAAACCTGGGTGATTGACCAGATGATGGCTATCGAAGCGCCGGAGGCCGTGGCGATGGTGGAAAAAGCCATGCAGAGCCTGCTGGAAATCGCTCCGGCGCAAAGCAGTACTATCGGAACCGAATGAAGTGATGACCGCTACGCAAACCTCCCCCGAGCAAAGCCCGTTCGACCTGGACAACGAAGCCGCTTATCAGCGCTGGCGCGAGTGGAAACTGGAGTATGCGCCAGGGGCAGTCGCCGATCTGATCGTCGAGGTCGGCGATGCGCGCATGCTATCCCCCTCCGAGCACGCCGCGCTTCTTGCGCGCTGCCGCCGCACCAACATGGCCATTTATGTTAACCGGGCACGCGAAGCCGACAAGGATGTTGCACGCCTCATCGGGCGGCAGTTCGGGCTCGAAAACCTGGATGCCAACTGGCTTGCCGACGAAGACGGCGTTTCCCAGATCAAGGTATGCAGCGGCACGCTTCGCCAAGGATTTATCCCCTATACCAATCGCCCGATCAAGTGGCATACCGACGGCTATTACAACCCCCCGGAACGGCAAATTCGCGCAATGGTGCTGCACTGCGTCCAAAGCGCTGCCGAGGGCGGCGAAAACCAGTTGATGGATCACGAAATGGCTTATTTGCTGCTGCGCGATGCCAATCCGGATTTTGTTCGCGCCCTGTCTGCGCCGGATGCGATGACGATCCCGGAGCGCGCTGACGAGGAAGGTGTGGCGCGCCCCGCCCAGACCGGGCCGGTCTTTTCCGTTGATGAAATGGGCGCGCTGCACATGAGATATACCGCAAGAACCCGCAGCATCGAATGGAAACCGGACGAAATGACACTGGTGGCGGTCGCTTTGCTGGAGGAACTGCTCTCTTCCGACTCGCCCTATATTTACCGCGCCCGGCTCGAACCCGGCATGGGGCTGCTGTGCAACAACGTCCTGCATGATCGCGCTGGCTTCAGCGACGATGCGGATCGTCCGCGCCTGCTGCAACGCGCGCGGTTTTACGACCGCATAATGCGGTGAGGCTAGCCGAGATTACGCTGGCTCACTGGCGGTAAACTGCATGACACTCCACACAATATTGCATCGTTTTGTTCAGCGCGCGTAATGACGTATTTACATCCTTGGTTTGTAAGGCGTCACCGAGATCGTCGCCACTCTTGTGGAAAGCAAACCCCAGCGCCATAAATTTCTCGTTATCGAACATGCTGCACATCTTTTGCATTTCCGGGGTTAGGCCAAGCCTGGTATGCGCTATTTTTGAGGCGTCCTCAAACTTGTTTTCCGACATCAGGCCGATGATCGTCTTGACTGCTTCTACATGCTCTCGCATGTTCGATAGCTGGTGTTGTTTCATTTCCGCTGATAACCCCAGGGAAGTTCGCGTGTCCATCATGCTCATGTCGTGATGTTGGCCTCCCATATGCATTTTCTCATCGGCAGCGAATGCCGCATGCAAGCCAACTATACCGATGAATACTGAAACGGCTATCAAAATTCTTTTCATGCTTTAGATTCCCCATGTGATGAGGTCGGCTGTTGCCGGCCTCGTTTGTTTAAAAATAAATTTCACCGCTTCATAAGTGAGGCCCTACCGGTTTTTGCCCAACCTGCATGCTGCAGATTGGGTGAGCCATACTGAACTGGAATTGCAGAATAAAATATGATTGGAATCATACTGGCGAGCCGGACTGCCGTTGCAACAGGATCAGTGTTTGCCCCTGCCGTTGCAGCACGCCTTCCCGCTCCATTTCAGCCAGGATGCGATACAGCGCTTCGTGACTTGCACCCAGTTCCGTCGCCCAGCGGATAATGGGCTGATCCAGTTCCACGCGCCCATCTTTACCACGATTGTTAGCGCCGATTGAATATTGACCCAGGGTGCTGATTGAATTTTGACCCAGGACCGGTTG
>CXWL01125948.1_pt1 | contig 22459 bp, 26 predicted proteins | sample 590931 | NCBI WGS metagenome assembly CXWL01 (sample SAMEA3498368, study PRJEB10139) | groundwater metagenome | biome: water well; material: biofilm material | place: Germany | collected 2015-04-27 | reverse complement strand
GCCGGCGGCAAATGATCGAATTTTTCAATTTCAGGAAAACTGATATCGACCTGCGAACTTCCGCTGCTCAGGCGCTGACTGATCAGTTGCGGCAGGCGGTGCAAGGTTTGCGGGCCGAACACCACGTCAACATAAGGTGCGCGCTTAATGATGGCTTCGCCCTCTTGCGAGGCGACGCAGCCGCCCACGCCGATCAGCAGACCTGGCTTCTCCAGTTTCAGTTCGCGCAAACGCCCCAGATCGGAAAACACTTTTTCCGAGGCTTTCTCGCGCACGCTGCAGGTGTTGAGCAAGATAACATCGGCGTCCTCCGCCTTGTCAGTTTTGATCATCCCCTCTGCCGCCTGCAATACATCGCGCATCTTGTCCGAGTCATACTCGTTCATCTGGCAGCCGAAGGTCTTAATGAATACTTTTTTTTGCATGAAATTCTCTACTACTTTTCTTTAAAAACTGTCTGACTCATTTACTTTTTGCTAGCGCCTGCGCGGCCTCAGCCGCGGTCAATAGCCAGATTTTCTCTATCTCGCCAAAGTCATTGAGCGTGTAATTCACCGGAGCATTGACGGAATTCAATGCAGAAGCCAGGATCAGCAAACCATCATCATTGTAAATGCGGGTTGAAGGTGTGGTCTGCCTCAGCTTGCCATCGATGACTAGATCCGCAAGCGAGCTGACACTGAGCTTCCCGCGCTTGGCCTGCGCCGGAAATTCGCGCCCTTCCGCCATGGCATTGATGGCAAAACAGGGCAAAAGCACAGCAAGCATCAAGGACTGCAGGAATTTTCTAATTGACATGGCGAGCATCCTGTTTAATTAATCTTAAAAATCAATTACTTACAAAAATATGTATGCGCTAAATGCGGGCGCAAGTTTAACACATGCGACTGCTAGCATAAGGATAGTCTGCTGTTGAGGGCGGGATGAATAGCGCCCCGCCAAGTATCCTAAACTGAAAAATCTGGGATAATGAGCAAAATTGAATCTGGATCCCTGATGCACACTCGTTCTCCGCGCGCTGAAATGCGCGAATTTGATACCCGTCACTTTCGCGATGCACTGTCACAATTTGCCACTGGCGTGACTGTCATCACGACTCGTCTGGCCGATGGCACTTTTCTGGGTTTGACGGCAAGTTCGTTTAATTCCGTCTCGCTCGATCCTCCTCTGGTGTTGTGGAGCCTGGCCAACCAGGCCAACAGCATGCCTGCGTTTAGCGGCAATTCTCACTATGTCGTGAATGTGCTGGCGGCAGATCAGGCGGCACTGGCCGAGCAGTTTGCCAGTCGCAAAAAAAATCGTTTTGAAGGCGTTGAATACAGCTTATCGCATACCGGCCAGCCTATTTTGAATGGTGTTTCCGCCTGGTTTGAATGCCATAACCGCAGCCGCTATCCTGAAGGTGACCATGTGATTTTTGTCGGCGAAGTAGAGCGTTGCGAGTTCACCCCGCAACCGCCGCTGATATTTCATTCAGGGAAATTTTTACTTCCGCACACCACTTAGTATCCGTTTACCAAATCACAATGACCGCCTCGCCCACCGACATTGTCGGCTATCTCGCCGCCTGCATGACCACCAGCGCCTTCATTCCGCAAGCCTGGATGACATGGAAAAACAAACACGCCAAGGGTGTTTCGCTGGGCATGTATCTGATCCTGGTCGGCGGCGTGATGCTGTGGCTGACCTATGGTGTCATGCTGCATGCCTGGCCCATCATCATTGCCAACACCATCACCTTGATGCTTGCATTGTTTATTCTGGCGATGAAACTGATCTACAAATAAGCGCCAGCGGAAGCCCCATGCCTGAAGCCGGACGGTGTCAGGCCTTAACCTTAAGCAAGGCAGGCAATACTTCGCGCGAATCAAAGGCCGCACGTTGCAGGCGGTCATTCACACCCTGCCAGGCCTTGTCCTGCGGCAGCGCTTCCACCAGAATAATCTCGGCATGCGCCAGATCCAGTTCACGCAAACCCGCATACAAATCGTGCGCATAGGCCACGGGCTCTGCCGGCATGCGCCGCACTGTCAGCATGCCATTTGCCTGGCGGATTTCCGGATGCCGGTAGCTCATCAGCGCCACACTCCTGCCGGCCGCATGCAATTGCTGAACACACTGATCGAGCTTTTCCGTCCCTATCAGTACCACCGGCGTATCCGGCGCGTAATGGGCATCGAGCGTACCGGAAGCGCGCGGCGCCGCTACATCGGGCGCAGCGGGAGCCACTCCCAGCACCTGCTCCAACTGACTGGCAGTGATATGGCCGGGACGCAGCAAGACCGGTCCGTGACTTGCCAGCCGGGTCAGGTCGAGTATCGTCGACTCTATCCCTACTTCGCTCTGGCCGCCGTCCAGAACGGCTGCGATCAGGCCGCCTTCCCGGGTTTCCTGCGCAAATTCATCTTTGACATGCTGCGCCGTAGTCGGGCTGACATGGCCGAACTTATTCGCCGAAGGTGCCGCCACCCCACCCTTGCCAGCTTTAAAAGTGCGCAACAAGGCCTGCGCCACAGGATGCGAGGGGCAGCGCACACCTATTGAATCCTGCCCGCCGGATACCGCATCAGGAATATGTTCAGCACGCTTGAGTATCAAGGTCAGCGGGCCTGGCCAGAAGGCCTTGATCAGGGCAGATGCCTGCGCCGGGATATCTTTAGCCCAATAGCTAAGGTCGGCTTCAGGCGCCAGATGCACAATTACAGGATGATTGGGAGGACGGCCTTTGGCCGCGTAAATGCGCGCCACCGCCTCAGGATTTTCTGCATCGGCGCCCAGGCCATACACGGTCTCGGTAGGGAAGGCCACCAGACGCCCTGCTTCCAGCTCACGTGCGGCACGCTCTATTTGCAGCTGTTCAAACTGAGAACTCAACATGACCTCCTTCAAGTCCCGGCATGCGAGGCGATGCCAAGCAACTGGCAGGCGCTGCGCAACTCGGCTTGTGCCTGCTCCATGGTGCTGGCGACAAAAGTGATGTGCCCCATCTTGCGACCCGGCCGGGGTTCTGCCTTTCCGTATAAATGCAAATGCGCGCTAGGCAAGGCCAGCACCTGATCCCATGCCGGTGAGCGCAAGGTCGCGCCGTCAAACCAGACATCACCGAGGATGTTTAGCATCACACAAGGAGAATGCTGGCGCACGTCTCCCAGAGGTAAGCCAGCCATGGCGCGTACCTGCTGTGCAAACTGGCTGTTCACGCAAGCATCGATGGTGTAGTGCCCGCTATTATGCGGACGCGGTGCCATCTCGTTGACAATCAGCGTTCCGTCATTCAAGACGAAAAACTCTATGCACAGGACGCCGATGTAATCAATATCGGCAATCAGCTTAAGCGCCGCCTGCTGCGCCTGGCTGGCAGCCTCTGGCGAGACATGGGGACTAGGCACGGTAGTGGTAAACAAGATGCCTTCGCGATGGACGTTTTCGGCTATCGGGTAGACCACCGCCTCACCGTTGGCACCGCGCGCCACCAGCACAGAAATCTCGTAAGCCAGCGGCAACATTTTTTCCAGTACGCACAGTACGCCATCCATATTGGCGTAGGCATCGCGCAACTCGCCTAAGGTCTTGACCCTTACCTGGCCTTTGCCGTCGTAGCCCATGCGGGCGGTTTTCAAAATGCCGGGAAACAAATTTTCGCCGACAGCATCAAGATCGGCAGCGCCGGCGATCACGGCATGCGGCGCAGGGAAAATCCCTGTCTCCGCGGCGCATCGGGTGAAAAACTGTTTTTCTGCGACGCGATTCTGCGCGATAGAGACGCAAGCGGCACTAGGTGCGACAAAACGCGTTTGCGCCAGCCATGCCAGGCTGGCGGCCGGGACATTTTCAAACTCGGTAGTGAAGGATGCGCATAATGTCACCATCTTGGCCAGTGCAGCCTGATCGTCGTAAGCCGCCTGAATATGCTGGTCAGCGGCTTGACCCGCAGGGCAATCTGCTTCCGGCTCCAGCACCACTACCTTATAACCCAGGGCCTGCGCTTCATGCACGAACATGCGGGCCAGCTGGCCGCCGCCGAGCATGCCCAGGTAGCTGGAGGAAGAATTGGGCAATTGCGCAGCAGTTTGCGGGGAGTGTCGAGTATTTTCCATGATGGCTCAATGATGGCGGAAAAAAGTTTGCCCTGCATAAGAATAAACGCACGCAGGGCAAGAATAAAATACCGGCGATAAGGAAATCGCCGCCCCGGCACATTCAGAAGAATGTCTCGGGCTATGCTAAAAGTAACTCTACAAAGGCAAGTGCATGTCGCGCGCAACTTGCGTTTGCTTTTCGCGATAATCGATCAGGCGGCTCGCCAGCACCGCATCGGTAGTGGCAAGCATGGCAACCGCCGCCAGCGCCGCATTGGCGGCGCCCGCCTCACCGATCGCAAAGGTCGCGACCGGGATTCCCTTAGGCATCTGCACGATAGACAACAAAGAGTCTTCGCCGCGTAAATACTTGGAAGGAACAGGTACGCCAAACACTGGCACGATGGTTTTTGCAGCAATCATGCCCGGCAAATGTGCGGCACCGCCGGCACCGGCGATAATGCCGCGCAAACCACGTTCCCTGGCGGTTTCGGCATACGTGAACATCTCGTCAGGCATGCGGTGCGCCGACACCACGCGCGCCTCATGGGCAATGCCAAATTCGGTCAGGATAGCGACCGCATGCTGCATCACGTCCCAATCGGAGGAAGACCCCATCACGACACCGATGACAGGAGCGGCACCCTGCGTATTTTCTTGTTGCATATTAGTCCTTCAACTTTTCACCAGTCAGACGCTCCAGCGCCTCACGATATTTGGCGGCGGTCTTTTGCACTACTTCATCCGGCAAAGCCGGCGCTGGCGCTGTCTTGTTCCAGCTCGTGATGGTTTCCAGATAGTCGCGTACAAACTGCTTGTCAAAAGACGGTGGCGAGATACCGGTAGCATAGGAATCTGCCGGCCAGAAACGTGATGAATCGGCGGTCAGCACTTCATCCATCAGATGCAATACCCCATGTTCATCAAGGCCGAATTCAAACTTGGTGTCGGCGATGATAATGCCGCGGGTCGCTGCGTATTCTGCCGCTTCGCTATACAAACGGATACTGATCTCGCGTATCGTCGAGGCCAATTCAGTACCGATACGACTTTCCATATCGGCAAAGCTGATATTCTCGTCGTGTGAGCCCATTTCGGCCTTGGCCGCTGGTGTAAAGATTGGCTCTGGCAGTTTGGCCGCCTGCGGCAATCCCGCTGGCAAAGTAATGCCACAGATGGCGCCGGTATCCTGGTAATCCTTCCAGCCGGAACCGATGATGTAACCACGCACGACCGCTTCAACCATGATAGGCTCAAGGCGCTTGGCGACGACGGCGCGACCACGTACCTGCTCCACCTCATCAGGCGCCACCACGGATTCCGGTGCGATACCGGTCAGGTGATTCGGCACAATATGACCCAGCTTTTCAAACCAAAAATTGGCCATCTGGTTCAGCACACGGCCTTTATCAGGAATCGCTTCGTTCATGATCACGTCGAATGCCGACAAGCGATCGCTGGTAACGATGAGCAATTTATCATCGCCGACCGCGTAGTTGTCACGAACCTTGCCACGGCCGAGCAATGGCAAAGAATGTAAAGTGGAGTTAATTTGCGTAGTCATCATGTTTGCTTTTTAAAAGTACTCAGGGCGCAGACTGCGCCCCGTTTTCACTTGCTTGCGAAATACCTGTTCATTACTTCGCCTGTTGATCTTAAGCTTAGTTAACGACCTGGGACAGGGCGCCACTCTTGTATTGCTCTGCGATTTTTTCCAGTGGGATAGGCTTGATCTTGGCAGCCTGGCCTTCGCAGCCAAAGGCCAGGAAACGTGCCTTGCAGACCAGTTTCGCCGCTTCACGCGCCGGCTTGAGGTAGTCGCGCGGATCAAACTTGCTCGGGTTCTCAACCAGGTAACGGCGGATCGCACCGGTCATCGCCAGACGGATGTCGGTGTCGATATTGATCTTGCGCACGCCGTGCTTGATGCCGATGATGATTTCTTCAACCGGCACGCCGTAAGTTTCTTTCATGTCGCCGCCGAACTGGCGAATTTCTTCCAGTAATTCCTGTGGCACGGAAGACGAACCGTGCATCACCAGATGCGTATTCGGGATGCGTGCGTGGATTTCCTTGATGCGGTCTATCGCCAGGATGTCGCCGGTAGGCTTGCGCGAGAACTTGTAAGCGCCATGCGAAGTGCCGATGGCAATCGCCAGCGCGTCGCACTGGGTCAACTTGACGAAATCGGCGGCTTGCGCCACGTCGGTCAGCAGCTGTTCGCGCGTCATTTTGCCATCGGCACCGTGGCCGTCTTCCTTGTCGCCCATCATGGTTTCCAGCGAACCGAGCACACCCAGTTCCGCTTCTACCGTCACGCCGATGGAATGGGCAAACTTGACCACTTCACGCGAGACTTCGACGTTGTACTCGTAACTGGCGACATTCTTGCCGTCTTCCAGCAAGGAGCCGTCCATCATCACCGAGGTAAAACCGGACTTGATCGCCGCCATGCAGACCGCCGGCGACTGGCCGTGATCCTGGTGCATCACCACGGGAATATGCGGGTAAGCCTCAACCGCGGCTTCGATCAGGTGACGCAAGAACGGCTCGCCTGCATACTTGCGTGCGCCGGCAGAGGCTTGCATGATGACCGGCGAACCGACTTCGTTTGCCGCTTCCATGATTGCCGTGACTTGTTCCAGATTGTTGACATTAAACGCGGGTAAACCATAACCGTTTTCAGCAGCATGGTCCAACAGTTGACGCATAGATACGAGTGCCATAATTAACTCCAGAGATACAATTAAAAATCAGTTGTCGCCGATCTTGACGATCTTCAGTGCGTTGGTGCCACCGACCTGCCCCATAGGCTCGCCCCAGGTGACGACTACCGTATCGCCTTTGCTGACCACACCGTTCACCAGCAACAGGTTTTCCACGGATTTCAGCACGGCATCACGGTCCTTAGAATGCGGCATTTTTAAAGTTTGCACATTGCGATATAAGGCAAGCTTGCGCTGTGTCGCAACGCTAGGCGTCAGCGCAAACAGCGGAATATCGATATTGTGGCGGCTCATCCACAATGCGGTAGAGCCCGATTCTGTCAACGCCACAATCGCTTTCACCCGCAGGTGGTAGGCGGTAAACAGGGCGCCATAGGCGATCGACTGATCAATGCGCGTGAAAGTGATGTTGAGGAAATCGGCATCGAGCTTACATTCCTGGAACTTCTCCGCTTCCAGGCAAATGGCGGCCATCGCCTCTACCGTTTCTACCGGATATTTACCGGAGGCGGTTTCGGCTGATGTCATCACGGCGTCCGTACCGTCGAGCACCGCGTTGGCCACGTCAGACACTTCGGCGCGGGTTGGCACGGCGTTGACGATCATCGATTCCATCATCTGCGTCGCGGTGATCGCCAGCTTATTGGAGGCGCGCGCCATCTTGATCATGCGCTTTTGCAAGGCAGGCACCGCTGCATTGCCGACTTCTACCGCCAGATCACCGCGCGCCACCATGATGCCGTCAGAAGCATCGAGAATTTCCTGCAACAGCGGAATCGCTTCGGCACGCTCTATCTTGGCGATCATCATAGGCTTGTGGCCATATGGCTCGCCGGCGATATTCGACAGCTGGCGCGCCATTTCCATATCGGTCGCATTTTTCGGGAAAGACACCGCCACGTAGTCCGCCTGAAAAGACATCGCGGTCTTGATGTCTTCCATGTCCTTGGCGGTCAGCGCGGGTGCGGTCAGGCCGCCGCCCTGGCGATTGATCCCTTTGTTATTCGACAGTTCACCGCCGATTTTGACCGTGGTGTGGATTTCATTGCCGATCACCTTATCCACCACCATGACGATCAGGCCATCATTGAGCAACAGGACATCGTTCGGCTTAACATCGCGCGGCAAGGCTTTGTAATCGAGCCCCACCCGCTCCTGATTACCCAGGGCGCAATCGGCGTCGAGAATGAATTTGTCGCCGTCGACAACATTGATGCGGCTATTTTCAAACTTGCCAATACGGATTTTTGGCCCTTGCAAATCGGCCATGATGGCGATTTCACGGCCGCACTCGGCAGCAGCCTGGCGCAACATCGTGGCGCGATCAATATGGTCTTGCGCCTTACCATGCGAAAAATTCAAACGTACCACATCGACACCTGCGTTCAACATGCGCTTGAGTGTTTCCAAATCGCTTGATGCTGGGCCTACTGTCGCTACAATTTTGGTTCCGCGTGACATCTGGTCTCCTGATGGATTTCGTTTTACGTTGTATGCTGCACTTTTGACGTGTGATTATTTAGTCTGATTTTTTACTTATTTCGCTGCGCGCTGCAACAAGATTTCGACTGCGGGCAGAGTTTTGCCTTCCAAAAATTCAAGGAAAGCGCCGCCGCCGGTCGAGATATAGCCGACCTGTTCGGTAATCTGGTACTTGGCAATCGCCGCCAGCGTGTCGCCGCCGCCGGCGATAGAAAAGCCCCGAGATTCCGCAATCGCCTGCGCCAACACCTTGGTGCCATTGCCAAACTGATCGAATTCGAACACGCCTACCGGACCGTTCCAGACTATCGTGCCGGCGTCCTTGATCTGCGCGGCGAAAGCGGCCGCTGTCGCAGGGCCGATGTCCAGAATCATGTCATCCGCCTCGACATCATTGACTGATTTGACTGTCGCTACGGCAGTCGGTGAAAACTCCTTGGCGCATACCACGTCGGTAGGAATAGGCACCGATGCGCCGCGCTTGGCCATCATGTCGATGATGGCCTTGGCTTCATCCACCAGATCGGCTTCTGCCAGCGACTTCCCTATCTTCAAACCGGCTGCCAGCATAAAGGTATTGGCGATGCCGCCGCCGACGATAAGATTGTCCACCTTGTCCGCCAGCGATTTGAGTATGGTCAGTTTGCTCGATACTTTTGATCCGGCCACAATCGCTACCAATGGGCGCGCCGGATGCCCCAGGGCTTTACCCAGCGCATCAAGCTCGGCTGACAACAAGGGGCCGGCGCAGGCGACCGGCGCAAACTTGGCGATGCCGTGCGTCGTTGCTTCCGCGCGATGCGAGGTGCCGAACGCGTCATTCACATACACATCGCAGAGCGCTGCCATCTTTTGCGCCAGCGCATCATCATTCTTTTTCTCGCCCTTGTTAACCCGGCAGTTTTCCAGCAAGACCACTTGCCCGGCAGCCACGTCCACGCCATCAAGCCAGTTTTGCTTCAGTACAACTGGCAAACCCAGCAGCTCGGATAAACGCTGCGCGACCGGCGCAAGGCTGTCTGAAGGCTTGAACTCACCTTCGGTCGGACGTCCCAGATGCGAGGTGACCATGACCGCCGCCCCCGCCTGCAAGGCTTGCTGTATCGCAGGAACTGAAGCGCGAATGCGCGTATCTTCTGTGATATTGCCCTTATCGTCTTGCGGAACGTTCAGATCTGCACGGATAAATACACGTTTGCCTTGAAGTTGATTAGCTGCGATAAGATCGCTGAGTCGATTAAATTGCATGGATTGGGGACCAAAGAAAGATTAAATATTAAGTCTAGGATGAAGTCAGGGGTTAATTCAGAGCATAAGAGGCGTATTTTACCAAACACCCAGTAGCATCCCTACCGTTTTTAAAAGCGTTTACACATGTATTTGTGAAATTTGTGATCAAAATCATTGATGAAACTATAAGCCCAGACGGATATAGGTGTAGACCGCCATGCCAAAGATAATGGTGAGCAACATATTGCGCTTAACCAGGAAAAACGCAGTGGCAGCTATCCCGGCTATCCATCGCGGATTATCAAGGCCGGTGGCAATCTGGCCGTTGTTGAGCAAAAAATCCGGCACGATAATCGCGGCCAAGGCACACGCTGGCGCATAGCGTAGCGCCTCCTGCACCCGTTTTGGCAAATTGATGTGGTGCCCGACCAGCCAGAACGAACTGCGCGCCAGAAACGTCGCCAGCGCCAGCAAGGCTATGACCAGCCAGACTTCGCCGTCACTCATGGCTCACCCCGCTTTGGCCGCGCCTTTTTTCCAGCCATTCATCGAGCATCATCGCGCTCACCATGCCGAGCACGACCGAGATCAGCAAACCTAATTTGTAGGGCAACTTGACGGCCAGCAAGGCCACCAGCCCTGACACCGCGACACCGGCAATCGCGGCCCTGTTGATCACCAGCGGCAGCATCACGCACAAGATCGCCAGCGTGCCGGCAAATCCCAGGCCCCAGCTGGCCGGCACCTGGCTGCCAAGCAAAATGCCTATCACCGAACCGATTTGCCACGAGCCCCAATTAGGATAAACCAGCCCTTTCAAGTAGGCGAGCTTGCCCTGCTCCTGGCCAAATTGAGGGTATTTCTGGATAAACAAAGCGACTGAAATATCTCCGCTGAAAAACCCCATCTTGGCCCGCGTCAGCCACGGAAGATGATAGAAATGCGGCGCCAGAATGGCGGAAAAAATCACAAACCGCAGGTTCACCACCAGCGCGGTAGCGAAAATGACCCAGGCTGGCGCATCGGCGGCAATCAAGGGCAAGGAGGCGAGCTGGGCGGAACCGGCAAACACGATGAAGGTCATGCCTAGCGCCTGCGGCAGAGTGAGTCCGGCCTTGATCATGGCGACCCCGACCACCAGACCCCAGGCGCCGACGCCAAACCAGGTGGGCATGCCAATTTTCAGGCCCTCCTTGAAAGCAGTCTTGTCGATTTCAGTCTGCATGTGTGATTGCCATCGTGATGTACCAAGGGAAAGCCCGCCATTGTACCGAGGAACGGCCTTCATTGCATGACATCGCCGCTTTCTCTGCCTTGCCCGCAATTGACGGCTCCCATACCCTCTGCATCCGCTGCAATAAGCACAACATCCAGCGCAACATGCCCTAAGCGGCTGCGTAATCCGTTAAAATCACCGTCTATTTATGACTACCCGGAGAAACCCATGCAAGCCACACCGCAAACCGCCCAGCCTGTCGCCATCATAGAACTGCAAGCCAAGGATTTGCCGGCACATTGCCCGAATCCCGCGATGCCGATATGGTCATCCCATCCACGCGTGTTCCTCGATTTATCGCATGGCGGCACGGCGACCTGCCCTTACTGCGGCACGCAGTACAAACTGGCAGCGGGCACCGTATTGCACGCCCACTAAGTAAAAAATGGGGAGTATCACAACTCATGCCGCTGCAGCGCACGATTTTAGGGCGCCACGACATGAAAATGCATCGTACTCCCACCCAGTATATTCCCACCAATCAGACGCGGGATAATCCATGTCGGTAAAAAAACAGCTTAACGGCAGTGCTGATGAGCTTGAGACTGCTTTTTATGATGCCATCAGCCGCGCCGATCTTGAGGGATTAATGGCGCTATGGGCCGAGGATGAAGAGATCGTCTGCATCCACCCGGGCTCAGCCAGGCTGGTGGGGCACGCGGCGATCCGCGCATCATGGGAGGCGATTTTTGAACGCGGCAGCGTGCAGATACGCCCGCAACAACTGCATGCCATGCACAATATGCTCACCGCCGTCCACAGCGTGATCGAAGAAGTGCGGCGCAAGTCAGACAAGGTGCAGGAAATGCACATTCTGGCGACCAATGTTTACGTCAAGACGCCGCACGGCTGGCGCATCGCGACCCACCATGCCTCAGTAGCCGCAGGCGAGCCGCCTTTGGATTTATTCAAAGCCAGCGTGCTGCATTAGCAAGCGCAAACCTGTAACTCGTAACCCGTGACCCGCAACCCGCCAATGAATTACGTCTCCCCGCGCTGGCTTCCTGGCGGTCACCTGCAAACCATCTATCCGGCGCTGTACCTGCGCAAACCCGAAGTCAGCTACAGGCGCGAGCGCTGGGCCGCGCCCGACGGCGATTTCATTGATGTTGACTTTGTCGACGGTACACCGGGCGCGCCCTTTGTAGTGCTGTTCCACGGTCTGGAAGGTTCCAGCGACAGCCACTATGCGCGCGCGCTGATGGCGCAGCTGTGCGCCAGGGGATGGTCGGGTGCAGTGCCGCATTTTCGCGGCTGCTCGGGCGAGCTGAACCATGCGCCGCGCTTCTATCATTCCGGCGACGCGCAGGAAGTCGACTGGATCATCAGGCGACTGCAACAGTCCTATCAAGCCAGCAACCCGCAGGGCAAATTCTATGCCTGTGGCGTCTCCCTGGGTGGCAACGCCTTGCTGCGCTGGCTGGGCGAATCCCAACAGCAGGCGCATATCGTCGATGCGGCCTGCGCGATTTCAGCGCCGCTGGATCTGGCGGCCGGCGGCGCCTCGCTATCAAGCGGCTTCAACCTGCTTTACACACGTAATTTTTTACAGACACTGAAGCCCAAATGCCTGCAAAAACTGGATCAGTTTCCCGGCCTGTTTGACCGCGACACGATGCTGCAGGCAAAAAATTTGTACCAGTTCGACAATGTCATCACCGCCCCGCTGCACGGCTATCGCGATACGGATGACTACTGGCATCGCGCCAGCGCCAAATACATATTGCCGGACATCAGCGTCACGACCCTGGTCTTGAACGCGCAAAACGACCCCTTTCTGCCGGCCCGGCATTTGCCGCAAAAAGCCTCATCGCATGTCACGCTGGAATACCCGCAACAGGGCGGCCACGTTGGTTTTTCCACAGGCGGATTGCCGGGCAAGCTGGATTGGCTGCCGCACAAGATAGTGCATTTTTTTGAAGGAAAATAATATGCAGGCACCCCATGGATGAGATAGTCAAAGCCGCCCTCGCGAAATGGCCCGATGTGCCGCACTGTTTCGGCTGGCTGGCCCTCGATGCGCGCGGCAACTGGCGCATGCGTGACGAGCGCGCGCAGGCGCTCAATCTGCCGGGTGACAAGATTCACAACGCCACGCTGACCGGGTTTATCAATCGCAATTACCAGCACGACGAGCAAGGTCGCTGGTATTTTCAGAATGGCCCGCAACGCGTCTATGTTGAGCTGGAAGCCACGCCGTTTATTGCACGCACTGCAAGCACCTCCCCCGCCGAGGGCTTCATGCTGCACACCGGTGTCGTCATGACGGACATTGATGCCGTATATTTAAGCGCGGAAGGAAAAATGTTTTTGCACGCCGGCGACGTTCTCGCGCAACTCGATGACAGAGATCTGGCCAACTGCCTGAACATCCTGCAATTGAACGGCAAAGCGGTTTCAGATGAGTCCCTGATGGCATGGCTGGAAAGTGAAGATGAAAGCCAGGTGCTCAGTCTGCAAGTGATTACAGCGACGCAAAGCAGGCTGGACATCAAGCGTAGTGAGTTAAGCGAGCTGATGACGCATTTCGCCTATGCCGCCAGGCCGGCGCAGGCATGACGAGCGGCTTTGCCGGCAACATGCCGGCGGCTTGACATACTGCTTAGGCTTTACGCGGCCCCTTATTTTTTCTTTTTCTCATCGAGCATCTCCTCGCGGCGTTTCTCTTTCCATTCGCGCTCGCGGGCGTCAATCACGGACAGATCAAAATACTGCACATCCGGATCGCGGCGGGCGATGTCGAGTTGCAGCAATGCGGCCGGCAAGGCGCCGTCTATCGCATAGGCCTCCGCCAGCGCAATATGCTGCAATGCCTGCTTGCCTTCTGCCGCATACGATTTTGCCAATAGATTCTGCAGCGCAGCTTCTTGTCGATACAACAGAATCTGATCACGCAGGAAATTACCCGCCTCTCCGTTCCGGTTCGCGGCAATCAGCGCTTCGGCATACTGATGCACGATACCGCGCGACAAAGGCAGATCCTGCAAGGCGCTGGCTGCCACCTTGACCGCCAGCTCGGCGTGTTTATTTGCCATATGAATATCAATAGCCAGGCTGGCAAAAGCGCTGGTCTGCATCAGCCATTTTTTCTGCACTGGCGACTGTTCGACTTTTTTAATCACTTGATTGAGCAATTTCAGGGACTTGACGTAGTCGTTTTGCTTGAAGGCGACAAACGCCAGCCCGTATTCAGCGCTGATGACGCCCTCCTCCTGCGCTGTCTTTAGTTGCGATTCAAAAAAAGTGACCGCCTCCAGCAGCCCCTGGGTGCTGCTATCCTGCAGTACCCGCACCCGCGCTTGCGTCAGATAAAACTCAAGGCCGTCTATCCTTTGCTTGTAGCGCTGATCCAGCATGCGCCCCTGAATATCGGCCATGCGCTCACCGGTCAATGGATGCGTGCGCAAATACGACAGACCGCTGTCGGTGTAATTGCGTGAAGCGTGTTGCAGGCGGCCGAAAAAACTCACCATGCCAGCCGGGTCGTAGCCGCCGTCGCGCAGGATCTGAAACCCGACACGGTCGGCCTCGCGTTCTGATTCGCGGGTGAAATTGATCTGTCTTTGTATGCTCAGCCCTTGCCCGCCCATCACCAGCGCCATCGCCGCATCGGGGCTGGAACGCGCCGCCAGGGCGGCCAGCACCAGCGCCGCGAGAGGGATCAACACATCGTTCTTCTGGCTGCCTATCATGCGCGCGATATGGCGCTGTGAGACATGGCCAATTTCATGCCCCATCACCGAGGCCAATTCAGATTCGCTCTGCGCCGCCAGAATCAGGCCGGAGTGAAAACCGATGAAACCGCCGGGGAAGGCAAAGGCATTCAAGACCGGATCGCGCACCGCAAAAAAATGGAAATCATAAGCGCTCTCGCCGCGCGCATCGGGACGCTTTTCGAGCAGGGTATTGCCTAATTTATTGAGATATTCAGAGACCGGGCCATCGTCGAGATAATCGCCATCGCGCCGCACGCTCTGCATGATTTGCTCGCCGAGCTTGCGCTCCATCAAGGGAGATAAATCTTCACGCGCAGTATCCCCCAATATAGGGAGATTTTGCGCCACACTAATGGCAGGCAGGGAAATCGCCGATGCCAGGCACAAAACAGCCGTGGCCGTCAAGATGGCCGCAGGCAACAATTTCGTTTTTGAGACAGAGAGTTTTGATTTCACAGTGCTATGATACTTAAAAAAAAATTTTGTTCCATTTTGTTCCATTCTGCTTCATTTTGTTGCATTTTTTACTGCACTCAGTATCTTATTCCAGTCTCACTTCACCAATAAAAACCTCTATGACAAGTGCATCCGATGCAGCCAAGGCCTCCAATAACGGCGGGCTCACCCATTTTGACGGCACAGGCCAGGCGCACATGGTCGATGTCGCAGCCAAAAATGAAACCCATCGCACGGCTGTTGCCAGTGGCAATATCCAGATGAAGCCCGAAACCCTCGCCATCATCGAGCAAGGTACAGCAAAAAAAGGCGATGTGCTGGGCATTGCGCGCATTGCCGCGATCATGGCGGCCAAACGTACCAGCGACCTGATACCGCTGTGCCATCCGCTGGCGCTGACACGCGTTACCGTCGATTTTAGCGTTGATGCAAAACAGTCAAAAGTCCATTGCACCGCCCAGGTAGAAACCGTAGGTAAAACCGGCGTAGAGATGGAAGCCTTGACCGCCGTTCAGGTAGGCTTGCTGACGATCTACGATATGTGCAAGGCGGTTGACCGCGGCATGGTCATGAGCGACGTGCGCGTGCTGGAAAAACATGGCGGAAAATCGGGTGACTGGGTCAGCGCCATTGATTAATATTGCATCTATGCATTAAAGATATTCCGGCAACACCGATTGAGCGTGACAATAAAAATAATGATACCGAGACAAAAATGATCAAACCCGAAGAGTCAACAAGCCTGGACGAAGAGTCGCGTCGCCTGGACGAATGGTTCCTGATGCTGGGAGCATTATCAAACTGCTTATGGTATTCACAGAATTTAGCCGACATGCTGGAGGGGTTTTGCCAGATCCTGGTCAGCAAAGCAGGCTACCTGAGCGCCGAGCTCGACATCAGGCAAGGCGATCAGAGCGGACGTGCGTGCGTGCGCACACCAGCCACTCGCCTGCAAACTAATCCAGACCCGAATTTTTTGGATTTAGCCGTTAAAAAATCCAGCCAGTTGTTAGGCCAGCTACGCGTCAGCGCAGATTTTGCGCTTGCCGCGGGCAGCGATGCACATACCTTATTGAGCCGCCTGACCAGAGAACTGGGTGACGCGATCGACGCGTTGCCGCTGCACCAGCAGCATCAAAGCCTGCAAGAGCGCCTGGAATTTCTCGCCCTCGCCGTGGCGCAAAGCCCGTTTGCCATCGTCATTACCAATGTATTTGGCGAACTCGAATACTGCAATGCCAGCTTCACCAACATGTCCGGATTTAGCCAGGCGGAAGTGCTCAACACGCCGGTACTGTGGAATTCCAACGACACCCTGGATGAGGCGCGCCGGGCGCAATTTACCACGCTGAAAATGGGCGAACACAGCGAGGGCGAAATTCTCAGCCGGCGCAAAAATGATAGCTTATGCTGGGAACGCCAGATCGTTTCGCCCTTGTATAACGAACTCGGTGTCATGACGCATCTGGTCGCCGTCAAAAAAGACATCAACGATAACAAACTTCAACTCAAGGCGGTCGAGCAAGCATTGCTGCTGCGCGAACAGGCGCTGGTCTCGTCCAGCAACGGCATCATGATCACGCGCAGTGACGAAAACGATCACTCCATCGTCTATGTCAACCCTGCCTTTGCCAGAATTACCGGCTACAGCGCGGAAGAAGTGATAGGCCGTGAAGGCCGCTTTCTGGTGCGTGACGATCTGGCCCAGCCAGATCTGGAAGAAATCCGCACCGCCTTGCGCGAGAAGCGCGAAGGCCGGGCATTGTTGCGCAACTACCGCAAGGATGGCACCCAGTTCTGGAACGAGCTATTTATTTCGCCGGTCAAGGATGCCAGCGGTGCGGCCACCACGCATTTTGTCAGCGTCATCAATGATGTCAGCGAGCGCGTCAACTACCAGAAAGAACTCGAATACCAGGCCACCCATGACAGCCTGACCGGCCTGGCCAACCGTAACCTGCTCAACGACAGAATTACCCAGGCAATTGCCTGGGCCAAGCGCCAGGATCTTGCGGTCGGCCTGATGTTGCTCGATCTGGATCACTTCAAATTGATCAATGACGGCTCCGGGCACAGCGCTGGCGACACGGTGCTGAAAGAGGTGGCGCAGCGCCTTAGCCGCTGCGTCAGAGAGACCGACACGGTAGCGCGCCTGGGCGGTGATGAGTTCGTGATCATCCTGACCGACTTGCCTGCAACCGACGACGTCGACGTCATCGCTGAAAAAATCCGCAGCACCTTGTCCAGATCNNCTCTACCCGCGCGACGGCGATAACGGCGAGACCTTGCTGCGCTACGCCGACATCGCCATGTATAGGGTGAAGGAACACGGCCGCAACAGCGTCAGGCAATTCATTCCCGAAATGGGCGTGACCGCGATTAGCCGCCTGAACATGGAGGGCGCCTTGCGGCGCGGCCTGGAGCGCAATGAATTCACCCTGCACTATCAGCCCAAAATCGATGTCAGGACCAATGAGATCATAGGCGCAGAAGCGCTGGTGCGCTGGCGCCACCCGCAAATCGGGCTGGTCCACCCGATAGAATTCATCCCGCTGGCGGAAGAAACCGGCCTGATTCTGCCTTTGGGCGAATGGGTACTGGCCGAGGCGTGCAGGCAGCAAATTTCCTGGCAAGCCGAAGGCATGCCAGCGCTAAAGATCGCCATCAATATGTCATCCAGACAGTTCCGCCAGGAAGACCTGTCGGAGCGCGTTGCCGCTATCTTTACCGAGACCGGCGCACAACCTGCCGATTTCATTCTGGAACTGACCGAGAGCATGGTCATGCAGGATGTCGGCAGCACCCTGATTACCCTGCGCGCGCTGAAAAACCTTGGNNCCGATTGATGAATTAAAAATCGACAAGTCTTTCATCAATGACATCCACGAGAATCCCGACGATGCCGCCATTGCCAGCGCCATCATCGCCATGACCTTAAGTCTTGGCCTGCGGGTGGTGGCAGAAGGTGTCGAGAAAAAAGAACAGGTAGAAATGCTGGTAGAGATGGGCTGCACCCATGTGCAAGGGTATTACTATGGGCGCCCGATGGAGGCCGCCAGTTTCAGGGAACGCTTCCTCGAGCAGAAACAGAAGCCAGCGGCGGCGGATCTATGAACAAATTCCAGTGGCGTACCGAATCTGCCGCCGGGCTAGCCAACCTATTGAAGCAAGCGACGCTGGAAAAATCTGCCGCGATAGGCAGCAGCACGCTGTACCAGATCCATCATGAGGGAAGCGAAAAAATCGCCATCTCCCTGCCTGATGGACAGGCGCTCATCATCGAATCCGGCGAACTTCTGCGAATCAGGCGCCGCCGGCTTGATCCGGTCAAAAAAGGCGATACCGAAGACTAATTGACCGTCGCCGGCATCCCTATCTCTGCAAACACCCCGCCATCACGCCCGTCCCATGCGGCTTAGCGAGGTGGCACTGCCAGAAGGCGCATGAACAGTGCGCTGTGGCGTGGCATGTTTTCAAGTCATTTTCAGCAGGCCAGGCTACATCAGCAGACAAACTTACTGCGCATTGCGCTTCGGTATCTGCTCAAACACCGCGCGATACCTGCCGTCGGCTTTGGCCTGCGCTTTCCAGAAATCAAAATATTCAGGATAGGCAATCGGGTGCAGCCTTTGCAGCGTCAGCATCATGTGTTGCGCTTTTTCAGGCTGGTCATTCAAGACATAAACCTCAGCCAATTTATTGAGTACGTGGACAAAGCCGAAGCGATGGCCCATTCTCTCGACAAAGGCGATCTCCTGCTCAGACATGCCCGCTCTCGGCGACATGTTCGTCAATCTGAAGTAAGCAAAATAATCTGCAAACAGCGTCACTGGCGGCTGCACCAGCGCTGCTTTTCCGACAGCCGATTCCGGCACACGCAAGGCCCTGAATCCGGTGACCACACGCTGGTAGTCAAGCGTGACCAAGACCAGCAACAGACAGCCAAGCATGAACGTCAGCACGATGCCTATGGCCGGGGCCGCCACGCCAGGCGAGGGCCAGCGCAACTGATGCACCATCCCCATCATCAGTGCCACCGGCAATAGCACGAAGGCATACCATAAAGGAAACTCGACCAGACTGTGCACGCCGACAGCGATCAGACACAGGCTGGCAAAACCTACCGAAATATTCTTCGTGGCCAAACGGGTAACACAAGATTGCCAGCCCCACCAACCCAGCGCCGCCAATATCAGCAAGGTCGCCGGCCAGCCCAGTTCTGCAGCAAAATTCAAGGGCAAATTATGCGCATGCTCGGCATACGTGGTCGAGGTAAAGCCAGCCGCAATGCTGACCTGCTGCGCCGCAAAGCCAAACCAGCCCACCCCCAGCCACGGATGCTGGCTGGCCATGGCCCATGCTTGCTGCATCAGCACCAGGCGCTCTGAGCGCCCGCCTACCCGCTCCGCCACGGTGCCGCTGGCAAACCCGGCCCATTTTCCCAGGGATGGCAAACCCAGTACCAGCGCGATATAAATCAGCACCAGCAGCATTAACAAGATTTTGTCCACCCGTCGCTGCCCGGCTCGCTGGGGCAGACAAAACAAGGCGAACAGGGGCACGATAATCCAGCCTATGCGCGATTGGGTCAGGCTAATTCCCCACAATAAGATCAGCGCTACAATCCAGGCGGCAGAACGCCCCAGGCGCTGCGCCTGATACAAGTACCAGACCGAGGCCAGGCCAAAACAGAGCAACAGCGCCAGCTGATTGGGTTGCGCCACATTCGCATAGGGCCGCATGAAAGGCTGCGCCTTACGGGCGATATACATGATGAACGGCGTCATATCCACACCGGCGATCTGGACCCCCTGCATCACTACCGAGAGCAATGCCGCCAGCAAATGCGCAAGCGCCAGCATCAGGCAGGTTTTTTCAGCGCCGCCTGGCTGGCCAGCCCAACTGGCGCCCAGCACGACCGCCATCGCCGTCAGCAATAAATACATGAGCGGAAAGACGATATTCTCTGCCTGCACCAAACCCAGCCCCATCTGCAACAAAAGAAACGATGCAAGCGCGACAGGCAACCACAACAGCGCCGGCAAATGCAAGCGTGGGCGCAGCGCCAGTGCCAGCATCCCGAAGGCAATCAGGGTGCCGAACACCACCAGAGCGTCGTGGTAATACGTCCTGAACGGATGGATATGGAAGGGATGGAGGTAAGCGCCAGACAGCAATGCGCCAAAAATCACGAGGGCCAGATGGAATTGTTTTTCGGACAGCATGAGTAAAGCTCAGAAAGTTCTTAAAAGTGAGCGGATATTACACTAAAAGAAATTATCAGCCCATCCAGACGCTGGACTGCCAAAACAAAAAGCCCGCAGTTGCGGGCTGACTCGACCACGGCATCGGTATGGCTAGTTTCAGCGACATTGCGCTGGCGCTTAGTTAGCGGTCAAGCTGCCAGCGCTCATGGCCAGGGCTTGAGATCAGACATTTCCAACACATCGCCGTTAGAGCGATTGATAATCACGCTGAGATGATGGGATTTCGCTTTGAGTGGAATATAGCCGACGTCCATGTGAGCGGATTGGTATTTCTCGACCAGTGCCTGAAGTTGCGTTACATGATCTTTATTGAAAGGCGCTAACTCGCGCAAAGGCTTCACCGAGGACAAGATCGCTTTTTTTTGCGCGACATACGGCACAAAGTATTGCACTTGGGTTGGAATATCGTCCTTGCCTTGCAAACTCGCCAATATAATTTCGGTCAGTAATTGAGGGTCCTCGGGTAAAGCTACCGCCACCAACTTTGGCCCAAGATAAGGCAAAGCCTGATAGCCAGGATTATTCGCCAGCCGCANNCCATATAGCAAGGCCAGGATTTGTATGACGCCGATTACCCACAAGTCTCGCTTCAATTCCTTTTTTTGCGGATTGTAAATCACCAGCGTGATCACAGGGCCGATGACCACATCGACCAGCAGCAGCAATAGAAAAATAGGCGTGACGTTTGACGCATAAGCCAATAGCCCCGGATACCAGAGCAAAAACACCAGTGCGGACAAGGCCAGGGCCAGGCTGGCGGAGATGGCAATATGCAGGCCAAAGGCCTGGTAGCGGTTAAGTGCTTTAATCGTCAACATGGGAGCTTGATGAAAAAACGCCCGCAAATGCGGGCGTCAATTTAGTTCTATGCGCTTACTGCGCTTAACGCTGATAGATTAACGGCATTCAGCTGGTGCATATTTTGCTGGCAAAGTACCGTTAGCCATGCCTGTCAGGCCACGCGCAGTTGCCGTCGCGAATGTCGAAGAAGAGCATGCCCAGTCAATTGCACCAGTGACACCGGCAGTGATTGGCGCGTTCTTAACATTCGGCAAAAATATTAATGTTGTACCTTGCGCATCAGTCGGCAAACCAGCAGAGGCACCTGCGGTAGTAACAGTAATGGCACCTGTTGCGTTACTGATACCAACATTCGCTACATATTTTGACTTTACTGAGTTGGCATCTGCTAAAACTTTAGCATTAAACATATCGGCAGCTGCTATTACACCTGGCATGCCATCGGTCTGGAAAGCTTCACTGATCAATGCCTTCGGTGAAGTTGCAGCGATAACAGCCTCAGTTACCTTACCGCGTACAGTGTAATCTTGGTAAGCTGGCAAAGCGACAGCAGCCAGAATACCGATAATCGCGATAACGATCATCAATTCAATCAGGGTAAAACCACGTTGCATTTTTGTCGATACGGAATTCATTTGATGCTCCTTAAGAATTTAAAAAAGGGAAACTACCACCACTACTTAGCAAAGCCCATGCCAGCTTCCGATTACCGGACATTTTCTGCATTTCAACGAAAAATTCGCCAATTTCGTCGCCATTTTAATTTTTTGTCATGACAAATTTTGTCTACATCGGGAAATATAGGGCATTTTTTGTCAGTCAAAGCGTTTTAAGAAAGCCGAATTTGTTATTTGAATTGCTGATGTTATTCAAATCGCATCGGGAAATTTTACAGCACTAGCCATTAGGACAGTTTCAATATCCGCTCAAGAGTAGGTAAACTCCATCCGCGTGCCTGACAAATCAATCACATCGCCATGCTGTAAACGCTGTGGCCGGGCGTCCAGCACTGCATTGTTCAACTTGGGAGCAACCTTGCCTTCCACGTGCGCAATGTCGAAATACTCCTGTGCCCGGGTAATGGCAATGACCATGACGCCCGGACTGCCCAGTCTGGTCACGGGCTTGTTCAGAGTCATCTCTTTGCCGGCGTTACTTCCACTAAGTACCTTGATGCGGGCTTCCATCTTCGCCATCTTTGCGGACACGGGAGCATCAACGGCTACAGGAGTTTCTTTATCGGCTATCGGGTCAAGCAGGAATTTAATTTTATATTTACCGATATCGATCAGGTCATCGTTTTGCAACAGGTGCTTGGTGATAGGCTGGCCGTTGACCAGGGTGCCGTTGGTACTGCCCAGGTCGAGGATAAAGCTGCCGCCGGGCGTCGAGTCGATTGCAGCGTGCTGCCCGCTGACGGTCAGAT
>CXWL01033915.1_pt1 | contig 22463 bp, 21 predicted proteins | sample 590931 | NCBI WGS metagenome assembly CXWL01 (sample SAMEA3498368, study PRJEB10139) | groundwater metagenome | biome: water well; material: biofilm material | place: Germany | collected 2015-04-27 | reverse complement strand
GCCGGAAGGGCCTGCCATTGCGCCGCCGCCGCGCGCCGTACACCCAGCGCGCGCAAGAAGCGATCGGTCTCCAGCGCGGCGGGGCCAAAGACCTCGGCCATGCGCCCGGCGCCGATGCGACGCTGTGTTTCCATCTGCCACAGTCGATCCTGGGCATGCGCCACGCCGAGGCCGAAATAGGCATCGCGCGCGCTGGCGGCGCGCACGTGCGGGATGCCATGCTCGTCGCGCTCGATGCGCAGGTCGGCCTGCACGCCCGCCAGCGTGATCTCGCCCTGCGTGCGCGGCAGCACGCGCTGGGCATACCAGCCCAGCACCGCGGCAATGAGCCCGGCAAGCAACAACACCACCAGCAGCAGACGCTTGAACCACTTCATTTTCGGGGGACACCAGGTTGCAGAGGTCGCGAGCGTAGCGCCCGCTGCAGCGCGCGCCATCAGGGGTATCGCCGGTGACGCAACCCTGAAGTGCCCCCGGAATGCCCCGCTACTCGGGGCTTGCCCCGGCGCCGGGCACGCGACGATGCGGCCTCAGGTTCTGCACCCCGGGTCCGATATGACCACCATGATGAGGTCCTTACCACTGTTCTCCCGCTGGGGCCGGCGCTCCACGTTGCTGGCGCCGAGCAGCCTGCGCATGGGCACCAGCGCGCCCTCGCTGCGGCACGCCCCCGGCTCGGTCTGGGCGCGCCTGCTGTTCTGGTTGATGGCCCCGGCACCGCAAGACGCCGCACCGCCGCTGAACCGCCTGCCGGCCGTGCGCCGCGAGTTCCTCGCCACGCTGGCCGATATCGATACCGAAGAGGCCGAAAACCTGCGCGGCCGCATTCACGGTTCGAGCTCGCTGCGTGAGCTGTGGCATGCGCGCTCCGAGGTCTTTCGCCTCGTCGGCGTGGCGCATGACCAGGCCGAGGCCGAGCAGCGACTGCTGCTGCTCAACCGCCACTTCCCCACGCGCGCCCCGCGCTCGCAGTTTGGGGCGCTTTGATGCAGCACATCGCACCACGCCACTTCACCCCGGGCGCCGGCCTGCCCGGTGCCGGCCTGCCCGGCGACCGCGGCGCGCGCATGGCGGCGCGGCGGGCTTTCGTGGCGCTCAAGGTCACCTTCCTCTACGCGCTGGCCGACCTGCCGGGCGCCGACTGGCTGCACACGCAGGTGCGCGGCGCCGAAGAACCCGAGGATCTGTGGCTGCTGCGCGCACCGGTCTTCGCCGCGCTGGACGGCACCGACGCCGAGCACCGCGGCCGGCGGCAGCTCTTGCGGCGCGGCCTGGACTCGATGTTCCCCGACCTCGACCCGGCCAGCGGCTTTGCGTCGTTCTGATCCGAACGCGATCAAGCCCCGCCATCAAGCTCGGTAGCGGGCCTTGAACGTGCGGCGAAATTTCTCCACCTTGGGCGCCACCACCATCGCGCAGTAGCCCTGGTCGGGGTTGTTGGCAAAATAGTGCTGGTGGTAGGCCTCGGCGGGCGAATAGTTCGCCAGCGGCAGCAGTTCGGTCACCACGCGGCCGCCGTGCGCGGCACTGGCCTGCGCCAGCACATCGCGCGCCACGTCCCACTGGGCCGCATCGTGCAGGTAGATGCCGCTGCGGTACTGCGCCCCGATATCGTTGCCCTGCTGGTTGAGCGTGGTCGGGTCGTGGATCGTGAAGAAGATCTCCAGTACCTCGCGCAGCGCGATGCGCTCGCCATCGAAAGTGACCCGCACGACCTCGTTGTGGCCGCTGTCGCCGCGGCAGACCTGCTCGTAGGTCGGTGCAGATACGTGGCCGTTGCAGTAGCCGTTCTCGACCGCGGTCACACCGTCCACCTTCTCGAACACCGCCTCCAGGCACCAGAAGCAACCGCCGCCCAGCGTGATGACTTGCAAATCCACTGCAAACTCCTTGTGGTCCAGGCCAGCGGTCGGGCCGGCGGCCGACTCCTTACACTTGCGAAACATTATCCGCAGAGGCCAGCGATGAGCACCCAGTTCCGATGGGAAGACCCCTTTCTGTTCGACGACCAACTGAGCGATGACGAACGTGCCGTGCGCGATGCCGCGCAGGCCTACTGCCAGGACAAGCTGCAGACGCGCGTGCTGATGGCCGCGCGCCACGAGGTCTTTGATCGCGAGATCATGAGCGAGATGGGCGCCCTCGGCCTGCTCGGCAGCACCATCGAAGGCTACGGTTGTGCCGGCCTCAACCATGTCTGCTACGGCCTCGTGGCGCGCGAGGTGGAGCGCGTGGATTCGGGCTACCGCAGCGCGATGAGCGTGCAGAGCTCGCTCGTGATGCACCCCATCCATGCTTATGGCGACGAGGCCCAGCGGCAGAAGTATTTGCCCAAGCTGGCCAGCGGCGAGTGGGTCGGCTGCTTCGGCCTCACCGAGCCCAACCACGGCAGCGACCCGGCCAGCATGCTCAGCCGCGCCCGCCCCGTGGACGGCGGCTATGTGCTCAAGGGCAGCAAGATGTGGATCACCAACAGCCCCATCGCCGATATCTTCGTGGTCTGGGCCAAGAAGGAAGATGGCGCCGGCAAGGTGGGCGGCCAGGAGAGCATCCACGGCTTCATCCTGGAGCGCGGCATGAAAGGCCTCTCGGCGCCCAAGATCGAAGGCAAGATGAGCCTGCGCGCCAGCATCACCGGCGAGATCGTGATGGACGACGTCTTTGTGCCGCAGGCCAACCTGCTGGCCGGCGTGAGCGGGCTCAAGGGGCCGTTCGGCTGCCTCAACAAGGCGCGCTACGGCATCGCCTGGGGCGCGCTGGGCGCAGCCGAATTCTGCTGGCACGCCGCGCGCCAGTACACCCTGGATCGCCAGCAGTTCGGCCGGCCGCTGGCGCAGAACCAGTTGATCCAGAAGAAGCTCGCCGATATGCAGACCGAGATCACGCTGGCCCTGCAATCGGTGCTGCGCGTGGGCCGGCTGATGGACGAGCAGCGCGCCGCACCCGAGATGATCAGCCTGGTCAAGCGCAACAGCTGCGGCAAGGCGCTGGATATCGCGCGCATGGCGCGCGACATGCACGGCGGCAACGGCATCCATGACGAGTACCACGTCATCCGCCACATGATCAATCTTGAAACCGTCAATACCTACGAGGGCACGCACGACGTGCATGCCCTCATCCTGGGCCGTGCGCAGACCGGTCTGCAGGCGTTTTTCTGATCGACCATGAACGAGATTTTTCTCACCCTGGGCATCGAATCGTGGAAGCCGCTGCTGGCCGCGCTGCTGCTGCCGCCGGTGCCTCTGGTCCTGCTGATCCTGGCCGGCGCGCGCCTGATGTTCCGCCGCCGCCTGCTGGCCTGGCTGCTGGTGCTGCTGGGCACGGCGGGGGTATGGTTCAGCGGCACCACGGCGCTGGGCACGGGCCTCACACAGTGGCTGCTGCGGCCGCCGCAAGCGCTGATGGAATCCGAACTGACGGAGCTCAAGCGCGCCCCCAAGACGGCCATCGTGGTGCTCGGCGGCGGCCGCCGCCTGCTGGCGCCCGAGTACGGCATCTCCACGCTCAAGCCGCGCACGATCGAGCGGCTGCGCTACGGCCTGTGGCTGGGGCGCGAGACGGGGCTGCCGATCGCCTTCAGCGGCGGTGTCGGCCTGGGTGCACCGGCGGGCCCGACCGAGGCCGAGATTGCCGCCCGCATCGCCGAGCGCGAGTACGGCCGCAGCCTGCGCTGGCTGGAGACCGAATCGCGCGATACACGCGAAAACGCCACCAAGACGGTGGCGCTGCTGCAGGCGCAAGGCATCGAACAGATCGTGCTCGTGACCCACGGCTACCACATGCCGCGCGCGCTGCGCAACTTCCAGCGCGCCGCCGAAGGCAGCGCGATGCGCATCATTGCCGCGCCGATGGGCATGCCCGGCAGCGCGCGGCTGCAGGCGCTGGACTGGCTGCCCAGCGTCGAGGGCTTCGAGCAGACGCGACTGGCGCTGCACGAGTGGTTGGGCCGGCTGATGGGCGCCTGAAGCGCCTGGCGACTACGGCTTGTGTGCCCCAGCCGGCGCCGCTGAAGCCGCTGTCTTCGGCCGCAGTGCCGGCGCCGCTTCCTGCGCCCGCGCCTCGGCGCGCTCGCGCTCGGCCTGCGCCGCCTGCAGCGCCTTGATGCGGCGGGCGTGCTCGGCGGCGTTGGAGCGGCGGAACTCATCCATCAGCACCGCATCCACCTTCATGCCCTGGGCCAGCATGCGCTCGCTCAGGCGCAGCCCGGCGCCGGGGTCACCGCCGAGCGAGGCCACCACCTCGTTGGCAAAGAGGTCGGCGCTGCCGACGATGCTGTCCACCGCAATCGCCCGCTCGGCCTGGGCCTCGGCCACCGAGAGCAACATGCCGGCACCCGGCACCACGAAAGTGAGGATCTGGCCGACGATGAAGCCGGTGCTGATGCCCTCGGTGCGCTGCACCGCCGCGATCGAACTCTGGCTGGCCTGGAAGTAGGTGCCAAACGCGGCCAGCCAGCGGAATTCATCCGCGCCCTGCGCCTCCAGCATCGCATTGGCCGGGATCTTGACGCGCTTGTTGCCCTGGCGCCAGAAGACATCCGGGTCGTTGTCGAAGGAACTCGCGGTCACGCTGCCGGCGCAGCCCTTCTGCGTCTCCACCTCGAGCTTGCGCCCGCCCGCCAGCGTGAGCCGCATCGGCTTGCCATCGGCGGCCTCCTGGCGCGCCTGCAGCATCACGTCCCAGAAACCCTGGTCGTCGGCCGAGACCACCGAGCCGCCACGAAACAGCGCGCCCAACTCGAACCGCGTGCTGCCGCCGGGCAGCTTGCGGTCGTTGACGGCCTCCACCACATCACCCACCTTCAGTTCATCGGGTGCGCCCTCGTCGGCCCAGACCACGCGCCACTTGTCGTCCATCGCCGTCACTTCACGGAATAGCTTCATATCGCTGGCGGAAAAACTCTGCCGCAGCGAATGCACCGAGAGCAGCACAAAGGGCTCGATCTGGGTGGTGGCGTGACACAGCGCCTCGGCGCCCCAGGCAACGTGGATGGCGGCGGCGCGGAATTTGACTTCCTGCGCAAAGCGCGTCTTGTACAGGTCGCGCTCGAAGGCGCGGTCGTATTGCGCACCCGCCCCGCTGGCCAGCACCAGCGGCAGGGCACACAGCAGTCGGATGCGGCGCAAGGGCATGGTCCTGATTCTGCCTGCGCCGCCGTGCTGTGCACCCACGCCGCGCAAGGCCTAGCACCGGGGTTTTGTCATCCGGCGGCGGATGCGTCACACTCGCGCTCGCGGCGCAGGTTGCGCGCCCTAACTTTTGAGGACATCTCGCAATGAAACACTGGTTGATCGGTGCCCTGGCCGTGGCGATTTTTGCCACCACCGCACCTTCCATCTCCGAGGCCAAGCGCCTGGGTGGCGGCAGCTCCAGCGGCATGCAGCGCAATATGCCCGCGCGCACGGCGCCCGATGCCGCACCGGCCAAGCCGGCGCCGCAGCAGGCCGCACCGGCAACCGCCGGCGCCGCGCCCGCCGCCGCCGCGCCCAAGCGCAACTGGATGGGCCCGCTCGCCGGCCTGGCCGCTGGCCTGGGCATCGCTGCGCTGATGAGCCACTTCGGCATGGGCGAGGCGATGGGCAACTTCCTCATGATGGCCTTGCTGGCGATGGCCGCAATCGCCCTCATTGCCTTCCTGATGCGCCGCTTCGGTGGTGCCCGCAGCCCGGCCCTGGCCGGCGCAGGTGCCGGCGCCGGTGCCGGTGCAGGTGCAGGCGGCGGCACCGTGGCCTGGCCGCAGGCAGCGACCAGCGAGCGCAGTTCGCTGGACGCCTCGGCGACCGCGCCCACGCTGGCTGGCACCCCGGCAAGCCTGACGGCTGGCGCCCCCGACGCCGCCGAGGCCCCGGTGACGCGCGCCTTCGTGCCCGCCGCCTTCGATACCGAAGGCTTCACGCGCACCGCCAAGTTGATCTTTATCCGCCTGCAAGCCGCCAATGACAGCGCCGATCTCGACGACCTGCGCCGTTTCACCACGCCCGAGCTGTTTGCCTCCATCCGGCTGGAGATCCAGGAGCGTGGGTCGCAACCCCAGCAGACCGACGTGACCCAGGTCGAAGCCGAAGTGCTGGACGTGGCCAACGAAGCCGATCGCCAGATCGTGAGTGTGCGTTTCCAGGGCAAGGTGGTGGAGGAGAAGGGTGCCGCCCCATCCGACTTCAACGAAATCTGGCACCTCGTGAAGCCGCACGACGACAGCCGCGCCTGGGCCATCGCAGGCATCGAGCAAGCCCACTGAGCAGGGCCGGGTCGAATGCCAGCTACCATGCCGGCATGCGACCCGTACCCTTCCTGCACCCCCTGATCGCCGCCCTTGCGGCGATCGCCGTCTTGGCCGGCTGCGCCAGTGCGCCGCAGGCCAATGCGCCGGTCAACGCGCCGGTCAGCGCACCCGTCAGCGCACCCGTCAGCGCACCCGTCACCCCGCCCTACACCGCACCACCACCGGCCCTGCACCTGGAGGGCGTGCCGCCGCTGCCCGCCAGCCTGCTGGCGCAGGCGCAGCGCTACAACCGGGTGGCCGGCCACAGCTTTGTCGACTGGCATCCCGGCGGCCGCGAGATGCTGGTCTCGCACCGTGCCCCCGGCGTGAGCACCACGCAGCTGTTCAGGCTGCGCTCGCCGCTCGGCGTGCCCGAGCCCCTGACCACCGGCAGCGACCCGGTCAGTTCGGCGCATTGGGAGCCGGGAGCCGGGCGCTATATCGTCTTCGCCCGAGGCCGCGGCGGCGACGAGGCCTACCAGCTCCATCGGCTCGACCCGCAGACGCTCGCCGTCACCCAGATCACGGCCGACGGGCAGCGCCATGCCTTCAGCGCCTGGGTCAAGTCGCGTTCACTGGCGGTGGTGAGCTCGGTGCCGCTGGACCGCACCGCCGCCGCAGGCCGGCGCAGCGAGGTGACGACCACGCTGTCGCTGATCGACCCGCTGCAGCCGGCAGGGCGACGTGTCATCACCGAGCTGCCGGGTGGCGGCTGGTTCGGCGCCGAGGTCTCGCCCGATGAACGCCAGCTCGCCATCACGCACTACGTCTCGGCCACCGAGTCCGAGGTCTGGCTGGTGGCCCTGGACGAACCGCACTGGGGCCAGCGCCGCCAACTGCTGCCCGCGCCGGGCCAGGCGCTGCGGGCGAGCCACTTCGTGGGCGGCTGGTCGGCCGACGGCCGCGCGCTCTTTGTCGGCAGCGACCGCGCCGGCGAGTTCCGCGAACTGCTGCGGCTGGACCTTGCCAGCGGCAGCCTCACCCGACTGAGCGCGCAGACGCCGTGGGACGTGAGCGGGGGCAGCCTCAGCCACGATGGACGCAGCATGGCCTTCATCGTCAACGCCGATGGCCGCGACGAATTGCGCCTGATCGACCCCGCCAGTGGCAGCGCCCTGCCGGTACAAGCCGGGTTGAAGCTGCCGCCGGGCAGCGTCACGCGCGCCCTCTTCCACCCACAGCGCAATGAGCTGGCTCTGGCGGTCAACAGCACGCAGGGGCCGTCGCAGATCCACAGCCTGGACCCGGTAAGTGGCACCGTCACCGCGTGGACACGGCCGGTGGGAACCGAAGGGCTGGCTTTGCAGAACCTGCCCGAGCAACAGATCGTGCGCTGGCCCGGCTTTGACGGCCGCACCATCAGCGGCGTGCTGAGCCTGCCACCGGCGCGCTTTGCCGGCCCGCGGCCGGTCGTGATGCTGATGCACGGCGGCCCCGAAGGGCAGGCCAAGCAAGGCTGGCAGGGGCGCTGGAACTACCTCATCCAGGATCTCGGCGTGGCCGTGCTCGAGCCCAATGTGCGCGGCTCCAGCGGCTACGGCAAGACCTTCATCGGCCTCGACAACGGCCGCCTGCGCGAGGATTCGGTCAAGGATATGGGCAGCGCCATCGACTGGATGGCCACCCAGCCACGGCTGGACGCCAGCCGCGTGCTGGTGGTGGGCGGCAGCTATGGCGGCTATATGGCGCTGGCCGCCAGCACGCGGCTGGCCGGTCGCATCGCCGGCGCCGTGAGCGTCGTGGGCATCAGCAATTTCGTGAGCTTTCTGGAAAATACCGAGAGCTATCGCCGCGACCTGCGTCGGGTGGAATATGGCGACGAGCGCGACCCGGCCCTGCGCGCGTTCCTGCAAGAGATCTCGCCGCTGAGCCACGTCGCGAAGATCACCAAACCGCTGCTCGTGGTGCAGGGCAAGAACGACCCGCGCGTGCCGTGGACCGAAAGCGAGCAGATCGTGCGCAGCCTGCAAGCGCGCGGCACTCCGGTGTGGTACCTGCTGGCCGACAACGAAGGCCACGGTTTCGCGCGCCGCGAGAACGCCGATTTCCACTTCGCCACGCTGGTGAAATTTGTCGAGCAGACGCTGCGGCCGTGATAGGCATGAACCTGCACCGCCTCTCGCGCATCGCGCACCGCTGGCTGTCCTACGCCGTTGTCCTGCAGGTGCTGGCCTGGGTGGCCGGCGGCGTGCTGTTTGCCTGGCTGCCATTTCAGCCCTGGGTCAAGGCAGTGGATTTCGTACGCGCGCCGGCGCCGCAACTGCAAGCGCGCGATGCCGACGCGCTGCAGGCTGCGCTGCAAGCCCTGCCGCCCGGCACCGCGCTGCGTTCGGCGGCCAGCGTGGCCGGGCCGGACGGCACGCTGTGGCGGCTGACGCGTGCCGGCGCCGCACCGATCTGGCTGCGTGCCGACGGCCAGCCGTGGCAGCCACCCGACGCCGCCGCCATCGAACGCTTTGCGGCCCGCCTGTACCGCGGCCCGGGCCGGCAGGCCGGGCCGGCCACGCCGTTGGCTGAAGTGCCCACCCGGCTCTTGCTGGTGCAAGAGACCGGCGGCCGCGGCAAGTTGTGGCGCGTGGGCTTTGATGACAGCCAGCAGACGCGGCTCTATTTCGACGCCGCCAGCGGCGAGTTCGTCACCGCGCGCACCGAGGCCTGGGTCTGGTATGACCTGGCGTGGCGTCTGCACATCATGGATTACGGCGGTGGCGAAGATTTCAACAACCCGCTGCTGCGCGCCGCCGCACCGCTGGCGCTATTGCTGGTGCTGGCAGGCACGGTGCTGACCGTGCAGGCGGCGTGGCGGGCGCGGCGCAAGCGAGCGGATCGGGCAGCGGCCGACTAAGATTCCACCATTCGTATCCTTCGCCAAGGTCCACAGCGATGCGCCCGTCCGAACTGCTGAAGATCAATCGCGACGAAATTCTCGCCCTCGCTGCCAAGGCCGGGGCGCAGAACGTACGCGTATTTGGCTCGGCCGCGCGAGGCGATGATCGCGAGGAATCCGACCTCGATCTTCTCGTCGATTGGAAGCCCCAAGCCAGCCTCTTCGATGTCGGGGGTTTGGTGACCGATTTGCAAGACCTACTCGGCAAGCGCGTGGATGTGATATCGGCACAGCAGTTGCACCCGCGCTTTCGCCTGCGCGTGCTGGCGCAGGCCCGGCCCGTATGACCGAGAGAGACCTGCCGTACTTGCAGCATGTGCTTGACGCGTGCGCCGATATCACCGAGTTTGTGGCGCAGGGGCGTGCGGAGGCTGCAACGAGCAAGCTCGTGCTGAACGGTGTTGTGCGCCAGTTGCTTGTGGTCGCAGAGGCGGTGAAACGCATCAGCCCAGAGACCAGATTGCTTGCGCCGAACATACCTTGGAAGCAGATCGCGGGTATGCGCGACCGGCTGGTGCACGACTACTTCGACATCGTTCCAGAGCAGGTTTGGAATGCCGCGTTCACTGACATTCCAAAGTTGCAAGTCGAGATCGAGGAATTGATGAAGCGCTTGGAGCCGTAGCCCGGCTGGTGTGTCACGGCCTCCTCAGGAAAACCGTAGCGCCATCACCCCGGCCACGATGACCAGGGTGCCGATGGCACGCTGCAGGCCGAAGCGCTCCTTCAGCAACCAGGTGCCCAGCAGCGCCGCAAACAGCACCGAGGTCTCGCGCAGCGCCGCCACGCTGGCCACCGGCGCGCGGGTCATGGCCCACAGCGCGATGGCATACGAGCCTATCGACGCCGCGCCGCCCAGCGCCGCCAGCGGCCAGCGCTGGCGCGCGTAGTCCAGGATCACGCGCCGGCCGGCAGCGCTGCGACGCAGCCACACCAGCGCCGGGTAGGGCAAGCCGTCCAGCACAAACAGCAGCACGACATAGGCCGCCGCGCTGTGGCCATCGGCCACCGTCGAGCGCACGCCCTTGCCGTCGACAAAGGTATAGACCGCGATGACCACCGCATTGCTCAGCGCATAGGCCAGCGCCTTGCGGTGGTGCAATGCTTCACCGGGGTGTGCCAGGCCCACCAGCACCACGCCGCCGGTGATGCACAGGATGCCCAGCCAGGCGGCGGTGCTGGGCGCCTCGCCCAGCACCAGGCCGCTGCCCAGCGCCACCAGCAGCGGCGCCATGCCGCGCATGATCGGGTAGGTCAGGCCGAGCTCACCGTGCTTGTACGCGCCGGCCAGCGCGATGTAGTAGCCGATGTGGATGACCAGCGAGGCCGCGATATAGGGCGCCGCCGCCAGCGGCGGCAGGCCGGTGATCGCCAGCAGCGGCAGCGCCACCAGCGCGCCGAGCAAGTGCACCAGCGCGGTATCCACGGGCTTGTCGCCGCTCGACTTGACCAGCGCATTCCACGACGCATGCAGCACCGCGCCGAACAGCACGGCGCCCACCAGCGGCCAGGTCAGCACCCGGTCTGGCCTCGGGTCACGCGCCGGCCGCGCCGTCGCCGTCCAGCGGCACCAGCGCCGAGTGGCGGATGCGCGTCGGCGTCAGCGCGCCGGCCGACTCCAGGATCGGGTAGGCGATCGAGCAGATGTGCGAATTGATGCGCTTGAGCTCGCTGATCAGGTCCAGGTGCAGCGAGCTGGTCTCGATGCTCTGCGCGGTGTTGTCCTGCAGGCGGGCGATGTGGCTGGCGGCATATTCGTGCTCGAGGTCGCGGAAGCGCGCCTTCTCTTCGAGCAGCCGGCTCGCATCACGCACGTGGCCGTCGAGGAAGACGCTCATGCCCAGGCGCAGGTTGGCCAGCAGGCGCTCGTGCAGGTGGCAGATCTCGGCCATGCCGGCGTCGGAGAAGCGGCGCGCGGGGCGGATCTTCTTGTCCTCGATATCCTGCAGCACGCGCTCGGTGATATCGCCGATCTGCTCCATATTGATGGTGAAGGACATCACGTCGGTCCAGCGCCGGCCCTCGCGCTCGGACAGCGCCTCGCGCGAGACCTGCGTCAGGTAGAGCTTGATATCGGTATAGAGCGCATCGACGGTGTCGTCCATCTGGCGCAGCCGCTCGGACATCTGCAGGTCGTTGTTGCGCATCACGGGCAAGACGCCGCGCAGCATGGTCTCGACCACGTCGGCCTGGTGCAAGGCCTCGCGAGCGGCGCAGCTGATGGCCAGCGAAGGTGTTTCCAGTGCCGACGGGTCCAGATGCTGCGGCCGCGTCGAGCCCGTATCGGCAGGCGCCACCAGGGTGCGCTCGAGCCAGCGCGCCAGCGGCCCGGTCAGGCCGACAAACAGCCCGGCCAGCGCGACATTGAAGACGAGATGAAAGATCACCACCTGATGGTGCACCGTGGGCACCCAGTGCTGCAACTGGGCCAGCACCTGCGGCAACAGCGGGATCGCCAGCGCGCAGCCCACCGCCTTGAAGATCAGGTTGCCCATCGGCAGGCGGCGCTCGGCCACCGGGGCGCGCGCCGTGGTCAGCACCGCCAGCAGCCCGCTGCCCAGGTTGGCACCCAGCACCAGCCCCAGGGCCACCGATGCCGGCACGATGCCAGAGGCGGCCATCGTTGCCGTCAACAGGACGATGGCCAGGCTCGAATACGACAGCACCGCCAGCACGGTGCCGACGAAGATGTCGAGCAGCACTTCATTGGGCAGCGCCTCCAGCAGCGCGCGCACCGGCGGCGATTCGGTCATCTGCCGCGTGCTGGCGCTGATCAGCTGCAGCGACATCAGGATCAGCCCGAGGCCGATGGCCACCCGGCCCAGGCGGCCGGCGGTGGTCTTCTCGCGTGTCACGAACATCACCACGCCGGCAAAGATGAGCAGCGGCGAGAGCCACGACAGATCGAACGAAAAGACCACCGCGATCAGGCTGGTGCCCATATCGGCGCCCAGCATCACCGCCAGCGCAGCCGCCAGCGGCACCAGGTTGCGGCCCAGGAAGGACGAGACGATCAGGCAGGTGGCGGTGCTGGACTGGATCAGGCTGGTCACGCCCAGGCCGGCGGCCAGCGCCTTGAAGCGCGAGTTCATGCTCAGTGCCAGCACGTGGCGCAGGTTTTCGCCAAAGACGCGCAGGATGCCGGTGCGCACGATTTGCGTGCCCCAGACGAGCAGGGCGATCGCGGCGAGCAGGTTCAGCAGATGGAGCATCGTGGTCCCAGCCTACCAGGGCAGTGAATAGGTCTTGAGGTTGGTATAGCTCTTCATCGCTTCCTGCACCCCTTCCTTGTAGCCCAGCCCCGAATCCTTGATGCCGCCAAAGGGCGTCAGTTCGAGCCGGTAACCCGGCACCTCGCGCACATTGACGCTGCCCACGTGCAGCTCATGGATGAAGCGCGTGATGACATCCATGCGGTTGCTGCACACCGCCGACGAGAGGCCATACGCGGTGCCATTGACGATGGCGATGGCCTCATCCACCGAGCCGAAGGTGATGATCGGCGAGACCGGGCCGAAGGTCTCTTCACGCACCAGCGTCATCTGCGGATCAACCCGATCGAGCACCGTCGGCGAATACAGCGCACCGCTGCGCCGGTTGCCCGCGAGCAAGCGCGCGCCCTGCGCCACCGCCTCGTTGACACGGGCCTCGAAAAGCCGCGCTGCGGCTTCGTCGATGACGGTGCCCATCGCAACCTGGGGGTCGGCAGGGTCGCCGCAGGACCAGGCCCGGGTCTTCTCGACGACCAGCTCGGTGAAGCGCTGCGCCACCGCCTGATGCACCAGCAGGCGCTTGACCGCCGTGCAGCGCTGGCCCGAGTTCTTGTACGAGCCCTGCACCGCCAGCGCGGCGGCCTCGTCCAGGTCGGCGTCGTCCATCACGATGATCGGGTCGTTGCCGCCGAGCTCGAGCACGACGCGGCGGTAACCGGCCCGCGACGCGATGTACTTGCCGATGGCGACGCCGCCGGTGAAGGTGATCAGGTCGACGTGGTTATGGGTCAGCAGTTCGTCGGCAATCTCGCGCGGGTCGCCGGTGATCACGCTGAGCATGGGGCCCGGCAGGCCGGCTTCGTAGAGGATGTCGGCAAACAGCAGCGCCGACAGCGGCACCTTCTCGGACGGTTTGAGCACCATGCGGTTGTTGGTGGCCACCGCCGGCACCACCTTGTGGGCCACCTGGTTCATGGGGTGGTTGAAGGGTGTGATGGCGCTGATCACGCCCAGCAGCGGCTCGCGCTGGGTGTGCACGCGCCGCTTGCGGCCATGCGGCGTGATATCGCAGGCAAATGTCTGGCCATCGTCACGCAGGCACTCGTGGGCGCCGAACATCAGCACGTCGGCGACGCGGCCGGCCTCGTAGGTGCTGTCCTGCAGGCACAGGCCGCTCTCGGCGGTGATCAGGGCGGCGATCTCGGCCGCCCGGCCGCGCACGGCAACGGCGGCCTGGTTGAGGATGCGGGCACGCTCGAAGCGCGACAGCACGGGTCGGTACGCCTTGGCGATTTCGAGCGCGCGCTGCACCTCGGCCAGCGTGGCCTTGGGCACGCTGCCCACGGGCTGGCCGGTATAGGGGTTGCGCACCGTGATGACGCGATCGCCGCCGCGATCGGCGCCGACCCTTTCGCCGGCCAGGCGCATGGCTTCGACGCGCATGGTGCTCACTGCGCGCGGTTCAGCGCCAGCTCGAAGGCGTCGAAATTGCGCCAGCGGCGGGACAGGTCGATATCCGGGATGGCGCGGTTGACGATCAGCGGCACGCGCTGCTCGGAGACGCCGCCGTGCGAGCGCAGCGGCACGTCCAGCGCACTCAGGTCATGCCGCGCCGCTGCCGTTCCCAGCACCACCGAGCGCTCGGACACCACCACCAGGTCGCCGATGCGGTCGGCCGGCAGCTCGTAGGCGGCGGCGGCCTGCTCGCGTGTCAGCACGCTCTCGATGCCGCGCAGCGCGGTGATCTGCGCCGCCGCACCGGCCACCTCGGCGGCGGGCAGATAGACGGTGGCAAACGAGCCCAGCGCACCGTGGTGCACGACATAGGGGTCGGTGATCGGCAGGATCACGCGGGCACGGCCGGCGCCCAGCCAGCCGTCGAGCCGGTCTTGCAGGTAGATTACGTCGGGCGTGCCGTCCATGCGCGTCTTGGCATTCATGCCGTGGTCCGCGGTGAGCGCGATCACGCAGCCCAGCGCTTCCAGCGCCGCCAGGTAGCCGTCCATCATGGCGTAGAACGCATTCGCCCCGGCCGTGCCCGGCGCATGCTTGTGCTGGATGTAATCGGTGGTCGAGAGGTACATCACGGCGGGGCGGCGCTCACGCATCAGCGCCACGCCGGCGGCAAAGACAAACTCTGACAGGGCGGCGCTGTAGACGCCGGGCAGCGGCATTCGCACCAGGCCCAGCACGTCGGCAATGCCGTGCTCGGCTTCGCTCACCGCATCGGCGTGCTCCGATGAGAAGCAGATGCTGCCCTGCGACAACGACATGCCCTTGCCCAGCAACTTGCGCAACTTGTCCTTGGCGGTGACCACGGCACAGCGCTGGCCGGCACCGGCGAGCGCGGCCAGGATGGTGGGAGCTCGCAGCCACTTCGGGTCATTCATCATGACCTCGCATCCGCTCTCGGTATCGAACAGGTAGTTGCCGCAAATGCCGTGCACCGCGGGCGGCACGCCGGTGACGATGCTCAGGTTGTTGGGGTTGGTGAAGCTCGGCACCACGCAATCGGCGACGATGGCCGTGCCCTGCGCCAGCGTGCGCTGCAGCCACGGCATGTGGCCGCCAGCCACCGCCTGGGCCAGATAGTCGGGCTCGCAGCCGTCCACGCACACCACCACCGTGGGCTGGCGTGGCAGGGCATAGCGCCGGCCGTTGACGTTGATCGACTCAGGCATGGTCTGTCGCCCTGGCGTTGGGCGCGCGGCGGGCGCCACCGGCCACCGGGTGCTGCGGCGCATTGTTGGTGAGGGTGCGGTCGCGGCTGACCTGCACGTGGTCGCGCATGGCCTTGCCAGCGGCGTCGGGATCACCCGAGGCGATGGCCTTGACGATGGCGCGGTGCTCGCCGGCCGAGATCGGCAGCAGCTTGCCGTCGGCCAGGTTGAGCCGGCGGAACAGCGACAGCTCGTTGATCAGCCGCCGGTAGAGGCTGGTCAGCTTGCGGTTGCCGGTGTACTGGACCAGCGCGTCGTGGAAACCCAGGTTGAGCAGGTGGTAGGCGTCGGCGTGGCCGGCCTTGACCGCCTTTTCCATCGCCTCGACGCGGCCGCGCACGGCTTTGAGCTGCTCCGCGGTGATGGTGCTGGCGAGCTGCCGGCCCACCGCCTCGTCCATCATGGCGCGCAAATCGTAGATCTCCATCGCCTCGGCCAGCGCGATATCGCGCACGAAGACGCCGCGGTTTTTTTCCTGCCGCACCAGGCCGGCTTCTTCCAGCGCGCGGAAGGCCTCGCGCACCGGCCCGCGCGAGACGCCCAGCCGGTCGGCCAGGGCGGCCTCGATCAGCTTGGCGCCGGGCGCCAGCTCACCCTGCAGGATCTGGCGCTCGATCTCCTTGCCCACCACCGAAGTCAGCGAGCTCGACTGCAGCAGCGCGATCATCGGATGGGCCAGCCTGGCTATGTCCGCCTTCATGCCGGGAATTGGAAGCGACAGGCCGCCGATTGTCAACAATAGGCAAAATACCGTTGACACGAACTCGGCCGCGGCGATAGATTGGGCCGCGGACTGTCATCTCGCTGTCATGCCCGGCAGCGCAAGATCGCATCCTTTTTTGCCTTTCCCCAACAGGAGTGATTCCATGCGTATCCCGGGTTCCGTCCAGATGATCGCCGCCAGTGCGATGCTCGCGTTGTCGATGTCGGCTGCCGCGCAAAAGACCACCCTGCTGGTCTATACGGCCCTCGAAACCGACCAGCTCAAGGCCTACCAGGAAGGCTTCAACAAGGTCGAGCCCAACGTCGAGCTGAAGTGGGTGCGCGACTCCACCGGCGTCATCACCGCCAAGCTGCTGGCCGAGCAGGCCAATCCGCAGGCCGACGTGGTGATGGGCGTGGCCGCCTCCAGCCTGGCACTGCTCGACAAGCGCGGCATGCTGGTGCCCTACGCGCCGCTCAATCTGGACGCCATCATGAGCCAGTACCGCGACAAGAAGTCGCCGCCGGCCTGGTTTGGCATGGACGTGTGGGGCGCCACGGTGTGCTTCAACACCGTCGAGGCCAAGAAGAAGAACATCCCCAAGCCAGAGACCTGGAAGGACCTGCTCAAGCCCGCCTACAAGGGCCAGGTCGTGATGCCCAACCCGGCCTCGTCGGGCACCGGGTTCTTCGACGTGACGGGTTGGCTCTCGCTGTGGGGTGACAAGGACGGCAAGGGCGAAGGCTGGAAATTCATGGACGGCCTGCACGAAAATATCGCGCAGTACACGCACTCGGGCAGCAAGCCCTGCAACATGGCCGCCAGCGGCGAATATGTCGTCGGCATCAGCTTCGAATACCGCGGCAATACGAACAAGGCCAAGGGCGCGCCGATCGACCTGGTCTTCCCGAAAGAGGGCCTGGGTTGGGATCTGGAGGCCTTTGCCATCCACAAGGGCACGAAGAAACTCGACGCCGCCAAGAAGCTGGCCAACTGGGCCGCGAGCAAGGATGCGATGCTGCTGTACGGCACCAACTTCGCCATCACCGCGCAACCCGGCGTGGCCGCGCCGCTGGCCAATGTGCCCAAGGATTACGAGCAGCGCCTGGTGAAGATGGACTTTGCCTGGGCTGCCGACAACCGCGAGCGCATCCTGGCCGAATGGAACAAGCGCTACAGCGCCAAGAGCGAACCGAAGAAGTGACCGCGCCGTATCTGAAGCTCGCCGGCATCCGCAAGGATTTCGGCAGCTTCACGGCGCTAAAAGGTGTCGATCTCGATATCGCCCAGGGCGAGTTCGTCTGTTTCCTCGGCCCCTCGGGCTGCGGCAAGACGACGCTGCTGCGCATCATTGCCGGCCTCGAAGTGCAGACCGCCGGCCGCATCGAGCTCGCCGGGCGCGATATCTCGGCGCTGCCGCCGGCCGAGCGCGACTACGGCATCGTCTTCCAGTCCTACGCGCTGTTCCCCAACCTCAGCGTGGCCGACAACGTGGCCTACGGGCTGGTCAACCGCAAGGTCCCCAAGGCGCAGGCGCGCGCCCGGGTGACTGAACTGCTGGCGCTGGTGGGCCTGCCGGGCAGCGAAGACAAATATCCGGCCCAGCTTTCAGGCGGTCAGCAGCAGCGCATCGCGCTGGCGCGCGCGCTGGCCACGTCACCGGGGCTGCTGCTGCTGGACGAGCCGCTGTCGGCGCTGGATGCCATCGTGCGCGTCAAGCTGCGGCAAGAAATCCGCAGCCTGCAACGCAAGCTCGGCGTCACCACGGTGATGGTCACGCACGACCAGGAAGAGGCCTTTGCGGTGGCCGACCGCATCGTCGTGATGAACCAGGGCACGATCGAGCAGGTGGGCAGCGCGATGGACGTCTACCGCGACCCGGCGACCCTGTTCGTCGCCGATTTCGTCGGCCGCATCAATGCCCTGCCAGCCACGCTGGAGGCCGGTGCCGGGCCAGGCGGCCTCGCCGGCGCGGTGCGCATCGGCGAGCAGATCTTCCAGTGCGACCACGCCTCGCTGAACGGCCACCCGCCGGGGCGCGAGTTGCGCGTCTATCTGCGGCCAGAAGACGTGCTGGCGCGGCCGGCCCCGGCGGGTGACCCCAATGTCTTCGAGGCCGAGATCGAGAAGATCGACTTCATGGGCCCGTACTGCCTGGTGCGAGTCGCAAGCCAGCACCTGGGCAGCAGCAAGCTGACGGTCTATCTCTCGCTCAACTACCTGGCCGAGGCGCAACTCGAGGTCGGCAGCCGGCTGCCGCTGCGCCTGTTGCCCGACCGCATGCGGGTATTTTCTTGACCAGCCTGGCGCTGCCCCGCCTGCCGGTGCGCCAGCGTGTGCACTGGACCGAGCGCTTCGCGCATGCCGCGCTGCTGGTCGTGGCGCTGGCGCTGCTGGCCTTTCTGGCCGCGCCGCTGGGCGCCATCCTGCAAAAGGCGATCGAGGACGCCGAGGGCCGCTATGTCGGGCTGGCCAATTTCATCGCCTATGCGCAGACCCCGGCGCTGCTGGATTCACTGTGGAACAGCCTCTGGGTCTCGGCGCTGGTGACGCTGGTGACGCTGCCCACGGCGTTTGGATTTGCCTATGCCCTGACGCGCAGCCGCATGCGCTTCAAGGGCCTGGCGCGCACGATCACGCTGGTGCCGTTGCTGGCGCCCTCGCTGCTGTCCGCCATCTCATTGATCTACTGGTTTGGCAACCAGGGTGTGTTGAAGGGGCTGCTCACCTCGCTGGGCCTGGAGCAGATCTACGGCGCGCCGGGCATCGTGCTGGCCGAGATCTTTTCGACCTTTCCGCATGCGCTGATGATCCTGGTCACCGCCCTCACCGCCGCCGACGCGCGGCTCTATGAGGCCGCCGACGCGATGGGCACCAGCGCGCGGCGCAAATTCTTCACCATCACGCTGCCGGGTGCCAAATACGGCCTGATCTCGGCGGCGCTGGTCACCTTCACGCTGGTGATCACCGATTTCGGCATTCCCAAGGTCATCGGAGGCAGTTTCAATGTGCTGGCCACCGATGTCTTCAAGCTCGTCATCGGCCAGCAGGATTTCCAGAAGGGCGCGGTCGTGGCGCTGCTGCTGCTGGCGCCCGCCGTGCTGACCTTCGCGGTGGACCACTGGGTCAGCCGCAAGCAGACCGCCATGCTCACCGCGCGCGCCGTGCCGTACCGGCCGCAGCGCGCGCCGCGCTTCGACGCCCTGATGTCGCTGTATTGCGCGGCGGTATGTGCGCTGATCCTGGCCATGCTCGGCATGGCGCTGTTTGCCTCCTTCGTCAGCTTCTGGCCCTACAACCTGCAGCCCAGCCTGCGCCACTATGCGATGGGGCTGTTCGACGCCGAGGTCGGCGAGGCCTTTGTCAACAGCCTCGTGATGGCTGGCGGCACCGCCCTCTTCGGCACCCTGCTGGTCTTTGGCGGCGCCTATCTGCTGGAGAAGACGCAGGGCGTCAAGCCGGTGCGCAGCCTGGTGCGCCTGCTGGCGATGTTGCCGATGGCGGTGCCGGGGCTGGTGCTGGGGCTGGGCTATATCTTCTTCTTCAACGCGCCGGGCAACCCGTTGAACGGCCTCTACCACACGCTGACCCTGCTCACCGTGTGCACCGTCGTCCACTTCTACACCACCGGCCACCTCACCGCCGTGACGGCGCTGAAGGCGCTGGACGCGGAATTCGAGGCCGTCTCGGCTTCGCTCAAGGTGCCGTTCTACAAGACCTTCTGGCGCGTCACCCTGCCGATCTGCACGCCGGCGCTGGTGGATATCGCGCGCTACTTCTTCATCAATGCGATGACCACCATTTCGGCCGTCGTCTTTCTCTACTCGCCCGAGACCAAGGTCGCATCGATCGCCATCCTCAACCTCGACGAGGCCGGCGAGATTGGCGCCGCGGCAGCGATGGCCATCCTGATCGCCGCCGCAAATACGCTGGCCACCCTGCTCTTCATGGGCCTGTCGTGGTGGGTGGACCGCCGCACGCAAGCCTGGAAGCTACCTTGACGGAGATGCCATGGACCGCGACCGCATCCTGCTCACTCCCGGCCCGCTGACCACCAGCCTGCGCACCAAGCTCGCCATGCTGCGCGACTGGGGCTCGTGGGATGCCGATTTCATCGCCGTCACGGCCAGCGTGCGCAGCCGGCTGCTCGACATCGTGCACGGCCACGAGACCCACACCGTCGTGCCGCTGCAGGGCAGCGGCACGTTCGCAGTCGAAGCGGCAGTGGCCACCGTGGTGCCGCGCGATGGCCACGTGCTGGTGCTCGACAACGGCGCCTATTGCAAGCGTGCCGCCAAGCTCACCGAGCTGATGGGCCGGCGCACCAGCGTGATGACGTTTACCGAGGACGAGCCGGTGTCCGCGGCGGCGCTCGATGCGCGACTGAAGGCGGTGCACAGCGTCACGCACGTGGTCCTGATCCACTGCGAAACCGGCACCGGCGTGGAAAACCCGCTGGCCGATGTGGCCGCCGTCTGCCAGCGCCACGGCAAGGGCCTGATCGTCGATGCCATGAGCAGCTTCGGCGCGCTGCCAATCGACGCCCGGCAGGTCCCCTTCGACGCCCTTGTCGCCGCCAGCGGCAAATGCCTGGAGGGCGTGCCAGGCATGGGTTTCGTGCTGCTGCGCAAGGCCGTGCTCGAAGGCTGCGCCGGCCACAGCCAGAGCCTGGCGATGGACCTGCACGAACAGCACCTGTACATGGAGAAGACCGGCCAGTGGCGCTTCACCCCGCCCACCCATGTGCTGGTGGCGCTGGCCGAAGCCATCACCCAATTTGTCGAACAAGGCGGCCAGCCGGCGCGGCTGGCGCGCTATGCCGACAACTGCCGCACGCTGCTCGAAGGCATGGCGGGTCTGGGTTTCAAACCCCTGCTGCGGGCCGAGGTGCAGGCGCCGATCATCGTCACCTTCCATGCCCCGGCCGACCCCGCATACGACTTCAGGCGGTTCTACGAAGCCGTCAAGCAACGTGGCTTCGTGCTCTACCCCGGCAAGCTGACCCAGATAGAGACCTTTCGCGTCGGCTGCATCGGCGCCATCGGCCGCAACGATATGCGCCAGGCCGTCGATGCGGTGGCCGATGCGCTGCGCGAGATGGGCATCACCAGCGGCGCGCCCGCACCCTGAACGAGGACGACACATGGCCACCATCAAGGTCCCCAAGACCCCCCACGAACACCCCGCCCTCGCCGCCGTCCGCCAGTCTGGCGCCAACAAGATCAAGGTGGCGTGCAGCGATATCGACGGCATCCTGCGCGGCAAATATCTGCACAAGGACAAATTCTTCGGCGCCGCCGAGCCCTACCCGAAGGGCGGCTTCGGCTTCTGCGACGTGGTCTTTGGCTGGGATTCGTCCGACCACTGCTACGACAACGCGCAGGTCACCGGCTGGCAGCACGGGTTTCCCGATGCGCTGGCGCGCCTGGACCTGAAGACCGCGCGCCAGGTGCCCTGGGACGGCAATATCCCCTTCTTCCTGGGCGAGTTTGTCAATGCCGATGGCTCGCCCTACGCCGTCTGCCCGCGCCAGACGCTCAAGCGCGTCTTGAAGCGGGCCGAGAAGCTCGGCCTGCTGCCGATGGCCGGCATGGAATTCGAGTGGTTCAACTTTGCCGAAACGCCGCAGAGCTGGGCGGCCAAGCGGGGCGTCGGGCCCGCGAGCATCACGCCGGGCATGTTCGGCTATTCGCTGCTGCGCATGGCCGACAACCAGCCTTTCTTCAACGCGCTGATGGACGAGATGCTGGCCTTCGGCGTGCCCATCGAAGGCCTGCACACCGAGACCGGCCCCGGCGTCTACGAGGTCGCCATCACCTTCAGCGAAGCGCTCGAAGCCGCCGACCGGGCGATCCTGTTCAAGACCGGCGCCAAGGAAATCGGCAAGCGCTTCGGCATCATGCCCAGCTTCATGGCCAAGTGGAACCAGAGCCTGCCGGGTTGTTCGGGCCACATCCACCAGAGCATGAGCGACGGCAAGAACAACCTGTTCTACGACGCCAAGAGCAGCCGGTCGATGAGCAAGCTCTTCGAGAGCTACCTCGCCGGCCAGGTGGCCTGCCTGATGCAGATGGCGCCGATGTTCTGGCCCACCATCAACAGCTACAAGCGGCTGGTGGATGGCTACTGGGCGCCGGTCAAGCCGACCTGGGGGCTGGACAACCGCACGGCGAGCTTCCGCGTCATCGCCGGCAGCCCGAAGGCGACGCGGCTGGAGACACGCTGCCCGGGCGCCGACGTCAACCCCTACCTGGCCATGGCCGCTGTCATCGCGGCCGGCCTGCACGGCGTGGAAAAGGGTCTCAAGCTCACCGCGCCGCCGATCACCGGCACCAACCAGGGCGCTGAAAATATCGCGCGCGCACCGCGCTCGCTGATCCGCAGCACGCAGGATTTCAAACGCTCGGCGATAGCCCGCGACTGGTTCGGCGATACCTTCGTCGATCACTTTGCCGCCACCCGCGAGTGGGAGCACCGCCAGTGGCAGGACGCGGTGACCGACTGGGAGCTGAAGCGCTATTTCGAAATCATCTGAGCCTGCATCGCATCATGAGCATCCAACGTTTTGCCTTCCCCACCCCCATCCACTTCGGCGCCGGCGCGCGCAAGCTCGTCGCCGCGCACCTGCTGGAGCAGGGCCTCAAGCGGCCGCTGATCGTCACCGACCGCGCGCTGG
>CXWL01000507.1_pt1 | contig 22471 bp, 26 predicted proteins | sample 590931 | NCBI WGS metagenome assembly CXWL01 (sample SAMEA3498368, study PRJEB10139) | groundwater metagenome | biome: water well; material: biofilm material | place: Germany | collected 2015-04-27 | reverse complement strand
GCGCGCTCCAATGCCAAGGCGATTGCCCTGACGCTGGCAGAGGTTGGTATCACGGTCGATTGCCTGCCTTTGCTCGATGTGCGCGTCGCTGAGACGCATCCGGCGATTGGTGATCGCGCATTCGGCTCCGATCCCATGCAGGTGGCAGCGCTTGGCCGTGCGGTGATCGACGGTTTGCGCGCGGGCGGCGTGGTCGGGATCGTCAAGCACATGCCGGGGCAGGGTCGGGCGGTGGTCGACAGTCACCACTCGCTGCCGGTCGTCAGTGCCGATGACGAGACGCTTGAGGCTGACCTTGCCCCGTTCAAGAGTCTGAACGATGCCCCGATGGGGATGACGGGGCATATCATCTTCGATGCGTGGGACGCCGAACGCTGCGCAACGCTTTCGCCCATCATCATCCGCGACATCATTCGTGGCCGGATCGGTTTCGACGGTTTCCTGATGAGCGACGATCTCGACATGAAGGCGCTGCAAGGCGATGTTGCGGATCGCGCCGCCAGTTGTGTGGCAGCAGGATGTGATGCGGCGCTCAATTGCTGGGGCCGGATGGACGAAATGGTTGCCATTGCCGGTCGGGTCGGGGATCTTTCAACCAAGGCGGAAGCGCGGCTGACGCGGGCGATGGCGACAATCGGGGCGGCACCAGACATCACCGAACTGGCCGACCTGCTTGCCAAGCGCGACGCCTTGTTGCAGCTTGCGGCCTGAATGGAAGAACANNGATCTGCGCGAAATTTCGATCCTCGCTCTGGTCGAGCAATATCTGCACTTCATCGACAATGCCAAGGCGCTAAAGCTCGAGATTGCGGCGGATTATCTCGTAATGGCGGCGTGGCTCGCCTATCTCAAATCCTGCCTGCTGCTCCCGCGCGAACCGCATGTCGATCCAAGTCCCGAGGAGCTTGCGCTGCGCCTCCAGTTGCGGCTCGAACGGCTGAATGCGATGCGAGAGGCGGGTGCGCGGCTGATGGGGCGTGACCGGCTTGGCCGCGATGTTTTTGCACGCGGGCTCCCCGAAGGGTTGCGCGTCATCCGCAAGGCGCGCTGGGACGCGCAGATTTTCGACCTGATCCAGGCCTATGGGCAGATTAAGGCGCGGGCGATGCCGGCCTTCCATATCGTCGCCAAACGCGACGTCATGACGCTGGAAGAAGCGATCGAGCGTGTGGCGCGGCTTGTGGGCAGCGCGATCGAATGGGTGGCGATCGAGCGCTTTCTGCCCGAAACCGATGATGCGGGCTTCAGGCGCTCTGCGCTGGCTTCCAGCTTTGTCGCCACGCTAGAGCTGGCGCGGCAGGGCAGGCTCCAGATCAGGCAGAAAGAGGCGTTCGCGCCGCTGATGGTGAGGGCGGTATGATCGATCCGGCCGAAGACCTGACGCGCGCGGTCGAAGCAACGCTCTTTGCGGCGAACGAGCCGCTGACGGTGGGCGAGATTGCCGCCTATGTCGGCGCCGGGGCCGACGTGCAGGGCGCGCTCAATGATCTCGGCATGCGCTATCAAGGGCGCGGGATAAACCTGGTCGAACGTGGCGGGCGCTGGCTGTTCCAGACCGCGCCCGATCTGGCGCACATCCTGCGCCGTGAACGCGAGGAAGCGCGCAAGCTCTCACGCGCGGGGATCGAGACGCTGGCGATCATCGCCTATCATGAGCCGGTGAGTCGCGCCGAGATCGAGGCGATTCGCGGCGTCCAGATCTCGAAAGGCACGCTCGACGTGCTGATGGAAGCCGGCTGGGTGCGTCCGGCGGGTCGGCGTGAAGTGCCCGGCCGGCCGCTGACCTATGCGACGACGACGGGCTTCCTTGCCCATTTCGGCCTGGAAAACCGCCGTGACCTCCCCGGTATCGACGATCTTAAGGCCGCCGGGCTGCTCGATCCGGTCGATCTGGCGTTCGACGCGCTCGAAATGCAGGCCGATGAGACAGAGCAACTGGAAACTGCGGACGAGAGCGACTAAATAGGTTGCATCCAATGCCGGAGGGTTCCGGTAACACCCATGCGAGCCTATTTGGCCGCTCAAGGAGATCGATCATGGGCCTCAGCCTTCCACATATTCTACTGCTCGCGCTTGTCGTGCTGCTGCTGTTCGGCGGTGGCCGCATTTCGGGCCTGATGGGTGACGTCGCCAAGGGTATCAAGAGCTTCAAAAAGGGCATGGCCGAAGACGAAGAAGCGCCCAAGCAGATCAACAAGATCGAAGGGCAGGCCGCACCGACCGTCGTCGAGGCGGAAAAACAGGCTGACAAGCAAGCTGACAAGCAGGCTTAGGCTCCTTGTTGTCGTTCCCGCGAAATCGGGAATCTAAGAACACCGGCTTTTGGAGTTTGTATTCGATGCACGTTTCGAACATCGACGTGGCGACGCAAATGGGTTCCCGCTTGCGCGGGGATGACAGCTAGGGCTGTCAATGTTTGACGTCGCCCCCACCGAATTGCTGTTGCTTGCCGTTGTCGCGCTGGTCGTGATTGGCCCCAAGGATTTGCCGCGCGTGCTGCGCGTACTCGGCCAATGGGTCGGCAAGGCAAGGAGCGTTGCCCGCCAGTTCCGATCCGGCTTTGACGAGATGGTTCGTGAGGCCGAAGTGTCGGAAATGGAAAAAAAATGGGCCGAGGAAAATGCCCGGATCATGGCGGAACACCCCCCCGCCGCTCCGCCCGAACCGCTTGAAGAAAGCGCGAAACCGTGAAGGATATCGACGAGACCAAAGCGCCCTTGCTCGATCACCTGATCGAATTGCGCCGCCGTTTGCTGTGGAGCGTGACCGCGCTCGGGGTGGCATTTTTGGGATGCCTCTATGTGGCCCGTCCAATTTTCGCCTTTCTGGTGCAGCCATTGCTCAAGGCCGGTCAGGGCAAGATCATCTACACCGACATTTTCGAAGCCTTTTTCGTCGAACTCAAGGTTGCCCTGTTTGCGGCGCTGATGATCGCCTTCCCGGTGATGGCGATACAGCTTTGGCGCTTCATCGCACCGGGGCTTTATTCGCAGGAAAAACGCGCTTTTCTCCCATTCCTGTTGATGACGCCAATCCTGTTCACGGCGGGTGCGGCGATGGCCTATTATGTCGCCATGCCGATCGCGCTCACCTACCTGCTGGGGTATAGCGGGAATATCGGGGGCATCGAGCAAGAGGCGCTTCCCGGCGTTGGCAACTATCTCAACTTCGTCACAAAGTTCATTTTCGGCTTCGGGATAGCCTTTCTGCTGCCCGTCCTCCTGATGTTGCTTGAGCGCGCCGGAATCGTGACGCGCGACCAGTTGAAGAAGGGCCGGCGCTACGCCATCGTCGGGATTGTTGCGGTGGCTGCCGTGCTGACACCGCCCGATATCCTGTCACAAGTCTTGCTCTCGGTGCCGCTCTATGTGCTCTACGAATTCGCGATTGTCGCCATCTGGTTCACCCAGCGCCGCCGCGCGCGTGAGGTGGCGGCGCCGGCCGAATGACGGCGGCAGCGCTCAGGGGAGCGCTGAGTCGGGCCGAGGCGCATTCGCCCTTTCTGCGCAAGTTGATCGCTCGACACAGCGATCTTGCCGACCAGCTTTCCGTGGGCGCGCTGGACGAAGCACGGGCTGTGGCACGGACCATCGACGCCGACCTGCCCATCCCGACGGCGTTGCGGCAGACCAAGGCACGCCTCGCCCTAACGATGGCGATTGGCGATCTGGCGGGCGCATTGACCCTCGAACAGGTGGTGGCCGAGCTTTCCGCCTTTGCCGATGTTGCGCTGGATCGCGCTATCGCGGCGGCGGTCGAAGCCCTGACACCCGGAGAGGAACCACACGGCTTCGCGGCGATTGCGCTGGGCAAGCATGGCAGCCGGGAACTCAACTATAGCTCTGACATCGATCCGATCCTGATCTTCGATCCCGACACGCTCCCTCACCGCCAGAGGGATGAGCCCGCCGAAGCCGCGGTGCGGATCGCCTCCAAAGTGATGGAGATCATGCAGGCCCGCGACGGAGACGGTTATGTCTTCCGCGTCGATCTGCGGCTGCGCCCTAACCCCGAAGTGACGCCTATCGCGCTGCCCGTCGATGCGGCGATTTCCTATTATGAATCGAGCGCGCTGCCCTGGGAGCGAGCAGCCTTTATCCGCGCCCGCGCCTGTTCGGGCGATGTCGCGCTGGGGCAGGGATTTCTTGACGCCATAAAGCCATTCGTCTGGCGGCGCGGCCTCGATTTCGGCGCTATCAGCGAGATTCGCGGGATGTCCCGCCGCATCCGCGAGCATTATGCCGGGGGGCAGGCCTTTGGCCCCGGTTATGACCTGAAGCGCGGGCGTGGCGGCATCCGCGAGTGCGAATTTTTCGCCCAGATCCACCAGTTGATCCATGGCGGGCGCGATCCCTCGTTGCGTGTTCCGGCAACCGTCGATGCGCTGGCTGCGCTGGCCAGCGCCGGGCAGGTCGAGGTGAACGATGCCCGGACGCTGATCGATTCCTACCGGCTCTACCGGATGATCGAACACCGCCTGCAAATGGTCGATGACCAGCAGACCCACGCCCTGCCCAAACAGGCCGAAGCGCTGGACAATGTCGCGCACCTGCATGGCCTTGAGGATGGCGCTGCGCTGCTTGCTCTGCTCGAACCGCATGTGACGGCGGTTGGCCTGCTCTATGACGGGCTAGACGCCGGGCGCGCAGAAGCGCTGCCGCAAAGGCCGGAAGCGCTGGAGGCGATGCTGGTCGCCGCCGGTTTCGACGATCCAGCCCCCGTTGCCCAGCGGATCGGCGGCTGGCGCAGCGGGCAGGCGCGGGCATTGCGCAGCCCGGCGGCACAAGAGGCGCTTGAGTCCGTGCTGCCGAAGCTCATCCCGGCACTTGCCGGGGCGCCCGACCCGCTTTCGGCAATCAACCGGCTTGACGGCCTGATCGAGCGCCTTCCCAGTGCGATCAACCTTTTCCGCCTGCTGGAGGCGCGCCCGCCTTTGCTCAGGGTGCTGACGGATATTCTCTGCCTTGCCCCGACACTGGCGCTTGAGCTCTCGCGGCGGGCAGGGTTGCTCGACGGGTTGATCGATGCGACCGCGTTCGATTCTCCCGGCAACGTTGAGGAAATCGCGGCTCGCCTGCGCAGCGATAACCAACAGGCAGGCGTCGAAGAAAGGCTCGACCGTGTCCGGCAGGTCGTGGGGGAGCTTCGTTTTGCCCTGGGCGCGCAGATCGTGGTCGGTGCCAGCGATCCGATTGCCGTGGCGGCGGCCTATGCCCGCGTGGCCGAGGCTGCCATCAATGTGGTTGGCGCAACGGTCATCGCCGAATTCGAGACTGCTCATGGCAAGGTTCCGGGTTCCGAACTTGTGATCCTTGCGCTCGGCCGGATGGGCGGGGCCGAACTCAGCCACGCGTCCGATCTCGACCTCGTCTATTTGTTCACAGGCGATTTCGCGGGCGAATCGGATGGCCCGAAGCCTTTGGGCGCGTCGCACTATTTCAATCGCCTTGCCCAGCGGGTGACGGCTGGGCTTTCGGTTCCGACGGCGGCCGGGGCGCTCTACGAAGTCGATACGCGGCTCCGGCCCTCGGGCGCGAAAGGGCCGCTGGCGGTTTCGCTCGACAGTTTCGAGCGTTACCAGCGCGAGGAAGCCTGGACATGGGAGCATATGGCGTTGACCCGCGCGCGACTCGTGTTTGGCTCACCCGGGGCGCGTGCAGCCTCGCAGGCGATCATTGATGCCGAGCTGGCCCGGCCGCGCGACGGGCAGGAATTGGTTGCCGCAGCCACCAAGATGCGCGGCGATATGGCGCAGCACAAACCGCCCAAGGGGCCGCTCGATGTCAAGCTGTGCGAAGGCGGGCTGGTCGATCTCGAATTCACCGTGCATGTGACGCAACTCCTCAACCGCAAGGGCTTCGATCCCCATCTGGGGACGGCAATTGCCGCTCTCATCGCCGCCGACCTGCTACCGCCCGTCATGGCCGACGCGCACCACCTGCTGACGCGCATGCTGGTGACGACGCGGCTTGTGGCCCCCGACCTGCAAAGCCCTTCCGGACCGACCTGCGCCCTGATCGCACGGGCTTGCGATCAGCCCGACTGGGCAAGCCTGCTTGCGGCGCTCGATGCGGTGCGGCAGAGCGTTTCGGAAGTCTGGCATGGGGTTTCCGCAACCCCCAAGGGAGATTGAACATGCTCGAACAAGGCGATGCCGCGCCCAACGCGCCCTATGCGACCGTCGATGGCAGCAAGGCCTCGATTGCCGGTCACAAGGGCCGGAAGTTGGTGCTTTATTTCTACCCCAAGGACGATACGACCGGCTGCACTCGCGAGGCGCAGGACTTTACCGCGCTGGCGGGGGAGTTTGCCAAGGCTGGCGCGGATATTGTCGGTATTTCAAAGGATTCGGTCAAAAGCCACGCCAAGTTCATCGGCAAATATGACTTGAAAGTCGCGCTCGGCAGCGATGAGAGCGGGGAAGTCTGCGAAGCGTTCGGAGTCTGGGTCGAAAAGTCGATGTATGGCCGCAAATATATGGGGATAGAGCGCGCGACCTTCCTCATCGATGCGGCAGGAAAAATCGCGCGGGTGTGGCGCAAGGTGAAGGTTGCCAACCATGCCGCCGAAGTGCTGGGTGCGGCACAGGGGTTGTAGTCATGGGAATGGGGGTTTCGGCATTCCTGATCGCGACAGCCTTCCTCACGGCAACGCTTTCGGGGATATTCGGCATGGCGGGCGGACTCATCCTGATGGGGGCGCTTGCTTTTGTGTTGCCGGTTTCAGCAGCCTTTGTGACGCACGGCATCCTCCAGCTTGTCGCCAATGGCTGGCGTGCAGTCCTGCACCGCAAGCATGTCGATTGGCGGATTCTGGGCCATTATGCGATTGCCTCGGCAGCGGCAGGTGGGGCCGTCGCATTCTTCGCCTTTGTTCCGTCACGGGCCCTGCTTTTCCTTTTGCTGGGCCTTGTGCCTATGCTGGTCTGGCTTCCGCGAACCTGGGTTCAGCTTGATGCCTCGAAACCACCTCATGCGCTGATTTCGGGTTTTCTGGTGACCCTTGTAAACCTCACAGCCGGGGTGGCCGGCCCGCTGCTTGACATATTCTTCGTGCGCACCGAGTTGACCCGCCACCAGATCGTCGCGACCAAGGCCGCAACGCAGGTTTTCAGCCATCTTGCAAAGATCATCGTCTATGGAGCGCCGCTTTTTGCGGCGCCTTCCGGCACATTGCCGCCCCTCTGGCTTTTTGCCATTGCTATCCCGGCATCGATGCTTGGCACCGGCGCGGGGGGTTGGGTTCTCGACCGGATCAGCGATGTGGATTTCAAGCGCTGGACGGCGTGGATCGTGACCGGGGTCGGGCTGGTCTATCTCGCCAAGGCAGCGCAGTTGGCGCTGTGAAAAGTGTTGCCAAAGCTATCCGCTTTGTCCTGCTGACCGCCAACCCGCGCGAAAAGGCGATGCGCGCCCGTCAAGTCGCACGTGACTGGCGCTTGGGGCGATTGTGCCATGAATTCGACCTGGCCATGCCGGATTGTCCGGGGCGACCAGACAGGCCCGAGCTTCTCCCCCCGAATCGCATGCCGCATCGGCGCAGGGGCGGGTCGGCCGCCAACAGGATCGCAATGATCCACGCCTTTGCGCATATCGAATTCGTTGCCATCGATCTTGCCTTCGATGCGGCAGGCCGGTTCGGGCAAGGCTTGCCGCCTGAGTTTGTGTCCGACTGGCTGGCGGTTGGCGCGGATGAAGCGATGCATTTTGCGCTGCTCGAACGGCGACTGGTAGCCATGGGCAGCCACTATGGCGCACTTCCTGCGCATGACGGATTGTGGGCGGCAGCGGCGGCGACGTCGCACGATTTGCTCGCGCGACTGGCGATCGTCCCGATGGTGCTTGAGGCGCGCGGCCTTGACGTCAGTCCGGCGACGATCGCGCGCCTGCAGGCGATGGGCGACGCACCGAGCGCAACCATTCTGGCGCGAATCTACGCCGATGAGATCCGCCATGTCGGAATCGGGTCGCACTGGTTCCAAAGACTCTGCGAATCTGCGGGATTCGTACCAAAAGACCACTGGCAAACCCTTGTGCGGACATGGTTTCGAGGCACGCTGAAGCCCCCTTTCAACGACTCGGCCCGCGCAAAAGCCGGTCTGCCCCGCGATTATTACACTTCGCTTGCGTCGCCCGAAACGCTGCCCCAGTGATCTGCGTCACATACAGCGTCGGGTCGTATCGGCGCTTTCCGAATTTCGGATCGTCGGGGGAATCATGGGTTCTTTGCTGCTATCGAACGAGTCTGGACTGTTGCCCAAACTCCGCCGGATTTTTCGCGCGAGGGAATTGTTCGTGCATGACGGAAGCGCAATGCGCCGCATTCATGTTTCGGCCCGTGCGCAGGTTATTGCCGCCTCCCTCGCTTTCGCAACCTTTGCCGTTTCCGCCTTTGGCGTCGCGCAGTTTGCGATTGGTGCTTCGGCCATGTCGGGCGCGATCGCGAACTTCGCTTCGCGTCAGGCCGAAGTGGCAATGATGGAAAGCCGCGTCGAAGCGCTCCAGTCGGAAGTATCCGCGATCCGCACTTCGGCCAAACAACATGCCGCCAAACTCGAGGCGCGTCAGGCCTTCCTCGCAGCCATGCTCAAGGGCGAAGGCGATCCAGCTAAGCTCGCGGCGATGCTGCCTGCCGATTCGAAGTCGGTCGATACGGAAATTGCGGCCGCGTTCGGCGAAGTCGAAGAAAACCAAGCCGCGATGGCGACTGCCGTGCGCGCTTCGACCGAGGCGCGTTACAATCAAACCGCCCGGATGGTTGCACGTCTTGGCCTGTCGCCCGTGCGACTTGGCACGACGGGCAGCATGACGGGTGTTGGCGGACCCTATGAGCCGGTTCCGGTGGGTACGCCGGTCATACCGGCAAAGCCGGGACAGGCCGACCCGCAGTTCCGCGCGCTGTTCAACAGCTGGAAGCGGCTTGACCAGTTGCAGGCCGGTATTGTTGCCATTCCCTCGATGCGCCCTGTTCAGAGCCTGACGCTGACGAGCAACTACGGCATTCGCACCGATCCGTTCCGTGGCGGCGCGGCCATGCATGCCGGTGTCGATATTCCGGGCGCCTATGCCACCCCCATATATGCAACGGCAGATGCTGTTGTTGGTCGCGCCGGGCGCACGGGTGGTTATGGCAATCTGATCGAACTCGAACATGGGCGTGGCATCCAGACGCGCTATGGCCATTTGTCGTCGATCCTCGTCGCGCCGGGCACGCGGGTGAAGCGCGGTCAACTGGTTGGGCTGATGGGTTCGACCGGGCGTTCGACCGGCAATCACCTTCACTATGAAGTCCGCATCGACGGTCGTGCAGTGAACCCGATCCCGTTCCTGCAGACCTCGGACTACGTGCTGGCGATGCAGCGCCGCGCCGGGCCCGCAAAGGTTGCGGTCGGCGGACCGGCGGATATGGGCTCGAAATAACTCGCCTGTAGGCCCGCCGGTTGCGGCGCCTCCCCTTCGCGCCTATCTTCGTCCCATGAGTGTTACACTTTCTCGGAGTGCGGCCGCGCGCGTGGCATGGATTGCCCAGAGGCAGGGCAAGGCCGCGATCCTGCGGCTTTCGGTCGAAGGCGGCGGCTGTTCGGGCTTCCAGTATCGCTATGGTCTCGCCGATGCGGTCGAAGCGGACGATATCGTCACGCAGCTTGGCGACGTCCGGCTGGTGGTCGACCCCATGAGTCTTGACCTGATCGAAGGCTCCGAAGTGGATTTCGTCGAATCGCTTGGCGGATCGGCCTTCCGCATCACCAACCCGCAGGCGGCCTCGGGGTGTGGCTGCGGAGCGAGCTTTTCTGTTTGATGCGGATTGCCACGTATAACGTCAACGGCGTCAAGGCGCGGCTGCCCCGGCTGATCGAATGGCTGGATGAAACGCAGCCCGATGTGGTTTGCCTCCAGGAACTGAAATCGAGCGATGAAACGCTGCCCATCGCTGATGTCGAAGCCGCAGGGTATCGCGGGGTCTGGCACGGACAAAAGGCCTTCAACGGCGTCGCCATACTGTCGCGCGGCGAACCGCCTGTGCTTGTGCGCAAGGGTCTCGATGGCGAACCGGAGGACGACCATAGCCGCTATATCGAAGCAGACGTGTCGGGCGTCCGTATCGCCAGCATCTATTTGCCCAACGGTAATCCGCAACCGGGGCCGAAATTCGATTTCAAACTTCGCTGGTTCGACCGGCTGATCGCACGGGCGAGCGAATTGATGGCGCTGGAAGTGCCGCTGGTGCTGGCGGGCGACTATAATGTCATCCCGACCGACGCTGATATCGCCAATCCGCGTGCGATGATCGACGATGCACTTATGCAGCCCGCAAGCCGCGCTGCGTTTCGCAGGCTGGCAGCACTTGGGCTGACTGACGCTCTGCGCGCGCGGCACCCGATCGGGCCGTTATGGACTTACTGGGACTATCAGGCGGGCGGGTGGCAGCGCGATGCCGGTTTCCGCATCGACCACCTGATGCTGTCCCCCGAAGCAGCGGATCGGCTTGTCGATGCCGGCGTCGACAAGGATCATCGCGGCCGTGAAAAGGCCAGCGACCATGCCGCGACCTGGATCGAGCTCGATTAAACCAGCTGCTCAGCGAGAGCGGCCGCTGCCTTGTCGAACCCGCGCCAGGCCGCGGCGGCAAGCGCGCCTCCAACGCTGATCCGGCGGACGCCAAGCGCTGCCAGATCGGCAACGCGCATTTCGGGTTTCATGATGAGGACGTTGACCGGCTTGGGGGCGACGGCCTTTACCATAGCGGCGATCTCGTCGGCTTCGGCCACACCTGGTGCGAACAGGCAATCGGCCCCTGCATCGGCGAAGGCCTTCAGCCGCTCAATCGCAAAATCCACATTCCTGATGCCGTTGAGATAGGCTTCGGTTCGCGCGACAAGGATCACATCCTGCCCCGAGGCATTTATCGCGGCCCGCGCGGCAGCGATGCGCTCAACCGCAAAATCGAGCGGATGAAGCCCATCCCCCCATTGATCCTCGATCGACAGGCCCGCGATTCCAGTCGCGATCGCGCGCGTCACATTAGCGGCAACGCCTGCTGGCGTGTCGGCAAAGCCGCTTTCGAAATCGGCGTTCACGGGCAGGTCGGTTGCGGCGCAGAGTAGGGTCAGGTGATCAAGGACCTGCTCGAGCGTGATCTGGTGATCGGTCAGGCCCAGCGACCAGGCGGCGGCCGAACTCGACGAGGCCAGCGCCTTGAAACCAATCCTCTCCAGGCGCTTCGCGCTTCCGGCATCCCACGGATTGGGCAGAATGAAACACCCTTCGGCATGAAGCGTACGGAATGCGGCACGGCGGGCGGCAAGATCGGTCATCACAGTGCCTTTTCGTAAATCCGGTAAACCTTGTTGATCGTTCCGCCCACGGCTTCACCCACCGAGCGCATCGGCCCGTTGCTGCCGACCACCCAGCCGAAATCGCCCCGCTGCGCGCCGTAGCGCGTGATGGCATCGCGGCGGATATACTCGATCAGCATGAAGGCCAGCTGGCTTGCGAGACGTGTCGCCTGAAGCCGTTTGACCACGCCCATCAACGGAACGCGCATCGTCCTGACCTTGGGGGCGCGCAGCCACCAGAGCAACTTGGCCCAGTTGAACGGAAAGAGCGAACCGCCGAAATCCTTGAGCTTCTCATTGAGATCCGGCAGGGTCATCAAGAAGGCAACCGGCTCGCCCTCGACTTCGGCGATGCGGATCAGATCCTCATAGACGATGGGTTTCAGCTTCTTGCCGGCATAGGCGATCTCGGCATCGGTGAAGGGCACGAAGCCCCAATTGTCGCTCCACGCATCGTTGAGGATGCTGAGGATCAGTGCCGCCTCCTCGTCGAAGCGGCTCTTGTCGACATGGCGGATATGGATGCGGCCGTTGCGCTCGCCCGATGCGACAATACGGTTGGCCAGGTCAGGAAAACCGTCAACAATGGGCAGCGCATAGGTCAGCAGATCCTGCACGCCGACATAGCCTGCATGCTCGACCCATGCTTCGTAAGCGGCGCTGTTGAACCCCATCATCACCGTAGGCGGATGATCGTGGCCACTGATCAGGAGGCCGGGTTCGTCCCACATTGCAAAGCTGATCGGCCCGAGCGAACGGGTCATGCCCCTCGCGCGCAGCCAGCTTTCGGCCGTCGCAATCAACGCATGCGCGGTGGTTTCATCCTCGGCTTCGAGAAAGCCCCAATTGCCAGTTCCGGGCCCGAGGCCCTGTTCGGCCGGTTGGGCAAGCGCGAGCTCATCGATATGGGCCGAAATGCGCCCGACCACGCAACCGCCGCGCTCGGCGAGATAGAGCTGCGCCTCACCGTGTTCGAACCACGGGTTCGTGCCTGGGGTGATGAGGCCGTGCACTTCGCCCTTCAACGGGGGCACCCAGTTCGGGTCGCTTCCATAAAGGCGGAAGGGCAAATCAACGAAAGCGTTTCGATCCGCCTTGGATGCGACCGGCCGGATAACAATCTGGTTCACAGGAACGATCCTCTTTGCCCGACGCCTTAACATGGAGGCGGTGTTTGGCAATCTTTGCGGTGCCATCATCCTGCCACTATATTCTGGTGATGGCACTCGGCATGGGCTCAGTTTCACCTGCCCCCGAAGGGGCCATGGATCTTCAGAAGGCCGTTTCCGGAAGCGGAAAGTCGTATCTCACAGACGATGCGGCGATGATCCGGGCCGCTGCCGAACTCACACGCGATCTGAATGCTCCCAAACCGTACATCTATTGGGCGGATTTCCTCGTTTTCGCCGCCCTCGGCTATGCCGGCCTGTTTTTGTCGATCGCGGCTCCAACCGCGCTTCAGGCGTGTGGCTGGGCACTGGCCGCGATCATCGGGCTCTATCGCGCGGGGCTGTTCATTCATGAACTCACCCATATCAAGCATGCCGCCGTGCCGGGTTTCCGGCTTGCGTGGAATGTAATCGTCGGCGTCCCGTTGCTCGTGCCGTCCTTCATGTATGAAGGGATCCATAACCTCCATCATTCCCGCACTCGTTATGGGACTGCGGAGGATCCTGAATACCTGCCGCTGGCGCTGATGAAGCCATATACCGTGCCGCTGTTTGTGCTGGTGGCGGCACTCGGCCCGCTTGCGCTGTTTTTCCGCTATGCCCTGCTGGCACCGTTCTCAGCGCTTGTCCGGCCGCTCCGGACTTTGGTCGTCGAACGCTATTCGGGGCTGGTCATCAATCCCGCCTTTCGCCGCCGCGCGCCAGAAGGAGAGGCGCGACGCAGCTGGCTCTTGCTCGAAGCTGCAGCAAGCCTTTGGGCGATCGGGTTGCTGACGGCTGTCGCAACAGGCGTCATTCCGTTGCGCGGTTTCCTGATCTTCCTGGGTGTGATGTCGGTGATTGTCATCCTGAATCAGGTTCGCACCCTGGTTGCGCATCTGTGGGAGAATGAAGGTGAAGTCATGAGTGTCACCGCCCAGTTTCTCGACAGCGTCAACGTGCCGCCGCCCGGGCTGCTCCCGGCGGTCTGGGCGCCTGTCGGGCTGCGCTACCATGCCTTGCACCATTTGCTTCCGGGCTTGCCCTATCACGCTCTTGGCGAGGCGCATCGTCGGCTGAGCGCCGCGCTGGCGCCCGAATCGGCCTATCATCGAGCAAACTACAGGGGGCTTCCGGGTCTGGTGGTTCGGCTGATGGGCAATACGTTCAAGGCGGCAGCCCCGCGCGTATAGCGCGGATCGGGGGCTATTCCTCGGTCTGAACCAGGACGGCTTCGCCGATCAGGAGGAAGAGGAAAAACGGCCCCCATGCGGCCAGAAGCGGCGGATAAGCGCCCAGATTGCCCATTGCGAGGCCGAAATTATCCGCCACGAAATAGGCAAAACCCAAGCCCATGCCCGCGACCGCACGAACAAAAAGCATCCCCGACCGTGCAAGGCCAAACGCTGCGACGGCCCCAAGCAAGGGCATCAACATGGCCGACAGCGGGCCGGCCAGCTTGTGCCACAGACCGGCCTCGAGCGCATCGGTCGGTCGTCCGGCCTCGCGCAGATCCCTTATCGCGGCCCACAGGCCCAGAAAGGAAAGGCCGTCAGAATCGACATTGGCAAGGGTGAGCTGGTCGGGCTGCACACCGCCGGCCATCTTCACATCGCCCAATGCGGTCTCAATTCCACGCTCGACGTCGAACCTGCGGGCATCGGCCAGCATCCATCCATTGTCTTTAGGGGCCGCGTTCGGCGCGCGGATGATGGCAATCAGAGAACCGCCCTCGCGATTGTAAATGGTCACGTCGGACAGCCGCGTAGCCGGCCCGCGCCCGGTCACTTCGCCGGCATGGAACAAATGATCGCCGTCGCGAACCCAAACGTTGCTCAGGCTCTTGCGATCCTTCGGGATCGGGCCGAAACCCGCCCTTTCCCACCGATCGAGCGTCGCGCTCGCCCTCGAGACGATCCGGTCGTTAAAGGCAAAGGAGACAAGGGCAACGCCAAAAGCTGCCACGATCAGGGGGGCCAGAACCTGATGCGCGGAAAGGCCCGCCGCCTTCATCGAGATCACTTCGCTGTTCTGGTTGAGCGTGGCCAGCGTTACCAGTGTCCCAAGCAGGATCGAAAAGGGCAGGAGAAAGGCGATGATCTGGGGCAGGCGCAGGGTCAGGTATGTCCAGATCTGGGCGCTGCCATTGCCCTTATAGGCGAGAACATTCCCCGATTCGCCGAGCAGGTCGAGCGTCTGGAGCACCAGCGTCAGCAAGAACAACACCGCAAAGCTGCGGACGAGAAACATCCTCGCCATGTACCAGCTGATCGTGCTTGAGGGGAAAAAGCTGTTCGACATGGTCAGCCGCCCGACAGGCCAGGCAGGATGCGAGCGAACTGTCGCCTCACCGTGCTGCCAATCATGGCGAAGAAGCGGTCGAGCGCGCCGATCGGCTGCCCGCCGGGAACATAGGCGATGGTGTAGAACATCCAGCAGATCAGCGTAGCAAAGAGGAGAAAGGGTATCCACAGCGCAAGGAATGGGTCGATCCGCCCGAGCGAGCCCATCCCTTCGGCATATTCGTTGATCTTGTGATAGCCGACGACCATGATGATCGAAAGGAATACGCCAAGCATAGATGAAGAGCGTTTGGGCGGCACGGCAAGGGCGATGGCGAGCAACGGCAGCAACAGCATCATTGCCACTTCCACCAGCCGGAAATGGAAATTGGCGCGAGTTTCGTCGCGAATCATCTTGGATACGGTCGGGTCGCTGCCAACCCGCGCCAGTTCGGGAATGGTGAGTTCGCGGTCTTTGCCGCCACGATTGCGGAACGCCTCAATCTTGGGCAGGTCGATCGGCAAGTCGTGACCAGTAAAACTCAGGATGCGCGGAGTCTTGTAGCCAGGCGCATCGTGCACGAGCACACCGTTGGCCAGCCTCAGGATGATTGTATCGGGATCGTCGGTTGCCATGAACGTGCCGGTCTGGGCCGTAACGGCCAGCGTCCTGCCGCCCTTTCCTTCGCCCATCACGAAAATGCCGGTCAGGTCTCGGCCATCATTGGCGCTCCTTTCGATCCGCATCGTCATGTGCTTGCCCAGCCGGGTGAATTCCCCGACCTTGATCGACGCACCCAGCGCACCGGAACGCAGTTCAAAGCGCAATCCTTCATAGGCATAGCGGGCATAAGGCTGAACATAGCCGACGATTGCGAGGTTCACGAGCGCGAGTGCGATCGTGTAAAGATACGGCGTTCGCAACAATCGACCATAGCCTTGACCCACGGCCTTCAATGCATCGAGTTCGGACGATAGCGCAATCCTCCTGAATGCCAGCAGGATGCCCAGCATCAAGCCGATCGGAATCCCGAGCGAAAGATATTCAGGCAGCAGGTTGGCCAGCATCCGCCAAACCACGCTCACCGGCCCGCCTTCGGACGCCACGAAATCGAAAAGGCGGAGCATCTTGTCGAGCACAAGCAGCATCGCAGCGATGACCAGCGTCGAAAACAGGGGCACGGCGATCAGCCGGGCAAGGTATCGGTCAGTGGCAGAGAGCATATTCGGGGCTTAGTTTATCCAATGACCATCATTTCGCCGCAAAGAACACCGATACCGGCCACCACGCGGAGGAATACCGGCGGCGTATTGCCGGATATAGCCTTGAGGAGTTGGTTGGTCATGTCGAAATTTCGCTTTTGCCTGATTGGCTTGCCGCTTGTGTTTGCGGCCCCCGCCGGCGCGACGGTTCTGGGCCCGGACGCCGGGGTTTGCGCGCGCGGCGACGGCCCGGCAATCCTTGTCAATGTTGTCGGCTTCAAGAACCGGGCCGGGTCGGTGCGCGCACGCACCTTTGGCGGCAGCCCTTCGACATGGTTCGACAAAAAGCATTACCTGAAGCGGACGCTGGCCGAGGTGCCTTCGTCGGGGGCAGTGGCTATCTGCATGCCGGTGCCCGGCCCCGGCACTTACGCAGTCGATATACGGCATGACATCAATGCCAATGGCGACACCGACAAGGCCGACGGTGCCGGCGCATCGGGCAACCCCAAAATCTCCCTGTTCGACGTCGTGTTCGGGCGCAGGCCGCCTGCTGCGAAGGTCTCGGTTCAGGTCGGGACGGGCGTGACGCCCATTACCATCGTCCTAAAATACCTGTCCGGCGGCTCGGTGCAGCCCGTCCAGATAACCTCCGGCCGCTAATATGGTCGCGGTCGCGCTCCTGTCGAATCCACGCTCGACCGGAAATCGCGGCATGCTGCCCCGGATCCGCGCCTTTTGTGCGGGTCGGCCCGACGTATTCCACTACGAAGTCGAACAGGTCGGTCAGATCGCTGAAGCGCTCGAATCGATCGCCCGCGTCCGCCCCAAGGTACTGGTCATCAACGGTGGCGACGGCACGGTGCAGGCAACGCTGACCGAGCTCTACAATGGCGGCCAGTTCGGGCGAGAGCCACCACCGGTTGCCGTCCTGCCTAATGGCAAGACCAATTTGATCGCGCTCGATCTTGGCTCTTCGGGCGATCCTCTGGTCGCGCTTCAGCGGATCGTGGCGCTCGCCAGCACCGACATGAAGGGACATGTCGTCGAACGCGAGCTGATCGCGCTGACCGAAGGCGAAACCGCTATCAATCGTCCGGTGCTGGGCATGTTCCTTGGCGGCGCGGGGCTTGCCGATACGATCCTTTATTGCCGCGACAAGATATACCCGCTCGGTCTGCCCAACGGCTTGAGCCACGTACTTGCGGGGATTCTCGTGCTTTTTTCGGCTATCTTTGGCGTTCGCGGCAAATATCTCCCGCCCGCACCGCGACCTGTGCGCGTCTCGCTGATCCGGGATGGGGAAACGCCCCAGCGCTTTGCTTTCCTGATCGTCACGACGCTCGAAAAGATGTTGCTCGGGGCAAAATCGGGCGGTCGTTCGACAGGCCTCAAGCTGATGGCCGTCGATCAATCCCCGCTGGCCTTGGTAAAGGCGTTGATCGCAAGTATTCGGGGGCAATTGGGCGATCGCCCGGTAACGGGCGTCCATGTCGAACAGGGCGACGTGATCCGCATCGAAAGCGAACGTTCGAGCGTCATTCTCGACGGGGAGGAATTCCATGCCCTGACCGGTCGGCCGATCGTGCTGCGCTCGACCCCGCCCGTGTCGTTCCTCCGCCTCGCGGCGTGACAGCGCTCGCAGCGCTGGTTGCCGCCGAGCTGGTGGAACCGGTCGATCCTCGTGTTTGCGCCATGGCCGCTGCAATAGCCGGACAATATGGCGCGGCGTCGCGCGCCGTGCTGTTCTACGGATCCTGCCTGCGCCAGCGCGAACTCTGCGGGCTGATGCTCGATTTCTACCTGATCGTCTCGGACTATGCGGCGGCTTATCCCAAAAGCTGGCTGGCGACCGCCAATCACCTGATCCCGCCCAACGTCTTTCCGTTCGCGCAGGGAGGACTGGCGGCCAAATATGCGGTGTTGAGCGAGGAGGATTTTTTGGCACTCAACGGGCCTGAGGCCAGCACGGTGTCGGTCTGGGCGCGCTTTGCCCAGCCGTCGCGGCTGGTCTGGGTGGCGGATGAAGCCGCGCGCCTGACCGCGATTGCGGCGATTGCCGAGGCTGCGCCGACGCTGTTTGCACTGGCTCGACCCATCGCCGGTTCTGCCGATGTGCTTGATATCTGGCGCGCGGGTTTCGCGCAGACCTACCGTGCCGAACTGCGCGCGGAGCAGCAGGACAGGCCGGGTTCGATCGTCGATGCAGAGCCGGAGCGCTATCGCCGTTTCGGGGAGGCCACCCCGCCGACCGCGCTCGCCCGTCCGGTGGTGGAGCGACGCTGGCGAAAACTCCAGCGCCACGGCAAGTTGATGTCGGTCATGCGGCTGGCGAAGGCGAGTTTCACCTTTGCCGGGGGCATCGATTACCTCGCCTGGAAGATCAACCGCCATGCCGGGACGCAAATCGCGATCAAGCCCTGGCAACGCCGCTGGCCTCTGCTGGGGGCAATCGTGCTGGTGCCGAGGCTGTTGTCAAAGGGCGCGGTACGCTAGAATAGAACCTGAAGGGCTATTNNCGGATCCAGCCACCGACCCGCCAAAATATCCTCAACGCGCTGTGCGGGCCTCTGCGGGGGCTGTGGAGGGTGGTGACGATTTTGCGCTGTTCGTGCCTGGGCAGTCCGAACCAAACCCGGCCTCCCCCTCAAATGACAAAGAATGCCAGCGAAACGCTCGCCATCACCGCGGTCGCGATCCAGCCGCCAACGACCAACCGCCCCGAAATGGCCAGGGTTCCCATGGCCTTGCGGTTGGTCGCGATCAACATCATGACAATCATCAGGGGTGCCGCCAGGACGCCGTTGACTACGGCTGCCCAATACAGCGCCTTGATCGGATCGATCCCTATATAATTGAGCGCTAGCCCGGTTATCGTTGCGACAGCGATCGTCGCATAGAATGCTTTGGCTTCGCGCGGGCGGCGGTTGAGCCCCTCGACCCAGCCGAAACTCTCGCTCACGGCATAGGCGGCCGACCCGGCAAGGATCGGGACGGCGAGCATGCCGGTGCCGATGATGCCAATTGCAAACAGGGCAAAGGCGAAATTCCCCGCAATCGGCCGCAGCGCCTCGGCGGCCTGGGCCGATGTTTCGACATTGGTGATGCCGTGCGCGTTGAGCGTAGCGGCGGTCGCTATGACGATGAACAATGCGGTCAAATGCGAAAAACCCATGCCGACGAGCGTATCGGTGCGGATCCTTTTCAGTTCCGCCCCGGCCTTGCTTGGGGCAATGCAGAGCGGCTTGACGTGTCGGCGATGTTGTTCCTCAACCTCTTGGCCCGCCTGCCAGAAAAACAGATAGGGGCTGATCGTTGTGCCGAGGATCGCGACCAGTGCCATTGCGTGCGGCTTGTCCAACTCAAATTGCGGCACCAGCGTTCCGTATATGGCTTGGCCCCAGGGCACACCAGCAACAAACACGACCGCTACATAGGAAAACAGCGAAAGCGTCGCCCATTTAAGGATGCGGGCATAGCGCGCATAGCTCATGAAGATTTCAAGCAGCACACAAATGATGGCGAAGATGCCAGCATAAAACATCACCGGCCCGCCGACCAGCAAGCCCAGCGCCGCGCCCATCGCGCCGAGATCGGCCCCAAGATTGATGACGTTGGCAATCAGGAGGAGGATCACAACAATCTGCAACAGCCAGCGCGGATAGTGGCGACGCAGATTTTGGGCGATCCCGTAGCCAGTGACCGACCCGATTTCGGCACTAATAGCCTGTATCGAGGCGAGCAGCGGAAAGCCGAAGAACATCGTCCAGGCAAGGCCATAGCCGAATTGCGCGCCCACCTGACTATAGGTCGCGATCCCGCTTGGATCGTCGTCGGCGGCACCGGTGACAAGGCCCGGGCCAAGTTTGGCAAAGATCGAACCGACCGCCGAACGACTGCCGGCTTCTCGCGCCTGCTGGCCGGATTTCTTCAATTACCCTCAACCGTAGCCAGCAAGGCGGACAGGGTGAATGGTTTGGCGAGGATCGCCCTCCCCCGAAAGGCCTCGGACGGGATCGAGCCCGTATCCCCGCTCATGAAGCGGATCGAGAGGCCGGGAAAGCGTGCCAGTGCGGCATCGGCCAGCTCGGGGCCGGTCATTCGCGGCATCTGCACATCGATCAGCATCAGGGCGATACTATCGTCTAGAAGTGCGAGCGCCGCCGCGCCGCAATCGGCCTCTTCCACTTCGTGCCCTTGATCGCGCAGGGCATCTGCCGTCATCTCGCGGATGCGGCTGTCGTCATCGACGACGAGGATTTTCATGCAATCGCGCCGACCGCGCGGCCGGCTTCGGCGAAGCGGGCCAGCACGGTCTCGATCTGCTCCGGCGTATGTTCGGCACACAGCGAACAGCGTAGCAAGTACACTCCCGTTGGCGTTGCGGGCGGGCGGGCCATGTTCACATAGACGCCAAGCTCGATCATCTTGTTCCACATCGCAGCGGTCTGTTCCTGATCGTCGAGCAAGACGGTGACAATCGCCGATTCCGCGGTTTCGGTGGGAAGCCGGAAACCGAGCTTCTTGAGGCCACCATGCAAATGGTGCACATTTTCCCATAAGTGCCCGCGCTTGTTGTCGGCATGCATCAGCTTGCGGATCGATGTCGCGGCTGTTGCCACGACACTGGGCGGCAGCGAGGCCGTGAAAACATAGGGCCGCGTGACCAGCCGCAGAATTTCGAACTTGGGATGGTTCGAAACGACGAACCCGCCGACGGTGCCGACGCTTTTTGAGAAGGTGCCGACGACGAAATCGACATCTGCCTCGACGCCCTGCTCCTCATAGACGCCGCGGCCGTGTTCGCCGAAAAAGCCCATCGAATGTGCTTCATCGACCAGGACCATCGCCCCGAACTTCTTGGCAATCGCGACCATCTTGTCGAGCGGCGCAATATCGCCGAGCATAGAATAGACGCCTTCAAGGATGACGAGCTTTAGCGCTTCGGGTGGCAGGCGGCCAAGCCGCTTTTCCAGATCCTCAACAGAATTGTGGCGGAAACGAACAATCTCGGCATTGCCAAGGAAGCAACCGTCATAGATCGATGCATGACTGTCCGCATCGAGGATGATGTAATCGCCCTTGCCCGCGATTGTGGAGACCAGCCCCAGATTGGCCTGATACCCGGTCGAAAAGACCATGGCATGTTTCGTGCCGTAAAACTCTTTCAGCGCCTCTTCGGCTTCCATATGGTCGCGGAAGGTGCCGTTCAAACAGCGGCTGCCATTGGTCCCGCTGCCAAACTGCTCGAGCGCTTCCTTGCCCGCCGCAATGACGTCGGGATCGAAGGTCATGCCCATATAATTATAGGTGCCGAGTAAGATCGTGTCCTTGCCCTTGATGACCGCTTCGGTCGGCGACTTCACTTCGTCCATCACGATCGCAAACGGATCGCGGATACCGGTGGACATCAGCGCTTCGCGCTCGGCTATCAGCGCATCGAACTTTGAAAAAAGGTCGGTCATTTGGACTGGAGCTTTTCCACCACATCGACCAGCTGGCCGACGGTTTCGATCTCCGCCTGCATGTTCATCGTGATGAGGATGTCGAATTCGTCCTCGACTGCCGCGACGAAATCCATCACGGTCAAACTGTCCCATTCGAGATCATGCTGGAATGTCGTGGCGTCGGTCAGCGCGATGCCCTTCTTGTTGAAAGGCTCGATCTGGGCAGCAACGGCCTCGGTGATGGCGGCCCGGTCAGTCATGGCAATTCCTTGAAATATTATGTCGCGCCTATTTCATCCGAATGCGGCAGGAAGGCGGCAAGACTTGGCAAGACGGCGCGCGTCATGCAAGTGTAACATCTTCACCAGGGGAGTGAGCGATGCCGGACGAAACGCCAGTCTATTCGCCCAATGCGGTGCATCTGGTGCGAACGGCACAACAGATCAACCTCTCGTTGAGCCAGATGGCCGACCAGAAGGCGTCGATCCTGATGGGTGCGACCTTTGTCGTCTTCACCATTTCGGTGGGGCAGGCGAGCCGTCAGGGCGTCAATGGCGCGATCATCGTGCTGGCGATCTTCTCCTTCATTTCGGCAATGTTGGCGGTCTTCGCGATCCTGCCTTCGGTCAGCGCGAAACCGGGACCGACCAGCAATCCCAACATCCTGTTCTTCGGTTATTTCACTTCGATGGGAGAGACGGAATTTGCCGATGCGGTGCTCGAGGAACTGAAGACAGACNNTGCTTTCTGATAGTAACGCGTCACATCATGACCGATGCCGATGGCGCAGAGTTCGACCGGCGAACGGTTCTCGATCCAGCCGATCACCTGCCGCAGATGCCGTTCGAGATAGGCGCCGTTGTTCACGGAAAGCGTCGAATCATCGACCGGCGCGCCATCGGATATCACCATCAGGATCTTGCGCTCCTCGGGCCGGGCAATCAGGCGGCTGTGCGCCCAGATCAGCGCTTCGCCGTCGATATTCTCCTTCAACAGCCCTTCGCGCATCATCAGGCCAAGCGATTTCTTGGCCCGCCGCCACGGCTCGTCTGCCGC
>CXWL01003311.1_pt2 | contig 22473 bp, 30 predicted proteins | sample 590931 | NCBI WGS metagenome assembly CXWL01 (sample SAMEA3498368, study PRJEB10139) | groundwater metagenome | biome: water well; material: biofilm material | place: Germany | collected 2015-04-27 | reverse complement strand
TACGTCAGAACTTGAAGCAACGTTATGAGAGAGTGTGACTGAATGGGAACAAGCCCGCTGAGCAATAGTGCTCAGCGGAGAACGGCTATGACTGCCGTCGTCCGCCCAGCCGTCCGGTCAACACCAGAGCGAGCAAGATGAGCAAGAGGAGACCGAGCCCTCCGCTCGGTCCATAGCCCCAGTTGGCGCTGTGCGGCCAGGTCGGCAAGGCGCCGAAGAGAAGAAGAATCAAGAAGACAATCAGTACGGTACGGAGCATGATCGCACGTCCTTTCACGTCTCGCCGGCGGTTCTTCCGGCAACCTGAGTTCATCAGCCCTTTCAGTGTTTCGATAGTCGGCGGACGGACGTTCCTACTCACTCTCCATGCTCAGTGCCAGGCCTCGCGTCCACCAATCACAACAGGTGATCAGTAATATAAATGGATGCCGAGTCCGAGCCAGTCAGTGCTTTGCGTAAAAAATTGGCCGTTGGGCGATGGCCCCTTGAAGTACTCCACCAGCACTTGCAGTTTACGGTCACCGATGCGCGCATTTTCAAATTGCAGTCCGGCCATCAGGGAGCGACTGACCGCCCAATTGCTTCGCTCATTGGCCTGAAAATCGGCATACACGACCGGACGAATCTTTCCACTCAACAGCGTCCAGGGGCTGGTGAGTTCAGCTCCGAATTGGCTTGTTCCGATTCCGAGCGTCTTAGGGTCCTTCCCCACCAGCACGCCGGCGCCGCCGTACACCCTCAGCCAGGAGGCCAGCTCATAGGACAGCTTCATGTCCACTTCCTCAAAGCTCAAATTCAGCCGGTTCACCGGAGTCCGGCTGTTGAGGATGAATTCGTCTCCCAGATGCGAGCTTTGATGATGGAAGCGAAGGAAGCCTGAAAAGGCGCCGGTCCTGTAGCTGGTGAGCAGGCCGACCGTATAATCGGCATTGACCAGATCTTTGGACGCGGTGTCCATATTGAACATGCTGAAGACCCCGGCCTGGATGGCAATATCCCATTGGCCGTCCAGAGGAGCCGCATCCCGATAGAGCGCAAACGTTTCTCCGAAGTTCGCAGTACCGGTGGTTTTCGGCTCGGTGCCGGCCGAGATATGACGGTACCCGGCGGATAAATGCGGCCACCGGGGATCGGCATGCAGCGGAGCGAAGAGCAGGCCATGAGGCAGAAATTTCGACTCGGTCTTCGGAACTTCTGGCTTGATGACCTGCGGCGGAGACGCCGAGGGAATGTCGGCGATGACCGGCCCCTCGCGAATCTCTACCCGTGTCACACCGGGAATGGCTTCCAATGCGGCTTGAACCTTGGTCCGGTCCACGGTCCCGAGCGATTCGGCATCGACGGTCACAACGCCATGCTGCACCAACACCGACGCTTTGGGTGCCTTGAACTCGTTGTGGAGCACAGCGGCGGCATAACCGGCAATATAGGCATCGTCTGCCGCCATCACATCCGGCACACGTCCGGAGAACAGACAAAGCAGACAGGCCATCACGACCGTCACCTTCCGCAGGCGAAGGGAAAAGGCACACCCGGCAACAGAGCTTCTTCGGTCAACGTTCGATGATTGAGTCATCTCACACTCCACTCCTTATTTATTCATGTCCGATGGCCGCAGTCGGGATCAGCCACCCCTCTAACCAGACAAGGCTAGGACGGGCTCATGCCCTTCTGGCTCCCATGATCAGCAGGGCCACTCCCCCGGCCAGGGCCAATCCCCCGGCAATGGGAGGAAGCGGAATCGTCTCTTGCTTATCGACCGTGGCCTGGAGCGGCCCGATGTCGATGATCTTGCTTTGAGTCGTGTATGTAATGCCTTGGTAGGCAAATGCCACGAGGCCGAGAAGAATGAGTGCGACACCGAGCGACGTTGTTGTGGTCATAATCGATCCTTTCATGAGCCCGCGCAACACGCGCTTGCGTGGGCCGCAATCGGTTGAATCACTGCGGCGCTCGCTCTTTTACCAGGTCCGCAATCAGAGACGGCCGGTCAAGGCGAGAATCACGAGAACCAGCAGGATGAGACCTAATCCACCGCTGGGACCATATCCCCAATTGGCACTATGCGGCCACGTGGGCAACGCTCCGACGAGAATCAGCACCAGCACGACAATTAAGATGGTACTCATTGCATTTCTCCTTGCTCAGATTGACGGTCAAGATACGCATCAGGATCACAGGAGAATTATGGCGGGAAGGCTGTGGGCAGTCTGGTCAGAATTGCTCATAATTGACTCAGAGATGCACAGGCATGTTCCGGCCGGCGCACACTGAATACCATGTCCCGCCTGGTAGTAAACGTTTAGAAACTCGATCTCTGCTCATGGCCGGGGAATACAATAACAACAAGCCACTCGGCCAAGTTATTTCCAGCCAGCGCCTGAACTGTTGTCAAGCATGTGGGGGTGCGTCGATGAACGCAGATCTTGCTGTGCGTCAGGTGCTGAACGAGTCTGCAAACAGAGCGGACGAGTAGCCGAGTTGCCGCATGTACCCAGCAAATCCGTCGAGCAGTGCGAAGTTCTCCGGTCTCATGCCTTTCATATTCCAGGCAGACATATTGCGCGGAAAGCGTTGCTGATGTGACGTCACAAATTCATGGGGGTGACAATAAAACACCACCCGCGGCGACTGCCGGACAATCCGGCGGACCATCCAGGCCAGTACCGGCAAACCGAACGTCCGGAGCGTGGCCAGGTTCAAGGGAAACAGAAGCGCCGAGGGAGCCACCTCAATGATCGAGCTGTGTCCCGGCAGGCGGAGATGAGTTGACGACGGGCGATACGGTTCACGCGGGGCGCGAAAATATTTCAGATAGTGCACCCGGCCGAAGCCGCAATCGAACCGCCTGGCCGGCACCGATGAATCGTAGCGGTACCCCTCTGCTTCGAGCGCGCGCAACGTGGTTTCGCTGATCCACAAACTCGGTGCGCGGAACACGACCGGGCGGATCCCTGACGCCTGTTCCACCGCGTCCGTGGCGCGCCTGATCCACCCTCGTTGCTGGTCATAGGTGGCCGATCGGAAATCTTCATCGTCCTCAAGGCTGCCATGCTCCCACCCGTGCGTGCCGAGTTCATGCCCTTGGCTCACACAGTCCTTGATGAGATCCGGATAGGCTTCCGCAAACCGCCCCGCCACAAAGATGGTGGCCTTGAGCCTCCAGCGAGCACAAAACTCCAGCAACCCTGCCAATCCAAACTGCGATCCCGGTATCCAATCCACATCAATGGTGAAATGCCATCGTGGGGTCATGGATGCAGGCTCGGCCGCTAGACGGAGAGAGGGTGTCCGCGGGGCATGAGATGTTTGTGGCAAAAAACCGTCCCCGTAGAGCCGTTCCAGCTTCCCGGCCTGCTGAGGGATCTGGATCTTCGTCCGGTCTAATCCGTTGTTCGCCCTCGCCTGCGCGTTATCCATCAAGGCTGGCCTCTCATCAACTTCGACCGGCTGCTGACGTGAGCATCCCGCACTCTTCCATTATTGAGATTCCACAACCATGTCCGGCGCGCCCAAGGCTTTCTGCATACGCTCTTCCGCGGCACTCTGCTCTGCAGGCCGGCCATCACGCCGGCAGACGAGCAGGATCTCGTCCACGTTCGCAACGTCAGTCAGGCCAGCCGACCAGGCAAGAGGCCTCTGCAAGAGCAGCCCAAGAGGCAGAAACAGCCCGTTGTACCAGCGCATCGCCTGCACCGGTTTGTGCGTCAGACCCCAAACCGCGAAGTCGAGAAGCCAGCCGCTCTTGGGCTGCATACCGAACACCGCGCTCTGCTCCAACGAAAAGGAGTGTGCTTTGAGCAGCGCCAGAATTTCATCGGGCTCGTAACGCCGAACGTGCCCCACGAGCGCGTCGAAGGCGCTCCAGCGCGCAGGATGCAAAGGAACGGAAAAGATCACGGTCGCATTGTCTTTCGCGACCCGGGAGAGCTCGCAGAACGCCTGTCGATCCTCTTCAATATGCTCGACGATATCGAAGGCACACACCAAATCGAAGCTCTGGTCAGGGAATGGCAGCGTGGTCACCGCGCCAAGCATCGTAAGACCGCCGTGAGCCTTCAACCGGGAGAGAGCCGGCTGGCTGATATCGACGAAGGCTGTCCCCGCAATCGGCAGTCTCGGACGCAGGCCGGGACCGATTTCGAGTCGCGCCGGAGCGGCGGCGGCGAGCGCGGAGAGCAGCGGCCAGGTATTAAATCGTTGCGGGAGAGTCACAGAACTTGCGGACCAAAGTGCGTCGTAGAAACCCCGGTTGCGAGCGGCAATGTCCGCGCACGTCCGGCCTTGCGCCCCCTCGACCGACGGAGCAGGAACGTCGTCTGCCGTCTCCTCTCGACAGGACTCGCGCGCTGATGACGCGATCCGGCTCATATTCAAATCCTCCCGGTTGCGGAGAACACACTTGAGCCGTTAAGCCCCCGTTGGCTCACTCCAACACTCTGTTCCTGAGTCCGCACGGCCTCGATCTCCACCAATAACTCGCTTCGGCACATCTCTCCCTGCAGATAGAGCACCTCCGCATGAGACGGCAACAATGCCGTCAGCATGTCGCGAATCGTCACAACGTGTTCCGGATGCCGGAAATAGACCTTGAAGAGAGCCCGCCCAAGCCACTGCCCGCGATCGATGCTATGGAGTTGTTCAGTCCGGGCGATCAACACTTTGAGGTTGTGCAGTATTTCCAAAGTCTGCTTATAAGTCGCGCCGACATGCTCACTCGCGTGACCGACTATGCTCGCCGTACCGGCGATGAGCAGTTGTGCTCCGGAGAGGGATGGCCGCAGAGTGGCTCGCGCAAACGACGGGCTGCGGAGACCATAGACAGGCGGATACTCGTACGCACTCACCTGCCGGGGATTTTCTATATGCGCGCCAGGGTGCTTTGCCGCCAGAAAATGGATAGTCAACGGGCCGGACAACGTCCCCACGGCAGTCCCCGCAGGCAAGGTTCGAGGAAATCCCTCAAGCCCCTCGGCCAACGCCTGGTACCGGCCCGCGCAAAAGCGCTGATACCGCTCCAGCCCGTCGGACTCGCTATTGATGGAAGGAAAATAGTTCCACACCCGTAGCAGATGTGGATACCCCAGAGCACGAGCCTGCACAAGCAGCTGTCGATACGCGCGATAGGTCACAGTGTCCAGCAACGCTCCCGGGGGTTCCACCACCTGCAGCGCGCCAAAAAGTACCTCGTCATTCATGGCGCAATGGATTCCCTCGGCCTGGTGATAGGTCACCGGCAGAGGGCTGGTCCACACCTCGGCTAATGCCGGGTCGCTCAATTGCGGCAGATCGAGCGAGACAACCGGAATAGCACCGGTGCCGCCGGTATTCCCTGAAGTTCCGCCATGATAGACGATCCCCAGGAAGCCGGATAGCGAAGTACGAAGGTGTGTCTGTAGCCGCGCCACCTCAATGTATTCCGCATGAAACGCCTGGGCATTGGCCACTGGAAGAGGTGGAGTAGACACCGTCGACGGCGATCCGATCCCCCGTTCCACCACACACTGATTTGACTGACCTTGGCTCATCGCGCGGACCTCCACTACTGGTGGTGCAGCAAAGCCACCGGGTTCACCAAATCATTCCTAACCTCGATCACCCCACCGCACCCCACGTGGACCAGGGTCTGGCAGATTACCTGCCCCTGTGGGTCTTCATGAAACCGGAAGCCATGTGGGATGGCGTGCTGCTATGGCAGCAGCGCATCTCCCGCAACATTCGTATACACCGGGGTGAAAACGAACCCTAAAACCGGGATGAGGTACCACATGACCGAGGTGTCCGATTGGACGATCCGGACCTTCGTGGCACCGGATTTTTTGGCCTCGTCAGCAAAAGCCTGGACCGTTGCGTTGAGCGTGGCATCTCCCACGATCGGCTTGCTCATGAATAAGTTAATCGCATAGTTGCGCGTGTTGATATGCGTCAGCTTGTCGCCATCGACCCCTTTGATACCGCGCAAATCACTCGCAGTATCGGTGATGGAGCAGCCGGCGCCGACTCCCATAACTAACACCAGCATCGCCATAGCGGAATATCTCATGGTTTCCTCCTGTGGATAGACACATGCGACGCATGTGCAATTTCTTACAAATTTACCGAAAAAGACAGACCACAATCTGTTCACTATTGCTCACATCCGAGCTATTCATCCGGCGAACAGCGCAGGCCTGCGATTACTTCGTGACAGCCGGCTGAAACGCGACGTCCGTGACCTGGTTTTCCTGGTCCACTAAGAGCACGGCGGCAGCGCCTTTGGACAGCGTCGCCAGTCTCGGCTGAACGAGCGCGCGTACCTTGTACGAGTGCTCTTTCCCGTCTGCGGTCTGAATGACAATGACATTGCCCTTCAAGGGCTTCAGGATCTTGCCTGTGACTTGTTCGAGGTTCCCCTTGAGAGGAGACTTCTGCTGCCCGAGGTCCGCCGACCGATGCACTGACTCCACACTCCCCATCGTCACGTCGACAATCTTGTCCAACTCGTCGATGAGAAACACGACGTCCGCCCCCACGGGAATCGACGCGACCTTACTTTTTGCGACCGGCCGGATGAGGTGAGTCTCCTCTTTTCCCTCGGTGGTGCGAATCACCGCCTGATCGTGTCCGGTCGGCATCGGTTCGGCGAGCCGCCCGCGAACCACACGATGGTGACTGGCCTCACCGGCTTTGTGAACATCGACCAGCAGATTCTGATCGTTGAGTGTGATCTCGATCAGATCTCCCACCTTCAGTTCCGGCAATCCCTTATCCTTGCGGACGTTCATGGGGAGATATCGAGGCTGTCCCTCACCGGTATTGATTTTGGCCTGGTCGCTTCTGATTTCTTCCACGGTGCCAAGAAGCACCCGGTTCTCGGAAAGCAGCTGCGGATGAAGTCCCGGCGCCTCAGATGTAGCATGAGCGACGGGTTCCGTTGCGATGAAACAGACCGTGAGCGCCGCCAGAAGCCGGAGAGAATATTGTGTCATCAGTTGTCCTTTCCTTTTCTTATTCCAGAAACGTTTTACCGGGCAAGATCTAGCCGGTACAGTCCGCTTCGATTCACATGTTATTGCTGCGCTGCGTGCCGCAAAATGGCCATCGTGAGAGAACCACCTCTTCCTCGTCTTCATTGCACGGTGAAACTTGTCATTGACCTTGCCGTCCGGTCGCCCATCGCTACTGTGGTCGTGACGTCATAGATTCCCTTCTGGGCGTCGGCAGGCAGGATGATCGGCACCGTGCTGGTAAAGGTCCCATTTGTCCGTTGAGTATTGACCGTCGGATTCGCGACCATAGCCCCATCGTGGCGCACCTCCCGACTCTCCTGTATCGTCATCGGTTGGTTGTTCGGCGTAAGAATCGTATACGTCGAACTCAGATTCACGGTTTCGCCGGCCCGCGCCGTACTGGGCTGCGTCTGACCGTTCTCCAGCCTGACTATGTTCCCCTGCGAAGCCTGATACCCTGTCGCGGCCGCGGCCGCCGCGCGATCCTTGTCTTGGCGCTCAATGTAGTTCCCGACCGCGCCGCCGGCAAGGACACCCAATAATCCGCCGATGACGGCGCCTTTCGTTCCCCCGGCAAGGCCCCCGATAACGGCACCGCCGGCTCCCCCGACGCCGGCTCCGATGGCCGTGTCCTTATGGTCTTTCACGGTCTTCGCAGCAGACTCACAGCCTGGGATTGCCGCCAATACCAGCAGCAGCACCGCCAATGATCCGGCCGTGAGTCGGCTCCGGTTATGTCCTTGCGTGTTCATCCGGGTCTCCTTGGTTATGCCGGCGAACCGTCTGATTCGCCGGGCCGTTACATCTCGCGAACTCGATTGATCCGGTCTTCGATGGCAGGATGCAGGGCGATAAATCCTCCTGCCCCTGTACCTTCCGCCTGCATCAGCCAGGTCAGCGTGGCGGCCATCCTCTGTTTGCCATCCCGTCCGGTACGTTGAAGCAGTTGAGCTCCATGGCGGTCGGCTGCATATTCCGCGTCTCACCCGTACGGCCGAGCCACGAGTAAATTCCCGGCCAAGGGAACAAGCTCAGCGCCGGGAATCCCGAGCACTCCAAGCAAGACGGCCGCAATATTCGTTCCGGCTCCGAACGTAGGCATGTCATCGATATTTCTCTTTATAGTTGTAGAAAGAACGTGGGACCGCTCCTCCATAAAAATGATGTTGTCTCAAAGCCGCCAGCGGGATACGGAGGAGCGCCTGCCCATCATGGAAACCGAGACGGTAGCGCTCAACCTGTGAGGGGTAACACAGGCGTATAAGTTCGACCCGCTCCCTGCCCATCACCGCATCATGGAGCCCCTCTTCTTCAGCCAACCAACCTTCCTTCTCATCCCGCTGCCCGGTGTGAGCTCGGTTCTTCTGGCACCAGTGAAGACGCGCATCCAGCAGGCGTCGTTGCAACTCCCCGCCTACCCTCTCTGCCACCGCGCTGGATATTGGTACAACAACGCTCTCCGGCATCTCCGGCGCGGTGGGATATGGACCATGCCCCTGTATTTGCTCTTGCTGTATCGTCATCACGACCCTTTCTTTTCAGACCCTGCATCCCTCGGTTAACCGTGTTGGTTTCATAATCATGGTCTGCTTTTCGACATATACCGTCTGGTCAATACTGCTCAGGCCTGAATACAAGGGAACGCCGACCTGAGGCTCTCGTTCTTACCGAATCGTGCTCAGGGGAAAACGGGAAGCTGATGTGCGTGCGAGTTGAGGGATGAATCGAAGACGGTCTGGGCGAGTCTGCTCCACGCCCGCCTTCAAGAAAGGCGATCATGGAGCTGCTACCCGCGAATCAATGTCGACGAGAAACTTAATAATGAGTGGCAAGGCCTAGCGGACGCTCGCCGCCGGCTACAGCAGCTGATCACTCACGGCGTCAAGGTGAAGACTTGCGTGGTATTCCCTCCGGTAATAGTCACGGGCGATGGAGTCTGGGTTGCATACACAATGGTAGGGGTCAGGGCGGAGCCGTGGACCGTATAGACACCTGCCACCGCCACCGGCTGCTCCGTGAACACGATCGGGAGCGGCGTCCCGTACGAGCCAAGCCAAGGCGGGGCAATGGGGAGGGTCAGGTTGTACCCGTAGTCGCCGGTCTGCGGCGTACTCGTGAGTGTTGTGGCGACCTGCGATCTCACGGTCACGACAGGACCACCGGTCAACGATTGCGTCGCTGCAACAATGACGGCGTCGCCATCATCCGACGGACTCACCGACACGGTGCCGTCAATGCTTTGGGATGTGGAGGGCTGCAGCGTGATCGGCGGAGCCGGCATTGCGTTCGTGCTGATTGTCGTGATGCTTGCGGTGCTTGCCACCGGCACTCCTGCGACGACTTTAGTCGCACGGTCATCCGCGGTAATCACGACGTCGTAGTTGGCCGGATCCAGACGGGCGAGCAGGAATCTTCCGGTATTGGGGTTCGGCACCGTTGCCCGGATGATCGTACTGTTGACTTGAGCCGACACGACGACATGGCTGCCAAGCAGAGCGGTGTCGACAAAACCTTCGATGCCGTTCAGCACAAATGGAATGACCTTGATCACCGGCTTCAGTCCGTACGTTCCGTTTTCGCGCCTGACAATGGATTTGCACGCATCAAAGTCGAGCAACAGATCGACCTGTTGCCCGGCACCCACATCGAACGGGCGGATTAATTTAATCCCCGATCGTATTGCGCTGGGCATATCGAGGGGGATTTCATTTCGTGGCGGTCCTGACAAGACGACTGAATTGACAGGTGGATTGCTGCCGTTATTCTCGATCAGCACCAGACGCAATTGGGTGTAATGTCCCGGCTGCAAGGGCGTTTCACCGAGGCTTTCCAGAGCCAAATTGGGCTGCGTGGCATCATTCAGATTCAGCAGATTGATTCTACGCGGGGGATTGAGAGTGATATCTGTCCAACCTGCGGCGCTTTCGTTCGCTGAGTCGATCTGATGGACTCTCACTCTGCTGACAGTGACATTCACTTCATCAAAGCCGCAGGCCGGTGCATCGGTCAGAGACACGCTGAGGACGCCTGCCTGTACGCTGCCACCACCACCGGCGTCGCCACCACCGCCGCTACAGCCGGCAATCAGGCCCATCGCCAGCACGCCCATCAAACGAAAGAATGATCTGCCGTAGCTTCCAACCATTTTCATATGTTGCCCCTATGCATATAACTATTTTCAACCAGGAACGTATCAGCCGACTCCTGGGACGACGACGCCACACGACCATGCGCGACAATGGCCTCACCCTCAATCGAACCACAATCCACACAGTACGAATAGAGCAGACGATAGTAGACATGGCATCGGACCGCAGGGCCTGTCAGGCCAGGAAGATGAATGGCCATAGTCTGCCTATCGGCTGATGCCGTCTGGTCAATGCAGCTCAGGTATAAAGACAGAAAAGAAGATCAGAGCGAGTCGCTAATCAAACCGCCGCGGCGGCGGGTGATCAAGGATGCTGGTTGCTCACGGCGATGATCTACCGCCGTGAGCAACTTTGAACAGATACGGCTCCTGAATTGTCTTAGCGTTACGCGACTGTAATTTCAGACTGGAGACTCGTGAGTCGTCAGTCATTCACGCGCCAGTCCAATCCGGAAAACTCTGGATCATTCGCGTGAGACGGAAACGGAGACACACTCTTGCTCGGGGAAATGGACTAAAACCATGGGACAAACGGTAGCCGATACGCTCATCGAGCGACTGATCGCCTGGGGCGTCGACACGATCTTTGGCTATCCCGGCGATGGCATCAACGGGCTGTTTGAAGCCCTGCGGACCCGCCAGGACCGCATTACATTCATACAAGTCCGGCACGAAGAGTCGGCGGCATTCGCGGCTTGCGCCTATGCCAAGTTCACTCATCGCCTGGGTGTCTGCCTGGCCACCTCGGGTCCCGGCGGCCTGCATCTGATCAATGGGCTGTACGATGCCAAATGCGATGGCCAGCCCGTGCTGGCCATTACCGGCCATACCTACCATGACTTGATCGGCACGCACTATCAGCAGGATGTCGATCTCAATAAAGCATTTGTCGACGTGGCGGCCTACAACGAACGGATCAATGGACCATCGCATGTATTAAATGTCGTCGATGTGGCCATCAAAACCGCGCTTGCGCGCCGGACCGTGGTTCACATTACGATTCCCAAAGACGTGCAGGAATGGACCGATGATCAGGGCTCTCCGGCGAATATCCCGCGGCATAGCGGACACCTCGCAAGTGAGGCGCTGCCACTGCCCGGGAGCGCGCTGCTTGAACAGGCCGCGGAGATCATCAATGCGGGATCAAAAGTCGCCATTCTCGCCGGCCGAGGCTGTCTGTCTGCGCGGGACGAGATTCTGCATCTGGCCGAAAAGGTGGGGGCGCCCATTATTAAGCCGTTACTCGGGAAAGCTGTGGTGCCGGATGATAACCCTTACACCTGTGGCGGCATCGGGCTGTTAGGCACGGCTCCCTCTCAGGAAGCGCTGGCAGAGTGTGACACGCTGATCATCGCCGGCACGAGCTTCCCCTATCTGGAGTTCTATCCCAAGCCCGGGCAGGCCAAAGCCGTGCAAATCGATCTCGATCCGGTCCGCATCGGCCTGCGATATCCGGTCGAGGTAGGATTGGTCGGTCACTGCCCGAATGTGTTANNGTCACGACCTGGGCCGCCCGACACATCCGCATAAAAGGCGACATGCAGTTTTCGGCCTCCGGTACACTCGCCTCCATGGGCAACGCGCTGCCCTATGGTGTGGGAGCGGCGGTGGCGTTTCCCGGCCGGCAAGTGGTCTGCATCGTCGGCGACGGAGGCTTTACGATGCTGATGGGCGAATTGGCAACCATGGTCAAATACCAGTTGCCGGTGAAGATCATTCTGCTGAAGAACGACCTCTTGGGCATGATCAAATGGGAGCAACTGGCCTTTGAGGGCAATCCGGAATTCGGGGTCCAATTACAGCCGATCGATTTCGCCCTGTATGCGAAGGCGTGCGGTGCGACGGGTTACACCGTGGACGATCCCACACAGGTCGGCGACGTGCTCCGTCAAGCTTTTGTTCAGCCCGGACCAGTGGTCGTCCAGGCGATCATTGATCCGCTAGAGCCGCCCCTGCCAGGCTCAATCACACTGCAGCAAGCGATGCACGTTGCGGAAGCCTTAGTCCGAGGACAGAAAGACCGCGGGGACATTCTCAAGACGATGGTCGAGAACAAAATCCGCGAGATTATTTAGACCGATTCATACGATGCGAGGCAAACCATGACAACAGAAAGAGGTCGATCATGAAGGTCACGGAAAGGGCTTCGAAATGGAGGCCTGGCACTCATTCAGAACAGATGTGGGAGACGAGTATGACACACGATGAAAAAGAGCAGCTGATTCGTCCGTGGATTGATCCGGAAGAGCGGATCACCGTGCAGTTCCTTGACGCGACGGATCTGAACGCCGAAGTCACCGGCTGCAACGATGCCTCCGTGACGCTCTCCATCGAGACCACCGTGTCCCATATGAATCAACACATTTCAATCCCGCTCAGTCACGTTGAGGTGTCGGAAGACGCCTCGCACTACACACGCGACCCGAACCGCCCGTTGCAACGCCGCCGGTTAATGCTGGCCATCGCGGAGAAGCGACCACCCATCATTTACTAAGATGGGATGGCCCGTTCAGCCAGCGGCCTGTCTGTCCACAACAGCGCAGATACTGTATGTACCGGTCCGGCTCGCGGACCCTATTCATGAAGACACCGGCCTATGACTAAGGAGAATCCGGGGCCGTGGAATTCGTACCGTCAAGGTTGTCCCCGTCGTTTTTGAGCCTCTGATATTCAGAGAACCCTTGAGCGCAAGGACGCGCTCGCGTATGCCGATAATGCCGAGCGACTGAGCGCCCGAGATCTGCTCCCTGGTGATCCCTTTCCCGTTATCATGCACCGTCAGGACAAAATGAGTTTTCCCATCCATCAAAGACATCATGATCTTGGATGCTTCGGCATGCCGGGCCACATTCGTGAGAGCTGCCTGGGCGATCCTGAAGATCGCGATACTCTCTTCACGGCTACACCCGGTTTTCCCCATATTCGTCTCAAATTTGCACGGTGTTCCCGTATAGCCTGTGAACTTCCGCGCCTCTGACTTTAAGGCTTTCACAAGCCCCAACTCATCCAACACGCCCGGCCGCAATTCATCCGCGATTCTTTGGACCGTCCGGATCATGGTCGTGACCAGAGCAGCAAGCGAGCGGACCTTGTCCTGCACCGGCTGTTGCCGCGCCGTCACCTTGCCCGCTATCCAGGACAACCCCAATTGCAGGCACGTCAGCGCCTGGCCCAGCTCATCATGAATCTCCCGGGCGATGACGATCCGTTCATTCTCCCGTATGGACAACAGACTTGCGGTGAGGGCGCGCAGCTGGTTCCGGGACAGCTCGAGATCTTCTTCCGCCTGTTTCAAACGGACCAGCATGATGTGACGCTCGCCGACGATGGCGTCCACCTGGTGAGTCCTCAGCGCGTGAACCAGCTCCTCTGCAGCTGCTCCTTTGATCTGCGGTTTGCGGAACGGCGCTTTCCGGCTACTCATTGCTTACCACCGATCAGTCTGAGCGCGGCAAGAACATGCCGCGTATCGCTGAGGTTTCCCAGCAGAAGAACCTTGGGCAGGGGCTTGATAAGGATCAAGGTGGGGGTTACCAGCACATGATGTGTGTACGCGGTCGCGGCGTCTTTCAGCACATCCACGATGGTGATCTCGTGGCGCCCCGTGAGGTACTCCCGGCAGAGTCGGGCCAGGTTATCCCTGGCTTGCGTTGAGTTGGACTCGTTGCCGGCCACGAAGAGCTGGAAGGCATAGGTCTTCCCTCCGGCCGGGGCCGTCCGTCGCTTCTCACGACTGCGAGATGTCATCATTGAACTCCCGTTTACCTGCGCTTCGTCGGATAGACCGACCGGGCCGCTCTTGCAGAGCTAGGTCTTCTCCAGCTCAATCCCTCGATCAGTAATGTGGAATTCGTGGAAGAGGTCGGAATGCTTCGAGCCCCGCGACTTCATGACGAGCAACTGGCGTTTCATCGCATGACCGACCTGAAGATAGCGCAGCAGCACCACGGTGTCGATAATGGACGAAATACCGATGCCGCTGATCTCTGCGACGATATCAAGACTCGTCGCCTGGTTGAGATAAAAACAGGTGATCCCGCGTTCTCGGCAGTCGTTCAGCAGCCGCATCAGATATTCAAAGGCTGCCTGCTCCGAGCCCATGCGTTTGCATGCTGAGATCGCATCCACCACGACGTGCTGCGGCTGCAGCTCGTCCAGGGCTTTCAGGGCATGAAACAAGTGCTCCTCCACGCCCATCGCTTCCGGCAAGTAGGACCGGACTACCAGCGTCCCGCGCTTGATCAACGGCCCCAGGGCCAGGCCCGGGCTCAGCATGTTACCGACCATCGATTCCGCCGACTCCTCGAAATTGAGATACAGCACGCGCTCGCCGCGCCGGCCGGCAGCCTGAGCGAAGATGCAGGCCAGAGTGGTCTTTCCGCTACCGGCAATTCCCAAGATCAGGGTGCTGGCTCCGCGCCTGAAGCCGCCGGCGAGCACGACATCGAGCCCGGCCTGGCCGCTGGATACTTTGGAACCGAGCGGACGGTGCTGCAACACATTGCTGGTGATAGGAATGACGTTGATGCCGTCCTGACTAATGACAAAGGGGTACTCGTTACGGCCATATCCAGACCCCCGATACTTGACCACTCTCAGACGGCGCGTGGTGATCTGTTGCGTGACGCGCTGGTCGACGTGAATGACGCAATCCGCCATGAAGTCCAGAAATGCATACCGGGGAGATTCCTCCTGCGGGACGGTTTTGACCGTCATCATCGTCGTCAGTTTTTGGTCCAGCAGCCATTCGTGTAACGTATATAATTCGTGTCGCTCGCGCATGGGACTGTCGTACAAATACAGAAGCGCGTCCACCGCGTCGATCACAATGCGCCGGGCTCGCATGGCCTTGGCCTTCTGTCCGATGATCGCCAACAGCCCCTTGATGGAAAAGTCGCCGGAGACCACCGCTTCTGGACTTATCCGGGCATCCAGCAGGCACAGCAGACCCTTCTGCTCCAGCTGGGCCAAATCCCATCCCAAGCCCGAGGCGTTTTGACGCACTGACGCGACACGCTCTTCGAACAGTACAAGAATGCCCGGCTCGCCGGTATCGGCGCCCGCCAACAACCATTGCAAGCCGATGATGCTTTTCCCGCTCCCGGGACCGCCGCCGACCAGTGTCATGCGTTCTGCGGGTAGACCGCCGTCCAATACTTTGTCCAGCCCGACGATGCCGGTCGGGATCTTGCTGATCCGTTTCCTTTTCTTCCGCAATCCGGCCTCCTCTTGTTCGTGCACCCTTCGCGTTGGTCTGGCCACCGTAGCCCCTCCTCTAGATGAGATCGCTCCCCGGTTTGTCAGTGCAGGCGCCGATGGAAGCGCATGAGCAATATAGGGCATACATCGGGAGTCGCTCCTGATACAGTGAGAAACATTTTCGCGACTACGGGAGAAGACGTTGCAATGACTACTATTGTGTTGGCGGATGACCATGTTGTCGTGAGGCAAGGGCTGCGGGCGCTGGTGGAGTCGGACCCCCGATGCGTCATTGTGGGCGAAGCAGCTGACGGGCTCGAGGCGATCGAACTCGTCAAGCGGAAGAAACCCCAGGTCTTGATTGTCGATCTGATGATGCCCCGGCTGAACGGGCTCGACACCACACGAAAAGTCCTGCGCCTCAAATTGAATACCCGTGTCATCATTCTTTCCATGTGCGGGGATGAGGCCTATGTATTGGAAGCCATGAAAGCCGGTGCTGCGGCTTATGTCGCCAAAGAATCCTGCGGCAACGAGCTCCTTCAGGCCATATGCGAAGTGGTTGCCGGTCGGCATTACCTGAGTCCAAGACTTTCCGAATCGTTCCGTGGCTCATATACGGCGAAAGGGACCCTGCTGGAAAAGGCTCAGACCGATTCGCCGAGCTTCTCTGATACACTGACCGCCCGCGAGCGACAGGTTCTGCAGCTCGTCGTGGAAGGAGCAACCAGCCGCGATATCGGCATTCGCCTAAAGATCGGTTCCCGCGCCGAGGAATCCCATCGTACCAGCTTGCTGCGGAAGATGGGGCTGCATTCCCGCCAGGACCTCATCCATGCGGTCCTTCAACGCGGGGTCATCCCTGTGGTCGAGCCCGCGTCCACTAGAGGGAAAGATAGCAAATCAGGTACCGTGAGACGGACCACAACAAGAACGGCGGCGACGCAGTCAGTCGTGAAGCACAATATTCAGTAGCGAGCTATGCACTTCCAGGCTCCCGTTGTACTTGATGAAGCCGAGTTTCTTGAACCGGTTTAGAAAGAAGCTGACTCTGGAACGCGTGGTGCCGATCATGTCGGCGAGCATTTCTTGACTGATTTGGGGAATCACAGGGACAGGCTGCCCTTCCTTGCCGAAGTGGGCCATCAACAGGAGGATGCGCGCCAGCCGCTTCTCGGCAGAATTGAAGAGGTGATCGACCAGGTCCGCTTGGATGCGAATGCTGTGAGACAACAGGTAGGCCACGAACAGCGCGGCAAAGGCAGGCTCCTCGTTGAGCACGCGGATCATGGCAACCTTGTCGATGCGCGCAATCGTGGATGCCTCCAGCGCGGTGGCGGTCGCCATGCACACCACCTGTCCGGCGAGACAACCCTCACCGAAAAAGGCCCCGGGATCCAGAATTCCGACGACGGCTCCCTTGCCCTGAGGTGAGACCACGGTGAGCTTGACTCTGCCTGTCTGAACATAGAAGACAGCATTTGCCGCATCCCCTTGGGAAAAGAGCATATGCTTTTTTGCGGATTTGAGAATGGTCGTTCCGTTGCCGACCTTGGTAAGGAAGATCTTGGGATCAAACCGTGCGGCTGCTGTGCGTGCCGTTCTCGCCATTCTCGATGGTTTCGACTTCGCTGATTCTGTTTTCACTGCCGCGGCCATCGCGATGATTGCCTCTTTCTGACGTCCCATAATTAATTTTCTCCCGCCACGAGCGCTAATTCTGATCAATATTGCTCACAACTAGGCTCCGATCCCATCGGCGCAAATAAAGAATCTTGTTCGCCCCATTGTCTCGCGCAGACAGAGGAGCGGCTTGGCGTGGGGCCTGCAAAATGCCGCATCCATGACCACCAGGTGCCCGGTTGAACGGACACTTAGTCGTGGAGCACGACGCTGAGGAGCGAGCTATGCACGTGGAGTTCGCCGTTGTATTCGACAAAGCCCAGCTTGCGGAACTTATTCATAAAGAAACTGACACGGGAGCGCGTCGTTCCGATCATCTCGGCCAGCGTTTCCTGACTGATCTTGGGAATCACCGTCTCCGGCTTGCTCTCTTTCCCGAAATGCGCCAGCAGCAACAACACCCGGGCCAGACGCTTCTCGCTGGAATTGAAGAGCTGATCGACTAAGTCCTCTTGAATACGAATATTGTGCACCAGCAGCACCGACATAAAGAACTCAGCAAATGTGGGCTCATCATGTAACAGACGGACCATGGCGTCTTTGTCGATACGGACAATACTGGAATCTTCTACCGTGGTCACTGTTGCCGGACAAATGTTCTGCCCGGCGAGACAGGATTCCCCGAAGAATGCGCCTCGCTCCAGAATCGCGATGACGGCTTCCTTGCCTTGCTGTGAGACGACGGTCAGCTTGACCTTCCCCGACTGGATATAGAAGACGGCGTCCGCCGCATCTCCTTGAGAAAAGATCATCTTCCTCTTTGGAAAGGTCAGCACCGTCTTCCCGCTGCTGACCTTTTCAAGAAATCCCTGAAAGTTAAACGGCGCTGTTCGCTTGGTTGCCATACCCACACCCCCGGCAATCGGACACGTTCACTCTCACTTGCTACTTACCCGAACAATCTCATCCTGCATCGCCGCTTCATCCCAGGCTCATCGCCTTCAGGCGGTTGAACACCGGGAAGACACGATCAGCGACACCTTTACCTACCTGTGCGGCTGAGACGTGCCCCCGTCCCCCGCTAGCGGGAACGATTCAGGAAATCCGATCGGCCGGGTCCTGGCGCCGCCGCTTGCAGCTGATTCATATGATGCTGCAACTCGCTCAGCGCCTGACCGATCTGCTTCACTGAGCAATGGCGCAGCGCGTGGATATTCTTCCCCGTCCAGATCCGCATCCCCTTCCGGGATGGGGAATTCATGGTCAGGACAAACGTTTGTGCTGTGTTCTTCATAATTTCTCCCGTCACGCGTGTGGCCCGCCATCGTGCTTTCGAACCGGCCATTGATGGCGATGTCATCCCGATAATCCTTTCAGGCTGCTCGAAAGACCGCGAGCAGATCGCTCAGTACCATGGTTTTCTGCTTCACAATCCCCCGCTCCGCTTTCAACGCCTCCAGCAGGGTCATCTGGGACGCGCCGCCCTTGCGACAAGCCTCAACCAGCGACCGGATACGATTGCATTCTGCCTCGACCTTATCCCTGACCACCCGGTTCACCGAAAGCAGCTCCAACGCTGCGCTCCTGGCTTCGGCAAGATTCGCATCCAACTCGGAATCACCGCCGTTGACGCGGCCTGCTTCACCCAGCCCACGGTCCATGGCTTGCGCCAGGAACAGATACAACCGTGACAGTGCGTCCGTCGTCTCGATGTGGCTGGAAACTGTCGCGTGCGTGGTCATGGGTCACTCTCCTTCTTCATCTAAAACTCCGCCGCCAGTTGGACAACGGAACAAGCAAGACTCGTTGACTGAACCACACTGGCAGGAGGTTACTGGGACAAGCCTTTGATGCTGACCGAATCCTCATTGCTTGAAGATTGCTTGAAGATTGCTTGAAGATTGCTTGAACACTCTAGGCTCTTTAAGTAACTTTAGTCAACTGCTCCATTGCACAGCTCCACAATAGCCTATACAGTTAACTCCTATTATTTAACTCGTAAAACTACCAGGGAGATGACCCGTGACCATTGCGCTTTTTATCAAGAATCGATTGAAAGAACTGAGACTGGGGCAGAAAGATCTCGCGCGCGCCGCCAATGTGACCGACTCGTACATCTCGCAGCTCATGGCGAACAAGAAACTTCCTCCGGCGCCGAATCGCACCGATATGTACGATAAGATCAGTCGAGTGTTGAAATTGCCGGATGGTCATCTGGCCAAACTCGCCGACCTGCAGCGGCGGGAGCATCTCAAGAAACAGCTGGGAGACCAGCCCGGTCCCTTGTTGCGCGACGTGCGCGAGCTGATTCTCCGCAAATGCAACACCGCCAAGAACGGTGAGATTCGGGTGATTTTTGAAAAGCAACCGTTCGGGGAACTCGAGCGGTTCGTCACACAAAAGCTCCTCAGCGTCGCCAAAGGCGTCGCCAGGCAGGAGCTCGACAATCAGGTCTGGATGCGCCAGGTGGCACGCATCAGCAAGAAGACGTATCCTCAGATGCGGGTGACGGTCCTGCAGTTTCTGGACACCACGATCTTCGATCTCTCGAACGACAACTGCATCGCCTTTCTGGATCCCTTGATTGAATCCTGGGACATCGACCTCGCGACCTTCTGCATTGAAATCGTGCTCAATCGCCGCATCGCTCCCGGCTACCAGAAGCGGTTTGAATTTATCGAAAAAGGCCCCGCGTCATCCACAGAGGAGGAGCCGGGGCTCACTGAGTTTCTTAAGGATGCGTCACTGAGCGGGGAAGCAACCGAGGAAGAGATTGCGTTTCTGCGCGCCCTGCAATTCGGAGCGAGACGCCCCACAGCCTTCTACTATTATCGGGAACTCCAGAGCCTCAGAGACCCGCTGCATTTCCGTGCACCGGACCGATCACGGTCGCGGTAGCCAGGTTACTGAGGATTTATCGCGACTGCGCATACGTGAGGGGCAGCGCAACCATCCACGCGACCAAGTAGAGCCCCAGCGACAATTCCGGTCCAATGTCCCGCCATGCTTGCATCGTTCGCCCCCTCTGAACTTCTCAGCTTCTTGCTCGTCCGGACCTCGCGATTGTTGATCCGGGAACGCGCGCCCGGGTCCGAACCGACGGAGGAGGGACGGCCCTGTTGGCTTCGATTCCCGGGTCCGTCGCTTCACCACAGAGCAGGCAGCGCCACCCCACCACCGCGTCGGCACAAAATGGCTCGTTCATCGAAGTGATGATCATCAGGCCCTGACAACGTGGACATTGCATAGTACCCCCCTAGATGACGGCATGGCAGAGAAGCGTTTGCCTCCACAGTTACCCCAAGAACCGACCGTCACCGAAACGATCTGCGGCCCCTGAAGAGGGCTGCGGAAGGGCTTCCAATTCCAGTGGCTACGCGCTCAATACTGGGAAGCGCCTTGGCTCGTACTTCTTGTCCGCTCTGCACCCTGGCAGCTCTGTTCGGCCAAGAGTCGTTGTCCGGCACTCGCATCCTTTGGAATTCTCGCCAGACACAATTTCAGTGTGTCCTCCACTGAGCCGGATGCCATGAGATTCATCTCGCCCGTCGCGATCGGAGCGGCTGATTCCATCGTACGAGGATCTGCCGCTTGGCCCTCGCCGGTCGGCAATATCGCACTCGCCACCAGACACCCCGTCACAACAAGTTGCTTCATGAACAACTGGACTCTCATGATTTCTTCCTCCTCGGCCGGATTGTGCAGGGCCCTTGGTGGCGCTTCAGGCCGGGCCTGCTCACTGAAGCGCAGTTGACGAGTGACCTCGCCGCGTTTCCCTCTCGTGAGCCTGTGTGCTCTGCCACCGGACAGATGTCGATCGCACAACAACAGCGGAATTCGAGGCACCCAGGCCTACCCGATTTGAAGGAAAGAAGCGGGACAATCATTACGACAAAGCGGTGGAGACCGGGGAATCAGACGCGCAGAAAAGAAAAATAGACGGGATGCGCGAGGGATGGGACAGCCGGCGTCACTCACACCGCCATAGATCTACCCTACGAGCCGCACCGGCGAGAGTCAATGCACGGATGAAGTGAATACCTCGCAACAAGGCAATTCCGCGAACAGAACAATTATTCTTCCTCAGTCTCTGATCCACCTCCAAGCTGAGACAATTTTGGCCTTTCCGACAGTGCCCCTCGTCACAGAGAACGCCATCGGACACCGATAGCAATCGCACGCGCACGAGACGGGGGGGAAGAAGCGCGGAGGGTAGAAAGGCAGAGTCGTTCGCTATGTCGGCAGAAGCATGCTAGACTCCAACCATACACACTTCCGATAGATTCCTATCTGTTTCATCAGCGACCCCACTCACTCCGTCAAACAGAATCGGTCCGGCAGTTATCATCGTGCTTCCGTCCGGAACTCTGAGCATCCCCCATTCATCGGCCGACTCGTGGACGCCACTAGTCCGCGTCCCCAAAGGAGACTCCTGTATGACACAGAAACCCACCTCGCAGGCTCAACCCCTCGCATCAGATTGGGTCCGGATCCCTGATGGCACCAGGGTTAAACACCGCCTCGAAGGGCACGAAGGAGTGATTGACGGGTTAACCGAGATGGTTTCTGGCGCGATGCGGAATCCGGATGGGAGAACCCAGTACCGGATGAATATCGGAACTTCAACCCGGCAACTCGTCACACAAGACGACCTGAATATTCTCCTCGATCGTGAAAATCTGGTCATTATGGTCCGCCAGAAAGAGCCGTATCGACGGTCTGTGACCGAGCGATTGCACAGCATTCTCAGTGCAGACCGATTCATCAAATCCGCGTAGCACAGGGTTGGAACGCAACACATCGGGGCCGAGCACCTACCCAGAGGAGAGCGTGATGGCTGAGACCTGCTACTCGCAAGGCAAGAAGATTCTCCTCATGCCCGAACAACAGCCCAATGGAACATGGCGCTGTCGCTTCGTGATTCCCGGACTCCTCGAGTCCACCATGGGCACCTCCGTCGACGCGCCGCAGGGGAGATATAAGTCCGAATGGGATGCCAAGACTGCAGCCTTTTCGTTAGCCAAAAAAGCCATTGATAACTCCTGTGCTGCGCGTGATACCAATCTGCCAGGGAGGAAAGCATGAGTACGACCATCAAAAAACGCCATCGTGAACAGACGAGACAAGAGCGGCAACAGAACAAAGAAGCGCGCCGGGCTCAACGCAAGACTGAGAAACCCGTCTCGGCTCATTCGAACAGTCAGGAAGACCCCGACTTGGCCGGCATGGTCGCCGGCCCTCAAGATCCCACGATTGCGATCACCGGCTGAGCGCTCAATCCTCCCCTCACAGGATAAGTGGCTATTTCAATAGAGGTGTGTTAGTGTGCTCATGTTCCTAGCGGAGGGCCTCGCTTGGAATATAATGATCGAACGGCCCATCACCGATGTTGTTCTCACCGAGACTCTGATCGGAAGCCTGACCTAAGCCGCCTCATTGAATAGCGTCTTTGGCCCTCTCCTTCCCCTCGGGAAGTTGTTCTCGCGTCCCAGACAATGTCACTTTCCGGAAGGA